>ERZ761594.416-NODE-416-length-12912-cov-3.664618_pt1 | contig 12912 bp, 8 predicted proteins | sample MGYA00511036_ERZ761594 | MGnify/ENA primary metagenome ERZ761594 (study PRJEB28899, sample SAMN03785561) | bioreactor sludge metagenome | biome: EBPR Sludge; feature: EBPR Bioreactor; material: 0.22µm filtered reactor supernatant | place: Saint Lucia: Queensland... | reverse complement strand
CGTTTGCCTACCAGTGGAAGGACGCCGACGACGACAGCGATCTCGAAGGCGAGACGGCGAACACGCTGGACACGCAAGACTACATTGGGCTTGAGGTTTACTGCACGGTCACCGCCACCAATTCAGCCGACAGCACGGCGGCGAACAGCAACACGGTCGGCCCGCTGGAAGAGTTCGTGGCCCCCGACGAGACGGCGCCGACGATCGATGCACTGTCGCCGGTCGATAATGCAACCGGCGTTCTTATCGGCGCGAACCTCGTAGCAACATTCGATGAGGATATTCAGTTCGGGTCTTCGGTCGATATCGAGTTGCGGCTGGTGGCCGACGACAGCGTGATCGAGGCCTGGGACGAGACGGATATCGGGTCTGGCATCTCGATCTCTGGCGCAGCGCTGACGATCAACCCGGCGTCCGATCTCGACTACGAGACTGAATACTACGTCCACATACCCAGTGGCGCGATCGAAGACCTCAGCGGCAATCCGTTTACCGGCCTGACCGGAACGACCTGGAGCTTCACGACCGAAGAAGACGCCGCCCCCGCGTTTCATCCCTCAGACCTGTTTGGCTCGGGCGAGGACGGGATCATCTGGGATTTCACCAACGCTGCCTCGCGTTTCCAAGAACGCACGGGTGGAAGCGCCACGACACCGGCCGATGACGTCGACGAGCCGATCGGCACCATCCTCGACGAGAGCGGCAACGGCAACCACGGCACGGCCTCGGCGGATGGGGTGCGACCGCTGCTCAAGGACGTGGGCGGGGTTCTGCACGCCCTGTTCGACGGCTCCGACGACAAACTGACCAACAACGGGTTCACGCTGTTCGGAAGCCCTGGAACGGTGGCCATCGCCTGCCGTACTCCCACCGATCAGATGAATATGGTGGCAGATAGCCAGGGCGGGGGGCCGATCCTGCGGATGTCTGAGTTCGGCGGCACTATCGCCAGCAACGAATGGAGCGGCGACCCAGCCCCGACTTTTCGCCTGAACGGCGTCGCGGAGACGGCTGGAGAAGATGTGCACGCGGCCATGTTCGGGAGCTTCGCCGTGCTCGTCGGAGAGAACTTGCAACCGGATGAGAGCTGGATGACAGGCGTGCAGACGCCTCAGACCGGCGGGCCTATGTGGCTCGTCGCTCTCGTCATCATCGATCGCGCCCTTGACGGCACGGAGCGGTCGAACCTCGAAGCGTGGCTCGCGGCGAAGGCGGGCCTATGATCCACATGTTCGCCGACGTGATCATCGCCGTCACCGCTGCAATCGCCGTCGTCTTCTCGCTCGGGTTTCTTCTCGGCGCATGGTGGGCAGGCCGGAAATGACCACCATACCCCTTGAAATCGGCACCAGGTCGAATCCGGGCCGCTACGGCCAGTCGGGCGCTGCGCGAATAATCAATGGCTACGCCGAGGACGCGGGCAAGGAGGGCAAGCATCCGATGCCGGTCTACGCATCGGCCGGCCTTGCCGACTTCGCGACGCTGACCGAGGGCGGCGAAATACGCGCCATGATCGACCTCGACGACTTCATCTACGCGGTTGCGGGGCGGACCATCTATCGCGTCGATACGGGCGGGCTCGCAACCCTCATTGGAGGACTTGCATCGGACGGCCATGTTACCATGAGCCGCAACAGGAAGGCGGAAAACCCGCAGATCGCGGTGACCTGCGACGGCATCTCGAAGATCATCACCGGAACCAGCGTTGCTGACCTTGAAGACAGCGATTTGCCGCCTGCGAACTCCAATTTCAATATCGGCGGCTATACCGTCTGGACGCATCCCAACGGGCGGTTCTCGTGGTCGGCGATCGACGAGACGTCCGAGGTCGATGCGCTCGATTTCGCGACCGCCGAGGCCAATCCCGACGGGTTGCTGATCGGCAAGGGGCTCGGCCAGACCTGCGTGTTCTTCGGCCAGCGGTCGATCGAGTTCTGGGCTCTGACGGGATCGCCGTTCGACCGCCATCACGTCATCTCGGTCGGCTGCTATGCCGCGGGCTCGGTTGCCGAGGTGCCGATCATCACGCCGCAGCTCATCAGCGATTCGATCGCCTTCGCTGCGACTGATCGCCAGGGCGCCTATGCGGGGATTTGCGTGATCGAGAACCTGTCGGCGCGCAAGATATCGACCCATGCCGTCGATCGATCCGTGAGGGACGAACCCAACATCAACACGATCACGTCGTGCTCGTGGTCGGACGGTGGGCACGCCTTCTACTGCATATCGGGCTCGACGTTCTCGTGGTGCTGGGACTCGGCGACCGGCGAATGGCACGAGCGGCGCAGCTACGGCCTCGACCGCTGGAAAATCCGCAGCGTCCACCAGTTCGGCGGCGGCCTCATCGCAGGCGACTACACGTCGAACAAGCTCTACCGCATGAGCAACACCGTCTATACCGAGGGCTCCGATCCCCTCATCATGACGATCCAACCGCCGCCCGTCCATGCCTTCCCGGAGGCGCTGGAGTTCCTCGGCCTCTACCTCGACGTGATCCCCGGCGTCGGTCTTGCCTCGGGTGACGACCACAACATCGAGCCTCACATCATGGTGTCGTGGTCGGACGACGGCATCAACTTTCATGGCAACCGCACGATCGCGATCGGCCGGCTCGGCGAGACGATCAAGCGGGTGAAGACGACCCGTCTCGGCCAGTCCAGGCGCGGCGCGGCGCGCACGTTCCGCTTTTCCGTCTCGGCCGCGGTCGCCAAGGGCATCATGGGCGCGTCGCTCGACGCCAGCAAGCTCGCGGCGTGACGACACCGATCCCGCCGCCGACCGAAAAGGTCGTAGCACCCCACGGCGGCCTCAATCAGACCTGGTACCTGTTTTTCAAGGACATCATCGCCCGCGTCGATGCCTTCATAGATCAGGTTGCCGGTGATTTCGCGGGGCTCGGCACGGCGGCGCGCGAGGACGTCGGAACCGAGGTCGGCAATGTCGTGCAGATCGACGAGGACGGCGGGCTGCCGGCGATCGACGGCTCGAAGCTGACCGGGATCATCATCCCAGGCTATGCGTCCTATACCGAGGTGCTCGACGCCTCGGGAACGTGGGAGAAGCCGCCTGGGCTGACCGGCGACGAGATCATCATCGTCGATCTGTGGGGTGGCGGGGGTGGTGGTGGCCGCGGCAACGGTGCCTCGGTCGGGTCGGGTGGCGGTGGCGGTGGTTACGTCACGCGATCGTTCAACGCCTCCGAGCTTACCGATTCCGTCGCGGTCACGATCGGTGCTGGCGGCGCGGGCGCGACGAGCAACGCCAATGCCGGCGCCGATGGTGAAAATAGCACGTTCGGGGCGTATCTGACCGCCTACGGTGGTGCCGGCGGGGCGGGTTCCGCGAGCGGCACGCCCGGCAACGGTGGCGGCGGTGGGGGTGCGACGAGCAAGGGCAGCGGCACCCAGGGCGGCGGGCCGATCTTCTTGAAGGAAGCGATCGTCGGCGAGTTCTCGCTCCTGCCGATCGACTACGCCTACGGCGGCAACGGCGCGCACGGCACGATCGGGCTGCCGGCCGGTGCTGCGATCTACGGTGGCGGTGGCGGGGCCGGCTCGATCTACGACCCTGCTGGGTCATCGGTCTACGGCGGTGGCGGTGGTGACCGCTCGAGCGGCACCGGTGGCGGGATTTCGGTTCACGGCGGCAATGGCGGCGCCTTCGGCGTTGCAGGCGTCCAGCCGGGTGGCGGTGGCGGTGGATGTGCCAACGGCGCCGCGGGGCGCTGCATCGTGCGCATCGTGCTCATTCCAACATAGGGGCAGACCATGTCTTTCTTCGGCGGCTTCTTCGGCAGCGACCAGCGCCGGGCTCTCAAAAAGGGCTACCAGGACTCGTCCCGTATGCTCCGCGAGGGCTATGAGCAGGGCCGCGGCGACATGGAGGGGTACTATGGCAAGGCCATGGGCTACCTCGACCCGTGGGTGCAGGGCGGCGGACGGGCGAACGCGCTCTATCTCGATTACATCGGGGCGAACGGCCCCGAGGCGCAGAAAGCGGCGTTCGCGGCGTTCCAGAACGACCCAGGCTTCCAGCAGCAGATGGGCGCGGGGATCAACGCGCTCGACCGCTCGGCGACGGCGCGCGGCGGGCTCTATTCGGGCGCGGCGATGAAGGGGGTGCAGGAGTTCGGCCAGCAGTTCCAACGCCAGGCGTTCAACGACCGCATGGGCCAGCTTGGCCAGGCGAGCGGCCAGGGCCAGCAGGCGGCGATGGGCGCGGCGGGGCTTACGTCGCAGACCGGCAACGCGCTCGGGAACTTGGCTTGGGGCTATGGCCAGCAGAACGCGGCGAACCGGATCAACTTCGCGAACGGCATGGCGCAGGCGGCGGGTATCGGGCCGCAGAACATGCTGAACTTTGCGGGCACGCTGGTCAAGGCGTTCGGGATGCCGGGGATGCCGGGCGGCGGTGGGCCGGGCGGCGGCAACAACCTGCAGAAATTCTTCTGAGGGGCTGAACCATGGCTCTGGTCAATCTCCCCGGCTACCACCCCGGCAACGCGCTCTCCTTCGCTGGTATCAACGACGGCATCGACTCGATGCAGCGCAACGCGCTGGCCCAGCAGCAGCTCGGTATGCAGCGCGAGAAGATGGGCTTCGAGCGCGAGCGTCTCGGCATGGAGCGCCACCAGTTCGACCAGAAGCAGCAGGCGGCGCTTGTCCAGCGGTTTGCCGGCATCGCGCAGGGCATCGACCAGATCACCGACCCGGCGCGGCGCACGGCGGCGTGGCAAAGCCTGCTGTCACAGCACCCGAACGCGGCGCAACTCCCAGATATCTACAAAGACCCGATGCGCGGCCCGAAGTTGCTGATGCAGGAAGCGCAGGGCTTCGTCGACCCTCTCGACAAGGCCGCCAAGCAGGCCCAGATCGGGATGCACGGCGCGCACGCCGAGTTGTACCGCGCGCAGGCCAAGGCCGCGGGGCAGAAGTCGTCTCTCGACGAAAATCTAGGTCGCCTGATCGGTGGCCTCATCCCATCGCCATCACCCGCGCCGCAGGGTGGTCCCATGATGCAGCCGCAGTCGTTCGGCGGACCATCGCCGCAGGGCGGCGGCATGATGCCCGTCGCCGGGCCGCAGGCAGCCGCACCAGCCCCGCAGGGCGATCCCAACCTGATCCTCGCCCAAGCCTCACAGCAGGCCCCGCAGGCGGCACCGGACCCAAGCGGCGCTCAGGATATGGTCCAGACGCCTATGGGTCCCATGACGCGGCAGAGAGCGCAACAGTTGGGGTTCGCGCTCGCGCTCGGCGGCAAGGGCGACGCGGGCAAGATGATGGGCGAGTTCGCGCAGCAGGGGATGCCCGGCAAGGAAGCGCGCAACGAGATCGAGAAGAAGCTGTTCGCGGCGACCGAGCAGCGCGCCCGCCTGGTCGGCATCCAGTCCAGGTTCAAGCCCGAATGGCAGACCATCGACGAGCAGCTCAAGCAGACCGGCCTAAACTGGATCGACGCCATCGGCCCCTTGCGCAACAAGATCGCGCCGGACACCCGCGCGCGCATGGCTGAATATTCTCAGTATCGCCAGGACGCCTACGGCAACATCAACCAGTACATCAAGGAAATCACCGGCGCGCAGATGTCGGAAGCCGAGGCAAGCCGACTGCGCAAGGCAATGCCGGACCCGGAGAAGGACGGCCCCACGGCCTTCCAGGCCAAGCTCGAGAACCAGATGGCACAGGCCGATCTGGCGCACGCCCGCTACAACTATCTCCTGCGCCGCGGCTTCCAGGGCAACCCGTGGGAGAGCGGCGTCTCGCTCGAGCGGATGCAGGGGATCATCAACGACCGCGGCGCGCAGATCGAGAAGATCATGCGCCAGCAGAACCCGCAGGCCCCGCCGCAGGCGATCCAGCGTGAGACGTTCCGCGTCATCAAGCAGGAGTTCGGCATATGACCGACTACTTCCGCGGCGCGCGCGCTCTGAACCTGGAAGAAGAAGGCTCGGTCCAGCAGACGCAGGCAGCGCCGCCGTCGGGCGACTACTTCGCCGGTGCCCGGCAGTTGGACATGCCGCAGTCGGCCTCGCTCGATCCAAGGGTCGGCCGCTTTGCTCCGGGACCGACGCCGATGCAGATCCCCGAGAAGGCGGCAAAGACGTGGGGCGACACGGCGCTTGACGTGGCCAAGTCGACCGGCGTTGGGCTTGGCCAGGGCATCCTCGGGCTTGGCACGCTGCCCGGCAACGTCGAGCAATTGGCGCGCATGGGCATCGACAAGGGTGCCGAGCTGCTCGGGTATGAGAACCCGCAGACCCAGAAAAGCGGCCAGTGGTTCCCCCACTACGGCGACGCCAAAAGGGCCTTTGAGGAGGTCGTTACCGGCAAATTCTACGAGCCGCAGACGGTGCCGGGAGAGTACGCACGCACCGTCGGCGAGTTCGCGCCTATGACGATGGCCGGCCCCGGCGGTTGGGCTGCTCGCGGTGTGCAGACGGTCGTTCCCGCGGCAGTAAGCGAGACCGCAGGCCAGATGACCAAAGGCACGCAATACGAGCCTTGGGCACGCATGGGCGGCGCGGTGGCGGGCCAGTTCGCTCCGGGCATGGTGACACGGGCCGTGAGCCCGAACCCCGTGCATCCCGAGCGCGCGCGGCAGATGGCTATTCTGGACCAGGAAGGCGTCACGTCGGTAACGGCTGGCCAGCGCACCGGCAGCCGGCCGCTGCAGTGGCACGAGAGCGTCGCGCGCGATACGCCGTTCGCAGGGCGGCGCCCGGCCGAGCTCCACACGGAAGCCGCCGAGCAGTTCACGCGGGCGACGCTGCGCCGGGCTGGCATCCAAGCTGATCGCGCGACGCCGGACGTGATCGATGCGGGATTCACCCGGCTTGGCCAGCAGTTCGACACGCTAGCGCAGAATGCGACAGTGACCGTCACTCCCCAGCTTACCGGCCGGCTGCAGCAGGCGATCGCCGACTACAACCATCTGGTGCCGCCGACGAACCGCGCGCCGGTGGTCAACGGCATCGTCAATGATATCTCTGGGCTTCCGCAGATCGCGGGCGACAGCTACGGGGCGCTGCGATCCGCTCTCGATCGCCAAGCGCGAGCGGTGCGCCACACGGATCCGCCGCTGTCGCAGGCATTGTTCGCGATCCGCAACACACTAGACGATGCCGCAGAGCAGAGCCTGCCACGTAACTTGCAGGGGCAATACGCCCAAGCGCGGCGCGAGTACCGCAATCTGTTGACGATCGAGAAGGCGGCGACAGGTGCAGGAGAAGACGCGGCGATGGGGCTGATCTCACCCATGATGCTGCGCAATGCGGCAAAGACAACGGATCGCAGGTCATATGCGCGTGGCCAAGGTGACCTCGACGAACTCGCTCGCGCAGGCGCCGCCATCATGACGCCGCTGCCGCAGTCCGGCACGGGTCCGCGCGCGCTCGCGCAGAGCAACATGCACCTTGGCACCGGCGCGGCCGGCTTTGCCGCATTCGGGCCGGCAGGGCTCGCAGCGACGGCGGTGCCGGCGATTGCCGCCCGGACTCTGATGTCAGGACCGATGCAGGGCTACCTCGCCAATCAGGTTGCGGCCGGCGCGCACAACGCCTTGAACCGCCCGACCCTGATGCAGCAGGGCACTTACATGCCGATCGGCCCGATGATGTTCGACGAGCGCAACGCACTGGCGCGGTGATCCCATGGACCAGATGAACCGCCTCGCGATGTTCGCCGCTCCGATGATCGACCCGAGAGAGGACAGGGAGATCAACTTGCTAGCCCAGCCTCTCCCGAGTGGACATCCCGCGAACATGCTTCGATCTCTTCGCGACGCCATCCCGGAGAACAGGGAACTGCCAGAGCCCGCGTTCTTCCTGGACCCGCGCTCGCTGTCGATGCTCAACATGCTGCGGTCGGGTCTCGGCACGGCGGCCAACTGGCTCGAGGGACCCAGAGCCGTCGAGATCGGACCCGATACGATCGCACCGCTCGGCCTCGCCAGCATGGGCATGGGGCTCACGAGCGCCGTCACCCGCCCCGGTCGCGATTTTCGCATTGCCGATGACCTTGCACGCCGTCACCCGGAAGCGAGCCCAGTTGCTCAAGCAGACGCGATGAGATTTGCGCCTTTGCGTGACGCATCGAACCCGACGCGGGGCGCCTATGTCGCCGACTACGGCTCTATGCCGGGCGCTCCGCGCGCACCCGTGAACGATGGCGCAAGCCCCTATGCCGTCATGGCCGACAACGCCCGTTCCTCCGCTCCTGGAACCGTAATTAACTCGCTCGACATGAGCAGGGAAGCTCGGATGGCCCGTGCCAGAGAACAGGGCTTCGATACGGAGACGCCGCTATACCACGGGACAGCTGCCGGCGCGTTTGACGCATTCGATCTCAGCAAAGCTGACACCGGATGGCGCGGCAAGGCCGTCCACGCCTCTACCGATCCCGACCAAGCCTACTTCTACGGTGGAAAGACGTGGGGCGGTGAAGGGTCATCTATCATGCCTCTCATGTCGCGCGCCAAGCAGATGGCTGACTACGAGACAACGAAAATACCGCCATCCGCCTTGTCACCCGAAGAACTGGTCAAGGTGGTGAGGTTTTGGTCGAAGGACTCTCTCGAACGCAACGGCATCACGCCAGCTTTCCTTCAAGATGCTATCGGAAAGGAGAAGGCCAATCAGGTTCTCAAGACCCTTGGCTATGATGGGATGCGAGAAGGCTCGCATTACATGATCTTCGACCCTCGCAACATCCGCTCCACGCAAGCCGCCTTTGATCCCGCGCGCCGCGACAGCACTGACCTTCTTGCCGCTTCTCCCTCCGCCTCCGCTCCCGGCCTCGCCGCCAACAGCACACAGCAGCCTTCCGACTCTCCCGTGATGGACATCCTCCGTCGCTACGGCCTCGCCGAGTAGTACCGCGTCCGACCCACGCTCTAACAGGGTTCCCAGAACATGACCGCGCCTTTTCTCAATCCTGGCTTTCGGGCCACGGACAGCGACGACAATCCGCTTGCAGGCGGCACCATCCGTTTCTATGCGGCGGGGACCACGGCGCCAAAAGCGGTGTTCGCCGATGTCGATATGGAGACGTCGCTCGGGACCGTCGTGAACCTGAACTCTTCGGGCACCCCGGTCTCCGGCTCAAACGCACCCGTCCTCATCTTTCCGGGGATCGGCGACTACAAGATGCGGTACTACACGTCGGCCGACGTGATGCTGTTCGAGTTCGACAACATACCAGGCGCGGTCGAGGAAGAGGAAGAAGAGACGACCGCAACGCCGGTTATCCCGGTCATTTCCAAGACCACGACATACACCGTCACGGCAGAGGATCGCGGCAAGCTCATCAACGCCAATGCGACGGGCGGATCGTTCGCGATCCATCTGCCGTCTGCGGTCACTATGGGCGACGGGTTCATCGTCGGTGTCCGCAACAATGGAACATCCGGGCGCGTGTCCGTCGTCGCGACCGGCGGGCAGACGATCCGCGGCTATCGCAACATCACGTCGTTCCCGCTGCCGAGCCAGGGCGAAACGGCATGGTTCGCCTCGGACGGTTCGGATTGGGTCGCCTATAACATATCGGCCGGCGCGCGGCGCGTATCGAACCGCAGCTTCCTCATCGTCGACCGCCTGACCTCGGCGCCCGCCAATCCTGCGGCCGGCGCCTACTATCTCATCAACGGCACGCCGACAGGCGTTTGGTCGACGCTCGGTTTCGTCGACAAGAGCATTGCCGAGGCCGACGGCAACGGTGGATGGATTCAGCACGCGCCGATCGCCGGCTGGCTCGCGTTCGACAACGACGACCAGGAGATGCTGGTCTATCGTAACAGCGCCTGGGAGCCGTTCAAGGTCGATCCCGGCCAGAGCACGCTGAAGTCGTTCATCGTACAGGACCAGAAGTCGTCCGGCACCCACGGCGGCACCGCGACGGCGACGACGTGGACAACGGCGGTGCTCAATACCTCGGTCGTCAACACGATCGACGATTCCTCGCTCGCGGCCAACACGATCACTCTGCCGGCGGGCCGCTACCGCATCCACGCGAGCAAGGTATTCGTCCAGACCGGTGCGAGCCGCATCCGGTTCAAGACCGCGACCGGGACCGATGTCCTGATCTACGGCACCGTGGTGCAAGCGGGCTTCCTCAATTCGACGGTTTCGAACAACGCGGCATCGGGCGCCAACTCCGTGCTCTATGGTGAGTTCGAGATCAGCGAGTCGACCGACTTCATCATTCAGTACTACGTCGAGATGACGCAGGGCACCGGCGACCTCGGCGAACCCGCTTCCGCGAGCGGCGTGGTCGAAGTCTACGCCTCGGTCATGATCGAGGATCTCGCGGCACAGCAGGGGCCGCAGGGCGACGATGGCGGCGATGGCGAGCCCGGCCTCGATGGCGGCTATCCCTACCAGTTCAACACGGCGACCTCTGGCGATCCCGGCTCCGGCAAAATACGCCTGAACCACGCGACGCCGTCTTCCGCAACCGAGATCGCGGTGCATGAGACCAACTCCGCAGGTGCGGCCATCGGTGCACTCATCGCGGCATGGGACGACTCGACCAGCGCCGACAAGGCCGTCATCCGGTTGCAGAAGGCGCACGCCGCCGAAAACATCCTGGAATACCGCATCACCGGGACCGGCACCGACGAAGGGGCGTATTGGACGTTCCCTGTCGAGTACGTCGGCGGCGCCGGCACGATTGCCAACGGCAACGACATGGCCGTCATGGTGGACCGTGTCGGAGATATCGGCGATCCCGGAACTACGGTGCCGGATATTGCCGGGTTGACCGAGCTGGCGATAGCCGATCTTGATCGAGCCACCGACTTCCTTGCGGTCGTTGATACGTCTGCCGCCGGAGCAACCAAGAAGATCAAGCCGAATTTCTTCGCGCTGTCTGTTGACGACTCAGACGATATCACGGAGGGCAGCACTAAGCTGCTGATGACGCTAGCAGAGCGCGCCAAGCTGACCGGGTTTGACGTAGTCGTTCCCGCCGCTGCCAGGGATGGCGTGACGGATGACACAGCCGCGATCAACACCGCCCTGTCAGGCGGCAATAAGCTGGTCTACTTGTCGGCCGGCACCTACTACGTCACCGGTATCCTGCGCCTCTACGCCAACACGCATCTGTGGATGCATCCAGACTGCACGATCCTGTCGGATAACGTTGCCGGAGGTCTGGTTTTTCTCAACGGAGAATACGGTAACAACTCATATGCGACCGTCTACGGCGGTGAAGGCAATATCCACGTTCGCGGTGGGCACATCGACTTTACTGCGCGCGACCCCGCCGACGAGCAGTGCGTTGGCTTTGCCTTCGCTCACGCATTCGACATCAGTGTTGAGGGCGTCAGGTTCACGAATCTGTGGCGGGGCCATGCGATCGAACTCAACTCTGTCCGCAAAGGACGGGTGCGCAACTGCTCGTTCGAAGACTTCACCTGGGACACTGGCGATTCAAACCGCGAAGCGATCAACATCGATCATGCTCGTTCGGCCTCGTTCCCGCACTTCGGCGGCTGGGACGATACCCCGTGCGACGATATCATAGTCGATGGCAATTACTTCGACACGGTGCAGGAAGCAGTCGGCAACCACAGCTCTGATGCTGCGGTCCACACGAACATCCGCATCATCAACAATACGATCAAGAATGTCACCGAGAACGCCATCCATCCGCGCTGGTTCTTCGGGGGCGTCGTCTCCGGCAATCGCGTGCATGATGCTGGGCTGCGCGGCATCTACGCACAGCAATCCGATGACTTGGTTATCACAGAGAACCATCTGACGAAGACGGCGCAGAGCACCTCATCTTCGGCTCTGTTCATCAATGGCGGCCATCGCAACATCGTCCGCAACAACATCATCAGCAATGCCGGCGAGGCGACGAACTACACCTACGCATTCGACATTCAGTCCGGCTCCAACGACAACATTGTTGAAACCGCCGGAGCGGTAGCCGGATCGTCCGGGCTGATAGAGAACGACGGCACGCGCTCGATCATCAACGGTGCCGTGTTCTTCAGCCTGGCTGACGACACGGCAGCCTCCTGGCTAATTCCGGCGCAGTATCAGCAGGGTTTGCTATGGATCAATTCACACTCAAACTCCAACCCGTCGCCCCGCGGACTGCTGTGGATCAGGACGGCGGGAGGCGCCGTATGCACAATCATTTCGTTCGTCAACACCACCAACATCACAGCAACCACCGGCACCCTTGCCGGCACGACGGGGTCAGACGGCAATTTCACGATCTCCACGCACACCGATGGGATGGTTTACATCGAGAACCGCAGCGGATCGACCCGCCGCATCGACATGAGGTTCATGGGTTCGTGAAAGAGCCAGCGACCACCCACACCGTCCACCTAGACCGTCTCGGCTACGTCGACACGGTATTCAGAGACACCAAGAAGGCTTCCCTCGACGAGCGCAGATACCCCGGCACTCTGATGGAGGTGACCGGGGAGGTCTGTCCTGGGTGGCTTTGGGATGGGCATAAGTTCGTGCTGCCGCCGCCCCGCATCCATCCCGACGAAGTGCGAGCCGAGCGAGACCGCCGCATAGAGGTCTTCCCGACGCGGTTTCGTGCCCAGGTCGCGGCTTTTGGCGGCGGCAATGCCATGGCAGTCTCGAACTATCTCGCCGAGGTCTATCGTGTCGCCGATGCCATGGTCGACGATGCACCGAGAGACTACCGGGAGGATCGCCACTGGCCTCGCATTCCCGAGCTTCGCGACATGCCGGTTCCGACCAAATCCCAGGACGGGCATTCGTCATCCGCCCCTATCACGATCTCGGTTGCCCCGGTCATCAACGCAACGCCGGGGGAGCTGAAGCCTGTCGTGATCGAGCAGCGGGCGGTTTCCGACAGTGTTCGGCCGGTGTTCGACGACTACGGCCTCGACCGGAACGACCCTCTCTACGAGCGCAAGCAGTGGCTC
>ERZ761594.412-NODE-412-length-12954-cov-8.942321_pt1 | contig 12954 bp, 15 predicted proteins | sample MGYA00511036_ERZ761594 | MGnify/ENA primary metagenome ERZ761594 (study PRJEB28899, sample SAMN03785561) | bioreactor sludge metagenome | biome: EBPR Sludge; feature: EBPR Bioreactor; material: 0.22µm filtered reactor supernatant | place: Saint Lucia: Queensland... | reverse complement strand
GAGATCGCGGCGCAACTGCAAGAGCGCTACATGCTGGCGATCGCCAACTACAACGCCCCCCAACAAACGGTGCTGTCCGGCGATCGTGACGCCATAAGCGAAATTCAAGCCCTAGTGTCGGCGCGGGAAGGCAAGGCGGTCGCCCTCAACGTCAGCGGCGCCTGGCACAGCCCGCTGATGCGCCAGGCGGCGGAGCGGTTCGCCGCCGCGCTGGAGCGCGTCGCATTCCATCCGCCCCGCCTGCCCGTCTTCCTGAACGTGACCGGCGCTGCCAGCGAGGATGTGGCCACGATCAAATCCGCGCTCCAGCAGCAAATTCTAAGCCCGGTCCGATGGAGCGCCTCGATCGACGGCATGCTCGAAATAGGGATCCGGACCTTCGTCGAAGTCGGGCCCGGCAAGGTGCTGCGCGGCCTGCTGCAATCGATCGCGCCAGCGGGTCCGGCGTGCCGCGTGGTGGGCGTCGAAAGCCCTCAGTCCCTCAGGTTTCTTGACGGAGCGCGGAGAGGGTAGACCAGCATGGCCATGGCGTGGGTGTTTCCAGGGCAAGGTTCCCAATATCCGGGCATGGGGCGGGAGTTGTTCCGCCGTTCCGCCATCGCCCGCGAATGGCTGGCGATCGCCGAGGAATTGAGCCGGCAGCCGCTGGCGGAGCTGGCGCGGCGAGGGCCGCTGGCCGATCTGACGCGACCCAGGGTGCTCGAACCGTTGCTCACGGCCCTCAACGGCGCTTATGTGGATTATTTGCGGGAGCAGGGATTGTGTCCCGCCTGCGTCGCGGGCTACAGCGCCGGCGAGGTGGCGGCGCTTTATGCGGCGGATGTGCTCGATCGCTGCCAGGCGTTGCAGGTCGCGGTGTTGCGAGGAGATATCCTAGAGCGCCGGGCCACCGCGCTAGACGGAGGAATGGTCGCGCTCTACGGGGTGGCCGCCGCCGCGCTGGAGCGTCTGGTGAACGAGCAACGGGACTCGGGCAGCGTGGCGGTGGGCGCTCGCAACGGTCGCCGGCACCTCACGGTCACCGGTGCCCGGCCGGCGGTCGCTGCGGTGGAGCGGCGCGCCTTGGCGATCGGCGCGTTCAGCGCGGCCATCGACGCCGCCGGGCCCTGGCATTGCCAGCTGCTGGCGGACGCCAGCCAAGAGCTGCTGGAGCGCTTGCGGGCCATCCCGTTTCGCTCGCCCCGCTTGCCGGTATTCGTTTGCGCTACGGGCAACGCCGTCGCCAGTCCTCAGGCTCTCAAGACTCACTTGGCAGTTCAGTTGAGCCGCCCGATTCAGTGGAATGCGGTGGTGAGAAAAATGCTCGAGCGCGGCGTTCGGCTGTTTCTGGAAGTCGGCCCCGGGCGGGTGCTCAACGGTTTGTTGAGCCAGCAGGACTTGCCAGCCGGCGTCCGCCGCCAGTTTCTCGAACGACCGGACGGCGCCACGCGCGCGTTCAGGCCGGATTTTCTCGCCGGGCTCGGTGATCGCCGGCCCGCTCAGATGAGGTTTGCATGATGGCTGCTCTTGACGGTCAAGTTGCGGTGGTGACTGGCGGCTCGCGCGGCCTAGGTCGCGCCATGGCTCTGGAATTGGCGCGGCGCGGCGCGCGGGTGGCGATCAACTTCCGCCGCAACGAAAAGGAAGCGCGCCACACGCTCGAACAACTGCGCGCCGCCGGCGGTCAAGGCTTTCTGTATCAGGCCGACGTGACCGACCCCAAGCAGGTCGAAGGCATGTTTCAAGACATTTTCAAGCAGCACCGGCGGCTGGATATCCTCATCAATAACGCCGGCATCACCCGTGACGCCTATTTCCTGATGATGAACGCCGACGACTGGCGCGAAGTGTTGGATGTCGATTTGAACGGCATCTTCCATTGCAGCAAAGCGGCGGTTCGGATCATGGCCGGCCAGCGGCGCGGCGTCGTCATCAATATCGGTTCCGGGGCCGGGCTAGTGGCGATGCCGGGGCAGATCAACTACAGCGCGGCGAAATCCGGTCTGCTGGGCTTTTCCCGATCCTTGGCCCGGGAGGTTGCGGCCAAGAACGTCCGGATCATGCACGTCGCGCCCGGCTTCTTCAAGACCGAAATGGCGGAAACCTTGAGCAAGGATTTCATCGCCGAAACCTGCCGCTTGACGCCGTTGGGCCGCTGGGGATTGGCGGAAGAGCTTGCGGCTTTGGTGGGATTTCTGGCCGGCGACGAGGCGCGCTGTTTCAGCGGTCAGACTATCACCATCGACGGCGGGCGCGGCGCGGTCGAATCGGAATTCGGCTTGTAGGGGGACGGCGGCATGAAAGGCGTGACGGTTCACACCGACAAAAAATACCTGAGCATCGACGCGTACACCACCCGCAAATTTATCCCGCAGCGCTATCCGATGATGATGCTGGATCGGGTCAAGGCCTTCTTCTACGACGGCGAGCGTTGCGTCTGCTTGAAAACGATCTCGCAAAACGATCCGGTGTTGCCGGGGCATTTTCCGGATTTTCCGATCTTTCCGGGAGTGTTGATCATTGAGGCGTTGGCCCAAAGTTCGGGAATGCTGGTCATGTTGCTCGCGATGCGCGAGGAAGCCGATGGCGTGGAAGCGCTGCTGGCGCGGCTGGAGCGCACCGAGGGCGCGGCCGGAATCCTGGGAGACCATGTGATGATCCTGGCCGAAAGCAAGATCAAACACATCGCGCCCGTTTATCCGGGCAGCACGATGGAATTGCATTCGGAACTGATCTTGCGGCGGGAGGGCATGTTCGTCTGCAAGGTCGCCGCGCTGGCGGACGGCGCCGAAATCGGCAAGGGCCAGCTCACCCTGGCCAAACTGCCGCCCGCCATGTTGGGCGAATTTACCGGATGAGCGCGCCCGAGGCGGAGACGGCGATGGATCTTTTGGAATTGGAAGGCGCGAGCTTGGCGCCGGCCTTGGCGAAGCAGCGCTGGGCGCTGGTCGAATTCTGGGCCGATTGGTGCCTGTTTTCGCGCCTGCTGCTGCCCAAGAGCCGGTGGCTGGCCGCCCGGTACGGAGAGCGCCTTCTGGTGGCGCGCTGTCGGCTCGACGCCCGCGACGCGGCGGCGGCACAGTTTGGAATCCGCTATATGCCCGCCGTGATGCTGTTTGCCGCTGGGAAGCCGCGGCTTCGCTGGTACGGCGATACGCCCGTTCGCCTGCTGGAGAGGGCCATCGAATCGCTCGTGGAGAACCACCGTGATTGATTCGCCGCAAAGCGAGCCCGTGGCGTTGGTGACCGGAGCCTCGCGCGGCCTGGGTCGCGCCATCGCCGTCGAATTGGCTGGGCGCGGCCAACACGTCGTCGTCAACTACAAGAAAAACCGGCGCGAAGCGGAAGAGACCTTGCGCCAGATTGCAGAGCGGGGTGGTTCGGCCGCGCTGTTCCAGGCCGATGTGAGCCAGCCGGACCAGGTGCAATTGATGTTCCAGGCGGTTTTCAAGGCCCGCCGGCGGTTGGATGTCCTGGTCAACAACGCTGGTGTCACCCGCGACGAGTATTTTGTGGCGATGCGCCAGCAAAGCTGGGACGAGGTGATCGCCAACGATCTCGGGTCGGCGTTGTATTGCTGCAAGATGGCGGTCGGACCAATGGCCGGCGCGCGGCGGGGTGTGATCGTCAACATCGGCTCGAGCGCCGCCCTGTCCGCCCGGCCCGGCCAGGTGAATTACGGTACGGCCAAATCGGCTCTGCTCGGTTTCTCCCGCACCTTGGCGCGGGAATTGGCCGGCAAGGGCATCCGAGTTCTTGTGGTGGTGCCAGGCTTCACCGCGACGCCCATGACCGAAGCGCTGCCGCGCGAGGTTGCGCGCGAGACTCTCGCCCGGATTCCTCTGCAACGCTGGGGGACGGCGGAAGAAATCGCGCGGGCCGTCGCTTTTTTCAGCTCCGACGCGGCCCGCTGCTACAGCGGTCAGACCATCGTGATCGACGGCGGCCGCACCGCTTTCGAGCAGGAATACGGCCTTTAGGAGCGTGCGAGCATGAGTGCTGCAAAGCCGCTGTCCTTCGACCATCGCTTCATCCGCCGGATTTTGCCGCACCGTTTCCCCATGCTGCTGCTGGATCGGGTCGAATCGTATTGGCTGGACCGCCGCGCCATCGTCGGCGGCAAGCATATCGGCCAGAACGACCCGCTGATACAAGGTTATTGGCCCTTTCGGCCGCTGTTTCCGCCGGCGCTGGTGATTGAAGCCTTGGCCCAAACCTGCGGTTTTATGATGAATCTGGAGTATCTGGTCGGCCGGGGCTTTAGAATTGAGGACTGCCGGCGCGGCGAGCCGGTGGCGCTGCCGCCGATCCCGCACAGCGTGCTGGCCGAAAGCCGCATGACCCACGTTGCTTTGGCGTCGCTCGGCCGAACCCTATCGCTGCAAGCCAGTGTCACCTTGCAGCGCAAAGAGGTTTATGCGTTCAAGGTGCGAGCCTCGGCCGACGATCGGGAAATCGCCGCTGGCGACATTATGTTGAGCTATCCCGAATATACCGCGCGATGACGGCGGTCTTAACGCGAATTTGCGAGAAACGATTTATGCCTTTAGTCGAGCTGCGCGGCGTCGGAAAGGTCTACCAGTTGGGTAGCACTCAGGTCGAGGCTTTAGCGAACATCGATTTTCAAATCAAAGCCCAAGAATTCGCGGCGATCTGGGGGCCTTCCGGCAGCGGAAAGACTTCTCTCCTCAATCTGATCGGCTTGATCGACTCGCCCAGCGGCGGCGAAATTTATCTGGGCGGCGAGCGGGTCGATGGGTTGACGGACGACGAACTGGCTCGCCGCCGCAACCAAAAAATCGGTTTTATTTTTCAGCATTTCAATCTCGTCCCGGTGCTGGATGCGCTGGAAAATATCATGCTGCCGCTGCAAATCCGCGGGGTGCGCGCAGATCAAGCCAAGGCGAAGGCTCGCTCCCGCTTGCGCGAGGTCGGGCTGGAAGATCAGTGGAACAAACGGCCGGACAAAATGAGCGGTGGGCAGCGGCAACGAATAGCGATCGCCCGCGCCTTGGTCGGCGACCCGGCGTTGGTTATCGCCGACGAACCCACGGCTAACTTGGATTCCGCCACCAGCCGCCTGATCGTTGACTTGATGCGCGAGTTGAACCGGCGCGATCAGGTCACCTTTATTTTTTCAACCCACGACCCCCGCCTGCTGGAGCATGTGGACCGCCGCGTTCGCCTGGAAGACGGTCGGATCGTGGCGACGGAGTAGGCGGCAATGATGAATTTCATCAAGCTCGGCTGGCGCAACATCCTGAAAAACCGGCGCCGCAGTTTGATTACCGTGCTGGCCGTGGCGCTCGGCTTCGCCTCTATCAATTTATTTTCTGGGTATATTCACAATGTTTATGACGGGCTAGCCGAGCAGGCCATCCGAGGGGAGGGGCTCGGTCATCTGACGCTCATGAAACCCGGTCTGCTGAAGGAAGGCAAACTCGAACCGGAGAAATTCCTTCTGAAGTCGGATGAAATCCAGCGGATCACCGGTCTGCTTTCCCAAGATGAAACGGTGCGGCTGGTCACTCCGCGCTTGGCGGTCAGCGGGATCGTGTCCAACGGCAAGGTTTCGACCATTTTCCTCGGCGAGGGCATGGTACCGGAAGACATGGCGGTCATTCGGGGTGATTTTCGCGCCGACCGCGGCGGGGCGCTCGACCGCGCGCGCCCCGCCGCCGCCGCGTTTGCCTCTGACTTGGCCGATATGCTGGGACTGAAACAAAACGACTATGCGGTGTTGGTGGCATCCACCGTGGAAGGGTTGACCAATGCCTTGGATGTGGATGTCGGCGAACTCTATAACACCGGCAACGCCGGCACCAACGACAAGATGCTGCTGCTGCCGTTCGCTTTTGCCCAGCGCCTGTACGATACCGAGGGCGCCGACCGTTTGATCGTGCTGTTGCGCGATCGCGCACAAACCTTCGAGGCCCAGCTGCGGTTGAGCGAAAAGCTGCGGGCTGCGGGTTTGAACCTCGAAATCAAGACGTGGCTTGAGCTTTCGAGCTTTTACAAACAGGTCAAGGGTTTGTTCGACATGATCTTCGCCTTCATTTTCGCCATCGTGATCGTGATCGTGATGATGAGCATCATCAACACCATGAGCATGGCGGTTGTGGAGCGCACCCGCGAGATTGGCACCCTGCGTGCGCTCGGGATGCGGCGTTGGGATATTTCATGGTTATTTTCAGTCGAGGGCGTGCTGTTGGTGGTTTTGGGTGGTTTGGTCGGGGTCGCGCTGACCTTAGTGCTGGCTTGGGTGGTGAATCAGGCCGGGTTTTCCTACGTCCCGCCCAATAACACGGACGCGGTCTTGTTGCAGGTGGACGTCGTGCCTTGGGTCATGTTGCAGGCTTTTTTATTCCTGGGTTTGGTGGCGGCGCTCGCCGCGCTATTGCCGGCGCGGCGAGCCGCCCGCATGGTGATCGTCGACGCCATGGGTCATGTGTGAACTTTCCGACGTTGTGGAGTTTTTAAGATGCGTTTTGTCGTCGCTCTGCTGTTAGCGGTGGTCGCCGGTTTGAGCCTGCCGGTGGTAGGGGTCGCCACGATTTCCCCGGCGGAAATCCTCACACAATCCGACGCGGCGCGGGGTGGCGGACTGCCGGGCATCCATTGGAACATCAAGCTAAGCGCCTTGGACGGGGGCGAGCAGTTGGATCAAGAATTGACGGTGCGCGCCAAGGGCAACGACAGCCTGGTGGAGTTTTCGGCCCCCCCCAAGGTCAAGGGTCAGAAGCTGTTGACGGTGGAGCGCAACATGTGGTTCATCAAGCCCGGCTTGCGCAAACCGACGCCCATTTCCGCTCGCCAGCGGCTGATAGGGCAAGCCTCTAACGGCGACGTGGCGGCGACCAACTACGCGGGGGACTATCAGGCGGCGTTGCTCGGCGAGGAGGCCATCGACGGCGAGGATTGTTATCGGTTGGAGCTCACCGCAAAGGAAGCCCAGGTGACCTATGACCGCATCGTCTATTGGGTGTCCAAATCGCGCCGGGTCGGCGTACAAGCCGAGTTCTATACCGTTTCGGGCAAGTTGTTCAAGCGTGCCCGGTTCGAGTACGACAATCGAATCGACTATCAAGGTAAAAGCATTCCCTTCGTCAGCAAAATGACCATCATGGATGAAATCGACCGCTCGCAAAAAACCACTTTGGAATATTCTGACATTCAAGTCAGTGCGCTGCCGGATCAAGTATTCAACTTGCAGTTTCTCATGCGCTAGCTTTGCTCAAGCTCATGCGGCGCTCGACGGCAACCGCCATCGGTTCGGCCTTTTGGCTGCTTTCGGCGATGCCGTGCGGTTGGGCCCTCGATTGGAGCGACTCACTGGCCGAACATGGAGTTGGCCTGAACAACTTGGTGAGGGTTCAGGCCGACTTTAGCCGGAGCGCTCCCAGCGACGGTTTTTTCAATCCCGGCAATCAGCTGGCCCAGTCGAACGAGGCGGAATTCAATTTGGAGTTGCGCCCGGATTTTTCCCTGAGCTACAGGGAGTTCGAGTTGATGCTGAAACCTCGCCTCAAATTCGCGTGGGAGCGTGTCGACACTTCCGAGCGGGCGTTTGATCGGGACGAGCGTTCGGCTTTCGTCAATGAATGGCGCTTGCGATGGGCTCCACGCGAGCGATGGTTCCTGTCCTACGGCCGTGAGGTGTTACTGTGGGGGCCGGCCATGTTGCTATCGCCCAGCAACCCCTTTTTCACCGATAACGGCCGCTCCAATCCCTTTCGGGAATTGGGGGGGCGAGATTATCTCCAGGTTCTTTATCTCCCAAATGCGAGCTGGACCATTTCCCTGATCAGCAACACCGCACAAGGGCGCGGCGATGACGGGACGGGAATTCCGGATTTCGAGCGGACGGACGCTATCAAGATCGATTTTGTCGGAAAAAACAGTAACGGAGGGTTGCTGTTTTCCCACCGACAAGAGGGTGTGAGCCAAGTGGGAGGGTATTTTCAGCTGACGCTGTCCGACGCGTTGCTGGCCTATGCCGAAGGAGGCTATACGCGTGGCACGACCGCGCTTTATCCCCGGCGGAGTGCGGCGCCGTCCGGATGGGTTTTCGCGGACGCCAAGCAGGATGACCGCGCGCTTTACGGTGTTTCTCTCATCGGAGCGGCCTATACCTTCGAATCGGGCGCCACCGCGAATGTGGAGTATCTTCACAACAGCGCCGGCTATTCCGACCAGGAGGCGCGCGACTATTTCGACATGGTCGAGCAATTGGGCGCCGATTTTATCCGTCGGGACTTTGCCGCTGTACTGCTGCTGGCCGAAGCGGCCAACCTGCGAATGCCGTTACTCCGCCGCAATTATCTGTTTGTGCAGTGGTTGGATACCAACATTAACAACCAACTGGATATGACGTTACGCTATACCCGCAATCTGGATGATGACAGCGGCCGTTTCGTCGCCGTTTTTGATTGGGCGATAAACGATTTTACTCATCTGTTTGCCCTTGGATTGGTGAGCCATGGCGGCGAGCGCAGCGAGTTCAGGCGCTATCTGGACCGGCAATGGCTCGTTGGCTTCAATCTGACGTTTTGACGGGTGAATCGAGCCTGTCGCATTCACCGTGTAAGAGGAAAACCGATGCGAATTACGATGCGGTTGATTTTGTTGGCTGCAATGGGTGGGGTGGCCGGCGCGCCGGTTGAGGGTATTGCCGCCCCAGCTTCGACCGGGACTTTATCGGTAACGGTCACCGGCTTCAAAAACTATCAAGGCACCCTCAATATCGCTGTATTTGCGACCGCTAAAGGCTTTCCGGACCAATCGGAAGCGGCAGTAGTCAGACGTAGCGTACGCTTGGCGGGAGCCGATCCGGTGTTTGAATTTAACGATCTGTCTTTTGGAACGTACGCTGTCACTGTCTTCCATGACGAAAATTCAAACCAACAACTCGATAAAAACTGGCTCGGCATCCCCAAGGAAGGGGTGGGTTTTTCTCATAATCCGAAATCGCTCAGCAGCGTGCCTCAGTTCGAGGACGCCAAATTCGCATTCGAATCGAAAAAGCAAGCGGTCGCCGTGAAATTAATCTATTGACGCACTCAAGGGGCGGCATCCCATTACCTGCCACCTGTTGCTAAAGGCTGTCGATGAATCCGCAAGCATCCACCACTGTTTCCCATGGTCTCAACGGCTTATGGCAGCTTCGCCACATGGAAAAGACAACGGTCCAGGGAGCGGTTTCCCATCCTTTTGGCGCCCATCCTCTGGGATATCTTTTTTACAGCGATGACGGCTTCATGTTCGCGGTGTTGATGGATAGGAATCGCGCGCCAGTCAAGGTGAGTCTCGAAGAACTCGGCCAGGCCAAACAGCGAAAAATGCTTTGGCGGTGGAAATATCTGAAAGCGCTGTTCAGATACTTGCAAGCGGCGACGGCTTGTATCGCCTATTTTGGACTTTATGAGGTCAAGGGTGATCGCGTTATCCATCATGTGCGTGCCAGCCTTTTTCCCGATTGGATCGGCACGGATTTGGAGCGGGCTTTCGCTATGTCCGGGCAAGCCGTGCGGCTTACAGCTCATTATCCTAACGGGGATCGCTTGGAACTGGCCTGGGAGCGCGCCTGACGCCCGCGCGTTCGATCTGCGCGAGCTTATGGATAATCCTGAAATTATCGGTGCAAGAGGGCAAATATCGATCAGGAAGCGCAAGCCATGATTCGAATTGCGACTTTTAATCTGGAAAACTTGTTTACCCGTCCCTCGGCGATGCAGCAAGAGCGCGCGGAGCAGGGCCGTAAAGCCCTGGAAGATCACGCGACCGCGAACGCCATCGCCGGGAAAGCGCGCTACTCGCAAGCAGACAAAACGCGGTTGGTCGAGCTTTCTAAAACGTACGGCTGGCATCAAGCCAACCCTCCAAGAAACGCGCTCGTTTTCATCTGCAGCATTCGCGGTCGGCTCTTTCGGATAAGACAAGACCAGATCGAGGTCATCGCCGACGGTCGCGACGACTGGGTGGGATGGTTCGAACTGCGCCGGGACGATGTGAAATGGCAAGCCACTTACAACACCGGGCGCGTGATCGACGCGCAACGTCCCGATATCCTGATCGCCGTGGAAGTGGAAAACCGGCCGACGCTTGAGCGGTTTAACGAACAGGTGCTGAGCGCGCAATTCAATTTCAGATATCCGCATTTCATGGTCATCGACGGCAACGACCAACGGGGGATCGATCTGGGGATTTTCAGCCAATTTCCCATCGTCGAAATCCGCAGTCATGTCGACGATCCAAGGCCGGATGGGAGTCGGCTTTTCTCGCGCGACTGCCCGGAGTTCGACATTTTCTTGCCCGGCGGCGAACGGCTTATCCTGTTAGCCAACCACCTGAAATCAAAAAGAAACGGCAATGACGATGCCTCAAGGAACCTGCGTAAAGCGCAGGCGGAACGCGCGCGCGCCATCGCCGTGAACGCTTTGGGCCGATCTCCACTGGTGTTGTTGGGCGGCGATCTTAACGACGAACCGGGCAGCGCGGCGCTGGCCGCCCTGTTCGAAGGCGGATTCCAAGACGTGATGGCGCATCCCAGCTACCCGCAAGCGCGACCGGGCACGTACCAAACAGGTCTCGCGAACGACAAAATCGATTACCTGATCCTGTCACCGACCTTGCAAACGCGGCTGCGCGCTGCGGGAATCGAGCGGCGCGGCTCGTATCACCCTCGGCTCTGGGAGCCTTTCGATACGGTCGGCGACGCTTCCGAGGAAGCCTCGGACCATCACTTGGTTTGGGCCGACTTGGATTTTTGACTGGTCCAACCGGCGGGTTGATTGGCCGGTTAATTTCTGGGTGGTACCGATCGTTTTGCCTGAAGCGCCAAGCAGAGGAATGGCATCGAGCCCGCAATCGGCAAATCGACCGGCCTTGCGCGGCATCAAACTCAGCGGAGATTGCGCGTAACCTTCATCATCGGGTCACAAAAATTTCATAGTGCGACGGTAAATAGGGGGCTAACAAAATTCGTTGATCCGATTACCACCGAAGCGAGGGTGGACCGCCATCATAGCGTCAGCCCCAAGCGATGGCGACGACTCGAGGAGAAGCCGCTCTTTGCCGTTGCATTATCCTTAATTTAGGAGACCCATTATGCTCAATCGCACGTTGCGCAAAATTGTCGAACACCAGAAAACCCTGGCCGCCGCTCCACCGCAAACCTCGGTCCGCGAATCTGCTCGACTGATGAAAAAAATGCAGATCGGTGCTCTGCTGGTCGTGGAGCACGGCCGCCTAGTCGGTATTTTCACGGAGCGCGATGCCCTCGCTCGCGTGCTGGCCGAAGGGCGTGACCCCGAGACAACGCCCTTGGTGGAAGTGATGACGCTCGACCCCATCACCGTGCATCCCGATCAGCCGTTCGTGATGGCGCTGCACCTGATGTACGAAAACGGATTTCGCCATGTCCCTGTCGCCGAGAACGGACGGCCATTGGGCATGGTGTCCGCCCGAGACGCCTTGGAAGTGGAGGAAGCCGAGTTCGAGAAAACGTTGCGCCAACGCGAGCACCTGCGGGCTATCTTGGCTTAATCACCGGCCAGCAAGAGAGCTGGGCTGGTTCCGCGTCGTAGCGCCGCCGCCATTCGGCCATCGCCGCTTCATGGCGGCGCCGCGCCGCACGGTAGTTAACCCAAACGCAGTATTCGCAACCTCGCCCGCAGCACTCGCGCTCACCGGGAGACGTCGGCGTGGGGCGGTGGAGGCGGGAAGAAACTAGGCGATGACATCGCTGTTACCAGCACGACCTGAAAGGTCGTCGAGCGCGGAGAGCGGCGGTGCTTTCACGAGCCTTCCCCCAAATCCAAGATCACGTGAATCACTTCGGAATCGCGGCGTGCCGACATCGGTAACCCCGAGCGCTCGAACACGCCGAGCATGGCGCTGTTATTGGCCAATACATCGGCCCGGAATCGGGTCACCTTCCGCTCGCGGCCGATGCGCGTCAAATGCCGCAAAAGCGCGCTGGCGATGCCCTGGCCCTGGTAGTCTTCCTCGACCGTGAAGGCGATTTCCGCTGCCCGCTGGCCGTCGGCCTCCGCGAACGCGCTATAGCGCGCCCCACCGATGATCGTTTCCCGTCCGCCCTGACCGAGTGTTGTCACCAGCGCCACGTCGTTCTCGAAATCGAGTTCGGTCGCCTCGCGCAGTTCTTCGGCCGTCAATTCGGATTTGTGCTGAAAAAAGCGCGCGTACACGGATGCCGGCTCCAGGGCCTGGAACGCCGCGACGATTTTGTCCTTGTCGTCTGGGCGCACGGCGCGAACCGTCACCGTCAAGCCGTCGCGCAACGGCTCCAGCGCGGAAAAGTTGCGCAAATCAGCCATCATTGAACCCCAAAAAACATCGTGAAACTTGTCGCCCGCCCTGGAACGTCCGGCGGCGCGCCGACAGCCGCCCCGTCCGGGTTTGCGCTGCCATCAACCGAGAATGTGATAGCCACCGTCGATGTACATGACATCGCCGGTGATCATCTTGGCGTAGTCGGTGGCCAGAAAGGCGGTGGCGACGCCGACGTCCTCGATCGTGGACAGCGCCCGTTCCGGCGCGCGTTCGGCGGCGGTTTCCAGCAGTTCGTCGAAGCGGTCGATGCCGGAAGCAGCGCGGGTCTTGATCGGGCCGGGCGAGATCGGATGAACGCGGATGCCCTTGGGCCCCAGTTCGGCGGCCAGATACATGCACGCGGCCTGTAGCGCTGCCTTCACCGGACCCATGACGTTGTAGTGTTCGACCACCCGTTCGGCGCCGTAATAGGTCATGGCAAACAGCGTGCCGCCCTCGGTCATCAGCGGTTCCGCCAGCCGCGCCATCTGCATGAAGGAGTAGCAGGACACGTCCATCGCGGTCAGAAATCCTTCCCGCGAGCAATCCACCACCCGGCCGTGCAAATCCTCGCGCGGGGCGAAGGCGGTAAGCGTTCGATTCAAACCGTCTGGACTGGCTAAAAAGGGGCGACGAGTCTGC
>ERZ761594.411-NODE-411-length-12956-cov-3.645221_pt1 | contig 12956 bp, 18 predicted proteins | sample MGYA00511036_ERZ761594 | MGnify/ENA primary metagenome ERZ761594 (study PRJEB28899, sample SAMN03785561) | bioreactor sludge metagenome | biome: EBPR Sludge; feature: EBPR Bioreactor; material: 0.22µm filtered reactor supernatant | place: Saint Lucia: Queensland... | reverse complement strand
GTCCAGATGTCGACGCCGGCATGTACGAGGAGCTGAACGCTCACATGACACCCCAGCATGAACAGCCAGAAGGGTGTGTTCTCGATGTTTCCTTGACCCGCTGTATGCGAAAAGCGGCCCCAGAAGTAGCCTGCTAAGGCTACGAACGGCAGAGAGAACACGAGCTTCTTGCTCGCCTGCTTGAGGTAGCGGTCGGCTCGATCGGTGGCCGCTTGGGCTTCGTTGACTTTACGCCGTACGCCGGAGGTCTCGTCCTCGACGTATGCGTCAGGGTTCTCCGTCGCCATCCTCTTCCTCCTCGGGCGCGTCCCGGTACTCCACCGCGATGAGGTAGGTGCTGTCGCCCTCGCTGGCCTCCAAGGACATACCGCGCGCCTCCAGAGCGGCCTCTGCCGCTTCATGCCACCGCTCGTCGTCGGCGGCCTCGTGGGAGCCGAGGCCGCTACACCTCGGGCAGCCCGTCTCAGCCCTTGTCAAGAGCTTGTTCAAGTGGTCGCTCTTGAAGCGCAACCACTTCGGCCAGAGGTCGGCCGTGCCGTAACGCTTCACCCATAGACGTCGCGCGCGCCGATTCCTGTTCTTCCACTTCTTGATGCGGCGAGCCGACACGGCCGGGCGCGTATCTCCCGTCCCCTTGCAGACAGGGCAGTTATCCAGGTTCCCTGCCGCCCACGGCATGTAGTACTTGCCGCTCGGCGTGAGCGACATGACGGACCCCAGGCCGATGCACCTGCTCTCCACCCCCGGCTCATGCTCTTCCCACGGCTCCTTGTTGAGCTGACTGCGTACATGGTCCGGGTCGAAGTTCAACGTAATGTTTCGCATGCCGTCTCCTACTGCGCTTCGGGGTTTACGCGCTCGGACGTGAGCTGCCGCTCGAACAGAGCCAGAGCGCTGTTCAGAGCGCCCGTGCCCGCCTTCTTGCCGATAGAGAACAACGTGCCGCTCGCGCGACAAGCCTGAACAAGCGTTTCGCTCTGCGAGTGCGACATCAGCTCGTTCAAGAGAATCACCCCCGCGTACTGTCCGGATCGAATGCGCTCAGCTACGCTGCGACACTCCCCGTCGCCGCGATTGGAGCGCTCGTTCGACACCCACTCAAAAGGCAGCCCGGTCCGTCGCCGCATCGTGACCATCTTCTCTTCGACAGAGAAGCCACCGAAGATCAGGATCGGTCGATTGTCTTTCAAGAGGGTGGGGAACGGCGCGATCGCCACAGCCAGTGGCTGTGACGGATCCAGGTTCGCGCCCTTCGGTCGGGCCTTGGTCGGGGCCGACGCCGCCGGCGGCGTTGTCGAGGAGGGCGCGGGCTCGGTCGGCGGCGCCGGCGGCGCGGATGGAGGCACGAGCGGGGCTGAGCTTCGCAGCTCGGGGAGCGACTCCACTGCGCGGAGGAGTTCTAACGCCGCATCTTCGGACGCTCGCGGCTTGTTTGGAGGGGGTGCGGAAAGAAGTCCGATCTTGATGAGGAGGTCGTTCAGACAGTCCTCCTCTGCGGCCTTCTGGTACTTTTCGAGAGCCTGCCGAACGTCGGCGCTCCCGATCTGTACGGCGTTCACTCGCTCTGCGTGAACGCGTTTGATGTGTGCGATCACGTCATCCAGATTCATGTGGATCCTTTCTGGCCTACGGCCCTCTATGTCGTCGGCGCGCGACTGCATAGAGGGCCGTCGGCCTCAGTGGCGGGCGTGCACACAGAAGAACTGTGTGCACGCCACAGGCCCAGGAGCTTTAGCTCTTGTTGAGGATGTCTTCCAGGCGCTCGATGGCGTTGTCCATGTCGCCCTCAGCGGACCGGATGGTCGCCAAGTAACCGGAGCCCTCTGCCATGAGGTCGGCGGCAGCGGTCAGCGTGTTGAGCTTCTTGACGACCGCGGCCCCGAAGGCCTCTTCGAGCGCCTCCATGCCCGCGATCATCTTCCAGCTCGCCGTCACGGGCGCGTCCTCCCGCACGCCGAGAAGGCGAAAGAGCGTGAGAGAGTCTTTGGCCGTCTGGCGCAACTGGCCGAAGTACTGCTCCAGGTTCTCGGGCCGGAGCTGCTCCACCGCCGGCGGGGGGATCGCGCCCTCTTCTACGACGCGGTACTCGCCCCCCAGCCAGCCCTGGGCGGTGCAGTACTCCAGCTCACGAAGAAGCTGTGCTTGACTGTCGTCCTTGCCACCCTCTTCGGCCGTCCGTTCGATCCGAACGTAGAAGATCTTCTTGTTCATCCTTCAGCCTCTTCTTCCAGTTGCGTCTTGATGCTCTTGGGATACTTACCGTCGCTGCGTGGGAGCTGCACCAGGATGAGCTCCTTCTTCGCGCGCGTGATCGCGACGTAGTACAAGTTCTCGCCCTCGATGGAGTTCAACCTGAACGTGGACTCGAACATCCACACCCGGTCGAACTCGCGCCCCTTGGCTTTGTGTACAGTCATGAACGCAATGACGCCATCTGTGGCGTCGCGCTCATCGCTGAACAGTGTCTCGACTTTGACCGTCAACGCGGACATCGACGTGACGCCCTCGCTGATTGCTCGCAGCGCTTCGAGGTTGTCGACAAGCTCTTCAGCCAAGTCGTCCTTGCGCGCGGCGAGGAGGCGCTCCGCTTCGCTCTCTACGAAACGGCCCAGCTCTTCAAGCATCTCGGGCACCTTCTCGCTCCGAGCGCGCGCGAGCAGACCTGTCAGCTTTGTTCCGAGATCCCTGCCGATGATGCGCGCTCGACGCCCTGCGCCGAGGAGCAGCATGCAGTACTTGGAGAGCGCGGCGTTGGAGCGGCTGATTACGGCGTCTCCCTCCCGGACAGCCTCCAGAAACTCTCGTTCCGTTACCGTGTCCAGAACGCCGTCCGGCGCACCCGGCGCAGCCTCGAAGTCAGGCACGATGTGTTTGGCGAGCTCAACGACGAGACGCGGGTTCCGGTAGGTTACCGGCAGGGGGAGCACCGTCGCACCCAAGTCTCGGCAGAACTTCTCGGAGGAAGAGACGTCTGCGCCCCTAAACCCGTAGATGTTCTGCCGGTCATCGCCGAATGCGAACACGCGCCCTGTACGTGGCTTTACGGCGTTCACGACCAGCCGGTACTGCGCGGGCGTCAGGTCCTGCATCTCGTCAACGATGACGACGTCGTAGGACCCCGTAGTGAGGTTGAGCTTTGCGGGCAAGTAAACCTGCTCGTCGAAGCTCACGGTCGGCGACGGGGCCTCGATGAATGCGAGGGCCGATTGGACCCAGCTGACGTACCGCTCGTCTAGGGCTGGATCTGCCGGGCGCAGATCGTAGGCGTACATCATCTCCTGAATGTGCTCGGGCGAGGACGCAAGGTTCGCCATGCACATACTCAGGAGACGAAACACGTCGCCGCGTTCGGACTTGTGCTCCTCCGGCACAAGTCGGCGCATGAAGTCCCGGAGACGATAACGATCGACCGACAGCGTCTGCCCTCGGTAGCGCATCAGGGTACCGAAACCCAGCTGGTTCAGGCCCTTGACCTGAACGTGTCGAAGTTGCCGGAGTCGCTCTAAGAGCGCATCCCGGATCCGAGTGTCGAAGGCGCACACCAAGATCCGTGAACGAGGGAGGCGTCGGCAGACTTCTTCGATGGTGGTGGTCTTTCCGGACCCCGCTCGGGCCAGGACCACAAGGTGTCCTATGCCTTTTACGGCGAAGTCGTAGATCTTGTCCTGGTGTGGGCTCCAGCCCATGTCATCCCTCGTAGATGAATTCGAGCTGGGTGGAGAGCGGCATGCCAGACACGCTGAGAAGGTGCGTGAGGCTCTCACCGAACTCCTGACGCGTGTGTTCGTTGTCCACGCACAGGAGCCGGAGTGTCGTGGCGATGGCGGCCAGGGTGCTCGCATGACGGGTCCAGCCCGCGCGCGTGTAGTCTGAGCCCGTGGCGTCGGGCGCCCCTAAAGCGTCGCTCAACTGCACCGCGAGCGCTTTGACCTCCGGGTCCGTCATCGAGAGTTTGCCGGCCTCAGCTCCGCGTGTAAGTTGCGCATACACCGCGTCGTACAAGCTCCCTTGAAGCCCCATGTACTTCCGCAGCAGCGCCCGCATCAAGTACGTGAGCTCGGAAGGCGTCCCCTCTACAACCCGCGTGTAGACCGCGTTCTTTACGACGTAGCCCGTGAGAGCGGTGACCTCCGGAGAGAGCCGCACCAAGGCGCCTGCCATAACCTCAATCGACCTGCGCACCAGTTGCCAATGCTTCGGCCCCGTCTCGTCGAGAGCGCTGTCCATGGCGCCCAAGGCGCCCGCGAGACCCTCGGCCTCGAATTTCGCCTGCCTGATCTTCTGGCGCAGCTCTTCCCTGCCCATGTCCTCGTTGGATTTTTGCATATTTCTCCAAAACGGAACCGGGCGCCGAGGCTCTAAGCCTCGGCGCCCGGTTCCGTTACGTAGCGGTGTGGTTGGCGGCCCGTGATCAGCTGGCGGCGGGCTTGCGGCCCTTGCGGCCGGCGGCCGGCGCGGAAGCCTCGCCGCCCTCAGCGCCCTCGGCGGTCTCGGTCTCCTCGGTGGTGATGCCCAGCTCGCGGGCCTCGACGGGGTTGGCCTCGGCGAGGATCTTGAGCTTCTTGAGGCTGTGCTTGTAGTCGAGGTTGTGCATGTCGCGCTGGGCCTTGGCGGCCTTGGCGTCGGTCACGAGGGCGGTCATGAGGGCCTTGATGGGGTTGGTCTCGTTGATGTCCATGGTCTTGTCCTTGTCGAGGCGGGTGAGATGTTTACCCGTACAGGGTAAGTAAGTCAAGCTACGAAGACGCTGTCCAACCACGCCAGAGCCTTGCGCTCCAGCTCTTGAAGAAGCAGCGCCTCGTGTGTCGGTGTGGGCGCATTCGCCGTCTGCTGTTCGGCTTCCCTGCGAGCTGCGTCGTACGCTCTGTAACTCTCAACGACTTCGCGGAACTTCGCAAGCGTTGAGTAGTTGCGGACGGTCTTAGGTTTTGCCATGAGCCTTGCGTCCCTGGTTTTGGTCAACCATACGACGCTCGTACCTGAACAGGAACTAGCGCGTTTTGTCAACGCGCTCGACGTTCAGCTGCGCCGCGACGTGACGCCCGTGTGGGGTCGGTACCTGTTGCCGTGGGTGGCGCGGGGCACCGCAGGATTGGACCCAAAGGCGTGGCAGCTTCATCTGTGGCGCGAACCCCGCGACGCGACTGAAGCTGGCATGCTGGGGCGACATACAACGCAGGGCCCGGAGCACGTGCCGATCGGACACGTTTTTATCGAGAACTGTCTTCGCCACAAAGAGCCTTGGACGCGTATTGCGTCGCATGAGGCCGTGGAGATGATGGGTGACGAGTGGGTGAACTTGGACGTAGCCCGCCACCTGGACGACGGCACCATCGAGCTCTGGCCGAGAGAGCTGTGTGACGCTGTCCAGGGGGTGGGTTACGGCGTAAACGGCGTTGAGCTCTCCGACTTTGTTTACCCAGAGTACTTCATCGAAGGCGCGGACGGGCCGTATGACCACTGTCGCGCGCTCAACAAGCCTTTCGAGATTCACCAAACAGGGTATTCTTCTGTCCTCTCGATCAAGGACGGTCGCGCACGGCGTCGCGATCGTTACGGCGCCGTCTACCCCGACTGGCGCCGAGCCCCGCGCGTGTTGGCGCGGAAGCACGAACGCTGGCGAGGAGTCGTATGAAGAAGTCTCTGTTGGTGCTGTTGGTTGTTCTCGCTGCATCGAGTCAGGGCTGTACGCCGTGGTTTGAGCAGCTCAAGTCGAACCCCGTGGCGGGGCTCTCCACCGGTGTCGGGTACATCCAGACGGCGCTCTCGCTCGCGCGAGGCGCCTTCGAGATCTGGGCCACTTCCAGCGGTGGCGCCGACGTGGAGACGACTCGGGCGCGATTCAACGAGGTCGCGAACAACGTGGACCGGGGCCTGCTCGCCGCGCACGACGGGCTGCGTCTGGCGTCGCACGTTCGGGGCCCCGCCCCGAGCATGAACGTCTTGCTGCGCGACGCGCAGCAGGCCATCGGTTCTGTGCACACGTTCCTCGTCGGACTGCCGGGCAACGGCCCAGGCCGCGCCGCGCACCCTTCGATGCGCGACGCGATCCTGGCTACCGAAGCAGCTTCGCGCCCGATCGCCTACTGATCAGGGAAGGCCCCTCATCGTGCGCACGATGTCCCGCAGCTTCTGTCCGAGCACAAGGCCCGATACAAAGAGCTCAGCCCACTTCTGCGGGTCGACCTTTGAGCGCTGAATGGCCTCTACGCTGCCTGGATCGAGCTTTTCGATCTCCTGCTTGAGCCGAGACACAACCGTGTCCGGCTGGCCGTTCAGCGCGGCCAGTGCGCCGCCTTGAATTGCGGCGAAAACTGCATCCATCACCTTCGTCTTCATCCTTGTCCGCTGCTCTTCGTGCGGTAGACGTGGCGTTGCAGCCCAACGCGTGTCTACAGGCACCAGCCCGTCGCTACTTCGCGGCGGGCTTGGCCCTGCGCGCGGGGGCGGGAGCGGGCCGTGCTTCGAGCAGCGCGTCGGAGATGCGGCGCAGCTCAGCGCGGAGCATGGCGTTGTCCAGGCTTCGAGCGGTCTCCTGGCGCGCGGCCCGGGACGTGCTCGGCAAGCTGTACCACCGCACGCCGGCGGCGCGGTCGTGCACCTGCAAATAGGCGTCCGTCAAACGCTCCAAGGTCATGCGCACCTTGTCGCTGTCCGCTGCGTCCAAGGCGGCCAGCGCCGTCTGCGCGTACAAGAGCGCCCGGCAGCGCATGGCGGTCACCGGGCCGAGGCCGATCAACGGCAGACCACTGCGGCAGGCCGCCTGGCACCGGTTCACCAGCGTGTTGAAGTCGAGGTGATCTTCGACCTGCGGAAGGTCCGTGAGAGGCATCGTTGCGGCGTTGTTCATACCGATCTCCTATTCTTTGCGTGCTATGGAAACTGTGCGACAGGTTGTGGTTTCATTCCTGATTCAGAACTGGGGACTCGTGATGTCCCTCCTCATCTGGCCGATTCTCACGGCCATGCTGACGGTGGCGCTGCGGAAGAAGACGCCGGAGGAGTGGGAGGCTTGGGCGATGACCAAGCCCTTCCTGGCGTTCATCGTGGAGGTGATGCGTGCCGCCGGCATTGACACCGCCAAGCTCCTGGTGGCGGCGCATCGGTTCGCGCAGCGCCGGGCGGGGGTGGTTCCGCCCGACGCCATTCGCATGTCCAGCTTGCCGGAGTCCGTGAAGACCGTGCTGGCGAACCCGGAGCTCCGACAGGTCTTGATCCAGGCCGCCGAGCACCTTCAGTCGCCGCCGGCGCCGCCCTTCGTCACCCGATTGCCTTCGGCGCCGCCTTCTGAAGACGACGCCACAGGGCGTTGATCACGCTCTCGCTCAGCCGGTGAATTGAGTGCACGTGCGACGAGGTGCCGTCTACGCCATCGTCATGCGCGAACTCGTGCACCAGCAGCATGACGAGCACGCCGAAGTCACTCAGCGTGCTGCGGGCGATGAAGATCTGCTCTCCTGCGTGCAGGCCCTTTACGTCGTTTGAGGCGAACCGCACGACGATGGCGCGTCGGTCGATGTGCGGCACGGCCGGACGCAGGAGGTCCAGCGCCGCCCGAAAGTTCGTGGCCTCCTCGGAGCTGAGCGCGCTGAGGGCGAAGCGCTCTTCAACCCTCTGGCTGTACTCCCTGATCATCTGCTCTGGCGACGCGATCTTCTGACGCAAGAGCCCCACGAGCCGCGTGGGCAGCGTAACCGGCACCTTGCCCAGATGCTCCAAGCCATGGCCTTCCACGGATCCCATTACGGGAACGGCGTCGTCGCCGTACTCGCCGTGGAACAGCGCGAGCATCTTCTCCGCCAGCGCGTCTGGATGAACGTACTGGAACACATCCTGCTCCGCGCACTCCCTCTCGAACGCCTTGTACATACGGGCCAAGAGCTTGGCCTCGGCGCGGCTGGCGAGCTCCGTCCACATGGAGCTGATGGCCCAGTCCATGTCGTGGGTCGACGGGATGCGCCGGTCGCGACCCGTGTCGACGTGCAAGAAGTTGTACCCGAACTCGTACTGCGGACGCGTCGTTACATAGACGCCGCGCACGAAGATCTTTCCGGTGAACTCCGGGTCGTCCAACAGTTCACCCGCGCGGGCCACGTGCCGTTCACAAGGAGCCTTGAGCTTGAGGAACCACCCTTGAATGGTCTCCCAGCCCTCCTCCGTGATGCCGGGCACGACGACCTCGAAGTCGTTGTTGTTGCGGTTCGTCTGGGTGATCTCAACACACAACGACTCGACGCCCAGGTTGTCCTTCTCCAGGAGAGGCTTCCAGCTCTCGAAACGACCGTTCTTGATCGTCACCGGGATGTTGGACCGCGCGAACACCAACATGGCGAGCTTGAGGCCCTCGCCGTACTGCCCCACAAAGCGGGAGTCGCCGCGCTTGGACGACTCTCCGAAGTAGAGGGCGTGAACGTCCACCTTGACGTTCTCGTTCTTCACTACCAGGGTCTGCTTGGCATGGTTGTACGCCACCGTGCACTTCGACCCGTGCTCGGCTTCAGCGTCGAAGCCGTTCGAGATGATCTCTCGAAGGGCGTGATTGAGGCCCCAGTCGGCGACGTACTGGGGCGTGATGGGGTACCTGAACTTCATGTATACCTCCGTGCGCGGGCCCACAATGGACCAGATAACGAAGGCTTCTACCCGCGTTTGCGTCGACTTTACGGCGTTGACGGCGTCGACGGCGATACGCTGGCGGGAGGTTCCGGGATCTGGTGCGAGTACGCGACGTCCTCGCACCAGCCGTTGGTTTTCACGAAGTCGGGGAGCACGTGGTACGTGCCGGTAAAGAACGCGTGCTGCGTCTTGCGAAGGAGTTCAGTGCGCTCGCGCCCGTCGTCCTTGTGACGGAGACGAAGTACGCACATTTCAGGTTCGCCGGGCGTGATCGACTGGATTAGGGCCTGCGCCTCCAACCCGCACTCCAGCGGCACAAAAGCGTCCGCAGGCACGAATGCTTCGCCCTCAGTCTCGGCACGCTGCGCGAGCTGGCGGATCATTCGTGCGCGCAGCACGAGGTACATGTACTCGGGGTGCGTCATCGCCCCGGACGCGGAGGTGCCGTTGGAGGAAGAGCCGCGCGAGCCTTGACGTAGTAGTCGTAGGCGGACTTTCGCGCGTCCTCGATTTCTTCAGCTGTCGCAGGTACGTCTTCGGCGTTGAAGATGTTCAACGCCGCAAGCTCAGCTGCGAACATTGCAGCCCGAGGGGTCAGGGCGAAGTCCTGCACACACAGCGCGAAGAACTTGGTGAGCCGCGCGGCCACCTTCTTGGCCACCTCGTAGTCGTCCGTGCGCGGTTGATCGCCGCTAAGTCCGAAGGGGTCCTTCGGGTCGCGTTCCGCGCGCACCTCAGTGCGCTCAGCCAAAGTGGAGCCGTTGAGCTTGTCGTAGAGCTCGCTCAGCTGGTCAGCCTGCCGGTCTTGACCGGGAACATAGATCTTGGGCGTTGGCGGCATGTTACTTCTTCACCACGTTCGTGCAGTGGGGCTGCACCGCGTCGCCCTGCACGATGAACGGCTTGGCGACGGGCTCCTCCGCGCTCGCGCGCCTGACGCCGTCGGGGATGACCTGCCCGTCGGGCGCTTTGTGTGGGTAGACGGACCTTGCCGCGCACCATCCGTACCATGCGTCCTTTGGGCCGCGCGGAGTGAATTTCGCCTGCGGGTCATAGTGGACACAGTCACGGCACTTTACGTTGTTCATACGCTCAGGTGTTCCTTACGACGTCGAGGTAGTGTTCCGACAAGATCTTGTCGAACCCTTTGATACGGAGACGAGCTTGCGTCAGCGCCAGCGCCAACCGGTCCAGTGCCATGGCCTGAGCCAGAGAGAGATTGGACGAGCTCGCAGCTGCGTAGAGCTTCACCGGGCCGAGCTCGAAAGAGACACGGGACCCGATAATGTCCTCCTCTTGCAGCGAGAGCTTCTGCTCCTTTAGCAGCGCGGTGAACTCTCGGGACGTGGCACGCGCGAAGAACTCGCCGAGCACATTCATAGCCGCAATCGTGGCGTTGGCCGTGGCCGTATCGTCCCGTTTGAACCCCACGGGGAGCGTCACCAGGAGATGGTACTGCCGGCCCTGAATGGCGACTGGCGTTGAACCGCGACGAACTTTTCCGCGCAGTTGGTCCTCAACCGTCTTTGGGGCCTCTTCGCGCTTGAGCCCCCACGGATTGAGAACACCAGGAGCAGGGATTTTCGGTGACGTCATGTGCCTCCTCCGCTGACGAGGATGAGAGGCGCACCGCCCTTGACGCCTTGTGGGTCTTCGCAGTCTTTGTGCGCGGTCTCGTAGCCTGCGCTGCATCGCATGCCGGGAACCTTGTCCGAGTCGAGCGCAGGGCCCTCGGTGCGCATGACCTCGATGATCCTGTCCCCGCGTACGTAGACCTTGCCGCAGAACAAACACTGGTAGTCGGGAGCACGAGCAGGCACGACTTCAGGATCTCCTGTCTTGAGTAGACGGCGCGGTACGTCTCGGTGCTGCCATGTGTACGTGGGCTGGAGGCACCTGACATGCGCGAGTTCAATCGTGCCATTGACGTGTACGGTCCGAGCCAAACCAGGGCCGGGACCAATGCCGGCAACCGTCAAGACCTTGAGCACGGCGTGCTCAGGGCCCAACGGTTGCCGGCAGGTCACGCACAGCGTGGGGGGAACTCGGTCAGAGACGTCAGGAAACACTCAAGAACGGTACCTCGGCGCGGGGCGCGGCGGCAAGTCCTTGGTCTTTACCGCGTTCAGCGGTCGCCGGGGCGATCAGAGGTCCCCGGAGCGATCGAGGCGCCCCGGGCCTACGTAGACAGCGGGGATTGGGGCCTGGGCGATCTCCGCAGGAACGACCTTGTCTGCCAGCACACTGAGGAACGCCAGCACACGCCCCTTGTCGTAGGTCGAGGGCATCGGCAACGCCGCGCGAACCTTGCCGGAGTACCCCTTCGTGTTCGCGTAGGCGCGCTTGTCCAAGACGGCGACCACGCCCATGTCGGTTTCCGCCCGGATCAAACGCCCCGCGCCTTGCTTCAGATCCATGATGGCGGCTTGGAAGTCGTAGGCGTCCCACGCCTGGATCTCCGCACGCTTCTGCTCGTAACCCTGGTCCGTGAGCCGTTCGATGATGTCCGCCTTTCGAGCGCGGAGAACAATGTCTCCCGCGTTCGGAAACGGCAGGCGGGGAATGATCACTTGTCGAAGCCCGAGGCCCGGCAAGTCGACGCCTTCCCAGAAAGTCTTCACAGCGAAGAGCGCTGCGCGCGGCGTCTTTCGGAACCAATCCAGGGTGGCTTCGGGTGCTCCGGCCTGTGTGCCGATGATGTAGGGCGACGGCGTTCCGCGCGGCGCCTGCCGCAGAAGGTCACGGCACCCGTCTGCGAAGTTGTTCATGTCTTCGTAAGACGCGCAGAGCACGAAAGCGCCACCGCGAGACGCCGCGAGAAGTTCGTGGATCTCTTGCGCCATTGCTGCGTAGTAGTCGTCGCCGCGACCCGAGGGGTCCGGGGCCGTCGCCGAGATGTACGCCGTAGATCGCCCCTTGTAGTCGAAGGGAGAGGCCAGGACGGCCTTCGCCGTAAGCTGCGACGGGTGAAGCCCGTATTCTCGCGCCATGTACTCCATCCCGTTCGCCGTCGTGAGCGTGGCGCTGGTCACGATGACGCGCTTAGCCCCAATCAGCGCCGGCGCGACGAGGGGCCCCACTTCCACAGGTGTGACCACGATGTCCGGCACTTCGCCACGGCCCCGCTTGTCGACGTAGCAGAGGTAGCGCGTCTCATCGCCGCCAATGACCTCGCCCTCCTCATCCCGCTGCACATGCCGACCCAGAATGATCTGCGCGAGCTTACGGGTCTTCGCCACGAGCGCGGCGCCGGCCTTGAGCTTGGCGCGTGTGGCCGCCGCAACCCCTCCGTTGACGCCGCCTTCGGGCTCAGCGTCATCGTCGCTGAACAAGCCCTTGGCAGAGAGCTTACCGTGCACGCGCTCCAGCTCCCCGGACAGATCGGCGAACATCTGCGCCAGAGGCCCGGTCAGCTTGAGCGGCGCGCTCAGCGCCGGCACGGAGGTGAAGATCGCGTTGTAAACCGCGTCGAGCATCGGATGCGGCTCAAACTCTGTGCCGTCAAACATCCGGCGGAGCACCTCAGGGTGCTTGTGGTGCATCTTCAGCGAGAACGCCTCGCGAAAGTACGCGGGGGCTTGATGCGCTTCGTCAATGACGAGCGCGTCATACTCCCCCAAGATCTTCCCTCCGCCGACCGAGAGGTCGTAGGCCAAGAGGGCGTGGTTGACGACCAGGATCTTGGCCTTGAGGGCCTTCTCCCGCGCCGCGATATACCCACACGCGCTCTCGGCGTGAGGGCAGCTCTTTCGTACGCACTCGGACACCCGGACGAAGTTTTCCAGGGTGAAGGGCGGGAGGAGTTCAGACAGGTCACCGTAGACGCTGTTCTCCATCCACGACTCAAACGCTTCGCGCTCGAACACCGGCAAGTGCTTGTAGGTGTCCGTGGCCGCGAGTTCGTGCGCGCGCAGAGCGCAGGCGTAGTTGTTCTTGCCCTTCAAGAGGGCGTACGGGACGGCATTGATCTTCCCGCAGAGGAAGGGCAAGTCCTTCTCCACGAGCTGATTCTGCAACGTCTTCTTCGCCGTGGAGATGACCACGCGCTTTCCGCTGAGAATCGCGGGGATGAGATAGGCGAACGACTTGCCCGTCCCGGTACCCGCTTCCAGAAAGGCGATCCCCCCTTCGTCCCCCATGAGCGTCTCCTCCACCAGACGCGTCATGTTCACCTGCCCCGGTCTAACAGACCGGGCGATTCCTGCTTCCGTGTTGTTCAACCAATCAGCTGCGGCCATCTTGGGCTTCTCCTTTGGGGCTTTGCCCCGGCAACGAAAGCAGTTACGCTTCCAACTCCATATACCACAGGTGGGTAAAGGAGTACTGGAAGATGTCTGAAG
>ERZ761594.406-NODE-406-length-13088-cov-18.778255_pt1 | contig 13088 bp, 21 predicted proteins | sample MGYA00511036_ERZ761594 | MGnify/ENA primary metagenome ERZ761594 (study PRJEB28899, sample SAMN03785561) | bioreactor sludge metagenome | biome: EBPR Sludge; feature: EBPR Bioreactor; material: 0.22µm filtered reactor supernatant | place: Saint Lucia: Queensland... | reverse complement strand
TCACAATCACTGCGCAGGGCGATGTCACCATCGGCGGCGACGTGGCCGGACGCGATCAGATGAGCGCAGGACAAGAAGCCGATGGCTGAGCAATTCATCGCCGGCCTGGCAACGGCAATGGTCCTGGTATTGCTGGGCTCTTTTTACATCGACTGGAAGCGGGCGGCGCAGGTGGCGGTAATGCGCTTCCTGGTGTGGCAACTGCATCTGGCAGCCGAAGTCTGGTACCTGGCGCACACGCTGAAGCTGGTGGATTGGGTCGAGTACAACCACGAGATCGACCGCGTCCAGCGCTACAAGCTGCGCTGGCAACTGTGGCTGATCGACCACAAGGACGACTGATGACGGCGCCGCTGAAACCCAAGACTGGCCCGCTCCATCCCGGCGCCCTGAGTGACCACGAGCGCCGCGCTCTGGTCGAAGAAGGCATGCGCAAAGGATCACTCATCCAGCGCGGGATAATCTCCGGCCTGGCCCTGGCTCTGCAAATCTATCACGCGCACCGGGACAACCCGCTTCTGTTTCTGGAAGACGAGCTCAAGCGGCAGGTGAAATTATGACTGACCGTGATTGCGCCTTCAAGCAGCCGATCCTGGCCTGGCTCATCTGCGCGCCGATCGTGGCGGCGTATGTGCTCTGGGTCATCTCGAAGGCGCGTGGCAACAACGTACCAGCGCCATAGAGCGCGGTCGGATATAGCGCAAGGAGTCTCACATGGCCGGAATGACGAACCGAGGCAAGTACAACATTCTCAACCAGCGCTACCGCGCCGCCACCCCGCCGACGAACTTCTACGTCTTCCTGGCGACGTCGGCGGCCGCGCCGGGCCCGGACACCAACACCAAGTCCGAGATGACGGAGATCGCCGCCGGCAACGGCTACACCGCTGGCGGCATCAGCCTGAACCGCAACAGCACCGACTTCGACGTCCTGACGGAAGACGACACCAACGACCGGTCCCTGATCCAGATCAAGGACTTGGTGTGGACGGCGGCGGCCGGCCCGATCCCCGCGTCCGGAAACGGAGCCCGCTATGCGCTTATGAGCGACGACAACGTCACGCTCGGAAGCCGCGAGATCGAGACCTATTGGGACCTGGTGGCCGACCGCAGCGTGAGCGTTGGCCAAACTCTGACGCTGCAAAACTGCGAAATTCGCTTCACTGAGTAGCACAAGGGAGACGCACATGCTTGACCTATTCGCCATCGCCAAGCAGGTGGAGCCGACGCAAGAGGGCTATGACCTGCGCTTTGAAGTCGATCCCGACGTGCTCTATCCGGCCGCGCTGGAGCACGTCGTGGCCGCCCTCGGCCGACAGCGCCCGGCCGAGCCGTTGGGCCAGCTTTGGGATGCCGGCCAGGCCCTCAAACCTGTCCTGGCTGATGTCCTGACATGGACCAAGACGCCGCGCGATCAGTTCCAAGGCGCCGATGATGCCGCCATGATCGCGGCCCGCGCGCGGCTTATCGAAATCGCGCGGCTGTGGTTCACAGAGCTGTTGCACCAGGCCGTCGGCGGCGCGCCGATGAACGTGCGCATCCTGAAGGGCAGCGGGCACTGGCGCCTGTAACCCGCGCCCGACACTCCCCGTATATAGGTGGCCAGCGCCGACCAGGAGAGAAGATCATGCCCATCAACTACACCCAGCTCGCCAGCGAGATCAACAACGACAAGGTCCGCGACGGCACCGACGGCGAGAACGCCATCACGGTGCGCCGCACCGACATCTCCGCCGCCGATGTGCTGGAGGCCATCGACGTGCGCGACTTCGACACCACGGCGCCCGGCGGGAACTTCTCCCTGTCTTGGTTTGAGAGCGTGACGCAACTGCGCTCACTGCAACTGATTGACGAGGCCGGGGCCAACACGCGCATCTTGGGCAACTTGCGGCGCATCTTGCTAAACCCTGGCACGCAGGGCAGCCGCGCCCGCCTGGATGCCCTGGCCAACCGCTTTGGCAGCCGCGCCGAGCAGCTTTTCGGCTCCGGCACCATCATCACGCCTGAAGACGTGGCGCTGGCGCTGCGCCCGCCGCCTCCGCAGGCCGCCAGGGTCTAAGCCATGAGCACGATCAAGCTCGAAGCAGGGACCATCCAAACCCTGCTGGACACCGAACTCAACTCGCTGGCGAACAACGACGCGGCGCTTGATAGCGCGGAGTATGACAACGCCACGAACCTGTACGAGTTCGCCGCATTCGAGCTGTATGTCGACTTCGTCAGCGCCCCCACGGCTGGGCCAACGATTGAACTGTACATGATCCCGTCCCTGGACGGCACCAACTACGGAGACGGCGACGGGACGCCGCTGGCACAGATCAACACATTCGTCGGCGCCTTCGACGTCCGCGCAACGACGGCGGCAATGCGGCTCAACCTGGCCATCCCCAGCGCTATGGGTGCACCCAATCTCGCGCCGCTTTTGCCCGTGAAATATAAGGCGCTGATCTATAACAAGTCGGGCCAGGCGTTCCCGGCCAGCGGCTCGACGCTAAAAATGCTTCCGTATCGGCGCCAGGTGGTGTGAGTGACCATCGTCCTTGACGGCAGCTCGCAGTACATCAGCCTGGGGAATGGCGTCAACGTCTATTCCGCCCGGCCGTACACCTACGCCGCGCTGGTGAACTGCGACTTGATCCGCGCTACCGGCTCGTGGAACGCGCTCTATTGCCAGGGCGACTATTCCAACAGTGGCTGGGGCGTGGAGATCGAAGCCGCTACGGCGGCCAACCGCAACCTATACCACACCTGGACCGGCGCCGGCGGCCTGCACGAGAACTACTCGACCTGGACGATCCCGGCCGCGAGCGGCTGGTGGCTGTTCATGGTCGTGCATCGCGACACGGGCGGCGGTTCTGCGGTTGACTTCTACGGCTACCGCTATGCCACCCGCGCGCTGTCGCAGGGCACGGCCGGCGGCGGCGGGTCGGCCGACGAAGACCCGCTTGCGCCCGGCGGCTCCGACCCAACCGAGATCGGCGCTTTCAACGACGGCGGGGTTATCGACCACTTCCGCGGTCAGCTCGGGTGGACCGCGATCTTTGCCGGCGACCTGGGCGAAGCCGGCGCGGCCAACCCCAAGGCGCTGTGGGAACTGATCCGGTACGGCCCGTGGCGCATGCGCAGCCCAAACCTGCGCCTGTTCGTGCCGCACTCCATCGGCATGGCGGCCAAGGACCTGAGCGGCTACAACGCCCAGGGGACTCTCGTGGCGACGCCATCCTGGTACCCGCCGGCGCTGACGGAAGCGCCGCCGAACACGGCCCGCTTCTGGCCGCTGTGGGAGGTCGCCCCTGCCGCAACTGGCGGCGACGTTGCCGTCACTCCGGCCCCGGCCACAGCCGCCGCCGCTACCGTTGCCCCGGTGGTTGTCAACGTCGTCACTATCTCGCCGGCGGCAGTGGCAGTCGTGGCCGTCACTGTCGCGCCGACAATCGTCAACAATGTCACCGTTGCGCCCGTGGCGGCCAGCGCAGCCGCGGCGACTGTTTCCCCGACTATCGTTGCCGGCTCACTCGCGATTGCGCCAGACCCCGCCTCTGCAGCGGCCGTCACCGTTGTGCCCATAGTCATCCAGGGCGCGCTGGCCATCACTCCAGCGGCTGCGACTGCCACCGCCGCCACGGCAGACCCGACCGTTGTCGCGGGCTCATTGGTGATCGCGCCTGCCGTCGTGAGCGCGGCGGCGGCCGTGGTTGCCCCGACGGTCATCCTGGGGGCGGTTTCCGTCACCCCCGCCGCGGCGGCGGTTGCCGTGGCGGTGATAGCGCCCACGGTCGTATCTGGGTCTATCACCCTGGCGCCTGCCGCTGCCAGCGCTACCGCCGCTACCGTTGACCCAACCACTGTGGCCGGGTCCCTTGTCTTGTCGCCGCCGACCGCAAGCGCAGCGGCGTCTGCCATTGCGCCCACGGTCGAAAACAACGTCACGGTGACGCCTGACCCGGCGGCGGCCGTGGCCGCAACCGTCGACCCGACAGTGGACGCCGGCGGCAGTGTCACAGTCTCGCCCGGCCCAGCCACGGCCGCCGCTGTCACGACCGGCCCGACTGTCGTCGCCGGGTCGGTTGCGGTTGCCCCGGACCCCGCCAGCGTAGCGGCGGCAACGGTGGCGCCAACAACCATAGCAGGCTCGCTCTTGATGGCGCCAGACCCGGTGACGGCCACTGTCTCCGCCGTCGCGCCGGTGGTCATCAATGTCGTCAGCGTGGCGCCAAGCCCAGCAAGCGCGGCCGCCGCCACAGTGGCCCCGGTCGTCGTGAACAACATCTCCGTGGCCCCGGACGCCGTCAGTGCCGTCGCAGGATCCGCTGCGCCCGCAGTTATCAACGCCGTCACTCTGACGCCAAGTTCTGCCAGCGCGGCTGCGGCGGCCGCCGCACCGGCCGTGGTCAACACCGTCACAGTCACACCGGCGGCTGTGTGGGCGGCCGTACAGACCGTTGACCCGGTCGCCATCCAGGGAAGCCTGCTGCTGACGCCGGCGGCCGTCAGCGTCGCCGTCATCGCGGATGGCGTGACGGTCGTCATCGTCTCCCCAATCACGGCCACGCCCGTATCTGGGGAGATAACTGAGATCGGGGTGACGGCAACGATCTATGAGCTTGGCGCGGCCGCCACCATGACCGAGCGTGGCCCGTCGGCCAGCGGCATCACCGAGCGTGGCCCGTCGGCAGGCATTGCCGAGCACGGGGTCGCAGCCAGCATCACCGAGCGCGGCCTGGCCTCGGGCGACGTTGCCGAGATCGGCGCGGCCGCCAGTGACGTGACCGAGCGCGGCGCCGCCGCAGACATCCACCAGCTTTGAGAGGCGCCATGACTGTTCAGATTATCGACAACCTGATCGCCAACCTGACCATGCAACGGGGCGATACCCCGACCTGGCGCATCCCGATCTTTGAGTCCGTGGACAGCGTGCCAACGGCGACCCCGTTCAATCTGACCGGCTACAAGATTTGGATGACAGCCAAACGCGAGTTGGCGGACAGTGACGCGCAGGCGGTTTTCCAGATCACATCCGACGCCGGCCAGATCGTGTTGGTCGGCCCGGCCACCGATGGCCTGATCGACGTCACGCCGCTCCCAGCTTCGACACTCGCTCTCACCGCCGACACGACGCTCAAGTACGACATCCAGATCGCCAACGCCACCGGGACGCGCGTCTACACCGTCCGCAAAGGCGAGCTGCTGGTCGAACTGGAATCAACGCAGGTGTACTCGTGAGCGGCAGGGTAATTGACCTTGGGCCATACCTTGAAGAAGCCGCGCGCATGCTGAGCGGCGAAATTCCGTTCAGCCAGGGCTACCTGAACGAGCTTATCCCGGTGGGCGTCACCGTGAACATGGTCTGCGGGAAATGCAGGGCGCTGCTGCTGGCCTACACCTGCCCAGACTGCCAGCTTGTACCGCGCGCAGACTGCCAGATGTGCGCCGGCGCCGGCGTCTGGTTCGAGTGCCCGAGTTGTGAGCGGAGTAGATGACGGTATGGCGCGCAGGCGAGCGACTGGCAAGGATACCGCGCCTGATAAGCGAGAGGGCGCCCTGACAGACAAACAAAGGGCGTTTGTCGAGCATTACCTGGCGACGTGGAACGCCACCGAGGCCGCCAAGCGCGCCGGTTACTCGGCCAAGACTGCACAGGAACAGGGATCACAACTCTTATCAAAACTTATTGTCCAGCAACTTGTTGAGAAGCGCATCGCCGAACTGAAGATGACGTCCGACGAAGTGCTTCTCAGGCTGGCTGATCAGGCGCGCTCCGACATGAGCGACTTCATCAACTCCCACGGAGAAGTTGACGTCAAAGCCGCGCGTCGGAATAAGAAATTGCACCTGGTGAAGAGGTACAGCCTGACAGACAAAGGTGTTTCGGTTGAACTACACGACGCGCAGGCAGCCCTGGTCCAGATCGGGCGGATACTCGCGCTCTTTGCCGACCGCGTGGAACAGATCGACTTGACCAAGCTGTCGACCGACCAGTTAGAGCGCATTGCCAAAGGCGAGAATGTTTACAGGGTCCTTGCAACTTCGGGTGCAGGCGGAACTGGAACGCCGTCGCCGAACCCAGACAAATCCGAATAAGCCAGCCCAACGGCTGACCTTCCTGGCCTGGTGCCTGAAGCATCGGCGCTTCTTGGCGCCGGACGTGCCATTCGATTTCGACGCGCGCCCGTTTCAGCGCGCCCTCTACGAAGATGAGCACCGCGAAGTCGTCATAGAGAAGTGCGCGCAGGTGGGCGTGTCGGAGATGATGGTCTCTTGGGTGCTGTACCACGTAGACAGCGGCAACACGGCGCTTTACCTGTTGCCGACCGACGGCGACGTCTCGGACTTCAGCTCGCACCGCTTCGGCCTGGCCTTCGATGCGTCCGAGTATCTGGCGGGGCGCGTTATCGGCCACCACCAGCGCGGCGCCGATAAGGTCACGCTGAAGCGCATCGGCAACGCCTTCCTTTACCTGCGCGGAGCCAAGGTTGGCCCTGGTGGCCGGGCGCCACAGCTCAAATCGGTTCCGGCCGACGTCCTGGTGCTGGACGAATACGACGAAATGGACCCCAAGGCCGAAGCCCTGTCCCGCAAGCGCCTGGGTGCGTCCGACGTGGCGCAGGTCCGCATCGCATCCACGCCGACCTACGCGACGACCGGCATCCACCCGCTGTACCTGGCATCGGACCAGCGGCGCTGGCACATCCCGTGCCCCCACTGTGGGGAACGCAACGCGCCCGGCCTCGGCCATCTGGTGACGGAGTGGGATGACCTTGAGCGGCCCGTGCGCTGGAACACGCTGGCCGGACGCGGCGCCGGAAACGCGGACGCCCCCAGTGAGATCGCGCTGCTCTGCCAGAAGTGCCAGCGGCCATTGGACCGGGGCGCGACTGGCGAGTGGGTGGCGGCCTATCCGTCCCGTGACGTGCACGGCTACCACCTGTCGGCCCTGTTCGTGGCGCAGCGACCGCTGTCCGAGATCATCGCCGGTCTGACTGAGACCGACGAAAGCAAGCGCAAGGAGACCTATAACCAGGCTCTGGGCCTGCCTTACAGGACGCGCGGCGCGACATCGCTCACGGACGACGTGCTGGATGCCTGCCGGCGCGAGTACGGCATGGGTCCGCGCAAGGGCGGCGCGTTCGTCGGGATCGACGTCGGGCGCGTGCTGCACGTGGTCATCCGTGGCCCGGACTGGGGCCTGCGCGCCGCCTTCGAGCATGCCGACTTCGACGCCGAGCTGCGCTCCAGGCTGATCGAATACGGGGCGTTGGCCTGCGTCATCGACGCCAACCCCGAGACGCGCGCTGCCCGCAACTTTCAGGCCAGCTTCCCCAAGGGCTTCGTGTGGCTGGCCTACTACATTCAGGGCCGGGCGTCGTCCCAGGTAGCTGCGCTGGACTTCGAGCGTTGGGACAGCAGCGGCCTATGGGTGGGCAACGTCAAGGCCGACCGGACGCGGACGCTGGACACGACGCGCGGCCTGTTTGCGAAGGGCGCGAAGGGCGAGCGCGGCGGCGCGACGCTGCCGGCCAACGCGCGCTCTATCCCGGACTATTACGACCATCTGAAGGCCTTAGAGCGGACCATCGCCAAGGACGCGCAGGGGAACAGCATCGCCGTGTACACGCAGACCGGGCCAGACCACTACGCCCATGCTGAGAACTACTGCTACATGGCGGCGGCCTTCTGGCTCGAAGCCGCTGAAAACCGGGCCGAAGTGGTTCACGATCCGGTCCAGATCGGACGCTACTAGAGGACTAATGCCATGAACACCTATCGCACACCCTTCGGAACCTGGGGCATTAACGTCCTCAACCTGTTCCTGATCGAGCCCTGGGGCGGCCTTAAGCCGGCGCGCAAGCGCAACTCGGACGGCAAGTGGTTCCTGGCACTCTTCTGGGGCCTGTGGGTCCGCATCCCTGCGCAGTCCCGAGGCTGAGTCACAAATGAGCACAACTATTAAAACCAACATCGGCAACTGCGCCCGCTGTGGGAGCGATCACGACGGGCTCGAATTCACTCCGTTCGCGCGTCCGGTCGTGCTTGCCCGGTCGGCCGGGATCGCGGCAGTGACGCATTGGGCGCTGTGCCCGGTCACTGGCGAGCCGATCATGCTGCATATCGTCTCGGACGAAGTGCCGCTACAGATGAGCCTTGAAGGCGTCCTGGATGCCGCCTACGCCAACGAAACCAACGTCCAGATTTCCTGTTTCTTCGACGACGGCTGGACGATCAAGCTCGGCGATCGCATCAACGGTTTCACGGCAACGGCTTACGCGCAAGACGCCAGCCAACTGGCGGCGGCTCTGGATGGCCTGATCCGCGAGCACGAGCCCGTCCCGCTCGAAAACAACACTGAGTATGCGCGCTTGAAAGCCATCGCTGACCGATGGCGCCAGAAGGGAGTCTGAACCATGTACGAACCTATCGAGCGGCTGCGCAACAACTTCACCTACCACGCACCGAAAGACGGTCAGCCGGCGCGGTATGAAGCGATCCGGCACGAAGGTGCCAAGCTGGCCGAGACGCTGAGCAAACTCTGCCCGCCCAGCCGGGAGCTATCCCTGGCCCTGACAAATCTCGAACAGGCCATCATGTGGGCGAACGCGGCCATCGCCAGAAACGAGTAACTCCATGCCGACCTTCCGCGAGCAAATCGCCAACCTGATCGGCGGAGACGCCCGCCAGCGCGAGATCGGCCGCTTCCAGGCCGAGGCCCGCGAAGCCGTTCAGGCGCTGGTCGAGACGCGCCGGTACGTCATGTCGCCAGAGAGCATGCTGCGCTCGCTCGGCGAGATGGATAACCGGCTGATCGACCTGTTGCTGTCGCAGCGTGGGCAGATGCGCCTGATCCCGACCGCCGACCGGATGCAACAGTGGAGTGAAAACGACCGGCTGGCGGCCGTCGCGGACAGCCGCTGGATGTACCACTATGACGTGATGGTCTGGCGCGCCGTCCAGATGTGGACCGACTTCGGTTTCGGACAGAACGTCATCGTGGAACCGGCCGACGAAGCGCTGGCCAAAGTGTGGGAAGAATTCTGGAAGGCGCGGCGCAACCGCTCCGTCATCGGGCAGCGCAAAATCCACACGCTGTCCAATGCGCTGCTGACCGACGGCGAGTATTTCTTGATCTTCTACGTCTCGACACTGGACGGGACGTGCACGATCCGCCGGCTATCGACCGACCGCATCCTGGAGATCAAGACCGATCACGACGACCCGGATGTCAAGCTGTTCTACGTCCAGAACACGGCCACCGGTCAGGTGTGGTACCCAGACTGGCAGGCAAGCGCTGAACAACTTGACGCCTACCTGGCGGCTAACCCGCTGCCAGACGGCGCCAAGCGCGCTGATGAAATCCGTGAAAACACGCACGTCGTCGCCATGCACGTGGCTCTGGACGACGACGGCGGCCGTGGCTGGCCGCAACTGCGCCGGGCTCTGGACTGGGCCCGCGCCTACAAGGATTTTTTGCAGAACCGCGCCAGCGTCGCCGCGGCCGTCGCTATGTACGTTGACCGGCTCAAAGTCAAGGGAGGCCAGCGGGCAGTCGACAACGTGATCGACCGCCTACAATCGCACTTTGCCCGGTCAACGGAGGCTGGCATTGACCGCAACCCGACGCCGCCGGCGGGATCGACCTGGGTCGAAAACGAAGCCATCGCCCGCGAGCGTATGCCGCTGACCACGGGCGCCGGCGACGCCCAGGTGGACGGCATGACCATTGCCGGCCAGTTTGCCAGCGGCGCCGGCATCCCGCTCCACTACCTGAACCGCTCGGACGCCATGCAGAACCGCGCCATCGCGCAGGAAAGCGGGCGGCCGTGGTACGAGCAAATCCAGCGGTATCAGTCCTTCTGGGTGGACGTGCTGTCCGACATCGTGGAAGTGGTCGGGCGAATGGCCGTGACCTACGGCAACAACAAGACGATCACGGACTACGCGGTCGAAGTGACGCTCGACAGCCCATCCGACAACGACATCGCCGAGATCGTCTCCGCCCTGGCGGCGATCGCGGACGCGGCCTCCAGCGGGGTACTGGACGCCGAAGTCGGAAACCGGGCTGTGGAAGAGCTGACGCGCCTGGCGCTGTCGGCACTGGGCGTGCGCGACGCCGACAGCCTGCTGCACCCGGACGGCGAAACGGATCCGGGCGACGGGATGGATGACGACACCGACGCGATGGATGTCGCCATTGAAAACCTGCGCGTCGGCAAGACGACGCCGGAGCGGTTCATCGAGTTCGTCAAGGCCGAGCTGACAAGCCGCAATGACCATCACGCTCACTGAAGCACTCGCGCGCCGGAAGCGCCCGACGTCGGGCGGCTATGAGTCGGCCATCGGGTCGGCTATCCGCGCCCTGTGGACTGGCGTCGTCGACGCCGGCCAGTTCTCGGACCTACTGCTGGCCGCGATCCGGCGCTATCTCACGGCGGCGTGGGAAGCCGGCATGGCCGACGTCGGGGTAGAGCCTGACGAGATCACCGAAGATGAGCGCGCCGAGCTTGAGCGCCTGATCATGACTGAGTTCGGCTATGTCGCCAAGCTGACCGCCGACATCGAAGTCAATAACAAGGACGCCGGCGGCGAACTGGCGCCCTTGCTGGCACGGGCCGGAATGTGGGCGACCCGGTACACCGAGGTCAGGAACATGGCCCGGACCATGGCCGGTTCAGAGCAACGCCTGGAATGGGTGTGGACGCCGCGCAAAGAACACTGCCCGGACTGCCGGCGCTTGAACGGCACGGTCAAGCGGGCTTCGACGTGGGCGCTGGCCAGGGCGCGCGGCCTGTACCCGCAAAGCCGCGCCCTGGATTGCCACGGCTACCACTGCGGCTGCGAGTTGAAGCCGACCAAAAAGCCGCTCACGCCCGGCCCGCTGCCCAAGATCAAGAGGGAGATATGAGCAACCTGTCAGTCTCAGCGCTCTGTACACACTGCCAGGCCACGGTCAGGGTCGGCCCCGACGACTTCCAGGAGCGCCCGGTCGAAGGGCATACTGGCGTGGTTCTGCTCGGGATCGTTTGCCCGCGCTGTCAGGCCTTCACGCCGTCCTGCTACGACAGCGTGGACCTGAAGCGGATGCGCCAACAGGCCGAGAGGGCTCCGCAGGCCAGAACGCGGCAGATGCTGTTGCGGACCTATCAGGTGCAATTCAAGCGGCTGCAAGTGGCCATGAGCGTCACCGCGCAGAAGGCGGCTTGATATGGACTACAGTCGCCAGAGTGATGTCAATTGGGGCGCCTTCACCGATGCCCTGCGCGAAGCGGCGGCGTTTGCGGCGATGACCTTGCGAGAGTTTGGCGAGACCGTCGCGCAGTGGTCTGCCAGCGTTGCGTCTGAGTGGCGCGCGTTTATCCGCGAGCAGACGCCGGACGACGTGCCCGAGATCGCCCTGCGCGAGTATGCGCTCCGCCTGAACAGGCGCCGCCGCTGGCGCAAGGTCAATTGGCGGCGGCTGAACCGGAATGAGAGAGCCGCCGCCTATTGGGACTGGTACAGCCGGCGCGGGATGGTGACACCGTGGCACACCACAACCACTTCTACAACGCGGAAGACAGCCTGAAAGGCGTGACGATTACAGTCGAAGTCATCGTCGTCAACCTGTGGCGCGTCCGGCTGCGACTGTGGATCGCTACACGCCTGATCAGGCTGGCGGCCTGGGTGGGCGGGTATAACCTAGTGCTCAATCAGCGCGTCGGCGTGATCGTCACCGAGCAGCCGGGGCAGGAGATGGTCAGGCGCCATGAGTGAGCAGCCAGCCGCGCCGGCGCCACAAGGGCGGCCCAGCGGCAACTTGGCCGCTGCCCAGGCCCGCTACCGGGCGATGGGCCTGAGCACCCGGCAGGCCAAACTGTTAGCCCGGATAGACCACTTGCGCGAGAGTGGCGTTCGCGCTATGATTTTGGTCAACCCGGATGGATTGACGTGGCAGTTCTGGCGCGTCACCCCGGACGGCATGGCGGCAGAGTAGACCGCCACCCCCGCATACTGGGGGCCACCGGCGCTTTCCGCGCCCAACCCTATAGTTCGCGCTACTGGCGCGCCGCTCCCTGATCGGGACGCGGCGCGCCTTTTTTGTTTAAGTCTTTGGAGACGGCATGGCCGACATCACCAAGACCATCGGCGGCAAGACCTTCAAGCGCTCGGATTTCCTGGTCGCCGACGACCCGGAGAAGTCAGACACCTGGCACCTGCCCGTGCGCCGCGATGGCAAGGCCGACCGCAAGCTCGCCGCGGCCGCCAAAGCCGCGCTCACCAAGAATTTCCGGGGCAGCAAGTACGCGGGGCCGGATCAGGCCGGCGCCCTGAAGAAACTCAAGGCGCTGTACAAGGCCGAGGGATGGGATTGGGGCGAGCTGCACGCGCTCCAAAGCGACCCTGAGTTCCAGGAAATCCTGGTCGAATACTACGACGTCCCCAGCGACTACGTCTACGTGCCCTGGGGAGCGCGCTCGTTCGCGGACATCGACGCGATGGAAGACGCGCAGGAGTCGGCCAACGAAGTCCGCCGGCGCACGTCGCAGTACACACGCCTGGTGGAGCGCATCATCGAAGACCCCGTCGTCTCCCCCAAACTGCCCGCGATCAAGAAGCTGTCCGACGAGTTCATGACCGTCATCGGCAAAGCGCTCGGGGAAGTCACCGATGCCGCTGACGACCTGGACGGCGCCAGTGATGAGCCAGAGATGGAAGCCGGGGAAGCGGTCGTTCAGGAACTGGCAGAGAGCGAAGCGGGCTCGGCGCTGCGCCTGGTGGAAGCCACGGCCGCCGAAGCCCCATCACCGCTGGTGATGGAGATCGCCATCATCCAGCCCGGCTTCGGCAACCAGAAGGACAACCACTACTACCCCCAGGAAGTCCTGGCCCGCGACGCGAAGGTTTTTGTCGGCTCGAAAATGTACGAGACCGACCATCGGCCCGAGGAGAAGTCCAACCGCACTTGGGTTTCGACGGTGGAAAGCATCACCGGTTTCACCGAAACCGGCGCGCCGATCGGCCGCGTCGTCGTGCATGACCCTGGCTTCGCCGAGCGCGCCAAAAACCTGAACGCCGCCGGCCTGCTCTCCAAACTCGAATGCTCCATCCTGGCCAACG
>ERZ761594.403-NODE-403-length-13125-cov-9.427544_pt1 | contig 13125 bp, 21 predicted proteins | sample MGYA00511036_ERZ761594 | MGnify/ENA primary metagenome ERZ761594 (study PRJEB28899, sample SAMN03785561) | bioreactor sludge metagenome | biome: EBPR Sludge; feature: EBPR Bioreactor; material: 0.22µm filtered reactor supernatant | place: Saint Lucia: Queensland... | reverse complement strand
CTCCGCTTCCGGCGGAACTTCCGCACCGGCGAGGGCCTCGCGCAGCGCGTGGAACAGGCCGAGCCATCCGGGGACGGGGAACCGGTCGGCGAGATGGGGCGTGGTCACGAGGGGGTCCTCTCGTTGAAGTTGGAGACGGTCGCGGCGGCGGCCCGACCGGCGGCACGGGCGACGGCACGCTCGACGCGGCGGCGGAACGCGGTGCGCTGCGGCTGGATCCCGTAGACCGGGTCCGGCGCGTCGGCGTCGAAGCACTCGGGGTCTGCGGCGACGAGGACGTGCACGCGGAGTCCGGCGCCGTCGTCGTAGGTGCCAACGAACTGGCCGGCAGGATCGGGGTCCATCGGCCCGTGGATCGCCCGGTCCTCGGCCTTCACGCTGCGTGACGCCATGTGCACTCCTCCAGTGATGCCGGATCGACGAACCATCGGGCCTTGACCTTCACGGACTGGAGCCGGCCCCGGCGGCAGGCTTCGCGCAGTGCTCGCCCTGACACCGGGACCAGTTCCAACCGGACCGCATCACCCGTCGACACCCACCCTGGCGGCACCTCGCGCGCCTCGGCCATGGCCGGAAGCCGCTCCGCTTCCGGCGGAACTTCCGCACCGGCGAGGGCCTCGCGCAGCGCGTGGAACCCGACCGGTACGGGAGCGCCGTCCGTCCGGAGACGCTCGATCTCGCGGCGGACGAGCTCGTGCACGATCACGATGTCGACCCCGACGAGCAGCACCGAAGCCGGCGGCAGCGGCGTCGACCTCACAGCGGGTCACCCCATCCGACGATGCCAGTCGACGGGTCGATCGGATACCAGCGCACCACCCCGGACCCCGACGACGACCGCCGTCGTTCCCGAGGTTCGTCGGCAGGGGCCTCTGCGGTACTCGCTCCCGGCCCGTCGACCACCTCGGCGTCCTCGACCGCCTCGGGGAGCGCACGCGGCGCCACGGGCCGCACAGGCGACGAGACGACCACCGCGTCGACCGGCAGCTCCTCGACCGGCACGACGACCGTCTCCCCCGGCGACCACCGATCAGCGAACCCGTACCGATCCGGATGCGTCTCCGGGTCCCAGTCGTACGCGTAGACCACCGGCAGCAGCTCCGACCGGCCCGCCTGATCCTCGTGGCACCACACCCACGGCCGCGGCATCGCATGGTTCACCGGGACCAAGGTCAGCGCGCGCTCCCGGGCCTCCGCGATCACCGCCGCCTTCCCGAGCGCATCCTCCGGTCGTTCGCCGGCACGCATCGCCGACCCGACCAGCGGGAACGGGACCCCCAACGCCTCGCACGCCCGCTCCTGGCGCTGAGCGTCCGCGACGACACGACGCCACCACCGCTCGAACCGCAACCACCACAGGCGCTCCACCGGCGACCACACCGTCGGCGACCAGTCACCCGACGCACGACGCCGCTTCTCCGCCTGGAGGCGCACCAGCGTCAACAGACGCTCGACCGGGCCGTACCACGCTGCCCAGCCCGCCGAGTACGTGTCGTCGTAGCCGTAGCGGTCGAACAGCCGCTCCACGTCGGCGTTGCCGATCACCGGTACCCGAGCTCCGCCTCGAGCGCGTCGATCTTCTGCTGGACGTCCTCGACCGAGCCGTGCAGCGACAACGACTCCGACCGAGACGTCGCCGAGCCCGTCAGGAGCTGCGCCTTGTCGATCAGCACCGCCAGCGAGATCGTCCCGTCCTTCGCATCCCGGAGCCGGCCCGCCTCGAACGCCTCCCGCGTCTTCGAGATCGCCAACGCCACCAGCCCACCGATCTGGTCGACCACCACCTCGCGTCGCTCGGACCACGGCACACCGCTCGACGACTGCGGCACCACCTCGACGCCCGTGCGCTCCTCCACGAACGCCGACGCCCGCTTCGCCCACGACCGGATCGTGTTCACCGGCACCCCAGTCCGATCATGCGCGACATGTACGCCCTCCTCGGCGTACAGCACCAACGCCTCCGACCGGACCTCGTCCGGCCACCGACCGCGCCGATCACCCGTCACGACGCCACCTCCTCGACCACCACGACGAACCCGTCCTCCGGGCCGCCGAACACCGGCGCCACGAACGCCAGCTCGACCACCTGCTCCGGGCCGTCATCGGCGAGGACGCCCGCATCGACCAGACCGTCGACCGCCGCCTTCGCCGCGACGATGTGCGCCCCCACGTCGGGCACCGACCGGCGGGTCCGCAGGATCGCCCAGCACCGCACGCGCACCCGACCGAGCTGCGGCACCCGCTGCTCCAACGCGAGCGCAGCGAACGCCTCCCGGTACCGCCGGACCGTCCGAGCCCGGGCGAGCGGATGCTGGCGCCGCTCCGCGTTGAGCGTCGGCGGACGTTCCCCGAGGAACACGAGCGCCCAGTGCCGCGCGGTCACGTCGGCACCACCACGAGCTCCAACGCGACGAGATGGGCGCAGCGGCCACGCGCCGGGCACTCGCACATCCATCCGGCCTGGGCCGACCAGCCGAGCTGGTACACCTGGCCGTTGCCCCGGCACTCGGCGACGATCGCACCCGGGCGAGCCGTGTGGACCCGGAGCCGGCCTTCGGTCAGGTAGCGGCGGCCCTTCTCGTCGACGGCTTCGCGGCCCATCACCACGGCTCCGGTGCGTCGTAGGGGTCGACGTTGCGAGACTGCTGCGGGCGACCACCACCGCGCTGCGGAGCGCCACGCGTCGAGTCCTGCCGTTCGGTGCGGGTGACCTGTGCCGTGGCCCACCGGAGTGACGGGGCGATCTCGTCGGCGACGATCTCGACCACGTTCCGCTTCGAGCCGTCCCGGGCCTCGTACTCCCGCTGCTCGAGGCGGCCGACCACGACGACGCGGCAGCCCTTGGTGATCGACTCGGCGACGTGCTCGGCCAGGTCCCGCCAGGCGGTCACGTCGAAGAAGCTCGTGGCCTCCTCCCACTGGTCGCCGACCTTCCGGCGCCGGCTGACTGCCACGCCGAACGAGCACACGGCGGCGCCCCCCGCGGTGTAGCGCAGCTCGGGATCGCGGGTCGCGTTGCCCACGATGGTCACGGTGTTGTCAGGCATCGAAGCTCCTGAGGTTGGGCGGCGGTGTGCCGCGGCGAGGTCCGGACGTGACGCCCTCCCGACACGCACCCCGCACACGCGAAGAGCGAGCGAGATCGAGCGCGTCGAGGGTCCCGAGCGGATCGGTTTTCATGCACCACGCCGAGCGGTCTCGGGGGGGGGCATCTCTGCGGCACGGTCCAGATGCGCCGCTCTTAGAGAGCGTGCGGCGCTCTGTGGGACTGCTGCTCTGCGCCGTACTGCGCCGGGAAGGTGCGCCGTGTGCTGCGGCAAGGGATCGCGGGGAATGTCGGCGGTGCGCCGGAGGGTGCGCCGGAGGACGGCCCGAACCTGCGCCGGAGGGTGCGCCGGACTCATGTGGGCTCCTCGTGGACGGCGGAACGGCGGTACCGCTGCGCTGCTCGGACGATGTCGTTGGAGGCGCTGTGCCCGGCTTCGCGCAGGGCTCGGCCGGCGGGTCGGTCGCCTACGCCGGGCGGGACGCTGAGTGCGTCGAGGAGCGCGGCAGCTTCTCTGGTCCCGGCGGGCCAGGCGTGCTCTGCGATGCCGAAGCGGAGCGGGTCCGTGAGGCGGACGAGGCCGACCTGGAGGGGAATCCAGCTCATGCGCGCGGCGTCTCGCTTCAGGGTGAGCCCGTTCTCGCCGGCGGTGAGGTTCCAGACGACGTCGACGTCGTCGCCCTTGGCGCTCGAGCCACGCTGCCCCTTGGTGGCGTCCTTGCCGCCGTGGTCCGCCCGGGCGTAGGTGATGCCGCGCTGCTTGAGTCGGAGTCCGGTGTGGCGGTGGAATGCCCGGTAGGTGTCGGCGCTGTTCTCCTCGCCGTGCACGGCGCGACCGAGGGTGTCGACGATGACGACGAGGTGGGCGTCGGGGTGCTCGGCCTGGACCCGGTCGACGATGAGGAGGAGGGCCTCGGCGCCGTGTGCGGTGTCGAGCGGGGGAAGGGACGGGAGGAGGGCGTAGCGGAGACGGGCCAGGTCCGACTCGGGTCCGAACCCCATGGCGTCGAGGCGCTCGTAGAGGTCGTCCTCCCCCATCTCGTAGTCGAGGTAGATGACGACGACGTCGTGACGTTGGGCGAGGGTGACGGCCATCCAGAGCATGACCAGGCTCTTGCCGGTCTTGTGCCTGGCCCACATGGCGTGCCCGCGCCCGCGGGCGAGGATCGGCTCGAGGAGCCAGTCCTCCTCGCGTCGGTCCCTGGCCCAGAACGTCTGCCAGTCGACGAACGTCTGATGTGCCGCTTCGAGCCCGAAGCCGTTGGACGACACCTCGCCCGCGGGCTCCTCGCCGAGCTCGCGGGCCACGGCCCGGACGACGTCGTTCAGGTCGACCACCTGGCCGCCGGTCACGGTCGGACCCCCAACCGGGAGCGGATGAGCCCGATCGTCGGGCGGCCGTGGAGACGGGAGCGGGCTCGGCGGCGCCGCTCCTCGTCGGCGTGGTCGGCCGCGGCCACCGTCGCGCGCCGCCGCTGCTCCTGACGGTCGGCGGCCTGCTCGGCCCGATCGAGCCGGACCTTCCCGGCCAGGACGACCACCACGTCCGGATCATCAGCGGCGATGACGCCGCGCACGTTGGTGCGGTCGACGATCCGACCGTGCGCATCGTCGATGTCCACGGCGCCCGGAAGCCCGAGGCGGTAGGCGCGGGTGACCACTCGCGCGGCGAGCCCGCACAGCTCGCGGACGTCGAGCCGCGCCGCCTGGACGACGAGGGCCGCGTCGAGTCCGGTGGCGCTCACGCCGCGCGCCGCCTGAATTCGGCAGCCGAGTCGATGAGCCGGGCGACCTCGCGCAGCTCATCCTCGGTCGGGTCGATGTGGCCGACCAGCGCGTACTCGAGGAACCGCATCGCGGCTTCGATGCGCGTCAGCTCCTCCAGGCGTGCTGCCGCATGTCCCCCCGCAGGCGTACGATTACCCACGACGATCTCCGTCCCGTGCTTCGACGGCCGGCTCCGGGATCTGTGCAGCGCCTCCGGTTGCTCGGCCGGGGGCGCTGTCGCGTCGGGCGTGCGCGTCGAGGACGATCGCCAGGAGCGCGTGTGCGGCGTTCGGTCCGAGGGTCGGTGGAGTGCGCGGCACCTGCACGATCACGGAGCCGACTCCCGGGCGAGCACCCGCAGCACGGTGAGGTACGTCTCGAGCTGCGTTCCCCTCGGCCGACGGGTGCCGGCCTCGTAGCGGGCGATCGTCTCTCGTGTGACGCCAACGACCTCGGCGACCTCCTCCTGAGACGCGCGAGCTCGGACGCGGATCGCGCGACACTCCGCCGGGGGTGGAAGCTCCAGGCGCAGGCGCACCTTCTCGACGAGCTGGTCGGTGTTGGGCACGTCACGAGGATCGGCACCCTTCCGGTCCGGAACCGGCCACGGGCGACCTTTTCCGTTAGTCATGAGTACCGGTTACAAAGGTGGTACGCTGCCGGTCGTGGGCATGACGTGGCACGCCACCGAGGAGCGAGGAGCGATCGGGTTCGGCGATGTGCCCGGCCACCCGGAGTGGCAGGTCGCAGTCGAGTTCCGCCCAGTCGAGGGCCGTCTCGTCCTCGCGAGCATCGCGGTGCAACCGACGGCGGCGCTCCCCTACAACGGGCTCACCGGCACCGTCCTGAAGGCGGCGAGCGTGCAGCGCCTCGTGGCGAGCCTCGAGGAGTGGCTCGAAGGCAACGAGATCGACTCCGGCTTCGCTCGGCTGCTGGCGACCTACGGCGGCCCCGCGGACGAGCGGGGATTCGTCATCGTCTCCCCGAGTGATCTCCCCGAGTCCTTGCGCCTTCAGGTGGTCAGCCTGAACGCCTCGGGGCATGAGGGCTCGGCCAGCGCGATCCTGCCCGACGAGGAGGTGCAGGTCGTCGTCGGCGGCGAGTCGACAACGATCCCGGCGCTTCCTCCCGTTCGGCGTCCCGGCCGGCCGGGCCGACCCGAGGACCACTACGCCTACCTGGCGGCGCTCTACGTCGACGAGATCCAGAGGAGCGGCGCCTACCGGGCGCGAGCCCGCGTCGCCGCGCTGCTGGGACGCTCGTCGAGAGACATCGGCGACCAGCTCGACCGCGCCTCCGAGCTCAACCTCCTGTCGCTCTCCGGCAAGGGCTCGGGCGAGGGCAGGTTCCTGAAGGAGAACGGGCGTCGCCTCAGCGGTGACGGCACCCTCTCGCGGCGTCAGTTGCTCAACCGGACGCGCTCACGATGGAAGGACCCCCGATGATCCGCTTCGCGTTCTACGGCCGCGTGTCGACCGAGGACAACCAGGACCCGACCGCGTCGCGCGGCTGGCAGGTGCAGCGCGCCCGCCAGCTCATCGAACCGCACGGCGGCGAGATCGTCGTCGAGTTCTTCGACATCGGGCAGTCCCGCTCCCTGCCGTGGAAGCGCCGGCCCGAGTCGGCAGCCCTCCTCGACGCGCTGCGCGACCCGGCCCGCGGGTTCGACGCCGTCGTCGTTGGGGAGCCTGCCCGAGCGTTCAGCGGCAACCAGTTCGGCCTCACCTTCCCCGTGTTCGTGCACTACGGCGTCGACCTGTGGGTCCCCGAGGTCGGCGGGAAGGTCGACCCCGGATCCGACGCCCACGACCTCGTCATGAGCCTCTACGGCGGGATGTCGAAGGGCGAGCGGAACCGCATCAAGGTCCGCGTCCGGAGCGCCATGGCCGACCAGGCGCAGCGCGAGGGCCGGTTCCTCGGTGGGCGCCCGCCCTACGGCTACCGGCTCGGCGACGCCGGCCCGCACCCCAACCCGGGGAAGGCCGCGGACGGCAAGCGTCTCCACCGCCTCGAGGTCGACCCGGTCGCGGCGCCGATCGTGCGGCGCATCTTCGCCGACTACCTGACAGGGGCCGGCCTGTACGCCATCGCGGAGGGCCTCACCCGGGACGGTGTCCCCTCCCCCAGCGCGCACGACCCCGCGCGCAACCGGCACCGCACCGGCACCGCATGGGGCAAGAGCGCCGTCCGGGCCATCCTCGCCAACCCGCGCTACACCGGGCGGCAGGTGTGGAACCGTCAGCGGCGCGACGAGGTACTCCTCGACGTGGAGGACGTCGCGCTCGGCCACGAGACGAAGCTCCGGTGGAACGACCGCGCCGACTGGATCTGGTCGACCGACACGACCCACGACGCCCTCGTCAGCGTCGAGGACTTCGCCAGGGCACAGGAGCAGATGCGCGCCGGGCGGAACCGGCCCGCGAAACGCAAGGCGCGCGGGACCCCGCACCCGTACCCGCTGCGGGGCCTCCTCGTCTGTGGGCTGTGCGGGCGGCGGATGAGCGGTCAGCGCAACCACGGGCGGGCGCACTACCGGTGCCGCTACCCCGCCGAGTACGGCCTCGCCAACGAGGTCGACCACCCCAAGACCGTCTACGTCCGCGAGGACGAGGTGATGCCGGCGCTCGACGGGTGGCTCGCCTCCCTGTTCGACCCCCTCAACCTCGACGAGACGTGCAGGGTTCTGGCCGCGGCGTCCGGTCCGTCCGATGCCGACGAGGCGACGGTGGAAGCTGCGCGCCGGAAGCTCGCCGACTGCGACCAGCGCCTGGCCAAGTACCGCGCCGCGCTCGACAACGGCGCCGACCCGACGATCGTCTCGACGTGGATCTCGGAGGTCCAGGGCGAGCGCCTCGCCGCGGAGCGCGCTGTCGCCGCGTCCCGGTCGGCGGTGCTGACAGCAGACGACGTGCGCCAGGTGCTCGATGAGCTCGGCGACCTCGGCGGGGTGCTGGCGGACGCGGATCCGGAGCAGAAGGCGAAGGTGTACGCCGACCTGGGCGTGACGCTGACCTACCGGCCGGCCGAGCGGGTGGTTGCCGTCGAGGCTTCCCCGGCCGTGTGCCTAAGTGTGTGTCGGAGGGGCGTGGACGACCCGATGCACACGCCCGGCGCGGTACTGCGGACGGAGATCGCGCTGGGCTCCCGGGGCTAGGTCAGGGAAGCGGGTCGCCCGTGTACCCACGTGCGGTGAACGACATTGCCTCCCGGTCGCGTCGGGCGTCCTCGCGCTCCTGTGCCGTCCTCTGACGCCGCGGGGTGGCGCCTTCGGGCGGCCCGGTCCTCGGAAGCGGCCTGCGGTTCGCCCGCCATTGCTTCGCGAGCGCCGGGACGTCCCACCGCTCCCACCGGACGAGCACGTCGCGCAGCGCGGCGGCGAACGAGCGGCGCGCGATCCGATGCAGCTCCGACCCGAGCTCGGAGACGGTCTGCGCCTCGATCTCCTTTGCCGCCCACGCTGGAGGGCCGGCCAGCAGCATCTCGTAGGCCTCAACATCCGTCATCGAGCGGAGGGCGTGCTCACAGATGAGTTCGATCCGCTTCGAGTCGGACGCCGGCGGCCAGGGGTCGAGGAGGTCGTCGATCATGGGCAGGGCGAAGCGCAGCGCGCCGTCCGCGTCGCGAGGCAGCAGACTCGGTCGCCGAAAGCCCATCTGGCGCGCCAGGTGCTCGACTGCCACCTCCTCGCTCTGGCGGCGCAGGAGCCGGTCAACCTCGTCGGGGTCCTCAGCGTCGCGCATCTGGTCCGCGACGAGGCACATCTCGAGCCGCCCGGATAGGCGAAACGTGTCCTTCTCCTCATAGGCCACGAGCCGAGTGTAGCGAACGAGTGTTCGTTTGGGCCGCCACGAGCCCACGCGCCGGGCACACCTGTTAACCCCTGTTGGACAGGCGCCGCCAAGAGGCGCATGATGGCCTCGACCACATGAAGCGGCCCCGGAGTGCTGACACACCCCGGGGCCTGGCACCACGGGAGGAACCCCCATGGCACACGACCAGGCTACGACGGACGAGGACCTGCGCGAGCGGTTCGACGAGATCGAGATGAAGCTCGACGACCTCCTCGACCTGGTGGTCGAGCTGCTCGACGGCATCGAGGCCTAGGCGCGTGACGGCCCGGCAGAGGGCGCTCTCGTACTCTCTGCCGGGCTACCCGCCCGCCATCCTCGTGGCGGCCCAGTAGTCGAGCATGGCGACCTCACGGCCGCTCTGGACGATGAGGTTCTCGACGTACATCCCGCCGAGGGCATGGTTCGGGATGACCGTCCCGTTCCCCGGCGACGTCCACACCTCGGGGCCGTCCTCGCCGACGATGTACGAGGCGCCGGCCCGGGTCGAGCCGCCCTTCGCGCGCCGGCCTGCGAGGGCGTCCTGCACGGCGCCGATGTCGCCCGAGCCGCCGAACGGGTTCGACAGCGGGTTCCGCAGCGCGCCCGTCACCGCCTCGGCCGCAGCCGCGATGTCCTTCAACCGGTTCCAGATCCAGTTGAGCGGCGCCTGCACGCCGTTCCACATGTCGACCACCGCGTTCTTGAACGCGGAGAACCAGCCGCCCGCGTGGTCCCCGATGTAGAGCGCGACCGCCGCGACGCGTTCGATCACCTCACGCCACGCGTGGAAGATCGGCTCCAGCACCTCCCACACGGTGCTCACCGCGGTCTGGACGGCAGACCAGACGCCGGGTGCCCGGTCGGCGAGCCACTGGGCGACGTCGATCACGTTCCCGATCCGGTCCCCGATCCATTCGAGGATCGGGCCGAGCACGCTCCACACGTCCTGGAGCACCCCCTGGACGGCAGGCCAGATCGTCGACCAGTTCTCGTAGAGCAGCTTCACCGCGGCGACGGTCGCGACGATGAGGGTGATCGGCCAGGCGAGGATGGCGATGATCGCCGCGATCGCCGGGTGGTCCTTGATCCAGCCCCACACGGTGTCCCAGTTGTTCCAGAGCAGGTAGACCCCGGCGACCAGCGCGGCGATGGCGGCGCCCACGGCGATGATCGGCCAGGTGGCCGCGAGGGTCGCGGCGGCGACGTTGTACATGGCCACGGCCCACGCGGCGAGGGCGCCGAGGAGAACGGTCCCGACGACGACCCCGAGCGCCTTCGCGACGGTCTGGTGCTTCTGCAACCAGGTGATGACCTTCGAGCCGACGGTGAGGAGCTTCTCGTAGATCGGGACGAGGCCCTGGCCGATCTTTGCCCGGATGTCCTCCATGCGGGCCTGGAGGATCTTCTGCTTGTTCGCCGCGCCGTCCGACGTGCGCGCGAAGTCACCCTGCGCCGTCGTCGTCTGCTCCAAGATCAGGGCGTACGCGGCCTGCGCCTTCTGCGCCGGGGTGAGCGCGGTCTTCCCGTCCGAGATCCCCAGCGCCATGGCCTTCGCCTGGATGGTCGCCTCGTTCAGGTTCACGCCGAACCGGCGCAACGGCTCGGTCTCCCCGATCAGCCCGGCCCGGATCGCTTCGAGCGCCTCGACGGTCGGCACGTTGTTGAACGATCCGAGGTCACCGGCGAGCGTCACCATCGACTTGGACATGTCGAGCGACTGGTCCGACGTGAGGCCCATCGACACGAACAGGTTCCCGAGCGTCGACAGCATCTCGAGCCCGTCGCGCTTCGACGTGCCGAATGCCGTCGCCGCGTTGTTCCCGAACCGCAACGCGGCGTCGGCGTTCTTGCCGAACACGACTTCGGTCTTCGAGATCGTCTCGTTCAGGTCGCTTCCGGCGTCGACCGCGGAGACGATCTGGTCCCCGACCTTGCGGAACACGATCGCGCCGCCGATCAGCCCGGCGATGCGGGTGAGCGTCCCCTGGATGCCGGCGGTCGTCTCCTGCTCGAACCCCTGGGTGTCGGGCCGGATCGTGACGAACGCCTCGCCGATCGCGCTGCTCACAGGACGATGCCTTCCTCGATGTCGCGGGCGATCTTGCGGAACACCGCGGCGAGGACGAGCGGCGCGGCGTCGGGGTTCTCACCGCGTGCCATCAGCCGCTCGACGATGCGCGGGATCTCGCTCCCGCAGACCTGCTGCAGCTCGGGGAGGAGTGTGGCGAGGGTCGGTGCGACGATCAGCGGACTCGGCCGGTAGCCGGACGTGTGGCGGTGCTGGCGCGCGTGGGCGCGCTGCTTGGCCATCAGGCGCTGACCCCGCCGGTGGTGGCACCGATGCGCTCGCCGTCGAGGAGGTTCACCAAGCCCGGCCAGAAGACCGTCACGTCCCCGGCGCCGGCGGTGCGGCGCACCTGGATGACGGGCTCGAACGGACCGCTGCCGATCTCCTGGCCGTGCAGCCAGGTGAACTCGGCGTACCCGCCACTCGCGGCGTCGAGGGTCACGGGGTCCGACGACGCCCCGCCGACGATGTTGTTGTGCAGCCGGATCTCGCCCGTGGTCGCGCTGCCGGTCGTCCAGGGGATCACGACGTGCAGCGCGTCGGCGATTGCCGTGTCGACCGATCGGGCGAAGACGTCCACGAACGATCCCGAGGTGACCGCGAAGCCCGATCCGGCGAAGAGGCTCGTGACCACCATGGGGACCGGGACTCCGGGGAAGACCTGCCCGCGGTCGGTCGTGAACCGGTAGATCGGGTTCCCGCCGTCGGCGACGAACTCGATCCCGTAGTCGTCACCCGCCTCGTCGATGAGACCGATGGTGATGGCGTCGACGCGGTCCTCGTTCGTGAACCTCGTGCGCCCGCGGGCGACCGTCGTGTTCCCGAGCGGCCGCGCTCCTTCAAGCCCGGAGAGCCGCCGCTTGATCTCGCGGAGCTCCTCGGCGAACTGCTGCGGCCCGTTCAGCGGGTCACCCGCGTAGCGGTCGAGGCTCACCGGCGCGTCTCCCGGGCGTCGCGCTCCCACGCCTTCGAGCAGACCAGGCGCACGATCTCGGGGCCGTCGATCGCACCGGCCGCGGCGAGGACGATCACGAACTCGGCGAACTCGACGGGGATCACCGGGCGTCCCGCTTCTCGGCGAGGTGCTCGAGCGCCCGGTACGCGTCGGCGTGGGTGATCTCCCCGGCCGCGATGCGCCGGCACAGCTCGACGACGTCGTCCTCGCGGACCGTCTCGTCCATCAGGCCATCCCGAGGTGTTCGAGGGCCTCGTCGGCGTCGAGAGCGGCGCGGAGGTCGTCGAGGTACTGGGCGCGGGTGAGGCGCCCACCGAGGTACTGGCGGCGCAGGTAGTCGCGGTGCTCCCCCGCGTGGTCGCGACCCTCGACCGGGCGGGAGGGTCGGCCGAGCGCGGCGTCGACTCGCGACCGCACCGACAGCAGCTCGGTGCCGGGCACGGCGCCGGCGAGCACGACGCTGACCTCGTCGAGCGTCGCCCGGGTGAAGTGGGTCCGGCCGTCCTCGTCCTGATACGAGCCGCCCACCATGCGGCGGAAGCCGACGGAGAACTCGTCGAGCGTCCCGGACTGGAGCTGCGCGTACGCCTGGTCGGCCCGGGGGACGGTCGAGCCGACGTCGAGGCGGAACTCCAGCTCGAGCACCTGGTCGTCGCGCACCAACCGCGTCGCCCGGCCGATCGGCTCGGACCACGAGTGTGCCCACGCGAACACCGGCAGACGCTCGCGGAGGCTGTCGGCGAAGCACCCCGGGTCGAAGATGGTGTCGTACTCGTCGACAACCCCGTAGCGCATGACCCGCGCGACGACGGTCCCCGGCACACCCGACGCTCGGACGAGGCCGCCGTGGACGTTGCGGTGCTCCATCATCGGTGGAGACCGCGGTGCTGGACCGACCGGCGCTCGATGATCCGGTCGAGCTCCTCGAGCTCCCGGGCCGCACGTCGTGCCCGCGTCCCGTCGGTGCGGGCGATCGCGGCGAGGCGGGCGCGTTCGTCCTTCGCGGCGCGGTCGAAGTCGGCCGCGACCCGGTCGCGCTGCTCCTCGTACTCGGGGGAGGCGAGCCACGCCCGAGCGGCGGCGGTGAACTCCTGCCAGGCCGGGTCGTCGTCGAGGCCGTAGGTGCGCTCCTCGACCACCGGCCGCGGCGCGGGCGGCGCCATTCGACCGGCCATGATCTCGATCTCCTGGAGGCGGAGCTTCGCCTGGAACTCCTCGAACGACCGCGGCTCGCGATAGAGCAGCTCCCGGGGGTCGACTGCGACGGGCTCCTCGGGCGGCGCGGGCGGCGCCTTGACGACCCGGACCCGCCGGCCGTTCGGGTCGACGTAGTCGTAGGCGGTGCCGTCGGCGTGGACGAACGCGGTCCCGAAGCCGAACGCCCGGTGGTACGAGCCGGGCGGGAGGCCGAGCCATCCGGGGACGGGGAACCGGTCGGCGAGATGGGGCGTGGTCACGA
>ERZ761594.401-NODE-401-length-13162-cov-5.759518_pt1 | contig 13162 bp, 17 predicted proteins | sample MGYA00511036_ERZ761594 | MGnify/ENA primary metagenome ERZ761594 (study PRJEB28899, sample SAMN03785561) | bioreactor sludge metagenome | biome: EBPR Sludge; feature: EBPR Bioreactor; material: 0.22µm filtered reactor supernatant | place: Saint Lucia: Queensland... | reverse complement strand
TCCGGCTCGAGCAGCTCTACCCCTTCCCCGAGCCGCACATCCTCGCGGCGCTCGACGCGGGCCACATCGACGCGCCGACCTGGCGGCGCATCAAGGTCCGCGGCGGACTCGAGGTCGAGGCCTCGAGCGACGGCGTCACGCTCGGCCTGGTCCGCCTTTGCGGGCCGATGGCCGCGGCGCAGTACATCGCCGACCATTTCGACGCGCTCATTTGCACGGCCGGCATCGTGGACGCCATCTACGCCGCGCGCGACGCGACGGCGGCGCCGCAAACGCTCGGCTGGCAAGAGGGCGGCAAATGGCGCAACCCCGGCGGGTCGCTCCCCTGGTGGATGTACTACGCGGACCGGCTCGCCGCGAAGCTCCCGCCGACGCCCGGCGCCGTGCTCTCGCCCATCGGCAAAGACTACGTGCTCGATGCTCGGCAGCCCGAGCACCCCGACCGCTGCGCCATCTACGGCTGGCAAAACGTCAGCGGGGTCGCGATTCAGAGCCCGGCGACGGGCGCGAGCTTCATTCACGAGCTGAGCTTTTTCGACTACTCGCACACGATTCGCATCGTGCGCCGGCGCGCCTGGCTGAACGGCGCCGAGGTCGACCTCGCGAGCATCTACCAGAACCAGCCGCGGCTCGTGAGCTACAAGGCCTTGCCGACCGGGCCGATTCCGACGCGGCATCCCGACATCCCGCCGCGCAAGAGCCCCGACGCCGCCAGCTTCTTTGGCTCGGGCGGCTCGCCGGTCCCGGGCGCGACCGTCCCGGCGGGGTTTACGACGACGACCGCGCCCGCCGGCGGCAAGAAGAAGAGCAACGCGGGACTCGTGGTGGGCGCCGTCGCGCTCGCCGCCGTGGGCCTCGCCAACAGCAAGAAGAAACGACGATGAAGAAGCGCAGCGCGAAACCGAAGACCACCCAGGCCGCCCGCAGGTTCCGGAGCCAGCTCCGGCGCGTGCGCATCCTCTACCGCCGCGCGTACACCATCCTCACGCGCGCCGCGACGGCCCTCCCCGAGTACGTGCCGCTCGCGGGCCCGACGAGCGAGCGCGCCGCCGCTTCGCTCCGCGCGCGCGCCGCGCTCAAGCTCGCCGACGCCGAGGCCGCCCAGGCCGAGCGGTCCGCCGAGAGCTCGGGCACGCCGGTACGCAAGAACCCGGTAACCAAGACCGAGTCGACCACCAAGACCGTTGTAGACGGCCAGGTGAAGGCGACGAGCCACGCGACGCGCACGACGACGACGCCGCCGAAAGAGAAGAAGCCGCGGCGCGCGAAGCCGAGCAAGACGGCGCGGCGGACCACCGCCAAGAAGGGCGTCCGGCCCGAGCCCGCGCCGAAGCGCGCGCAGAAGCTCGCCACGCCCCGGAAGAAGAACCCGGGAAAAGCGAAGCGCCGCCGCCGGTAGCGCGGACCAGGCGGCGCAAGAACGCAACGCGAGCCTACCGCGCCCACGTGGCGCACGTCGTTTGCGGCACCGAACGAAAGGCCGCGCGCAAGGTCGCGCGCACCGAGAGCACGGCGGACCGCAAGCACGTGCTCGGGCTCGCGCGCAAGGTCGCGAAGCAAGCGCCGCACGGCAAGAAGACCGCCGCGCGAAAGCGACTCGAGCGCACCGCGCGAGCCGGGGCGAGAGCTCGGCGCGTCGAGCGGCGCGACCGAGCAGACAAGCCCTGCACCGACGCGCGTACCGAGCTCGCGCGCGAGGTCGCCGACAAGAAGCGCCGCCGCGCCAGCGCGAGCCCGAAGCGCAAGGCCGCAAGTCGCCGCGCCGCGCTCTCACTCTGGGAACGCGCCGACCTGCAAAGCGCCGACGTCGAGGCGCGGCTCGCACACGACCCGGTCACCGCCGACGTCGCCGGGCTCGCCGCGGCCGAGTTTCGGCGACAGCCGCACCGATGGCTCGCGGCCGAGAAGAAGGGCCACGGCCACGCGTGGGAGCTCTTCGCGAACCACGTGCGCGAGCACATCGGCGAGTACCGCCGCAAGAGCGTCCGCAAGGCCGAACGGCGCACCGAAGCGGCGCTCGACCGCGAGGCCCGCGAGCGCCTGGCCGCCGAGCTCGCGAGCGACGAGCTACTGGAAGCCGCGGAGCGCGAGGCCATCGCCGAGCCCGACGCGTTCGACGTCGACAGCATCGACTTTGGAGAGGTCGCATGAAGTTCCGCTGGTACCACGGCGCCATCGGCGCAGTCGCCGCGTGGTTTCTCCTCGCAGGCATCAAGGACCCTGGCGAACGCGTGCTCGCCGCCGCGCGCTCCAAGGTCGGCACGACCGAGGACGGCGGCAAGAACCGCGGTGATGACGTGGACCGCTGGAACCAGGAGAACGGCTCGCCGCCGGGCTCCAACTGGTGCGCCAACTTCCTGGCCGCGATGGTCCGGTTTGCCCTCGGCAAGGCGCGGCCGAGCTGGCTCCGGCTCTCACCCGTCGCCAAGGCATGGCGCGAAGACTTCGCGAAGGCCGGACGCTGGTACACCGCCGCCGAGCTTCGCGCGCGGCCCGAGCTCGTGAGACCCGGGCTCGTGTTCGTGTGGGACCGGGCGTCGCCGGGAAAGCCGGAGACGGCTTGGATGGGGCACATCGGCATCGGCGCGAGCCACGCGCAGAGCGACGGCACGTTTCAGACCGTGGAGGGGAACAGCGGCCCCGTCGGTGACCGCGTCTCGGACGCGATGCCGCGGGCGCTCTCGGACCCCAAGCTACTTGGCGCCGGCGTGCTCGGGTAAGCTGTCAGAGCGCGGCCCGCTCGCGCGTGAGGGAGCGCGCGACGCTCCTCGACTCAGGCAACGCGAAGCCCGGGTGGTGGTCCGACGACTAGAGCAGGTAGCGCGCCGCCGCCCAGACCACCGCGCCGGCCGCGGCGACCGGCAGCGCGCTGGGACTGCGCTCGCCGCCGCCGACCTTCACCGGCATCCGGACCGACGCCCGCGACGGCAAGCGCATCTTCGGCGGCAGCCCGAACTGCGGACGCGGCACGCCGTCCCAGCTCTGCGTGTTCCAGTCGCGCACGAGCTCGGCGAGAGAGACCGCCTTGTCATCGGCGAGCCCAAGCGCGCGCGCGACGATGTACCGGGCGTTTTCGGCCGAGGCAACGTTGGGGTGCATCTCCGCACGGAGCTGAGGCACTGGCAGCGGTTCCGGCTCCGAGAGAAGCAGCTCCACCGCCCACGACTCGAGCGCCTCGGCGCCCGCCTTGCGCGCCGGCGTGGAGGCGTAGAACTCCGCGAACGCGACGGCGACGGGAGCGCCCTTCCGGTAGCGGTCCCACGCCGAGGAGAAGGCGACCTTTCGCGCGTCGCTCGCCTCTTTCCATGGCGCGCCAAGCGCGACGCCCCACGCGGTCAGCGCCTTCAGGTACTCGTACGTATTTTGCCCGACCGCGCCCGGCTGCATGTGCTTGACCGCCGCGACGAGCGCGAGCCCATCCCACCACCCCTTGCCCCGACGCGACCACTCCGCCGCCGCATCGCCAGCGGGCGGCGCCATCCGGTGCAGGATGGTCGTCGCGGTGGCCTGAATCCTCATCTGGTTATCGAAGAGGGCCCACCGCTCGTTTTCGTCGGTGCTGAGCTTCAACGCGTCGGCCATGACTTCACCTCACCGCGACGAGCGCCACGCGAAGATGCCGACGCCGACGACGGCGGCAACGCCGAGGTAGGTCGTCAGCTTGTCGTGGGTCTTTTTGGCGTGGTCGACGATGCCCGCCTCGGGGCCCGTCGGCACCTTCGCAATCGGGGGCACGTCCACCATGCCCAACTGCCGGAGCGAATGACGGAACGACACGAGCTCGGCGTGCCGCGTCGCGATGGTGTCCCACGCGTTGACGCGCGCCCACCAGCTTTCGGTGACGCTCGCATACCACTGCTTCCAGGCGTACTCCCAGGGAAGCCATTGCGCCTCGAGCGCGTGAAAGGTGATGGCCCTCGAGCTGAACGGGTCGCCGTACGGACCGTAGTCCTCGAGCTTGAGCGACGCGCGCGCGAGACCGAAACGGCCAGCCGTGTCGTCCACCCGGCGGTTGAGCCACGCGGCGTAGTCCTTCACATCGGACGTCGTAATCCACCAGTCCTCACCGTGCGGCACCGGCTCGCCGAGCTGGCGACGACGCTTCCCCCCGAAGACCGACGGCACACGCAAGCCAGCAACGCGCATCACAACCACCTTTTCTTTTTCGCGTAGTAGTAGCCGCCGACACCGAGGCCGACGACGACGAGCGGACCGAAGAGCGACGAGCCGCCGCCCCCGCCGTAGTATGGGTCTCGCCGGTCGCCGTCGCGCATCGGCGGCATGGGCTCGCCGAGCGCGCCGGTAATTTCCTTCATGACGCGCTCCATCACCACGAGCGCGCCGCGGTGCGGGTCGTCGATAGCCTCGGCGTGGCACGCGTCCGCCCCGGCCGACGAGCCCGGCTGACCGTTGACCGCCTTGCCGTACTTGGCCGCCGCCTTCGGACAGAAGCCGCCGAAGTATTTCTCCCTCCGCATCTGGTCGAGCCACGCGCGGACGCTCGTCCCCTCGGCCAGCGCGCGCTCGACGCCCGGCCGCGCCGGCGCCGAAAGGTGACGGATGTACGCCTCGGCGCCCGCCGCGTCCGAGGGCCACACCCTCATCGGCTGCGTGTAGACGGTACCGTCAGGCATCGTGTCTTGCCACGGGCAGGACGGGTCGCCAGCGCGAGCGTGAATCGCTCCCCAATTGTGAGAGTGCGCGCACGCCGGGCCCCACCCGAGACCGTAGGAGGCGTCATGCCGGCTCCACGCTTGCGCGGCCAAAATCTCGAACGGCGACGGGTCGCGCCCGCGCACCTTGCGCCACGCGTCGGTGAGAATCTTGCGCGCCCACCGGTGCCTCTCCGCAGTCATCGCGCCGAGCCCGCCGAGCCCGCGCGCCTGGACGTCGTCACGGTCCAGGAGCCCGAGCCGCATCGCCGCGGCGTAGGGGTGCTCACCGAGCCGCGCCGGCATCGTGGGCTCGGCCCACTCGCCATCCAGCTTGACGCTTACGTGCGTGGGGTCGCCGCCGTCCGGCCCCATCGCCACCAGCGTGGAGCGGAGCCCGACCGAGAGCGCGAGCGCGGCGAGGAGCGGGCTCGAGTCGTCGCAATCGCCGAAGCCCTGTCGCCACGTCTGGAGCGCGCTGAAAAAGGTGTCGCGCCCGCGCGTGCGCTCGCTCTCGTCTCGCACGAAGCGGACGCGACGTTGCACCGCGTGAAGGAGACGTGCCGCGGCCTCGCGTCGCGCTCCGGCGCCATGTAGGCCGCGCAAGATGTTCAGGGCGAGCGCGCGCACCTGCGGGTTGCGAGCGTCACGACGCGCGCGGCGCGCCAGCTCGGGAATCGCGCCGAGGTTCGTCATTCCGGCCGCGGCTTGCCGCCCCAATATCCGACCGCGCCACCGACGACGACGCCGAGCGCCGAGCGGCTCACGAGAAACCCGACGCCCGCGCCGAAGATGGCCCCTAGGAAACTCGCGTCGATGCCGGCCGTTCTTTTCTCGGGCGCCGGCTGCGCCGGAGGCTGCGCCTCTCCAGGGTCCGTCACACCCGGCGGCGGGTAGCCGTCGCTCCACGGCCCCGAGAACCCGAACGGGCTACGACGAAGACCAGGCACCGGCGACGCCTGCGCAGTCGTGGAGCTCGGACCAGCGGGCGGGGCGGGAATCGGCATGCCCCAACCGTACGCGTCATGACGCGCCGCGTCTAGATGCACGGTTCGGCGGGCCGGTCAACGCCCTTGTAAGACGCTGCAATCGCTCACTTTGACGCACCTCGTCAAAAATTCTTGACGCGCTGCGCCGCGCCGCGTCACCCTTGGGGAATGCGGTCCAGCTTCGCGACCAGGCTTCACCAGCGGCGGCGCCCGGCGCCCTCGCGCGCTCGCCGCCTCGGCGCCGTGGTCGGCGAGGACGGCAGCGTCACGTGGGAAGACCTGTTCCCCGGGAGCGAAGAGCCGAGCGGCGGGGGCACGCCGACGGAGGTTCCCCTACGGCCCGCCTCCTACGACTTTTCGACGACCCCGCCGGAGTACGTCATCGAGCCCGGCGACACGATGTACGGCATCGCGCTCGCCTGGTACGGCAACGGCGCGCGGTGGACCGAAATCAAGGCGTACCAGACCAAGCCCGCGGGCACCTGGGGCCCCAACGGCAAGTACGTCAACAAGGACACCACCAAGTTTTTCCCGACCTCGACCGCGCCCGGCGCTCCCTACGCGCCCGGTGACGTGCTCCTGATTCCGCCGCTCGCCGCGGAGCGAATCAAAGCTCGCATCGAGAGCGAGAATCCCACGACTCCCGCCGGCCAGGGCAACGCGCCCGGCAACAAGCCGGGGGGCGACCCGACGAAACCCAAGGGCTCGACGAGCAAGGGCGGCGGTAGCGCCGGACTCGCGCTCGGAGCGGCGGCGCTCGCCGCTTACTTCGCGTTCAAGTGACATGCTCGATGCTCTCGCGCGCGCACTCCGCAACCCGGCCGCTCGGCCGATTCTCGAAGCGATGGCCCAGCGCCTCGTCTCCGAAGCGGACGACTTCACGCGCCTGCATTGGGGCGCGCGCGACTGCACGACCACCGTCAGCCTCACCCCACCGGCGATGCCTGACAGGCTCGTCAGTCTCGGCGGTCTCCACGCGGTGGAGTATTTCACCGAGAAGGGCGACGACGGACCGAGCCTCTACCGCCACGAGTTTGGACGCGAGGTCGCTCCGAACGTCTGGCACGGCCCTCGGCCGATTCTCTCGGTCGGATTCTACGACGGGCGCGACGGCTCGGGCTCTCCCGTGCCCGCTCGCCGCTCGCCCGAGCTCTTCATCGCGCGCGGTCGGAGCCCCTACCGCGTAACCACCCACGGAATCGAAGGATAGGAACCATGGCCCGAAAGAAGTCTCGCCGCCGCAAGCCCACCGCGCGCCGCTCCACCTCTCGCTCCCACGCGCGACGCGGCCCGGTGCGCCGCCGCCGCAACGCGGGCGGGCGAAAGATTCCGTGGAAGGAAATCCTCATCGCCAGCGCCGCTGGCGTCGGGGCCCTCTACCTCGGGACCAAAATCGCCGAGACCGAGACGTTCCAGGACTTCACCGAGAAGGACACGGGCAAGCAAGCCCTCGTCCAGGTGGGCGTGGGCGTCCTCGGCGCCGCTGGCGTCTACGCGCTTTCGAAGAGCGCGCCGGCCGCCCTCGGCGTCGCCGCCGGCCTCGCCGGCTTCGCGGGGTACGCGTACCTCAACAAGTCGGAGAGCGGCGGCTCGTCCGTCACGGTCGAAGCCGAGGGCACGACCGCCGGCATCGGCTACGCCGGTCGCCGAGCTCGGCCCGCTCTCGGGTGCGCCGCTGGCGCTTGCCCGGCGAGCTCGTGCCCGACGCCCGACGACATGGTGGAGATTCGCGACGAGGGCGATTGCGAGGAAGACCTCGCGCCCGGCGACCTCTGCTGAACGCGCACACGCGCCAGCGCCCGCCCCGGTAGGCCTCGAGCCCCGGGGCTTGGGTGCGTGAGAAACCCGGAGCCGACCAGGCTCCCCGAAAAGGACCCCGCCCCATGTCGAACCCGAATTGCCGCATGAACGCCGAGGACTTCCGCCGTTGCCTGAAGAGCGCGCGCGCGAAGAACCGGCGCCGCTACTTCTCGCGCTTCATCTTCACCAGCGCGGTGAAGGACGGCGGCAACTTGTTCCCGTTCGCGGCGGGAACCGAGGTCGCGGCGTTCGGGTACGCCATCGGTGATGCGTCCTCGGACTTCATCGTGGGCGACCCCACCACCTCGGCCGCGCTCGCCACCGCCATGGGCCGCGCGCAGCGCAACGATACGAACGTCGTCGTGGCGCGCGAAACGGAGAAGGGCTCGGACTTCTACATCCAGCGCATCGGCATCCAGCTGAACCCCAACAGCGACGCCGAGGCCGTGGCCGGGCTCTTCCCGGAGCTGAACTACGATTTGCAGTTCGACGACCAGACCGTCTACCACATCGGCCCGGCCGGCCTCGCGCCCGGCGGCGGCGGTCTCGCCGGCGCTGGCTCGTCGAACGCCATCGTGGCCGCGGGCGCTACGCGCTCCTATGGCTCCAACGGCTTCGCCGACGCCATGAACATGCTGGACCTCGGCATGGCGCCCATCAAGTGGGGCAAGGATGGCATCCAGAAGAACCTGAGCATCAAGGCTCGGCTCGGCCGCGCCATCAGCATCGTGGGCGCCGCCGGCGGTACCACCAGCTACCTGCGGCTGGACGGTCTCATCGTGCTCGATGGCGTCGAAATCACGCGCATGGTCGCGTGACCGAACCCTCGCGCGCGCCCGCCCCGGTAGGCCTCGAGCCCCGGGGCTCGGGCGCGTGAGAGGCCCCGATGCGAAACGCCCCCGCCAACTCCGTCGCCCGTCCGCAGCCCGCCAACCTCACGCCGCCCGGCTGGTGCCCGACGCCTTGCGATGACCAGGGGTTTCAGCCCGCCGGCGTCGCCGGCCTGTTCGTCGTGGGCGTGCCACAAGCCACGCGCATCTATGGCACCGACGAGAGCGCGTCTCTCACCGCGAGCGCGAGCGCGGAGCAAATCGTCGAATTCGACCGGCCCGGATGGGTCGTCGCCGTCAGCGCCGCCGTGACGCGCATCGGCAGCGCGCCCACCTACGCCGAGGCCGCCGGGAGCGTCGCTCTCTCCGTCCTCATGGGCCTCGCTGACCAGATTCCGCTCGTCACCGACGGTGAGAGCCGGGTCTTCGGCAGCATGGCCGCGCTCTTCGGCACCGAGGTCTCGCGCGTCATGCCGACCATGCGCCGCGTGCGAGCGAAGGACAAGTGGGTCGTCCAGTTCGTGGACCGCGCGGCGTTCGGGGCCCGCGCGCAGTGCTTCTTCCACATCCAGGAAGACCCGGCCAAGCCGTCGCGATGAGCCCGGACCAGTGCCCCTGGTCCCCGCCGGCGCGCAAGGCCCGGATTGTCGCGCAGGCGTCGGGAAACGGTGAGGTCGAGGTCGCTCGCGTCCTCGGCCGCTGGCACTCGTGCGACGTCCACGTCCAGGTGCCCGGCTCGACGTGGGACGGCGCCGTCGTCAACCTCTACGCCATCGCCGGGCCCATCATGAGCTTGGTCGCCTCGCAGACCATCGGCGCCGCCACCCTGCAAACGACGCTCGACGCAGCCGGCGGCGTCGTTGGTCGACAGGGTCTCATTGTCAGCGCGGGCCCCCACGGGTGCGAGGGTTTCCGCGTCACGGTCGAGCCCGGCGGGGCCGACCTCTCGAGCGCAACGTTCGTGACGGAGGCTTGGGGCCAGTGAGCGGACAGAGCAGCGTCGGAAAACTCTCGCGAACGGAAAGCCTGGCGGTACCGCCGAAGGCTACGCCCGTCGTATCACTGCTCGCGGCGCTCGTCCCGCCCACGGAAACGCAGCCTGAGAGATTCCTCGGGTGCCGCATCGACCCCGACACGGGCCGCCTCCTGGTCGACACCGGCGGAGGCGGCGGGCCCGTCATCGTAGAGGGCACCTACGAGCCCAGCGACACGCAGGCGAACCCCGATGACCTCGTCGGCGTCGAGTCGTTCAACATGGCCTGGAACGTCGTCAGCTCGCAATGGGCGCGCTGGCCCGCCGACGAGTTCAACATTCCCTATGTGCACATCTCGAGCGGCATCCTCACGCAAGACGGCGGGGTTGCGTACGACGGGAATTTCCTCACCGGCCAGACTCAGAACCTGAATCAGCACCGCGTACGCGGCACCGCCGATTGGTGGCTCACGCGGGGCGGCTACGTCGCGGCGGTTCCGACGACGGACCTACCCGGCATCGTCAACTCACTCCCCATCGGCATCCACAACACCGTCACGCCCGCACTCACAAACGGTCAGGGCCTGGCGCTTCAGCTTTCGTCGCGCGGTGCGCTGAAGACCGAATTCGACCAGCCCACGCGAGCATTCGGAAACCCTTTTACGGTGTCGTCCACCGGCGGCGGAACCGTCCTCGCCCCAGGCGAATACCCGAGCACCGTTACCCTTCCGTATCACTCCATCCGATGCGGTCCTGTCGGCGCATGGGACACGGGCGGTTTCATCGGCACTATCAGCGCCGCCGAAAAGGACAGCCTACGCAACGAACTTTGCGCAGCTGGCTACAACGACACCGCGCCCGTTCCCGTGGATGGCGGCGCTGTCGCGCTCCAGGTCGACAGAAACTCGAACCTGCTGACGCAGCTGGGCCGGCCGCGCCCTTCGCTTCGCGCCGCGCCGAGCCTCTACCACAACAACGACATCACGGCCGAGGTCATCCAGGGCTCCATCGCCAACCTGCTTTCCATCTCCGTCTCGAGCGAAGAGGCGAGCCAAGTCCTGTGGTTCCAGATTTTCAACGACAACGCGACGCCCACGAATAGTGACATCCCCGTTGCTGAGTTTTGGCTGGGCTCGCTCGCCGAGCCCGGCTCAAACGTGCTCATCATCGGCCGCGATTTCTTCTCTGAGGCCGGCATCTGCATGACGACCGGGCTAGCGTGGGCCGTCTCGACGTCAAAAGGCTCGCTCACTCTGCCGGCCTCGTTCGACGGCGCCGTTACCGCCACCTACGTCTGAGGAACCATGCCGACCGAAAAGGAATTGCTGAAACAGCTCAGCGACGCGAAGACGAGCGAGCTTTCCGACCTCACCGGCCGGCGCTCGCTCGCGGCGAAGATTGCCGACGCCGAGCCCGCGGAGCCCGTCAAATGAGCGCGCCCAGCACGCCGGACCTCGCCGGCATCCCCGACCGCGTCACCGAGCTCGAACGCCGCACCGACAGACTCGAGGAAGGCCAGCGCGACGACGACCGCGCGCGCGGCGTCCTCGCCTCGGTCGACTCGGGGCTCGCGGCGCTCTCCAACGGCTTCGCGGACCTCTCGCGGACCGTCCGGGCGCTCGACGCGCACCGGGCGCAGCAACAGGCCCTCCCCGCCGGCATCCTCACGAACATGCTCTCGCAGAGCTTCACCGGCCAGGAGGCCGGGAGCTGGCAGGCCATGCTCCCGACGCTCCTCGCGCTCGTCCTCTTCTACTTCGGCCCGAAGCTCACGCAGGCGAAGAAGGCGCTCCCGACGAAGAAGGCCGAGGGGGAAGCCTCACCCCTGAACGGCTCGGGCCCGGACGACCAGCACTAGCCCGGCGGCGCTTCTCGGCCGGCAGCCGGCCCGCTTTCCGGTCCAGGTGCGCGAGCACGTGCGCGGGCAACGCCTCGCCGCGCGCGCGCGCCTCCCTGGCGTAGCGGTCTCGCCAGCCCGCCCACGCGTTGATGGTCCGGCGCCGCGCGCTCTCGGCCGCGGCCCGCTGCGCCCTCAGCTTGTCGTCTCGCACCGGCCCCTCGCGCCAGCCCTCGGCGAAGTTCTTTGCCGCCGCCTGGCGAGCTCGGTCCGCCGCTCGGTCGGCACCCTCGCGCACGGACCGCGGGGCCGCCTGGCGAGCCTCTACGCCCGTCTCCGGCAGGGGCGCGCCCATAGAGAGCCACTCCCGAAAGGCCGCCTTGAAGTCCACGACGGACCGGCCAAGGTGGCGTTCGTGGTAGGAGCGCGCCGCGTCGAGCCCGGTCCTGGTGACGTCGCCCGCGATGATGACCTCGCCCTCGGCCGAGCGGACGATGACGGGCAGCGGCTCGGGACTGTCGCTCGGAGCTCGAGGCGACGGCGACGGGAGAAGCCCGCCGCTCGGCGCCGCCCCCTCGAGCTGGTGAAGCGCGGTCGGGCTCGGCAGCGACTCGAGCGGCGAGCCGGGCGCGTCCAGGCGCAAGACGCGCTGGAGCTCCGAGGCCGCCGCGTCCGCCGAGGCCGCACCCCTCGCCCGGTGAATGTACCCTTCGAGCGTTTCGAGGCGCGCGTGCCCGGCGAGCGCCTGCACCTCTTTCGGGCTCGCCCCGCCCACCAGGTGAAGGGTGATGCCGGAGTGCCGAAAGCTGTGCTGCACCCACCGGCCCGCACCCGCGAGCCCGGCGGCTAGCGCGATGCGCCGCACCTGCTCCGAGCGCACGACGTCCCGCGTGCGGAAAGCCCCGTAGGCGTCAGGGAAGACGGGCCCGTCTGGCCTGTAGAGGCCGCGCGACTCGAGTAGGCGCTTTTGCATCATGAGGAGGCGCGCGGCCGGCAGGTTTGGGGAGAGCGTCAAGGGCCGCGCCGAGCGCGCCTTGGGCGCCGCCATCGGCCGAGCGATGTCGCGGCCCTTCATCCCGCGGCGCGCCCAGCCCTCGCGAGCCTGGTACTTGATGAAGACTTGGACCGCGCCGCTCGGCATGACGCGCACCTGGTCCCACGCGAGCGCGGCGCCCTCGCCGCGACGAAGAGCAAGCAGCGTCATCACGCCGACCCGCGCGGTCAGGTCTGGTAGGCGCGTCGGGTAGCTCTGCATCACGAGAGCGTCGATTCGCCCGGTGACCTCGAGCATGCGCGCGAGCTCGTCTCCCGTCACGGTCGCGCCGCGCTCGGCTCCGACCTCCTTGCCGCGGCGAGAGTGGACCACCGTGAACGCGCCCCACGGGAGCTTGGAGAGCTTGCCCATTTTGATGGCGAGCCGGAAGCACGCGCGGACCGCAAAAAAGACGTTGGCCAGGTGACGACGGGAAATCGGGCGCATCCCGCGGCGCGCCGTCGAGACGCGTTCCGCCCAGGCAACCATGGTGTCGTAGTTGCACTCCGCCGCGGAGAGCTGGCCCAGCGAGCCGAGGACGTAGATGCGCCCCATGCCCTCGAGCTTCCGCGCCCAACTGCTCGCGGTCTCGCTCTCGCGCGCGACCAGCGCGACGTGGCGCACGTACTCGCGCCAGAGCTCCGCTACCGTCAGCGACGATGGCCGCGACCGGACGAGCGCCACCTCTTCGGAGAGCTCTTCATCGCTCGCGAGGCCGCTTGCGTGGTCCCTGATTTTGGCCCGAAGCCGTTCCCAGCGGCCGAGCACCTCACCGGCCGAACGGCCCGTGAGAGAAAAGCGCTTGCCCGTCACAGGGTGGTTGACCTGTTTTCGGTAGCCGATGACCGCTCCGCGCTTGTCGCGCAGCGTTTGAACCTCAGACCTTCGACGCCCCATTTCACACCTCTGGCGAAACCGTCACCTTGGACGAAGAGCGTGGGCCCGGTGCAACTTCCCGCCGGTCTGACAGGAAGCTGTCACCGGGCGCCCGCCCGATTCATGGCGCCGGCGGGTAGCAGTCGGCAGCGACGGCGCGCGCCGCTTCCTC
>ERZ761594.399-NODE-399-length-13186-cov-9.209047_pt1 | contig 13186 bp, 7 predicted proteins | sample MGYA00511036_ERZ761594 | MGnify/ENA primary metagenome ERZ761594 (study PRJEB28899, sample SAMN03785561) | bioreactor sludge metagenome | biome: EBPR Sludge; feature: EBPR Bioreactor; material: 0.22µm filtered reactor supernatant | place: Saint Lucia: Queensland... | reverse complement strand
GCTCGAACTGTTTTTTCCCGCTTTGGACAAGCACCTGGAAATTTCCGTCCTCTCGTGGGACAAGTGTGGGTTCGCCGCGGTCTTCACCGACGCCACCGAACGTTATCGGACGCGGGAACGGTTGCGCTGGGCGGCCAATTACGATGCGCTGACCCGCCTGCCGAACCGCTTGTTGCTGGCGGATCGGTTGAAACAAGCGGTGGCTCGCGCCAAGCGCAGCGGTCGGATGCTGGTGGTGGCCTATCTCGATCTCGACGGTTTCAAACCGGTCAACGACCGCTTCGGCCATGAGGTTGGAGACCGGTTGCTGGTGGTGGTGGCCAAACGGTTGCAGTGCGATTTGCGTGGCGACGATACGGTCGCGCGATTGGGCGGCGATGAATTCGTGTTGCTCCTGTCCGATTTTGAAAGCCTCAGAGAAGTCGAGGCCGCGCTCAAGCGAATCTTGAGCGTGCTGGCCGAACCGTATGAGGTCGTCCCGGCGCAACGGATCGCGATCAGCGCCAGTATCGGCGCCAGCGTGTTTCCCGCCGACGAGGCCGATCCGGATACGCTGCTGCGCTACGCCGATCAGGCCATGTACTTGGCCAAGCAAACCGGCCGCAACCGCTATCAGTTCTTCGATCCCGACCAGGACCGCCAACAGCGCACCCGGCGCGAAGCCCTTCGCGTCATTCAAACCGCCTTGGAGAGCGGCCAATTTCGCCTGTATTACCAGCCGAAGGTGGACATGCACCAGGGCAAGGTGATCGGAGCCGAGGCGCTGGTCCGCTGGCAACATCCGGAACGTGGGCTGCTGTTGCCGGACGAGTTTCTACCCTTGATCGAAAGCACGATCTTGGACACGCTGTTGGGCGAATGGGTGCTCGGCATGGCCTTGAAGGACTTGGAGGCGTGGAGGCAATCCGGTCTGGAGCTGGCGGTCAGCGTCAATATCTCGGCCGCTCACCTGCAGCAGCCGACGTTTATCGACCGATTGGCCGAGCAGCTTCGCGCCCATCCGGGCGTGCCCTCGGGCGCGCTCGAACTGGAAGTGGTGGAATCCGCCGCCTTGCAGGATATCGGGTATGCCTCCGATCTGATCCTGGAGTGCCGCCAGCTCGGCGTGAACTTCGCCCTGGATGATTTCGGCACCGGTTATTCGTCCTTGACCTATTTAAGACGCCTTCCCGCCGCCACGCTCAAAATCGACCAATCCTTCGTGCGTGACATGCTGCACGATCCGGAAGATTTGGCCATCATCAACGGGGTCATCAGTCTGGCCCAATCCTTCCAGCGCCGGGTGATCGCCGAAGGTGTGGAAACCGAGGAACACGGCCTCGCCTTGCTGAAGCTCGGTTGCCATCTGGCCCAGGGTTACGGCATCGCCCGCCCGATGGCGGCCGACGCCTTAGCGGACTGGGTGGCGGCTTACCGGTTGCCATCCCGTTGGGCGGAATTCGCCAGCGCGGACAGCATGATGTATTGCCAGATTTAAACGGGCGCAAGATGCGCCTGCGGTCGATTCGTCAAACGGACGGTTCGGCGCGCCCTTGAATTTTTCCCGCCCGACCCCAGTTCTTCGCCATCAGGGACGCCGGTGGCGTCCGCGTGTTTTGACTTGGTGACGGAGAACGCAGAATGACCCCGACCGAACCGATCTTGGAGCCTGGCGCGCGCCCGGAGGGGGCTGGCGCGAACTCGCCCCCTGGAACTGCCGCGCCGTTCAGCCCGGCCGACGCGCCGGAGGATGAGATTGTGGTCAGCCGCGAGGAGTTCGATACTTTGCAACGCGATTTGGACCAAGCGCTGGCCAAGGCCGACGAGCACTGGAAATTGTATTTGGGTGCGCACGCGGAGATGGAAAACCTGCGCAAGCGCACCGAGCGCGACGTGCAAAACGCCCATAAATTCGCCTTGGAGCGCTTCTTCGGCGAACTGCTGCCGGTGCGCGACAGCCTGGAAATGGGGCTGGCGGCGGCCAGCGGCGATGTAGGCATCGACAAGTTGCGGGAAGGCACCGAATTGACCCTCAAGCAACTGGCCTCGGCGATGGAAAAATTCGGCCTGCGCGAAGTGAATCCGACCGGGGCTAAATTCAACCCGTCCGAACATGAGGCGATGGCGATGGTGCCGACCGCTCAAGCCGAGCCGAATACCGTGGTGCAGGTCGTGCAGAAGGGTTATCTGCTGAACGATCGGTTGGTGCGGCCCGCCAAGGTGTTGGTCGCCCAGGCCCCGCCCCGATCCTGAGCGGGATGGCGCGCCGGCCGACGCGGTGAGCCGGCGGCGCGCGGGCGGCGGGTCGCCGATGCGAGCGGCGCGGCCCCGCAGCGCCATTGAAAATCGCTCCCACCGTCCCCAATTCAGCAGCAGATCAGACTTGGCAACCGAATTTCCTGAATTTTTATAGAGAGCATGGCCATGAGCAAAATTATCGGCATCGACCTGGGCACCACCAATTCCTGCGTGGCGATCATGGAGGGCGGCAAGCCGCGGGTGATCGAAAATAGCGAGGGCGACCGGACCACGCCGTCCATCGTCGCCTTTATGGAAGACGGTGAAATCACCGTCGGCCAGCCCGCCAAGCGTCAGGCGGTCACCAACCCGCAAAACACCCTGTTTGCGGTCAAGCGCTTGATCGGCCGCCGTTTCAACGAGCCGGAAGTGCAGAAGGACATCGACCTGGTGCCCTACAAGATCGTCAAGAACGACAACGGCGACGCCTGGGTCGAGGCGCGCGGCAAGAAGATGGCCCCGCCGGAAATCTCGGCGCGGGTGTTGATGAAAATGAAAAAGACCGCCGAGGACTATCTCGGCCACCCGGTGACCGAGGCGGTGATCACGGTGCCGGCCTACTTCAACGACAGCCAGCGCCAAGCCACCAAGGACGCCGGCCGCATCGCCGGTCTGGAGGTCAAGCGGATCATCAACGAGCCGACCGCGGCGGCGCTGGCCTTCGGCATGGACAAATCCAGCACCAAGGACCGCAAGATCGCGGTCTACGACCTGGGCGGCGGCACCTTCGACATTTCGATCATCGAAATCGCCGAGGTGGACGGCGAGAAGCAGTTCGAGGTGCTCTCGACCAACGGCGACACCTTCCTGGGCGGCGAGGACTTCGACAAGCGGATCATCGATTACCTGATCGAGCAGTTCCAAAAGGAGAGCGGCATCAATCTCGCCAACGACCCGCTGGCGCTGCAACGGCTGAAGGAAGCCGCCGAGAAGGCCAAGATCGAACTGTCCTCCAGCCAGCAAAGCGAGATCAATCTGCCCTACATCACGGCGGACGCCAGCGGCCCGAAGCATTTGAACTTGAAGCTGACCCGCGCCAAGCTGGAATCCTTGGTCGAGGATTTGATCGACAAGACCATCGGCCCGTGCCGGACCGCGTTGAAGGATGCGGGGTTGGGCGTCAGCCAAATCGATGATGTGTTGTTGGTCGGCGGCCAGAGCCGGATGCCCAAGGTGCAGGAAAAAGTCCGCGAGTTCTTCGGCAAGGAACCGCGCAAGGACGTGAATCCCGATGAGGCGGTGGCGGTCGGCGCGGCGATTCAAGGCGGCGTGCTGGGCGGCCAGGTCAAGGACGTGCTGCTGCTCGACGTGACCCCGCTGTCGCTGGGGATCGAGACCTTGGGCGGGGTGATGACCAAGCTGATCGAGAAAAACACCACGATCCCGACCAAGGCGAATCAGGTGTTCTCGACCGCCGACGACAACCAGACGGCGGTGACGGTGCACGTACTGCAAGGCGAGCGCGAGATGGCCTCGGCCAACAAGTCGCTGGGCAAGTTCGACTTGACCGACATCCCCTCGGCCCCGCGCGGCGTGCCGCAAATCGAAGTCACCTTCGACATCGACGCCAACGGCATCCTGCACGTCTCGGCCAAGGATAAGGCGACCGGCAAGGAAAACCGGATCGTGATCAAAGCCTCGTCCGGGCTGTCGGAGGAGGAGATCAAGCGGATGGTCGGCGACGCCGAAGCGCACGCCGAGGAGGATAAGAAATTCCACGAACTGGTCAACGCGCGCAACCAGGCCGAAAACCTGATTCACGCCACCGACAAGACCTTGCGGGACTTGGGCGACAAGGTGGAAGGCGGCGAACGCTCGGCCATCGAAGCGGCGATCAGCGACTTGCGCACCACCGCCAAGACCGACAACAAGAGCGCCATCGAGGCCAAAACCCGGACGCTGGGCGAACTGTCCGGCAAACTGGCCGAGCGGTTGTACGCCCAAGCCGGCGGCGCTCCGGAGGGCGGCCCCGGCGGCCCGCACGGCGCGGGCGGCGGTCAGAAACCGGCCGATGACGGCGTGGTGGACGCCGAGTTCGAGGAAGTCAAGAAGTAAGGGCCGCGATTGCGTTAAACTCAACATCCGGGAAGGCGGAAGCGTTCCCGGATTTTTGGTTTTTGATCGGTACTACTCGACGGACGCCCGCAACGAAACCTTATGGCCAAGCGCGATTATTACGAAATCCTCAACGTGGCTCGCAATGCGAGCGAAGCTGAAATCCGTCAGGCTTACCGGCGGTTGGCCATGAAATTTCACCCCGACCGCAATCCGGACGATCAGGTGGCCGAGGAGAACTTCAAGGAAGCCAAGGAGGCGTATGAAGTGTTGGCCGATTCGCGCAAGCGGGTCGCCTACGATCAATTCGGGCACGCCGGCGTTGAGGGTTCGGCGGGCGGCGGTTACGGCGGCGCGGCCGATCTGGGCGATATTTTCGGCGGGGTGTTTCGAGATATTTTCGGCGGCGGGCGCGGCGGCGCGGGCGGCGGCGGTCAGTATCGGGGCTCGGATTTGCGCTACGCCCTCGATTTGACGCTGGAGGAGGCGGTATTCGGCACCACCGCCAAAATTCGGGTGCCGAGCTTGGTCAGTTGCGCGGCCTGCGCCGGCAGCGGAGCCAAGCCCGGCACCAAGCCGACCACCTGTTCGACCTGTCGCGGCGTCGGCCAGGTGCGGATGCAGCAAGGCTTTTTTTCGATCCAGCAAACCTGCCCGCGCTGTCAGGGACGCGGCACCATCATTCCCGAGCCCTGTGAAACCTGCCGGGGCGGCGGTCGGGTCGAGGAGCAAAAGTCGCTGTCGGTCAAGGTGCCGGCGGGCGTGGACAACGGCGACCGCATCCGCTTGGCCGGTGAGGGCGAACACGGCGAACACGGCGGGCCGGCGGGCGATCTGTACGTGCAGATCCGGGTCAAGCCGCATCCGATCTTTACCCGCGAGGACAACGACCTTTACTGTGAAGTGCCGATCGGTTTCACCACCGCCGCGCTGGGCGGCGATCTGGAGGTGCCGACCCTGGACGGTCGAGTCAGTCTGAAGATTCCGGGCGAAACTCAGACCGGCAAGGTGTTTCGGGTGCGCGGCAAGGGCGTCAAGCCGGTGCGCGGCGGCGCGACCGGCGATCTGTTGTGCCGGGTCAACGTCGAAACTCCGGTCAATCTCACCAAGGAGCAAAAGGATCTGCTGCAGCAATTCGCCAATTCCCTGGAGGGCGGCGGCAAGCGCCATACCCCGCAAGAAGGAAGCTGGCTGGACGGGGTCAAGAAGTTTTTTGAAGAGATGAAGTTTTAAGGCGGGATCTGCTTGCGCCGCCGCGCGACGAGCCCGTGGCGCTGACCGGAATTGATCAAGCGCGGACAGTGGCTGACCTCCGCCAGACGATGGCGCAGCGCGCGAGGCGGTCTCGACCCGATGTCTGAAAGCGCGGCATCGACCTTCTGAGCTGAGCGCTTGAAACCACCGCGTGAGGGAGTTGCCGCATGTCGATTCAGACCCCCAAAACGACCTACCTCAGAGACTACACCCCGCCCGCCTACCGCATCGCGACGGTCGACCTGCGCTTCGAACTGGAGGAAGACGGCGCCACGGTGCACGCCCGGTTGCGGATCGTTCGGGCCGACGCCACGCCGGCCGGAACCCCTCTGGTGCTGGACGGACAACAGCTCGAACTGCTGTCGCTGGCGTTGGACGGCGTGTCGCTGCCGGTGGATCGCTACCGCGTGGACGCCGACCGGCTGACGCTGCTCGATCCGCCCGAAGCCTTCGATCTGGCGGCCATCACCCGGATTCGGCCGCGCGACAACGCGGCCTTGGAAGGGCTGTATCAATCCAGCGGTAACTTCTGCACTCAATGCGAAGCCGAAGGCTTTCGCAAGATCACTTATTTCCTCGACCGTCCCGACGTGATGGCGGTGTTTACGACCACTTTGGTCGCGGATCGAGTTCGCTATCCCGTGCTGCTGTCCAACGGCAATCGCACCGGCGGCGGCGATTTGGACGGCGGTCGCCACTGGGCCACCTGGCATGACCCATTTCCCAAGCCTTGCTACCTGTTCGCCCTGGTGGCCGGCCAGCTCGATGTTGTCGAGGATCGCTTCATCACCCGTTCCGGGCGGGAGGTCGACCTGCGCATTTACGTCGAGCCGCGCAATCTCGATCAATGCCAGCACGCGATGGAGTCATTAAAACAGGCGATGGCCTGGGACGAACAGCGCTTCGGCTTGGAATACGACCTCGATTTGTACCAGATCGTGGCGGTCGGCGATTTCAACATGGGCGCGATGGAAAACAAGGGCCTCAACATCTTTAACACCAAGTACGTGCTCGCCAAGCCGGAGACCGCCACCGACGCCGACTATCAAGGCATTCTCGGGGTGATCGGCCACGAATATTTCCACAACTGGACCGGCAATCGGGTGACCTGCCGCGACTGGTTCCAACTCAGCCTCAAGGAAGGGCTGACCGTGTTCCGCGACCAGGAATTTTCGGCCGACCTGGGTTCGCGCGGGGTCGAGCGCATCGAGGATGTGCGGATTTTGCGCGGCAGCCAGTTCCCGCAGGACGCCGGACCGATGGCGCATCCGATCCGACCAGAATCCTATATCGAGATCAACAACTTCTATACCGTCACCGTCTACAACAAGGGCGCGGAGGTGGTGCGGATGATCCAGACGCTGCTGGGCCGGGAGGGTTTCCGGCGCGGCATGGGTTTGTATTTTCAACGCCATGACGGTCAAGCGGTGACCTGCGATGATTTTGTGGCGGCGATGGCGGATGCCAACGGCGCGGATTTAACTCAATTCAAGCGCTGGTACCACCAGGCGGGCACGCCGGAATTGACCGTGTCCGACGCCTACGATCCAGTTTCGCGTCGCTATACCCTCACCGTGCGCCAGTATTGCCCGCCGACGCCGGGCCAGCCGGATAAGGAGCCGTTTCACATTCCGCTGGCGCTCGGGCTGTTGGATGCCGAGGGGCGCGATCTGCCGTTGCGGCTGGAGGGGGAAGCAGCGCCGGGCGCGACCCAGCGGGTCTTGGAGCTCCGGGAGCCGGAACAGCTTTTCCACTTCATCGATGTGCCGGCGCGGCCGGTTCCCTCGTTGCTGCGCGGCTTTTCCGCGCCGGTAAAGCTGATCAGCGAGGAAAGCGAGGCGGATCTACGGTTTCGCTTGGCCCACGATCGCGACGATTTCAACCGCTGGGATGCCGGTCATACCTTGGCGTTGCGGACGATTTTGGGCTTGGTCGAGGATCGCCGCCTGAACCGGGAGCCGCGGTTGCCGGAATCCTTCAGCGCCGCCTTCGAGCGGGCGTTGCAATCCGACGTCGATCCGGCCCTGCTGGCCCAGGTGCTGAGCTTGCCGAGCGAAAGCTATCTGGCCGAGCACATGGCGGTGGTGGACGTGGACGGCATTCACGCCGCCCACACCTTGGTGCGGCGGACGCTGGCGCACCGGCTGCGGTCGCGGTTTTTGCAACGCTATGAAGCCTTGCGCGACCGGACTTCGGGCGGCTATCGGAACGACGCCGCCGCCATGTCGGCGCGGGCTCTTAAAAACGTGTGCCTGGATTATCTGATGCGGCTGGACGAGCGCGCGCCGCGCGCCCTGTGCCTCCAGCAATTTCAGTCCGCCGATAACATGACCGACCAACTGGGGGCCTTGGCTTCGCTGGTCAACGTTGGGGGAGCGGAACGGGATACCGCGCTCGCCGCCTTTTACGAGCGCTGGCGCGACGAGCCGCTGGTGGTCGACAAGTGGTTGAGCCTGCAGGCGGCCTCCAGCGCGCCCGAAACGCCGGCGGTGGTGGTGGCGCTGCTGTCCCATGAAGCCTTCAGCCTTCGCAATCCGAACAAGGTCCGCGCTTTGATCGGCGCGTTTAGCCAAGCCAACCCCTTGCATTTTCACGCCGCCGACGGCGGGGGCTATACTTTCCTCGCCGATCAAATCATCCGCTTGAACGACTTCAACCCTCAGATCGCCGCGCGCCTGATGGTGGCCTTTACCCGCTGGCGCAAATACGATCCGGCGCGCCAGGCCAACATGCGCGGCCAACTGGAGCGCATTCTGGCGGTTCCGCAACTCTCGCCGGACGTTTACGAAGTCGCGATCAAAACCCTGGGGCAGGAAAGCTGATCTAGCCAAAAAATTTGCTGCACTGCAAAAAATAGCCTTGACGCCGGCATCGGCAACAGGCAGAATAGCCCCATTGCTGCAGTGCACAAAACACGTTAACCTGAATACTTTGGAGATTTATCATGTCCGCTAACAATCCTTTCAATCCCTTCGCCAATGTCGATTTCAGCAAGTTCGATTTCAGCAAATACGACATGACCAAAATGCTCGGCGACGTCAAGATTCCCGGCTTCGACATGGAAGCGATCATGACGGCGCAGCGCAAGAATATCGAAGCCCTCAACGCCGCCAATCAAGCCGCCGTGCAGGGCTTGCAGGCGGTGGCGCAGCGGCAGGCCGAAATTTTGAGCCAGGCCATGGGCGAGGTGTCCTCCATCGGCCAACAGCTGGCCAGCGCGGGCAACGCGCAGGAAATGACCGCCAAGCAGGCCGAACTGGTTCGCAAGGCCTTCGAACAGGCGCTGGCCAACATGCGGGAACTGGCCGAGATGGTCAGCAAGTCCAACACGGAAGCCTTTGCGATCATCAACAAGCGCGTCAACGAAAGCTTGCAAGAACTGAAGAGCTTGGTCGCCGTCAAGTAAGCGCCCGATTCCCCCGCTTTCCGTTTTTCGGACAGACCAGGCGACCGCCTGGTCTGTCCGTTTTGAGTTTATCTCGGTCACACGGCTGTCCCTACGCGCGCAATCTCGCTAAAATGAAATCCCGTCGAGCAAACCACCATAACGCCTGAGGAGTGATTCATGGCCGAGAAAGATAGCAAAGACCCCAAACTGCCTGAAATCAAGATGCCCGATCCGAAGGAGATGGCCGATCTCTTTTCTCACATTGCCGAAAAAAGCCAGACGATCGTCAAGGAATTCCTGAACCGCCAGAAAAACGATGGCGCGTTTGATTTGCAGGATAAGATGACCGTGGGCAAATCCTTTATGGAATTGACCCAGAAGATGCTGGCCGATCCCGCCAAACTGGCGCAAGCTCAGGCGAACCTTTGGCAGAACTACCTGGAACTGTGGCAGAAGACCGTCCCCGCCATGTTCGGCGGTCAGCCGCTGGAAGCGGTGGTGCGCGAGCCCAAGGGCGACAAGCGGTTCAAGCACGATGACTGGAAAGACAACGTGCTGTTTTCGTACATCAAACAATCTTACCTGATGACCGCCAATTGGATTCAGGACATCGTGGGCGACGTCGAGGGGCTAGACGAGCAGACCAAGAAGAAGGTCCAATTCTATACTCGCCAATTCGTCGATGCGATGTCGCCCAGCAATTTTGCGCTCACCAATCCCGAGGTGCTGCGCACGACCCTCGAATCCGGCGGACAGAATCTGATCAACGGCTTGAAGAACATGCTCGACGATCTCGAGCGCGGCAAGGGCAAGCTGAACATCAGGATGACCGACCTCAACGCCTTCGAACTGGGCAAGAACGTCGCCATCACCCCCGGCAAGGTCGTCTTCCAAAACGAGATGATCCAGCTGCTGCAATACGATCCCAGCACCCCGGAAGTCTACAAGAAGCCGTTTTTGATCTTCCCGCCCTGGATCAACAAGTATTACATCATGGATCTGCGGCCCAAGAATTCCTTGGTCAAGTGGCTGGTGGACCAAGGCTTCACCGTGTTCCTGATGTCGTGGATCAACCCCGACGAGCGGATGGCCGAATGGGAATTCGAAAACTATCTGCGCGACGGGCCGCTGGCGGCGCTGGACGCGATCGAGCAGGCGACCGGCGAGCCTGAAGTCAACGCGCTGGGCTACTGCCTGGGCGGCACCTTGTTGGCGATCACTAACGCTTATCTGGCGGCCAAGGGCACCCCGCGCATCAGCTCCGGCACCTATCTGACCACCATGATCGACTTCTCGCAGCCGGGCGAGCTGGGCGTGTTCGTCGATGAGGAGCAGATTTCGTCGCTGGAGAAGCGGATGGCGGCCAAGGGCTACATGGAAGGCTCCGAGATGGCCTCCACCTTTAGCATGTTGCGCGCCAACGATCTGATGTGGTCGTTCTTCATCAGCAATTATCTGATGGGCAAGGATCCGTTCCCGTTCGATCTGCTGTATTGGAACTCGGATTCCACCCGGATGCCGGTGAAGATGCACAGTTTTTACCTGCGTAACTTCTACCAGAAAAACCGGCTGAAGGAACCGGGCGGCATCAGCTTGCTGGGCACTCCGATCGATATGACCCAAGTCAAGATTCCGGCCTACTTCCTGTCCGGAATCGAGGATCACATCTCGCCGTGGACCTCCAACTACATGGGCAGCCGGTTGTTCAGCGGGCCGGTCAAGTTCGTGCTGGCCGGTTCCGGTCATATCGCCGGCCCCATGAACCCGCCGTCGGCCAACAAGTACTTCTATTGGACCAATCCCAAACATCCGGAAGACTCGGAGGAGTGGCTGAAGGAAGCCAAGCAGACCGAGGGTTCGTGGTGGCCGGATTGGGGCAAGTGGCTGGTCAAGCATTCGGGCGAGAAGGTGCCGGCCCGCGTGCCGGGCACCGGCAAGTTGCCGGTGATCGAGGACGCGCCGGGTTCTTATGTGAAGATGCGGCTGATCAAGTAACTCCGGAGTGATTGAGTCGGGTTTCCGACCGACTAGAGCGGCCACCGTCACCTCGACCGGTGGCCGTTTTTTTTATGGAGGGCGATTAGGGGTGACGTCGCGCGATGACTAAATTTGTGGAATGGTCGACTGAATTGAGCATGGGTATCGAGGAAATCGACGCCCAGCATCAGATTCTAGTGGAGTTATTGAATCAGATTCACGAGGCGATCCAGCAGCGGCGAGGGATCGAGGTCGCTCGAAACATTATCGACCGGCTGGAAGAGTACACTCGGGTGCATTTCGCCGTCGAAGAGAGCCTGATGCGGATCTTGCACTATCCCGAGTATGAGAAGCATCGAGAAGATCACGATAGCCTGATCGATCAATTGAGCGGTTTTCGCGACAAGCTGGAGGAGGGGAAAGGTTCGCTGAATTTTGAACTGGCCCATTTTCTCAAACTCTGGCTGACCAAGCACATCATGGAGGTCGACAAACGCTATGTCGCGTATTTCCTGTCGCAAGGGATTCGGCCGGAGTTGTCGAAAAGCTCTTGGAAGCAGCGCTTTTGGCGGCCGTTTGGCCGGATTTGAGCGGCGGCGAGCCGGGCGGCGAACAAAAAACCGGTTGCGGGTGGCAACCGGCTTTTCGGTTTTTAAGGTGGGCCAGGAGCGCCGATCACCCCTGGGTATGTGGGTTACTCGAACTCGATGATCGCCTGATCGACCGCCAGGCTGTCACCCGGCGCGGCCAGCACCTTGCCCACCTTGGCGTCTTGATCGGCGCGCAGCACGTTTTCCATCTTCATGGCTTCGATCACCGCCAGTTCCTCGCCGGCCTTGACCTCTTGACCGACTTGCACCGCCATCTTGGTCAGCAGACCGGGCATCGGCGAGAGCAGGTACTTCGACAAATCCGGCGGCTCTTTCTCCGGCATCAGCGCTTGAAGATCGGCGATGCGCGGCGAGAAGACCATCACATCGGCCTGAGAGCCCCAGTGGAACAGCCGGTAGACCATGTCGCGGCGTTCGACCTGGATACAGATTTCGGTGCCGTTCAGGGTGCCCTTGAACAGCGGATAGCCGAACTGCCAGTCGCTGCGGACTTGATAGGTTTCATCCATGTAGACGACATCGTAGCCGCCCGGCGCGGGATCGACGTGCACCGGATGCTGCTGGCCGTTCATCAGCACCACCCAATCGTTGTTGACCTTGCGCTCGTGGCCTTTCAGCTGGCCGCTGGTTTGCGCGGCGCGGTCCATGTAGCGCCGGTGGATGAACGCGGCCACCGAGATCAGCAGCGCCGGGTCGTCGTGCGGCACGTCGGAGGCGTGGAAGCCGTTCGGATATTCTTCGGCGATCATGTTGGTGCTGATCCGTCCGGTCATGAACCGGGTGTGCACCATCAAGGCCGCCAGAAAGCTGATGTTGTGCTGGACGCCGCGGATGAAAAACTCGTTGAGCGCGTCGCGCATGTGGGCGATGGCGCGGTCGCGGGTCGAGCCGTAGGTGATCAGCTTGGCGATCATCGGGTCGTAGTACATCGACACTTCGCCGCCTTCGTAAACACCCGTATCAACCCGCACCACCTCGCTTTCCTTCGGCGGCATGTATTTGACCAGACGGCCGATGGAGGGAAGGAAGTTGCGGAACGGGTCTTCAGCATAGACGCGGGCTTCAATCGCCCAGCCCTTGAGTCGGATATCCTCCTGGGTAAAGCCCAGTTTTTCCCCGGCGGCGACCCGGATCATCTGTTCCACCAGATCAAGGCCGGTGATGTATTCGGTGACCGGATGCTCGACCTGCAAGCGGGTGTTCATCTCCAGGAAGTAGAAGTTACGCTTGGCGTCGACGATGAACTCGACCGTGCCGGCCGATTGATAGTCCACCGCGCGGGCCAGCGCCACCGCCTGCTCGCCCATCGCCTTGCGGGTTTTTTCATCGAGGAACGGGGAGGGCGCTTCCTCGATCACCTTTTGGTGGCGGCGTTGCAGCGAGCATTCGCGTTCGCCCAGATAGACGATGTTGCCGTGGCTGTCGCCCAACACCTGGATTTCGATGTGGCGCGGCTCTTCGATGTATTTTTCGATGAACACGCGGTCGTCGCCGAAAGACGCGCGGGCTTCGTTGCTGGCGCGCTCCAGCCCGTCCACGCACTCGGCGTCGTTCCAGGCGATGCGCATCCCCTTGCCGCCGCCGCCGGCGCTGGCCTTGATCATCACCGGATAACCGATGTCGC
>ERZ761594.397-NODE-397-length-13267-cov-4.265668_pt1 | contig 13267 bp, 14 predicted proteins | sample MGYA00511036_ERZ761594 | MGnify/ENA primary metagenome ERZ761594 (study PRJEB28899, sample SAMN03785561) | bioreactor sludge metagenome | biome: EBPR Sludge; feature: EBPR Bioreactor; material: 0.22µm filtered reactor supernatant | place: Saint Lucia: Queensland... | reverse complement strand
CTCCGCGCTCGATGCCTCGCTGAAGACCGGCATTGCGGCAACGGAGGTCATCAAAGCCCAGCAGGCTTTGATCCAGGGCGGCATGGACGCTTCCGTCGCCGCGAGCATGTCGACGATGTTCGCTGCCATCGCCCGGTCGAACAACATCTCCGCCGAGCATGTGGCCGAGGATGCGATTAACGTTGCCAACATGTTCGGGCCTCAGCTCGGCTTTGCAATGGCGACTACGGAGGACCGGATAAAGAGCCTGACGCGGGCGATGGAGTTCATGAGTGTGGTCCCGAACCTGTCGACGGAGACGTGGCAGGGACTCAGGACGTCGCTCAAGTATGCGGCCCCGGTGGCTGGCGCCCTGAAGATCCCGATCGAGGAGCTGGGCGCGGCCCTTTCGATTCTCGCCGACGCCGGCTTCAAGGGCGAGGAGGCGGGCACGGCTTTTCGAACCATGCTTCTTCGGGCACTCAACCCGACCCGGCAGGCCCGTCTGGAGCTTCGCGCGCTCGGCGTCCAGCTCGAGGACATGTACAGCATGGATGCCGGGCAGCTCGGCAACATGAAGTCTCTCAAGGAGAGGTTGCTGGGGGCCGGGCTTGGGCAGGGGGTAAACCTGGATGCGGTGCTCGCGGAGTTCTCTGATCTCTCCAAGTTCGCCAACGCCTTCGAGATGCAGGACAAGCTGATGGAGCGCCTGATGGCGGCGCTCGACATCAAGAAGGGCGATGCCGAGTCGAGAGGGATGCTCAGCAAGGTCGTGTCCGGGCACGTCATGGGTGCGGTCACCGGGTTCGATCTGGAAAAATACTTCAAGGCGCTGGTTCCGATCTGGAAAAAGCGGCCGCAGCTCATCAAGGAGATGTTCGGCATTCAGCGGTCTGCCCAAGCCATGAAATTTCTCGAGGGGCTTGAGCAGCTTATTCAAACCGCAGACGGTAACTTCGAGACGAAGTTCCGCGATCTCGCCAACAGGTTCGGCGCTAAGATACCAGGGGCGATCGAGCGCCGGTTCAAGGCTGTCTCCGAGGGCTTTGCCTTCGGCGTCGACCGCCTGGCGGCCTCGCTGGCGACACTGCGCAACTCGATCTTTTCGTCCGGAGTCGGCGAGGTGTTGACCAGAGGAATCAGGTCGATGGCCGACAGTGTCGAGACTCTGGCGAAAACCGACCCGGAGCGCCTGACCAAGATAGGCTATGCGATTGGTGGTATTGCCGCCATCGGCGTCGGTGCGGTCGGGCTCGGCGCCGTCGCCGGCTCGCTCACCGCGATCTCGACCGCGCTCGCCTCGCCGGTGCTCGGCAAGGTGATCATGGGGGGCGGGCTGATGGCGCTCTTCGGAGCGGACATCCCGGCCCTGTTCATGGGCCAGGAGTACGACGCAAACGGGGGAGGTTGGCTACCTAAGGTCTTGGGCTCGGGCGCGCCCATCCTCGAGCTGTTCAAGTCCATGTCGACCCTCGGATCAGAAGTGTCGAGCCTCGCCGGGACGATCGGCAGCATCGGGGTCGAGCTCGCTGGGCTCGTCGGCCTCAACTTCGAAGGGTCGATGCTGGTCAACGGGCTGCGGATGGTCAACGGCCTGCTGCAGCTCATGGCGACGGGCGCCAAGTCTTTGCGCGAGAGCCTGGAAGCGATTCGCAACGGCTCCAACCCGCTCGCCGTGCCGCAGGTCTACAAGGACATCGACAAGGCGACCGGCGGCAATATCGGCGACTGGCTCGGCCGCATCTTCGGCGCCGTCCGGGACGACATGGCCCGGAACGGCCGGGCCGCGCTCGGCATGCCCGCCGACCCCGACACGCCGCGCCCCGGGGCCTGGGGTGCCCTCCGCGCCCTGCCGCCCGTCTCCGTCACCGGCAACGCCGACGTCAAGATCGACAACACCGTGACGATCAAGATCGACGGCCCCGGCACGGTCACCGACAACCGCCCCGGCTCGGCCACAGCCAGCGTCCCGCTCGCCACCGGCCGCGGCATGAGCGACGCTGGCGGCAACCCGATGGGTCCACGATGACCATTTTTCGCGACTGGCCGCGCACGCTTCAGGCGGCGTCCTACCGGGGCGCGCCGTTCCACGTCTCGACCGACGACATCGAGACCGGCCGGCGGCTCGTGGTGCACCAGTTTCCGCACAAAAATGAGCCTTACGTCGAGGACCTCGGCCGCGACGCCAACAAGATCGCCGTCACGGCCTACGTGCTCGGCGACGATGCCGACAGCGCCGAGAAGCGGCTCCGCCGGGCCTGCGAGACGGGCGGGGCGGCGCAGCTCGTGCTGCCGATCGACCGGCTCATGGCCCACTGCGAAAGCTGCAAGCGCGACTTCGCCAAGGACAAGCTCGGCTACATCGCATTCAGCCTGAAATTTGTCCGCGAGGGCTCCGGCGCCGCGCCGTTCCCGGTCGGCTTCCTCGCCGCTGTCCTCGGCCAGGCGGCAGCCTCAGTCGCGCTCCCGCTCGAGACCTACGCCGCGGCGGCCTACTCGACGGCCGGCGGCCGCGGGCAGATCCAGGAGGCGGCGGCAACGGCGATCCGCGATGCCGCGGCCGTCATGCTCACCGTCGCCGAGGCGCTGCCCATGACTGATGCCGCGCGGCCGCCGGCGCTTGCCGCCCTCGCCGCGCTCTGGGCCGATGCCGATGTCCTCGCGGCCGGTGGCGCCCGCGGCCATGTCTGGGAGCCGCGTGCCTTTCTCTCGGCCGAGACCACGCTGCCCGTGACGCCGCTCGTCACCCGGCTCGCCGGCGCGGTCGACGGTCTCGCCGCGGCGGCCCTGACGCCGGCCGACACCGTCCGCGAGCTCGTCCCGCTGCGCGATCTCCGCATGGCCCCGCCGGGACCTCCCGGCGAGACCCCCGGCTGGTTCCGCGAGGTCGCCAATGCCGAGGCTGTGGCGGCCATCGTCCGCGTCCAGGCGCTGGTGCGCTGGGTCGAGGCCGTGGCCGGCCAGAGCTACGCCGACCGGCGGGCCGCGATCCAGGCCCGGGCCGACATCGCCGAGGCCGTCGACGCCGAGATCGAGACGATCGCCGGCCCGGCGGCGCACGGCCTCGCCACGGCGCTCCGCGACCTGCGCGGCCGCGCCGTCGAGCTGCTGTCGCGGCGCATCGCCGACCTCGCGCCCGTCCTGGCGCTCGAGATGGCGGCCGAGATGCCGTCGCTGTGGCTCTCGAACTACCTCTACGGGACGGCGGACCGCGCCGCCGAGCTGCGCGCGCTGAACCGCGTCCGGCACCCCTCCTTCATGCCCCGCCGGCTCGAGGCGTTGGCTTCCTGACGTGGCCCGCGCCGACTGCGGCTTCGCGCAGCCGGCCGGCGCGGGCGGCTTCATCTCGACCGTTGTGACGTGTCAGCGGACCCCGGAACTCGCGCCGGGCGGCCGGCTCGCGGAACGCGAGTCGCCCGGCGCCACGAAAAGACCATCCCATGCTCAACCCCGAGTACGTCACCGTCATCGCCGGCGGCGTGGTCTATGAGGGCTGGCCGAAGATGTCGGTGACGGCCGGCATCGAGCAGGCCGTGCGGGAATTCACCCTCGAGACCACGGAGCGGGTCGGGGAGTGGAATTTCCGGGTCGGGACGCCGATCGAGATCCGCGCCAACGGCGACCTGCTCGTCCGCGGCTACGTCAATGCCTACCAGGGCTCGGGCGACGCCACCACGCACCGCATCACCATCCGCGGCCGCGGCAAGGGGCAGGACTTCGTCGACTGCTCGGCGGAGCACCCGACGCACGAGTTCGAGAACCAGGACCCGCTGAAGGCGGCCCGGGCGCTCGACCACTACGGCATCGGCATCACCGCCGACGTCCCGCTCGACGCGGTGCCGCGCATGCACGTCACGCCGGGCGAGTCGCCCTGGAACTTCGTCGAGCGCTATCTCCGGCCGATGGGGGTCACCATGATGGGCGAGCCCGACGGCTCGATCCGCTTGACCAACGCCAGCGCGGCCCGGGGCGTCTACGGCATCCTGATGGAAGGGCAGAACATCAAGTCGTGGCAGGTCGATCACAACGACGGCTCGCGGCACTCGAAGTACATCGCGCGCGGCCAGGGCCGCACCGGCACCGGCGGCTCGCGGCTCCGGGTGTCGCGGTCGGCGACGGACTCCGGTGTCCGCCGGCGCCGGACGCGGGTCCTTGCGAATGAAACCGACACCGACCCGGACCGGGCGAAGAAGCGCGCCGAGCACGAGCGCGACCGGGCCGCCGGGAAATCGGTCCGCGGCTCGGTGCAGACGCAGGGCTTCCGCGACATGGCGGGGAAGCTCTTCACGCCGAACACTTTGATCTACGTGCACTCGCCGATCCTCATGCACCTCTGCCGCGAGATGCTGATCGAGAGCGTGAAATTCAGCCAGGACCAGTCGGGCTCACTCACTGATCTCCAGCTCGTCGACCCCCGCGCCTACAAGGGGAAGGGGGCCGGGCAGGGCCGCGGCCAGGCCAGCGGCCGCGGCGGCGGCTCCGAGGATGTCAACGTCGACGGCGTGCCCGACGGCTCGGCCACGGACCCCGCCTGGACGGATGGCTTTTGAGTGGCGCCGGGCGACTGCGCTCTGCGCAGCCGGCCGCCCGGCGCAGACCCGGGGGATCGCTGACATTTCTCAACGGTCGCGGCGGCCGCGCAAAGAAAGGATACTCCCATGTTTCCGACCGATCACTTCGGCACCCGCACCTCGCTTCGCCGGGCCGAGCTCGTCGAGGTGGACGACAGCGGCGAGCATCAGCTCGCGACCGCGCTCGGCTACGACGAGGAGCGCTTCACGAAAATCCACCGCATCCAGCCCTTCGGGATGACGTCGGTGCCGCCCAAGGGCGCCCACGGGCTCGTCGGGCTGGTCAACGGGCGGCTCGACCAGGCCGTGCTGCTCGGCATCGAGCACCAGAGCCACCGGCCCAAGAACACGCCCGCGGGGTGCACGATCCTCTACAACGCCCACGGCGATGCCGTGTCGATCGTGCAGCAGAACATCCGCATCGTCTCGGCCCGCATCGATCTTAACTGAGGTAGCGATTCATGGGATCGCCGGTCTGCCGGATCAATGACGAAGGCGACCACGGTGGTGTCATCACCACCGGCTCGCCCGACACCTACGCCAACGGCCGCCGGGTGGCACGGGTCGGCGATACGTTCGAATGCCTGATCCACGGTCCGAACCCGCTCGCAACTGGCTCCGCCACCGTCAAGTGCAACGGCCGCGCCGTGGTCAGGATCGGCGACACGGCCGAGTGCGGCGCCGTCATGATCACCGGCTCGCCCAACGTCTACGCAGGGTAATATGAAGGTCCGTATCCGAGACACCGAGGCCTGCGAGCCGCAGCCGCTGCTGCTCTGGGACACGATCTGGGTGCAGCGCCTCGACGCCTCCGGCGGCTATGGCGACTGGAAGCTCGCCGGCTCAGGAGACCAGGCCGCGAGCCGCGGCGGGCTGCGCGCCGAGTCAGCCTTGCACACCGCGACGCTGCTCGCCCTGTTCACGGACCGCCGCTGCCCCGAGGACGAGACTCTGCCCTCGGACGATCCCGACCCGCGCGGCTGGTGGGGCGACAGCGTGAAGCTCGACGGCGAGCCCGAGGACGAGACCGGCTCGCTGCTCTGGCTGCTCGAGCGGGCCGTGCTCAACGACACGACCGCGCGCCGCGCCGAAACCTACGCCCGCGAGGCGCTGGGGACGCTCATCGACCAGGGCGCGGTGGCGGCGACCGACGTCACCGCGACGGCCGACCCGCGCCGCGGCACGCTCGAGATCCTTGTGGTGCACTACGACCGCGCCGGCGCCCGCACCTACGAGCAGCGGTTCGGCGTGCTCTGGGAGCAGAGCGCCCGGGGCGCCGTCATGACGTTCGGGGATCGGTTTTAGTGGTGCCGGGCGACTGTTTTTTCGTGGTGCCGGGCGACTCCCCTTCGGGGAGCCGGCCGCCCGGCGCATGCCCGGGGTTGGCCTGATACCCCGCAACGGTCGAGATGGAGCCGCGCGCGCCGGCTGCGCGAAGCCGCAGTCGGCGCGCGCCACTAAGAGACCTTCCACATGCCATTCAACGTCCCCACCCTCGCCGAGCTCGCGACGCGGGCCGGGCGTGCGTTCCGCTCGAACCTCAAGGGGTCGGACGCGCAGCTCTGGCCGAACAACGTCGCCGTGTCGGCGAAGGTCATGGCCGGCGCGGTCTGGGAGGCGTTCGCCTTCCTCGAGTACATCTCGCGGCAGATCTTCGCCGCGACCGCCGACCGGGCCTTCCTCGAGCGGCACGCGGCCGAGTACGGCATGGCGCGGCTCGCCGCCACCTACGCGACCGGCAAGGCCGTGCTCGAGGGCGACAACGGCGTCCTCGTGCCCGCCGGGCTCACGCTGCTCCGGCTCGACGGCGTCGAGTACGAGACGACGACCGGCGGCGTGATCGCCTCGGGGGTCGTCGAGGTGTCGGTGCGGGCCAAGCTCGCCGGACGGACCGGAAACGCGGCGGCCTCGGTCGCGCTGATCCTGGGCTCGACGCTCGACCGGGTGAGCCCAGAGGCCACGGTCGGCGCGGCCGGCATCGGCGGCGGGGCCGACACCGAATCGGACGAGTCGCTCCGCGCCCGCGTCCTGTTCAGGAAGCGCATGCCGCCGCATGGCGGGGCCGCACACGACTATGTGGCCTGGGGCCGCGAGGTCAACGGGGTGACGCGCGTCTTCGTCGATCCGGTGACGGCGACCAATGCCCGGACGTCGGTCGGCGTCTGGATCATGATGGACGACTTTTACGCAAACGGCATCCCGCAGGCCGCCGACATCACCGCGGTCCGCGCCCACATCGAGACGGTGCGGCCGGCAGGCGCGCTCGTCGACATCGCGGCGCCGACGGCGCTCGCCGTCAACGTCACGATCGACGACCTCGCGCCGGACACGGCCGCGGTCCGCGACGCGATCCGCGCCGAGCTTGCCGACCTGTTCCGCCGCCAGACCCGCGTCTCCACCCTCACCGACCCCTACACGCTCCGGGTGTCGAAGATCTGGGAGGCGGTCAGCCTCGCGACGGGCGAGGACAGCCACCGCCTCACCCTCCCCGCCGGCGACGTCGTGGTCCCGAACGGGCAGGTGCCGGTGCTGGGGACGGTGAGCTTTGTTTGAAGGCAGTAGGCAATAGGCAATGGGCAATAGGCAATAGGGGGGGGACCGGCCCCGCGCCCCACCCTTCACTATTGCCTACTGCCTATTGCCTATTGCCTCCTTTTCGGAGTCCCCATGACCACCTGCCCCTCCGACGTCCAGGACCAGTTCCGCTGCCCCTCGAAGTGGGACCTCTGGGGCCAGGTGATGCGGCTCTTGCCGCGCGGCCGGGCCTGGCAGACGCACGAGGACGTCTACGAGACGCACGGCGGTGCCGTCTCGTCCCAGGTAGGCACCTTCCAGGCGAGCGTGACCCCGCTCGGGGCCGACACCGGCGTCGAGCGGCTCACCATCCTCGGCCGCTACTGGGCCGCCTGTGCCGAGGTCGTCGAGCCCCTGCACCAGCGGGCCTGCCGGCTCATCGAGGAGTTCTTCTGCGCGACCACGGATGAATTGCTCGCGGAGTGGCACGTCGACTACGGCTACCCGGACCCCTGCGAGCCCTATGACACGCTCTGCGCCAAGGTCGCCGCCCTCGGCGGCCAGACCTGCGCCTACATCGCCTCGGTCGCCGCGGCGCGGGGCTGGGCGGTCGCGTGCATGGACTGCGGGGCGCTGACGGCCGAGTGCATGATGGCCGACTGCGACCAGCTCTGCGAATGCAGGAACGGCGTCATCGAGGTCGTGATCGATCTCGACGACAGCCCGGCCTACGCCGACGACGGCTGGATCTCGATGCACGCCGACATGATGCAGGCCGACTGCCATGAGGCCTGCCCGCCGATCCCGGGCCAGCTACATCACCGCCTGACGGACAACGCCCGCGCCGGCCGGCTCGCGGTGACGCGAGTCGGCGCGGGCCAAAAAGGGATCTCTCGATGGCCAACATTTTCGGGCCCTACGGCGCCGGCATCAATCCGGTGACGACCCGGCCGGTCGACACTGGCGAGCCGGGCGTCCCCGACACCTTCTTCGGGCCCTGCTCGAGCCCGACGACCCGCGACGGCACCGTCGTCTCCTACCGCTGGCTCAACAAGCTGCTCGCGACGCTGCGCCGGGCCACCCGCGGCATGGGCATCGCCGACGATCCTGCCTCGGACGATCTCCTCCTCGATGCCATCAAGCGGGGCGCCACGCTGAAAAATGTGGGGACACAGTCCGGGGCGCTCGACCTCTACGCCGGCCAGAACGGCGTCAAGGAGCACCTGATCCGGCGGGTGGCGCCGGGCTCGAATGTCCAGCTCACGCTCGTCGAGGGGCCGACCGGCGAGCATACGCTGCGCATCTCGGTGACGGCGCCGGGCTCCGGCCCGACCGGCAACACGATCTCCAACGTCGGCGACGGTGCCGATGTCTACAAGGGCACGAACGGCACCACCGAGGAATTGCGTGGCATTAAGGGGGCCAGCGGCTCGCCGATCGCGGCGGCGACCAACGGCGACAACATCGAGCTCGGCATCGAGAGCGCGGCCTATGGCCTGCTGATGCGCGCCGCCGGCACCACGGGACAGACCGCGGCGCAGACCGTCGGCTCGCTCACCGCCGAGGCCTCCCCGGCCGACACCGACGTGCTGCTGCTCGCGAAGTCCGCGGACAGCGCATTGCGGAAAGTGACCGTCGCCGCGGTCCGCAACATCGCGCAGACCTACCTCACCGGCATGGTCGACGTGTACCACGGCTCCAACAACATCTACACGAAGCCGGCCGGGTGGGGGAACTTCGCCTACTTCGCCGCGGCCGCCTTCGTCGACCCGGACGGCAACGCCGCCGAGTTCCAGACCAGCCACGGCCACACGCACGCCGGAGTCACGTCGGGGACGGTCAACATCCAGACCGCGGTCGGCGGCGCCGCCGGCTCCACGTACACGATCATCGCGTTCAGGCTCACTTGATAGGTTGCCCGCGCCGACGATGGCTTCGCATCGCCGGCCGGCGCGGGCGGCTCCATCTTGACCGTCGTGAAGTGTCAGCGATCCCCCGGGCATGCGCCGGGCGGCCGGCTCGCGGAACGCGAGTCGCCCGGCGCCACGTAGAGACCAGATCATGTCCATCCTGAACTTCGCGGGCAGCTACGGCACCGATACCCGGCCGGCGCGGGTCGGCACGGGGAGGAAGCTCTGGGCCAAGGACCCGACCGGGCCCGAGGCAACGGACGGCACCCGGCTCGACGCGACCTATGTCAACGACCTCGTCGGCATGTTCCGGCATCTCTCGACGGCCTTCGGGGTAGGGCAGACGGCGGGCGACGACACCTTCCTCGCCTCGTGCATCTCGGCGGCCGTGGCGACCCGGGCCCCACTCGCCTCGCCGGCCTTCACCGGCGTCCCGACGGCGCCGACGGCCTCGGCCGGCACCAATACGACGCAGCTCGCGACCACGGCCTTCGTCGCGACCGCCGTCGCCAGCCTGATCAACTCCGCCCCGGGCGCCCTCGACACCCTCGACGAGCTCGCCGCGGCGCTGGGCGACGATGCCAACTTCGCCGCGACCGTGACCACGGCGCTTGCCGGGAAACAGCCGCTCGATGCCACGCTGACCGCGCTCGCCGGCGTGACCGTTGCGGCCGACAAGCTGATCTACGCGACCGGCGCCGACGCCTTCGCGACGACCGACCTCTCCGCCTTCGCCCGGACGCTCCTCGACGACGCCGATGCCGCCGCCGCCAGGACGACGCTCGGCGCGGCCGCGGCCTCGCACGCGCACGTCCTCGGCGACATCGGCACGGTGGCGACGGGCAAGCTCGCCGGCCGCTCGACGTCGGGCACCGGCGTGCTCGAGGAGATCGCGATCGGCGCCAACCTCACGCTCTCCGGCGGCACGCTGTCGGCGTCCGGAGGCGGCATCTCGGACGGCGACAAGGGGGACATCACGGTCTCGGGCAGCGGCGCGACCTGGACGATCGACTCCGGCGCCGTCAGCTCCGCCAAGCTCGCCTCCGGGGCCGCAGTCGCCAACATCGGCTACACCCCGGCCAACACGGCCGGCGACACGTTCACGGGCTCGGTGCTCCTGTCCTACGCGAGCCCGGTCCTCGACATTCGCGCAGCGGCCTCCGGCCAGAGCCGGACGATCTACGGCCGGACCGGCTCCGCATCCCGTTGGGGACTCGAGCTCGGCTCGGCGGCGGCCGAGAGCGGCTCGCACGCCGGCTCGGACCTCAACATCTACGCCTTCAACGACTCGGGCTCGCTGCTGCATACCCCGCTGTCGATCGTCCGCGCGACCGGGGTCGCGAGCTTCTCGGCGACGCCCAAGGTCGGCTCGGACGCGATCTGGCACGCGGGCAACGACGGCGCCTCGTCGGGGCTCGATGCCGACCTGCTCGACGGCCAGCACGGCAGCTATTACCGCGACGCGGCCAATCTCAACGCCGGCACGGTCCCGGTGGCCCGCCTCGGCACCGGGACCCCGGCGGCCGGCAAGGCCCTCTTCGGTGACAACGCCTGGGCGACGGCGGTGAAGAGCGTCTCGGCATCGACCGTCGGTGGCGGAGTGACCATTGCGGCGTCGATCGATTCGAGCGGCCTGCTCACGATCACGCTGACCAATCCGTAAGCGTCGGTTGCGTCCGTGTACCACACCCAACCTGTCATCAAGGGGCATGACATGATCCATTGCATCCTCGCGGCATGCGCCGCCTTCGGCCTGCTGCTCGCGGCCACCGAGACCCTCGCCCAGGAGCGCCCGCGCCCGCCGCGCATCCCGACCGGCTACGAGGTCAAGGGCTCGGCCTGCTATGTCCACGACCACGCCGGCACGCGGCAGGTCAACTGCCTCGACGTCCGCCGCGTCTTCCAGGACATCGCCCGCCTCTCCGGCGGCGACAACGGCACGGGGAAGTGATGCCGGACGGCTCTATCGCAGCGCCCGGCGGCCGGCTCCCCGAAGGGGAGTCGCCGGGCGTCATCAGGGACCACCAGACGCGCGGCGCCTTCGCCGAGCTTCGCCGGCAGCGGGACGAGGCGCTCGAGCGCTGTGTCCACCTGCTTGCCGAGGTGGCGGGGTTGCGCGCCGAGGTCGCGTCGCTCAAGGCCGCCACCGTCGGTTCCCCGGACAGCGCGAAGCGCTGATCCGGGGCCTTGACCGAGTCTTGACATGGCCCGCGGCGACTCGCGTAACCGCGAGCCGGCCGCCGCGGGCTGACTCCGCATGAGCGTGGCGCGGACCGACACGCCTTCGGCGCGCCGGCCGGTCCGCGCTGCTCCGCATCGAGGTCGCGATGGCATTCAAGATCAAGGACGGCCGTCTCTGGGACGGCTCCGATCCGGCGCCCTTCGTGCCGGCGCGGCACATCGGCCCGGCCATCGCGCCGGCGCTGATCGTCATCCACGACACCGCAGGCGCGCTCGACCCGGGCTCGAGCGTGAGGTGGTTCGAGGCGCCGTCGAGCCAGGTCTCGGCCCACTTCGTGGTCGAGCGCGACGGCGCGGTGACACAGATGGTGCCGGTCGACCGCATGGCCTATCACTGCGGCGCCTCCGCCTGGCGGGGGCGGACCAATCTCAACGGGCACTCGATCGGCATTGAGATCGTGAGCCCCGGAAAGCTGACCGCCCGCCGGGCCGGCGAGGCCGTCGCCTGGTTCGGGAAGGTGTTCACGGCCGAGCGGGACGGCATCGCCGAGGTCCGCTCGGAGCCGCACGGCGGCACGGCCTCGTGGCTGCCGTACACGCCCGACCAGATCGCGGCCGTCACGGCGCTCTGCAAGGCGCTCGTTGCGGCCTACCCCAAAGTCGCCGAGATCGTCGGCCACTACGAGATCAGCCCCGGCCGCAAGGTGGACCCGTCGCCGCTCTTCCCGCTCGCCGAGCTGCGCGTGCTCGCGCTCGGCAGCAAGCGGCCCGCGTCCCCGTCCGACTTCGTGGCCGAGGCACAGTCCCGACTCAATGAATTGGGCTACCCCGCCGGCAAGGCCGACGGCGACCTCGGCGCCCGGACCGCCGGCGCCATCGCGAGCTTCCAGGCCGTGCATGGCCTTGACGTCAACGGCAGGCTGGACGTGCCGACCGCCAACGTCCTCGCCTCGGAGGAGGCAAAGCCCCTGCCGACAGGGGCCCGGGCCGAGACGACGGCCGACGATCTGCGCACCGCCGGCTCGCGCACCGTCCGGCTCTGGGACCGCATCCAGGCGCTCGGCCGCTGGCTGCTCGGCGGCGGCACCGCGCTCGGCCTCACCGAGGCCTCCGGCGCCTCGCTGCTCGATGCCGCCGCCCAGGCGCTGGGCCAGCTGCGCACCATGATGGGCGGCAGCCTCGCCGGGCTCTCGGCCAAGCACGTCGCCCTCGCCCTCGCCGTCGTCCTCGGCCTCGTCCTGCTGCGGACCGGAGAGAAGGGCGAGGCGGTGCGGGTCGACGATGCCCGGAAGGGAAGGGTTGGTTGAGATGACCTGGCTCCTGATCATCGTCATCGGCCTGGCGCTGGGCGCGCTCGGCATCACGGCGCTCGATGTGATCCGCACCGTCCTCGACGACAGCGACGATCGCTGACCCCGCGCGCGATCTGGCCAGCGCGGACCGGCCGGCGACGCGAAGCCGTCGTCGGTCCGCGCAAAGGAAGAACCATGATCCCTCTCCTCCTCAAGACCGCCTGGGCCTGGCTCGCACCCTGGCTCGTCCCGCTTGCTCTCAAGGCGCTGCCGTGGCTCGGCCGGGCGCGCGAGGCCGCCGGGGTCGCCGCCGGGGCGCTGGGCCTGCCCAAGGGGCTCGGCCTGCCGCTCGGCGCCGGCGTCCTCGTCGCGGTGATCGCGGTCGGCGCCGCGGGCTGGCTCGGCTGGTCCGCGGGCCGCGACAAGGCCGCCGAGACCAAGCGGGCGATCGAGGTCGCCTGCGACGCCCGCATCCTCGCGGCCAACGAGCGGGCGCTCAAGGACGCGCTCGCCCGGGCCGCCGCGGCCGAGTCCGCCGCCTACGATGCCAGGAAGGCCGCCGACGACCTCGAGGTGAAGGCCATCAATCTCGCCGCCGACCTCGATGCCGCGCTCAAGGCCAAGCCCGAGGCGGCCAAGGCCGTGTGCCTCCCCGCCGACATCGCCGCGAAGCTCAACGGAGGAGCACGGAAATGACGAGGAAGAGAGGCAATAGGCAATGGGCAATAGGCAATAGGGGGCTCGGCACTATTGCCTATTGCCTATTGCCAATTGCCTTCCTCGCCTCCGGCTGCGCCGGCACCGCGCCGGCTCCCTCCCT
>ERZ761594.396-NODE-396-length-13287-cov-10.483298_pt1 | contig 13287 bp, 14 predicted proteins | sample MGYA00511036_ERZ761594 | MGnify/ENA primary metagenome ERZ761594 (study PRJEB28899, sample SAMN03785561) | bioreactor sludge metagenome | biome: EBPR Sludge; feature: EBPR Bioreactor; material: 0.22µm filtered reactor supernatant | place: Saint Lucia: Queensland... | reverse complement strand
GTAAAAACCCTGGGCGATTTCCTCACCTCAAATATGTAGTTTCGACAGCGCGATCAACTTCAATCAAGAAACGAAAAACTTACTTCGCCCATGTGCAAATCCCTGTCGAGTCGGCATGGAGATATGACTATTTTCCTGCGTATAATGCGACGACTGGAATTGTAGCTGCAAAACACTTATTAACTTATCCGATTAAAAGCCTCGAAATAGTCGGCATGGATTTATACGGCTCTCGCGAGTGGGCGGGTGCTCACCCAATGCGCCCTCAAGCTAGAGACTGGCTAGAGATGGAGCAAAAAGACGCCCGCCTGGATTTAGGCGAGCGCCTCAGAAACGCGTGTCTTAAGCTACTTTCTTCGCCAGAGCAGCCAAGACCTTCTTAGAGTGGTTAATGCTTTCAGTGCATCGATTAATGCAGCGCTTCCCCCCGTTATAGCGTTGAAGCGCCCTGTCTACATGCCAGTTCTCAGCCCGTAGCTTTTCGGCCAACAACTGAGCGCCGCAATCTAAATTCTTAGCGGGCTCTTTTAGCTCGGCCTTAGTGAGCCTACACCCCTTGGCGTTAATCGGCATTATCTGAGCGAGGCCAATAGCTCCGGCGTGGCTAATAGCGTTCGGATTAAACTCGCTCTCTACCTCTACAAGCGCCTCAAACAGCGTCGGGTTAATACCCCAGTCACTGCCCGCTTTTCTAGCCATTTCCCTCAGCGTCGGCTGCCGAAGTGTTTCACGTGGAACGGTTGGGGCTACAGTTGCCACCTCGTTACAACTCGTTAGTATTATCAAAGCAATCAGTAATGTTCTCATGTTGTTCTCCTAGTTGTCGTTTGTAATAACCTCATTTCGGTCTCACCGTCGGCCATGTGCCGCCCTGGCTTAAGTCTTTTTTGCTAGTCTCTCGGCTAATCTCGTTAAAAATTAGCAGTGAGATAAAAGAGCTAAAGTTAGTGCCGCGCCTTTTCGCCTCAGCCTGCGCCCAAGCGTCCAGGTCGCGGGCAATGTAGATGTTTCGTGGTTTCTTTCTCATGGGTTGACCTTAATTAAGAGTATAAATCTTCAAAATTCCATCCACCATTATCGTAGTTATACATGGCGCAAAGCTCCGAATAGACGTCCTCTAGCGTAGTTTTAGAATAGGGCAAATCGTAAACATATCCGGTATTATCTACAGCTTTTTTAGTTTCAGAATCGTAATAGATGACAACGCTTTCTCCGCTATCTAATGTAATTTTACAAAGTTCTGTTTTCATATTATCCCCTTTTTTTCAGTTGTTGTTAGTGTGTATCAATTAGATACATATAGACTATCGTAAGATTCAAGTAAGAACTCAAGGGAAATCGTAGGGGCTTGTCTAAAACCTGACTTTCTTGTCAAACTGATAAAATGGGTCGGACGGTCGGGCAAACATCGTTAATAATACCAGCTTATTAGCCCGATACATTTACAAGTTATTAGTTCATGCCGCACAATTAGGCATGGACACTGAACAACCAACAAAGCCCAAAAAACCAAAAAAAGAGAAAAAGGCACACGGACGCCCGCTAGCCTATCAGCCTGAATACGACGAACAGGCTAGAAGGCTCTGCATGTTGCTCAACGTAACAGACGACAGAATAGCTAAGTTTTTTGGGATTACTACTAAAACACTATATGAATGGAAAAATAGATTTCCTAGTTTTAGTGAGGCCATTAAAGAGGGCAAAGAACACACCGACTTAAACATAGCAAATTCCCTATACGAAAGGGCTATCGGCTACAGCCACCCAGAGGAAAAAATCTTCTGCTATGAGGGTGAAATAATCAGAACCACCACCATCAAGCACTACCCACCTGAGCCTAAATGCTTAGAACTCTGGCTCGCCAATCGACAAAACTACTTAAGAAATCCTAAAGTCATTCAAGTAGACCCAGGCAACGCACCAATCACAATAAATATATCCGATGCTCGAACACCCGACGCAGACAGAAATAAGCTCGATTAGAAATATCTCGCTTCCCTCCTGGGCTTACGAGATACTGAGTGACCCGTTTCACGATCGGTTTGTTATTACCGGAGGTCTAGGAAGCGGAAAATCCTTTGGAGTTACGGTAACTTACCTATTAAAAATCATGCAATCGCCCGACGTGCCGCAGTGGTGGGATGTGTGCCCGACTTACTCGAAAGTTGAGGATTCGCTCCTGCCTACCTACACCGAGGCGCTTGAGTTCTTGGGGCTAAAAGCAAACATAGATTATCGCATCGTTCGCTCTAAGCCAACGGTGGTGCATCTAAACCGCACCAAGCAGCACATCCGCTTGCTCTCTGGTGATAGACCGGAGCTGATGGTCTCAGCCAATATCGGCGGCTATGCAGTGCGCGAGGCGGGGCTACTAAAGCAAGAGGTAATTGAGAACTGCGAGGCTAGAACGCGGCACAAGAAAGCTATCAAAACAATCGGCTTTGTCGAGGGCACGCCGGAAGGTGACAACTACTACAAGGACAATTACGACATAAAAAAGAGCGACCCTGCTAGAAAGCTCCGGCGCTTTATTCTGCACACTACAGACAACGCTAAAAACTTAGCTGATGGCTACGCTGAGAGGTTAATTCAAACCTTCGCACATAACCCCGCTAAGGTGCGCTCATACCTTTACGGCGAGTTTTCATCGTTTCGCTCCGGCGATGTTTACGCTCAGTTTGTAGAGAGCCGAAATCTAATCCCAACAGTGCGGGCAGACCCGATGCGCCCGATTGCTATCTGCTTGGACTTTAACGCAACGCCACTAACGTGGAGCGCGTGGCAAACTATCCCATACAAGCGCGGCGCGTTTACTCGTATGCGCGAGGTGTGCCTAGCTGAATCATCCCTTGCCTGCACTGACCTATATTCAGCAGCGATAGAGATAGGCATGGCGTTTAATCCTAGCGTCTACTCGCAAACGGTTTTTGAGCTATGGGGCGACAGAACAGGGCACGCTAAGAGTCATAAAGCACCTGGCACAGATTACTCTAACCTTAAAAAGTATTTAGCCGAGACCTATCGGGAGGTAGTAATACGGGCAGCACGCGAGGTAACGCCCATTCGTGGTAGCGTGGACGTGACAAACAGGTTGTTACTATACGAGCTGGCCTTGATATGCGACCATTGCGTTAATGTTCGTCGCAGCTTTAACACTACAAAATGGGCAACTGGCAAGGACGACATCGAGAAGAAGGCCGGAGAGACCCACACGCATCACGGCGACGGCCTGCGCTATCGGCTCTGGCAGCTATACAAAGACGTGAACATTGAGAACTTAACAGGCAGTAATATTATGGGAGCTAACTGGGCATGATTAAACTTTCCTTTCATCCTGACTACGTAGAGAAGCGCGAGAAGTTTGTTACCTATCGCGATATGTATGATGGAGACCAACAAACGCTGAAACGCTCTGAGTATCTCTGGATGCACGAGCTAGAGCGCCAGGTCGATGGGCATGGTATCAGGTCGATTCGTGAACAGCGCTCAAGCTATACCAATTTTATTGAACCGATTATCTCTATCTGGACATCTCTTTTCTTTCGTAAAGACCCAGAAATCCCGCCTGAAGTTGAAACCATGCTAGGCGACGCAATGAACAACATCGACGGCAAGGGCACTAGTTTAATCACGTTTATTAAAGACGAAATCCTAACTAACGCGCTCCTATACGGGCGGCCAATATTGCGCGTGAACGCTCTAGGGGATAAGCCCAAAACAAAAGCTGAGCAGGAGAGCACTACAAAGTTTAGACCCTACTTTGAGATAATAAACCCGCTTCAATTCGTAGACTGGCAGCTTGAAACACAAGACCCAGACAAGCTAAACAAGTTAGTATTCTGTCGGATAGTTTACGAGGAAATGCAGCCGCGATTAAACGCAGAAGAGCCCGTGGTTGTTAAGACAATCAGCAAGCAATATACTGTCAACGAGGGTAAGCTCATGGTCACCCGCTATGAGCTTAAGAAGGACGACAATACCAAAAAATCTACTGATACGCAGAAAGAGGACGACACAGTTGATGCTAGGCAGTGGGAGAAAATAGGAGAGGAAATTCTTGCCGACTGGGATGAGATTCCTTTTGTGATTTCTCTAACAGGCGCGAGCTGGATTAAGGACGTTTACCCTCATGCGCTTAAATACTACAACCTGGAATCTGTGCTGGATAACATCGCACTATTCCAAGCTCATCAGCGAATCTATTTCATCGGCGATGGACTAGACCAAAGCAAAGACGCAAAGGCTGTAGCAGAGTATACCATGCAGATACTACCTGCAGGCGTAACCATTCACACGGTAGAGCCTGTTACGCTTCTTGGCGCTGAGAATAGATTATCCTCTGTATTAAATAACATTTTTCGCGTGGCTCTAAATCAGTTCAGAATGATTAACGCTGATAGCGCAGCAGTGCAATCAGCAGACACGCAGAAGGAAGAAAAAGACTTGATGGTTGCCCTAGTGCAATCTGAGCTTGAAATGCTTGAGAACATAGTAAACCAAGGGCTTAGATTGTTCGCTAAGTATAAGGGCGATGATAATTTCACAGCCGAGATTAAATTTAACTACAAGGTTGACGTTCAAGACATAGACAAGATGATTCAGCTTGTGCTTGCCTTCCGCGATGAGGTCGCGAACTTGCCGCAAACAAGAAAGGCTCTATTAAACTGGTTTGTTGAGCAAATCGACTTACCAGAAAAGGCAGAACTAAAAGCCGAGATAGACGGAAAACTTGGGGAGCTGGCACAAGCCAATTCAACAAAGCTACCGACCAATAGTTTAATCAATAGCAACTTTCTCAAGGGCTTAAATGGCAATCAGCCAAATCCAAAACCAGCTCAAAGCACAGAGGCTTAACACAGAGCGCGAGGTCGAAAAGTTTACAGTAGAGCTAAAGCGCTTTTTAGATTCAGCCTTAGAGGAAATCGTCGGCGAGATAGTAGACGGCAATGTTGCACCAGCAGCGGCGCTTGGTAGTTTACTAGAGGCTTTTAGGGCGCGAGGGCTTGACGAAAAGCTCGCTGAGATGTCCACGCTATACGGCTCAGAGCTTAGACAAGTTATGGAAACCTTGCAGAGCGACGGCATCCCGCTTGACCTTAGAGTGCTAGACACCTCAGCGCTTGAGGCGCTAATACAATTCAGAGTTGAGGACGCACAAGCTAAAACACTTAACCGAATTACCTCAATGCGACCTGTGATTCTGGAAAGCATTATCTTAGGCAATCGCCCAGATATTCCACAGCTCCAACAGCGATTTACTACGCTAACAGAGACAGAGCTACAAACCGAGCTTAACACTGGGCTAATGACATTTAACCGCATGGTGAACGCGGCGCAGGCTGAGGCACTAGAGATTGAGCTCTTTCTATACGTCGGTGTGAACGATGATTTAACGCGCCCGTTTTGCGAGGATTTATTAGCTAAAGACCCGCCAATCTACACACGCGACGAAATAGACCAGATGGATAACGGGCAGCTTGGCGATGTGCTTGCTACAGGCGGCGGCTATAATTGCAGGCATCACTGGCGGCCTGTAAGCCAGGAGCTTGCTGAGAGGCTAGGCTATGACGATTAAAATTACTAATAACTCTCGGATAGTTTTTCGCGTTGGCAAGATACTAGAGAAAAAGCAAGTCGCATTTGAAAAGGCCATGATTGACGAGGTGGCAGAGATAGCAATCAGAACCCTAAGCGGCACAGATGTTGAGGGCAAGCCCTTTGAGCCTTATACGCCGAAGTATGCAGAGTTTAGAAAAAAGAAGGGGCGCACAGCAGGACTTCCTAATCTGAGCTTTACAGGCAACATGCTAGCAGCGATGAGAGCGAGATTCGAGAAAAGGCCAGGGCGCTTGACGGGTATCATCGGTTTCCTTGATACTAAGGAAAGAAAAAAAGCACTGGGCAACCAGGAGCATCGGAACTGGTTCGGACTTCCTAGACAACGAATAGACGCAATCATTAACAAAATCAAAGAGGCATAACATGGCAGAATATGACGAGAAAACTCACACTGCAGTTAGTATCGAGGATTACAACAAGTTAAAGGCAGAGTCGGCGAGGCTTAAAACCACTGAGACAAAGCTACAAGAACAGATTAGCGCTAATGAAAGTTTAAAGAATGATTTCAGCGACCTAGAGAAAAAGAAGCAGCCTAAGCAGGGCGCTACTAAAGAAGAGCGCGAGGAGATAGAGGCAGCAGTGCGGGCAGAGCTTGGCGGGCGCTTAACAGAAGCTGAAACAAAAACCCAAACCCTTGAGAAGCAACTTAGAAGCGCAACCGTGACAGACCGCGTAATGCAATCCCTTGGCGACAAGGTCGTTTCAAGCGCTCAGAAATGGATTAGGCAGGAAATTGAAAAGGAATGTGATATTGAGGGAGATTTCTCTAATCCGACCGTAGTAGTCAAGGACGAGAAGGGCAATGTCAGATGGTCTGCGAAGAAGCCAGACCAAAAAATGGACTTGTCGGAATACTCAGAAGTTTTACAATCACGTTATCCAGAGTTTTTTGTTTCAACTGCTAGACAGGGTGAGGCAGACAAAGGCCAGAATACAGGCAAGGCCGGAGCTTCGGGTGCTCAGGTGCAGAGCGTAGACTTTAATAGAATCAGGGGCATGACAAACGAAGAGCTTCGAAACGTTCCAGTGAATCAACTCAAACAACTTATTGATGGGTAAATATGGCGACTAGAATTTCAAACGTGGCAGCTATCGCAGCGTGTAACGCAATCGTGGACTTGATAGATGCCGGAACGCCACCTGGGCTTCTAAATATCTATACTGGGTCAGCTCCTACAAACGTCGAGGACTCTGCAACAGGAACGCTATTAGCGACTCTAACCTTTAGCACTACAGCTTTCGGTGCAGCAGCAGACGCAACACCAGGAGCAATTGCAACAGCAGCAACAATAACAGGCGATAGCTCGGCAGATGCTACGGGCACAGCGGGTTACTTTAGAATAACAAACGCGGCTGGAACGGCCATCATGCAGGGCACAGTCGGCACTAGCGGCGCAGACTTGAACCTTACTAGCACCAGCATTGTAGCTACTGAGCCAGTGAACGTAACATCATTAACCTTTACTGTTCCTGAGTTGTAAGAGCTTAGGCCGGAGTGTCTAAGTCATGCCAACGGTTGTCACTCGATATGTAAACGCTAATAGCTCAGGCGGCGACGGAACAACTAATGCAACCAGTGGGTCAAGTGCGGCTTTTGCTTCTTTTGCCTCCTTTCAATCGGCGTTTACCAATAAAGACTTAGTCACTCAAGATATTCAAGTCTCTGTCCTGCTAGAAGGTGCGGGTAATATTGGAGAAGTTGACTTAACTTATTCAAGTAATCCTTGGGATACTTCGGCAACTTGCTTTCTTTTAATTAGGAACAACACAGGGCACAGACATCCAGGGTATTGGGATACCGGAGTTCCTTACATTTCTTTTTCTGACTATCACGGCGCGATTGATATTCGGGGAATCGACTACGTTTACCTCGATGGTTTACAGATTGAAAATACTTACACGTCAGGCTCAGATGGTAGGGGTCATGCAATCTATTATGAATTTGCTAACTCTGGTGGCCACCTCCAAGTTCATAATTGCTTACTTAAACGCACTGGAAGCACAGCCAATCTAGAATACCCGGCCGGTGTGAATGTTATTAACAACGGCGGCGACACTATCACGGTCGATGTTCAAAATAATATTATATTTGGTGATTTTGTAGAAGGCATAGGTCTTTACGACACAGCAGCGGACAACGTTTATAATATAATTCAAAATACAGTAATTGATCAAAGCGGGAACGGTATAGTTCTTAATCGAAACCCATCCAGCCTCACTATTAATATGTATAACAACATCGCATCGGGTGCGGGTGATACAGATTATTTTATAGACAATTCGAGCGGCACTTTTAATCATAATGGAAATATTTCCAGTGATAGTTCTAGCCCCGATGCAAGTTATCAAAGTAAAACAGTTGTATTTGAAGATGCTGGCTCAGATGATTATAGATTAGACGCAACAGACACAGAAGCACTAGATTCAGGAGCAGACTTAAGCGCGGTAGGTGTTGCGCTGCAAGTTGATATTGTTGGAACAGCTCGTCCACAAAATAGCGATTGGGACATAGGCGCTTTTGAATTACCAGCAGCCGCCGGAGTAACGGGAACGGGAGAGCTAGCTATCGGCGCGTCAACTATCGCGGGCGCAGGGGCTCTGACTCATGTTGGAACTTCTGCTCTTAGTGGCGCTGCTGGAATTGCCGCAGGCGCGGGGGCTATCACTCACACGGGCACAGCAGTTTTAAGCATCGGGGCAAGCGTTATCTCTGGCACGGGAGAAACAGAGGTCACAGGAACTGGTGCGATGATTGCGGGGTCTAGTGTTATTGCAGGAGCAGGAAAAATAACGCGCCAGGGCACGGGAGCGCTATCTAGTGCAGAAAGCGTAATTGCTGGCTCAGGGACAGCAGGCTCACCAGACCCAAACTTATTAGACAGCGATGATTTCGACGGCGGCGGCTTTAATCCTTCGACCGGAGACTATTTTAATTCAAGCTACGACGCAGACACTTACACGACAGCAGGCACTTCTCCTTTTGAGACTCCGGCCTCGGTAAGCATCGAAGCGCCACCATCGGGCGCTGAGTATATTGGCCGCATCCAGTGGGCAATCAGTGGCGACAACGAGCTGCAACCATTTAACTTTGGAGGCAATGGAGAGGATGATGGGTGGGATTTAGCAGAGTTTTATTTTGAGGCTGATTTTTATATCCCGACAGGCTTTCCATTTTGCTCTGGTAAATTCTTTAGAGCGCGGCGATTAGTAAGTGGCAGCGGAGTCGGAGCAGCTATACACCTGGAAACGCCGCCGCAAGATTCGCCTATCACATCAGTTGACCCAATAGTATCCTATTTTGCTTTGTTTCATTTACCGCCTAGCGACGGCGAGGATGTGAACTATGTTGATGCACCAGCTCGCGACGAGTGGGTGAGGATTGGCATCTGGGCAAAATATAATACTTTCACAGGCTCAACTGCTAACGCAGATGGGTTTGCCAAGCTCTATGTAAACGACATTTTACAGGACGAAAAAACAGGCATTACTTTTAGCGAGGATGTTGCTCACGAGGACGGGTTTAACTTCATAGGAGCGCCGTTAAATCATTCTTATGGGGCTTGCACTACTACTGCGCCCGCAGATGGTGCTATCTGGATGTCGAGCCCTAAACTCTACAGCACGAAACCCGAAGAAGGCGAAGGTGTTTTGCTCTTAGCAGCAGCAGCGGCGGATGGCTCTGGCACAGTCGGCCACGTCGGCACATCGGCTCTAGGCATTGGAGCATCAAGTATTGATGCAAGCGGAAACCTCGGAGACTTTACAGCAAGCGGCGACCTATCAATCTCAGCGGCAAGCGTATCGGGCGCGGGCAACGTAACACATAAAGGCACTAGCGTTTTAAGTATTGGGGCAGCTACATTAGAAGCAACGGGCTCGGCTGGTTTAATCACTGAGCAATCATCATTCGCAGCGCCAGAGGTTAATCGCTCAAGCCGCATTAAGCTAAAGATGAAAGATAAACGCACAGGAGAAATAGTAACTGTTATTTTGAGCACCAGATAATGTCACTCTCGACGGCCTTTCCATTACTTAAGCAAGTTGACAATCTAGGCGTCAAGCTCGGACAGTTTGTGCCTGATATTACTCGCGGCAGCATCGTTTTAAATAACGAAGCTGGAAGCCTGGGAAGCGAAAGAAGATTCAGCGACCTGCTAGAGCACTACACGTTAATCGACCAGGAGCTTATTGTCGAAGTCGCCTCTTTGCCTCTAGGAAATGACAACTTTGATGATGTTGATTTCTCGGAGGTATGGCGAGCCATAGCAACAGATGTGCAGTGGAACTCTACAGAGTGCCGCATCAATGTAAGCCGCAGCACTATCCCAATCCGCACAATGACTAAGACCGTGACTAGCGATGTCTTTTCTACAGCGCCGGAAAACAGTCTAGGGCGACAACTGCCGATTGTTTTTACTGATAGCACTAACCTAGTTGATGTCGAGCCTGTGCAAGTCTCTGCAATGTATACGACAAGCAGCGAGAATAGGTTGGACTTTGCTTATGCGACAACGCTTGCAAGTAAGTTTGTGGTGGGCGGTATTCTAAGCGCGGGCGCTGTGCAGATGGAAAACCAGGAGGGCAATTATCAGGACATCGTGCCAATGGCGACGGCCACTACTCCAATCTTAAGTTTCCCGTTGCAAGCAGCAGGAGGGAGCACAATCGGGAGCTATGCAGACCCGCCAGAGCTATTAAGAGAGATAGCTTTTAAACTTCAGGCAGGGCAAAACGTAACAGCAGGACAAGTGATAGCTGGCGTCGATTGGTATATGATGGGAGCGAGCACGACTCTCACCACTGATGAATTTAACTTTCAGTGCAAAATATATTCAAGCGCTAACGGCTTTCCTGAGAATGTTTTAGCCTCTGATACTATAGACGAAACTACTACAACAAAAATAACACTAGGCTCAGCCATAGGCGATTTACCGCGAAGCCATAAACTAAGATTTACTCTAAACAGGCCAGTTATTATTCCAGAGGGCGGCGAGGTCTTTGTAAGCATAACTAGAAGCGATCCGACTGAGTTTTTTGCAATCGTTCGATGGGATGGTAACGGGGGCTCTCTAACAGCTTACGAAAAATACGTTAAAATAGACGCAGACGATGCGAGAGAGTGGGCGCGGGAAATTAAAACAGATGCACGCGAAACTGTTGAGGTCTTTGGCCTAGCCATAAGCGAAACCACTACAGGCGGCAGCTCGTCGCTTTACGAGAACGGACTAGGTCACGCGACCTTTACAGTTAAGATGCGCGACCAGTCAAACATCCCCGACCTTACGCAGCTAAAATTATTAGCTAGAACTCAAGGGTTGTTAGATGATTCAAGCGGCACAATAAGCGGCACGCCAAGTTCGAAACTATACAGAGCAGACTGGCAAACTAGGATGCTTTTGCATCAATGGAGTGGCTCAGCGTGGACTGAAAGCATATTCGACGCGACCAAGTTTGCATCAACTCATTCAACAGCGTTTGCCTCTGGGCGCTGGAACTTTAAAACCATTGGAGCTACTCAAGGGCGGGTAACTGTTCGAGACATCCTAATTGATATAATGCGAAACTCTGGCGCAAAGATTGTGCCGATAGTAACGGGCGGCGCGGAGACCCTTGCGCTCTGGGCATGGGGTGGCACTGAAACAATCGCAGCTACCATAGACGATGAGCACGCAAGACTAATCAAAGCAGAGATAGGAGGCATCGAAACGGTAGTTAATTATTTTCAGGCAGCATACAACCGGAGCATTAAGGGCAAGATTGAATCTTTGCTCGCTGATGGCAGTTTGCCGCGCTATCGGGGCTTACTAGATAGCAATACAGCCACAGGGCTAGACGCTCCAAGTGATAAAATTGCACTATCAAAAACTAACTGGGGCACTCGACCTCTAGCAAATATCAATTATGACTGGCTAGCCGATGAGACAAGCGCCAAAAGCCTCGCCGCGTTTAATTTGAGAAACCACAACGAGCCGAAAATGCTTGTTACAATAGCAGTGCCCATAAATAAATATAGCTTAGAGCTAACCAATGTTTGCACGCTTAAGCTGGTGAATTTACCGGCTTTTTATGGCTCATCGCATGACGCACGTTTGCCTCTAGCAGACACCGAACAAAACAGCTTAGACCTTATTAACGGCCACTACTGGAAACGGGGTCAATCTTACCGTTCTCAATTAATCGCTAATGAATTACAGTTGCAGCAAGGGGGTGAATTATCCCGCTTGTTGATTTTTGAAGTGTTACCCTCAATAGCTATCACATGAGCCTAGAAACTATTATCACAGAGCTACAAAGCGAACTCGCTAGGATGAGCGATGTAGTTGCAGGCTTTCAATCAATTATAGATTCATTTACTTGGACTAGCTACACGCCGACTTTAGGCGCTGGCGGTTCGATGGACTATGGTTCAACAACCATAAATGTCGCTAAGCACTTATTATTTCCAGGCTCGAAACTTGGCTTAATTCGATTTAATTTCACGGGAACGACTTCTGGGTCAGCGCATACAGATCTCAGGATGCCTTTACCCTCTGGCTGGAACTGGGCAGATACAACAAGCACGCAATCGCTATGCACAGCTAATGACACTGCCGCACTGGATGGCAAAGCGCTCCCCTCTTCTGGGGTTGTCGTTCTCAGGAAACTAGATGATTCTAACTGGGGAATAGGCGCAGGGCGCGGCGCAAATGGAACAATTATAGTGCCCTTAGCGTAAGGACAATTTTTATTAAAGGTAAAATGTTTAATGACGAGGAAAACTAATGCAACATTTAATCAATGGTTTGTGTATATTGCTGGTATTGTTATCGGTCTATCAGCTTGGTCACTTAACCGCAACGTGGATTCAATCGATGATGCGATTACACGGGTTGAGAAAAATGTGGAAACGCTCAGAGCTGAATCCCTCACCGCAACGGGATTATTATCGCAAGATGTCAGAGACAATAGCAAGGCGATCGGAAGAAACAGCGAACGGCTCACAGCCGTCGAGACTGAACTTAAGAGCAATGAACGGCAAACTCGTTAGCGCGTTTTTAGGGATACTAGTAGGAACTAGTGTTTCGATAGCCAGTGCTCAAGACATTAGCGGTGCGCCACTTCCAAATGTTATTCCACAGGACACGCATGACAGGTTAGTTGAGCAAGCTAATCGCGGAGAGTGCATCGAGGGCGGCGATAACCCTTATTGGCATTGGATAGCTTGCGGTCACACCGTGGATGTAACAAATGCAGAAATCATAAGAGCAAGACAAGGTATTCAGCAAGCCTATATAAGCTCATGCGACATTATCAGAAACTTTCCAGGAAATGACGGCTCAGTCTGGAAGCCGGTTAGTGAGAGCACGGGAAATGTTGTTTTCATTTTGCCTGAAAGATACTTCACACTAGCAAAGCAAATTAGAGTGATTGATTTATCGTTAGGCTTTTTTGCAGGGCAGACAATAGTTAACGCGGCGAGTAAACGACCGGAATTGCAAAACGGCAATCGGACGCACTTTGATTTACCTGTTAAAGCTTCGAGCCTCCCAAAGGCAACGCTGCTTTATATTTTCAGAACAGATAATTTAAAAGAATGCTTAATCGTGAATGATCCGGTTAAGCGTGTTGGTTAGTTTTTTGGCAGCGTCATTATTAACAGGATGCTCAAGTCTGAGGGCGCTTGATTGT
>ERZ761594.388-NODE-388-length-13413-cov-3.616784_pt1 | contig 13413 bp, 20 predicted proteins | sample MGYA00511036_ERZ761594 | MGnify/ENA primary metagenome ERZ761594 (study PRJEB28899, sample SAMN03785561) | bioreactor sludge metagenome | biome: EBPR Sludge; feature: EBPR Bioreactor; material: 0.22µm filtered reactor supernatant | place: Saint Lucia: Queensland... | reverse complement strand
TCGTAGCAGTCGCCCTCCATGATGGAGCACGGCTCGGGCTGCGGGTTGCGGAGCTGCTCCTCGTTGACGGGCCAGGACGAATGGAGCTTGAAGTAAGCACCCTTCGCAGGCGCCGGCGGTATGTGCGTGACGCTGGCAGGAAACCGGGTCGTGAACACGATCAGGTGCAGAGCTTGCCCGCGATCCTGGATGGCGTAGTGCCACTCATCGCCGTGGACTCCACCGCCGTCTCGCGTCCGCTCGTCGTAGCCGGGAACGGTCCAAGACTTTCCCATCACTCACCTCCGAAGGTGAGCTGTCGCTCGTCGAGCGGTACGAACGCGGGCCCCTCGGCCGCGCGCCGGAGCTGCTCAGCGGTGGAGAGGATGTCGTCGCGCATCTTGCCGACCGCGCCTCGAGCCGCGCGCACGCGCTCCTTGACCGCGTTGCGCATGCAGCCGCGACACCAAAGAACCGGCTGCGTGAGCTCCTTGCCGTTGCGTGCCTTCAGAGCGGGATGGACGACGACAGCGCGAAACAGGTTCGCGCAGCACTCGCACTCGTAGGCGCGGCTCATCGGTCACCTGCCGGGTCGATCAGGTCAGCGAGCACGACGAGGACGATCGCAATCGTCCAGCGAAGCTTCTCCCAGGTGCTCATCGCGCACCTCCGGCCGCGCGGCCCGCAAGCGCCTCGAGCTCGTCGAGCACGTCGGCCGCGCCGGCGAACCCGACGACATCAGGCGGCGTCGACGTCGGCCGCTCGAGCTCGGCACGCACGCGCTTGCGTGAGCCGAACTGCTGGCTGGTCATCACCCAGGCCGGTGACTTGTTGAGCAGCATCAGCGGTGCGCCCCCCTCGGCGACGACGCGCGGATCCTTCGTGCAGAAGTTGAACAGGAGCTCGCGCGCGAACTGTTCATCTTGGACGTTCGCGGCCGACGCGCAGGCCTCGATTCGCTCGCACGTCTCGGCCCACGAGGCGGGCCGGTCCTTCTTCCACGCTCCGACGCCGGACACGGTGAGCCACTTGTCGCGCGTCTGGATGCCGTCGAACCCGAGCGCGCGGCAGATGCCTTGCGCCGCCGCGACGTCGAGGTGGATGGTTGCAGACGGCGCGCGGCGCGGCGCCGCTACTACGTCCGGCGCGCGGGTTCCAGCGCTCGCGCAAGACTCATTTTGCGCAAGTTGAGAATTGCTAAGCACGGCTCCGGCGGCGAGTTCCTCGAGTCGATGGAGGTTCCACCGGTAGCGCGTGCTCGTCTTGGACCCGACCCGCTCCAGTAGCTCGGCCGCGAGCAACACGGACAGCGCGCCGCGCACCGGCAGAATGGAGAGTCGCGTCGCCTCCATCACATCGCGGGTGCTCGCGATGACCTCGCCGGACGGAAGGGCGGTGAAGTCGTCGAGCGTCCGAGCGACGAGCGTGATCAGCGCATCGCTCGGATGGTCAGCCGGCCGCCCCTCGCCCTCGCTGCGGGGGCGTTTCGCCGTAGCCGCGCGCCGCGCGCGCCGCTGAGGGTCGGGCGTCGATGTGGGCCGCGCAGCCTTGCGCGCTGCGAGATCCGGCCACGCGTTCCCAGTCCTGATGGCGCGTTTGAGGAGCTCGCTCGAATACCTGTACGGAACTCCAAGACGTGGTATTTTCTCTGTCACGGAAGACACTCCTTCGGGCGCCGCAACCTGGCTGGGGGCGGCGCCCGAACTTTTCCATACGCGAGATTGAGCCCTCCGATCCAGATCGTGATGCGATCCAGTCCCTGATCGTGGAGCGATCCGTGCTCGAACCCGACCCCGATCGTGCTGCGATCCAGCACCTGATCGTGGAACGATCCGGTGCGAAATCGCTCCTTATGATCCCCCCCGGGAGGGTCTCAAATGCTCTTCTGCTCTGCCTCCTTGAGCTAAAGCACTGGGGAGGGGACGCGCGCGCGAGGCGCGCCGACGAGCAAATCGGAGCGCGCCAGGGGGGCGCGCGCGGCCTTCGCGCGGCGCTTTTCGCGCCCAACGCGCGCCGGCGGCGCCGATAGCGCGCGGGCTCCGCCCGCCAGACTTTGAGGGGAGCAGGGCTTCGGGCGATCAGGTGTGGAAAACCTGGGGCGTGCATTCCCGCCACACATTTGGACGCTGGCGCCTCCGGCGAACTCCGGACGGGGCCGAGGGTGGGTTTCGGCGAAGACGCGGGAGAAGGCCAGCCAGGGGCCCTAGCGGCGATTTTTCTACTGAATGGAAAAGTCGCCGCTCAAGGGTGCGCTACGGGCGGCGCTTCGGCCCCTTGACGACGTCCAGCACGAGGATGGAGCCGCGAGCGTCGCGGTCTAGCAGCACCCGGTAGCGACCCACCGCCATGCGGAGGCCGCCAACCAGTTTGGTGGGCTCCAGTGCAGAGACCGAAGCCTCGATTTCTTCGATGGTCTCGGGCGAGATTTCGCGCAGCGAATCGGTCGCAGCTGCTGACCACATGCCGGAGGCCGAGCCGCTCTCGAGCATACCCAACGCTCGTAGTGCGATGACGTGCTGCACATCCTGCTGCACCTCGATCCGGTCGATGACGTCCGCCAGCTTCGCGAGGAGCAGGGTGTACTTGTCGCGAAGAGTCGCGAAGAGCTGCATCAGTCTGAGGCCGCGGGCGGGGTCGCGCTGCGCAAGCCCGAATGCGAGGCCCGCTAGCGCCGGCCCGCCGAGAACTGCGTGGAGCGCCTCAACCCTATCGTAGACGTCATGGGCGTGGATGTGCTCCCGCTCGAGGTCGTCCGCCGCGCGACCATCAAGATCCTCCAGTGACGGTTTTGTTATCGTGTTGTCGAGTTCTGCGAGCACGTTCTCCAGCGCTCCTATCAGGTCGCTTGCTCGTTCCGAGTCCGCGTCCAGCAGCTGCGCCAGCAGAGTAGGTGCTCCGCGCGAGAGTGCCGTCTGAAGAAGGTGCGCGGCTCGACCCCCAGCCCGGACCGTGTCTTCCACCTTTTTCACCGGACGTGTCTACGCGAGCTTCGAGAGCGCGTCGACGGCGTCCCTCGCGAGCGTGCCGTACCCCTGCGGGGTGGGGTGGATCTTGTCAGGGCCCGGCTCCACCTGCATCGACACGAACGCGAGCCGGTCAGGGTCCGCCTGGTCGAGCATGATCGCGAGCTCGCCCATCGTCTCCGTGACGCGCTGACCGAGCGCGCCGCCCATCTTCGAGTGCGGCACGATGTACGCGACGCCCCCGCGCTTCGCCGTCCCGTTCCCGTACGGGCCCAGCACCTTCATGATGCGTGACGCGATGTCGCTGGGCGGCGCGACGCCGGCGGCGTCGTTCGTGCCCGCGCTGAGAATCTGCCAGTCGTCGCTCTCTTTCAGTGGCGGCATGAAGTAGGCGGCGACGACTCCGACGGCCGAGCTCGCTTCGGATGCTGCTTGCGAAGCGCGTCCGCGATGCCCACCGCGTACGAGTCGCCGGCGACGTGGATCGGCCTGCCATCGTCGACGCCGGCCGAGCTCGAGCGCGCGAGCAGAACGAGGCCGCCCACGAGCGCGACGCCGGCGACGCCGGCGACGAGCAGCGTCTTGTTCTGCGCGTGCGTTCTCATCGCGCGCGTTCCACCTTGCCACCGAGCCAGCCGGCGAGAGCCCCGGCGAGCCCGGCGCCGAGGAACCATGCGCCGCCTGCACCGACGGCGCCGCCGGCGAGACCACCGAGCGCCGCGCCCGCGCGCGAGCGGTTGACCAAAAGCCCGGCGCCGGCGCCGAAGATGGCGCCGAGTGCGACGTTGCCGAGCAACTCCGCTCCGACCGCGAGGCCCATTGCCGAGCTCGAGCTCGAGCTCGCCGGCGCCGAGCTCGAGCTCGGCGCGAGGCCGTAGCCGCCGACGTTCACGCCGGCGGGGTAGAGCGCGCCGGTCGCGCACTGCGTCTCGCGCGACGTCGGGAAGGGGAGGATCCAGCGCCAGCCCGAGGGCGCGCTCGGACCGAGCCAGCCGCCGTAGTCGAGCTCGCCGCCCTGCGTCTCCGTGAACGTGATCACGTGCGTGTGATCGGAGGGCGGCTCGGGCTGGAACGGTGCGCGGCCGCGCGGATAGACGCAGGGGCTGCCGGCTTGCATCTGCTGCCGCAAAAGCATCGCCTGCTGGTCCGTCATGTTGACGCCCAGCGCGTAGCGCATCCCGCGGACAAGCGGGATGCCGCTCACGTGAAGACCTGCACCAGCAGGGCGACGAAGGCGACGAGCGCGCCGGCGACGAGCGGACAGCCGGGCGCGCTCGACTGCGACGGCGTGATAGCGACGGTCTTGTTAGGCGCGCCGCACGGCGGCTCGCCGGAGTTGGGGAACGGCAGGAGCCAGCGCACGCCTACGACGTTGAAGGGGTCGACGCCGGCGGGGATTTGCGTCGGCGGTCCCGCGAACGTGAACGTGAGCACGTGCGTTTGGTCCGCAGGCGGCTCGGGCATCGGCGACGAGCCCGAGGCGTAGAGGCAAAGCGCTTGGATGTACGGACTGGAGTGCGCGAGCAGGAGCGCCGCGTCGACGTCGGCCTGCTCACGCGCGCGGAAGCCGAGCGCGTACCGCATGCCGGGCTCGAGCGTCATCGGCGGCGCGGCCGTCGTCACTTGAGCACCTTCGCGAGGATGAAACCGCCGATGCCGCCGAGGAGCACGCCCCCGAACGCACCGAGCAGAAACCCCGCGCCGACGACGGCGGGCGGAACGCCCCCGGCGTCAGGCTGCCCGATGTCCTGCGGCGTGACCTGCGGGATGCCCTGGCCAGGTGGCACGACGCCCGGCCGAGTCGAAGCGTCTCCCGAGTACGGCGCGCGTTGCGGGAGCACTGAGAAGCCAGCGCCGCCGCCGCGTAGCGCCGACGTCAGACGGCCGCGGCCGGCGGCTGACAGCATCGGGACGAGCGTCGGCGCGGGCTTCGCCGTGGCGCTGCCCTGCTTCGTCGTCTCCGGCGTGTACTGCGGCGGCATCAGCCCTTACCGTGCTTCTTCTCGTGCTTGTCCTGGTGCGCCGGCGTTTCCTTCTTGGTCTCTTCCAGGTCGGCCGCCGCGGCCTTCTTGAACGCGTCGAGCTCCTGGTTTGCTCGGTCGCGCTCCCACAGCGCACGCTCGAGCGCGGCGCCCTGGTCGTGGTGCGCCTTCATCGCGCGGTCACGCTCGCCGCGTACGGCGTCGAGCTGGTCACCGCGCCGCGTGAGCTCGAGGTCGAGGAGCGTCAGGCACGTAGGCGCGTCGGGTGCCGGGATGCTCTCGCCCGTCTGCGTGAGCTGGCGCGGTCCGAGGTGACGCTCGAAGACGGCGCGTACGCCATCCTCGATGGTGGGCGAGCGCGGCGCGGTGCCGCGCGCGACGAGCTCGAGCTCGGCGGTGGGTGGCGCCTCGAGCCGACCGCCGAGGATGCGCGCCGAGAAGATGGGGTTTCCCTCCTGGTCGTGGAGCCGCTCACCGTCAGGGCGAAACGCAGGCTCGGGCGCGCCGAGCTCGAGCCCGCGCGTCTTGGTCGCCAGGTCGACGTTTCCGGAGAAGAGGACGGCGCGTTCTTCGATTCGGATCATGGCTTGGGCTCCTTGTCGTACGCCTTGGAGAATGCGTCCGAGCGGTCGGTGATGTAGGCAACGCGTTCGGCGATGGCGTCTCGCTCGGCCTTCATCGAGGCGAGCGCCGGCGACGCCGGGTCGAGCTCCGCGAGAGCCGCGTCGAACGCCTCAATCTTCGCGGCGAGTTCGGCGAGCTCGGCCGCGGCTTGGTTCTTCATTGATTCGAGCTGAGCAAGCTTCGTCATGGTTCCTCACACGTACGTTGCGCAGACGACGACGGCGGCCGAGACCGGTAGCGTGAGGTCATCCGCGGTCGTCGACATGCCCCACGCGATCCCGTCGGCGAAGTCGAGGCCGGCTTCGGAAAAGAACTCGCGGCCGACCTGCACGCGGTAGAGGCCGGCCTCGTCGACGGCGCCCAAGTAGAACTGGACGATGGGTATGTCGTTGTCGTTGGGCGGCGATGAGTCGTCGAAAATCATCAGCCAAAATTCTTGCGTCGCCTCGCGGCTCGAGGCGAACAGCGAGAGAAGGTTGCCGGCGCTCGCCTTGATGACGCCGCGGGGCGCGCCCTGGTCGCGGTAGGGGTCGGGCGTCGCACGCGCAGACGCTGCGGGGCGGCCGATCTGGGTGAGGAGGTTCGCGCCGGCGTCGACCTGGAGCGCCGCCGCGCCTCCGTTTACGGGAGCGGGCGCCGTCGTGTTGAAGCCGCCGGATGCAAGCGTGTTGATGATGGCCGGGACGTCAGCAACAGCGATGGCGGCTTCGTATCCGCCACGTGAGAGATACCAATTCCCGGCCTCGTTCCGGTGCATGGTGATGCTCTGCGAGACGACGTATCCGTTACCCAGGTAGTTGGTGTTGTCCGCGACGACGACACCCGAGCTCGGGATTACATTCAGGACGCCGTTCCCGTTGACGTTCAGCCATCTAAAGTTGTTGGTGCCGTAGTCGAATCCTCGGAGGAAGCTCTCGCACCGCTCGGCGATGATCGGCGTGGCGATGCCCTGCGCGGCGGCCGTCGCTACGTTGCCCGCGTCGATGCGGATCCACTGCGCGGCGGGCCGGTTGTAACCGACGTTGTAGGCCACGGCGTCGACGGCGCTCGCCGGGTTCGCCATGACGTCCGTAGGCGTCGTGATTCCGCAGATGGTGAGCTGCCCGTTGACGTTCGTCAGGAGCCGCCGGTACGTCAACGAGTTGTCGTATCCGACGAGATACGCCTGCACCCGAAGCGCGTTGCCGCCAGCCGCGAGGGTGCCGGGAGCGAGCACGGAGAGGTCGCCCGTGTCGACGCGTTCCCATGTGCCAGCGGCGCGGTCGTAGCCGCCTAGGAGCGACCACGACGCGATCGCATCGGTCGGGTTCGCGTACGCGTCGGATGGCGTCTGGTCGCCCTCGACCACCGTAGCCGGCCCACCGCCCGAGCTCGTGACGACGAGCGCGCCCGTCGCCGGATCCACGATGAGCGGTTGCCAGGGAAGATCCTCGGTGGAGTTGTACGCGAGCAGGTGCGCCGCGCGCGACGGCATGCGGAAGTCAGGGAGGCGCGTGCCGGCCATGTTGCCCACGTAGTCGGGGCTCGACTCGGTACCCCACACGCGCATTTGCACCTGGCCGCCGTCGACGACGGCAGTCGTCGCAGCGCGCACCTCGAATCCGTCGGACGCCGAGCCGCGAGCGGAGAGCACGATCCCAAACGCGGTGACGTTGGGTGCGGTGCCAGTGGTCTGGAGACCCGCCATGGAGCAGAAGACCGTTTGCAGGAGCGCCTTTCCGGCCGGTCCGATAGACCAGAGCTCGAGGCGCACCGCCGCGGTGACCCATGCGAGAGGCACCGAAATGAAGACGTCGACGTTCGACCAGCATCCCTCAACGGAGATGATGGGACGCGCGATGCTGTAGCCGCCGGCGAGCACGCGCGTGCCGTCCGCCTCGGGCGAGAGGATGAGCCCGGTCGCCTGCTCGTAGTGGACGAGCGGGCAATCGAACGGGCGAGGATGCTGCCGCGGCGCCATCGCTTCAGCTCAGCAGGAGCGAAGCGACTTGAACCCGAAGGTGATTTCCGGCACCCACGTCTCGGTTTCGGGGTCGCTCGCGTAGTTGCGCACCGTCAACGTCCAGGTCTCTTGCCGCGCCACGGCGCGGTAGAGAAGCGGCTGGTTGAGGATGGCGCGGAACTGTACGTAGTCCGAGCTGTTGCCGTTGCCCGTGATGTACGTTCCTTGGTCGCCGGCTTGGATCTGCACCGCGAGCGCGCTCATCGCATTAACCCACATGTCCAAGGTGCCGATCGCGCGCGGCTCGCACGTCCACCAGAGCACGTAGCCGTCATCAGGCCAGTTGATCCCTTGCGGGGTGCCGATGGTGCCCGCGGTGACCGCGAGCAGGTTCGGCACGCGGATGATGCGGTCTGCGGAGGCCTGCGGAAGGAACGTCCAGGACTCGGGCGTTACCTGCGGCGTCATTCCGGGCGCCATGCCCGGCGCCGGCGAGCGCATCGGCTGAAGCTGCGGGGGCAGCCCAGGGCCGAAGTCGTAGCCGGGAGGGGGCGCGATGCGCTGGCCGGGGTCGTACATCTGCCCGGCCAGCGGATTCATGGCCTGCCTTTGGTCGTAACCAGGTCGACGGTTCATCGCGCGCGCCTTCCAGCCGATGACGGCTCTGTCAGGTGTTGACGGACTGCGGCGACTGAGACGCCGTGATCAGATGGACCATGAGGTCGATCACGATGGAGGTGGGCGGCGTAAACGCCTGGGTGGTGCCCGCCGCCGCGGCGCGCGCCGCGATGCTCGGCGTCGCAACCGCGCGCTCGACGTTGAACTTGATGTTCAGCTGCGAGTCCTTCATGCCCTCGGGCATCCACCAAATCGACTCCGGGATCATCCGGTAATTGCCGCTCGTCGGCCACCCGTTGGTACCGAGGAACGCCTGGGTGCGCGCGTCGGCGAGCGGTGGAATCGCGATGGCGCTGTCGCCCCAGCCCTGGAGGCCTCCGATGCTCGGGAGGTTGAGGAGCGTGCCGAGCTTCAACGTCGCGTCGTCACCGTTGAGGCCGATTTGGACGCTGATGTCCTGCGCGGCGAGGCGCAAAAACTCGAAGTCGGTGCGCGGGTTCACCAGCACCGAGACGCCGAAGATTTGCACCGCCTGGCCGGCGAGCGTCTTGCCCGCGGTGGTGAGGTTCGTGTCGGCCGGCGTGGCGATGGTGCCCGCGAGGCCGGCGCTCGCCATGTCCTGATTCGCGCCGTAGGAGAACGCGCGGACGTTGGTTCCTTGCGCGAGGGTGTACGTGTACGGGTCCGCGCCGGCGCGCGCGATCGCCATCACGACGCGCGAGAAGTACGGCATGGAAGAGATGACGTTCCCGCGGTCCTGGACCTGCGGAACGCGCTGCGCATCTTTGACGAGCTGCTGGGGCCCGTAGCCCGGGGGACAGGGAATCATCGTTGGGGTTCTCCTGACACCGAAGCCCCGGGGCTCGAGGCCTACCGGGGCGTTCGGCGGAGCTCGAGCTCGAGCTACATCGCGTTCATGCCTCGGGCGACGCTCGGCGCGCGGAAGCTCGAGAATCGAGCGTCGCTTACCAGCGCTTCGACCGCGCCCATGGATCCGTTCGAGAACGGATTGCTCGCCGGGACGACGGCGCCCATGCCGATGAGCTGCCGGCCGGCCGGCGACATCTGGAGCGCGCGCTGGTTGACGACGGCGCCCATCCCGCGGAGCCGCGCGATGTCCTCGAGCACGACGGCGCCGAGGTTCGCGCCGGCGCCCTGGGCGGCTGGCTTCGGCTGCGACTGCGCCAGGAGGCCCGTTCCCGCGAGCACCAGGCCGCCGCCCGTGATGGGTACGCCGCTCGCGAGCGCGACCACGGGGTACTTGCGCAGCAAGAACATCAGACCGACCCCGAGCAGCATCATGCCGATGCCGTAGCGCACCGGCGTCGTTTCGAGCTGGCGCGGGATGAGGCGCGGGATCAGGACGGCCGAGCCGACGAACGACGTTGCGCCGGCGACGGTCGCAAGCGCGATTTGACCGAGCGACAGACCGCCGCCGCTCGGGTTGCGACGCCGGCGACGGATGCCGCCGCGGCGGCGACGCGGTTTGGCCGTCGGCAGCGCGTACATGGTGCGGCGTCGACGTCGGCTCGTGCGACGCCGGCTGCTGGCTCGTCGTCGGCGTCGACGCGGCGGATTCGCGGCCAGCGTCCTCACACGACGCCGCCGGCGACGGCCGCTGCTGCGCCGCTTCTTCTTCGCCACGAACCGGCCGCCCTTGCCTCGTGCCCTGCGCTTGCTCATCCTTCGATGCCCTCTCTGCCGATGGTGTAGCGGCTCGCCGTCCTCACGATGACGAGCTCGCGGCTGTCCGCGCGAAATGCGAGCGTCGGGTAAGGACGCTCGAAATCGTGAATGAACAAGTCGGGGCGCGCGTCGGGGATGACGCGCGAGCGCTTGCGCGGCTCGTCCTTGTTCGTGAGGTACGCGACGGCCGCGAGTGAGCCGAGCTCGACGAGCGGGCCGTGGGTCGCGTCGGGCACCTCGGTGTAGACGACGCGGCGCGGGCTCTGTCCTCCGTGCGTCTCCTGGTAGAGGCGTACGGCAGGCTCGAGCACGCGCGAGACGCCGCGCACTGCTTCGCCGGTCGAGTTGACCAGACGCGCAACGCGCTCGACCTCCCGCGGCGCGTTCCTGAGAACGCGCTCGATTTGGTCGAGGGTGCGGCCGAGCTCGCTCATGCTGCGGACCGCGTAGCGGCGTAGGCGGCGCCACCGACCACGACGACGCCGCCGACGACGGCCGCGCCAATGAGGAGCTTCTTTTTCGTGTCGGCGTCCATCGGCGCCGACTTGTGCAGACCGTCTTTCGATGCGCCGGGCTGCGTGCCGGGCGCGCCGCCGGTCGGAGGCGCGGAGGGCTTGCCCTCCTTGATCATCAGCTTGGCGCGTTCGCACGCCTCCTTCGGCATGATGAACACGTCACCTTCGCGGATGGCGCGGCCGGGGTTCTTGCTCGAGGGGTCGGGCTTGTACGTCCACCGGAACGGTTGCAGCTGCCAAATCTCGAGCCACCGATCCGGCCGCAGCAGGTAGAGCCGCGAGATACCCGAGAGCGTGTCGTCCTTCGCGAGCGTGTACTCGCACTTCTCGAAGTCCCAGTTTCCCGCGCGGAACGGCGGCGCCGCGGGCCAGCCGTCCGCCATCTGCGGAGCGGGCGCCGGCGGATCCGCATCCTCCGGCAGCGAGATTTCATCTTGCGCCGCACCCATGCCGCGGAAGCCGCCGCCCTTGCACTGGCAACTGGACGCCGGCGTGTAGGCCGCTCGGAACGCGTCGTAGCCGTTCGCGGCGTAGGGGTTCGACTGCAAGAGATCCTCGCGGATGCACGCCGGACCGATGGGACGCAGAATCACGACCTCGGGCACATTCCAGCACCGAGCGAGCCCGCGTACACCGAGGCATCGCGCCACCTGCTCGACGGTCATGCGCTCGGGACGCGAGCCCGGTGCAACGCGCCTCACCTCTTCGGCGAGCACGTGCGGCGGCAACCCCCCAGCAACCTCCGACAGCGCGGCCAACGCTCGAGACATTCGCTCTAGTTGGCATCCGTCGCGGCCGAACGTCCATCCTGAACAATTCGGCCTCGCAGTACAGTAGCTGCACAGATTCTCCGTACAGTGTGGCCGGTCAGTATTCTGCGGAGCAGCACAATGGCACCATCGGCGGATGTTCGTGCGGCCCGAAGAAGAACCGCCGGCGCCGGCGCCCGAGAGTGCAGCACCGCAAGAGCAGGCGAACGGGATCCGTGAAGACGATCCGTACGCGGTGGTGAAGCTCCTCGGGAGCGTTGTCGAGCTCCTGGCGTTCCTCGCGCAGGAGCAGCAGGAGACAAACAAGCTGCTTCGTGAAGTCGTCGAGCTCCTGGCCGAGCCCGACGCCTGCGAGAAGTGCGGCGCTGACCTCTCCGAGCTCGACGACAGCGCTACGAAGTGTCCGGGGTGCGGCGTGGAGCTCGAGGCGGATGGCTAGCGCGCCGGAGCAAATTCGGCGCGCGTGGCATCGAGTGATGAACGCGACCGTTGTGCCCGCGATCCGCGTCTCGGGCATCGAAAACGTCCGCTACCGCACGGATGGGAGCGGCGAGAACCTTTACTGGATTGTCGCCTACCTCATGCCTCGGGGCATGCGGGACGCGTTCGTGTTCGACACGCTCCGCGTCGCGTACAAGCCGAGTTCAACCGACGCCAGGAAGGGCGAAGCGACCAAGAAGCAAATCGAGGAAGCGGTCGGCACCGTCGGGGCGGTGATGGCGACGACAGGATCCGCGGTGGCCTGGATCTCGGCGGCGCTGACCGCGATTGGCGTACCAGCTGCAACCGTCGCGGCTGTCTCGAGTGGACTCACCGCAGTTCTGTCGGCGTCGGGCCCGTTCATCGCGGTAGTAGGGGTCATCGCTGCGATCGTCGCGGCGTTGGTCGGCATTCTGGGCCTAGCCACCGGGCACACGCTCGACGTCTACACCGGGAAGGGTATCCCGGTTACAGACGACATCCGGCGCGCGGTCGCGCTGCGCGATCAAGGCGGACGCCTGTCAGACGCGCTCGCGCTCATCACGCCCCGCCAAGCCACGCCGGCGGCCGACGGACTCGGCCCAGGTGTGCCCGGTCTCTACCCCACCATCTTCCGCGAGGGCGACCCCATCGGCGATCAGCGCACGCTTGAGGAGTACGTAGCGGCGTACCTGCGCGACAACAAGAAGCTCCCGTGCCTCACTGTTGGGTGCGGCATGAAGGTGGGCAACAAGGTGACGGACACGCTCGCGTGGCTCGGCGGCGAGGCCTCGAGCTTCCAAGTAGACATGCAGGCTCGGCGTCTCGCGCTCGCGCAGTTCGCTGGGCTCGGCGCCGCCGAATCCGAGTGGCTCTCTCTCGCTCCATCCGATCGCACGCAGCCTGAACCCATCGTGCCGAGAACACCTATGCCCATCCTCTCCCCGCAGCACACCAAGAACAGTCTCCTCTCCGTCATGCCGGGCGCGCCCAGCCTCGACCGTCTTGCGGGGACCGCCCGCCTGTCGCCGCCGAGCTCGAGCGGACCGCCAGCGGCGCCCAGCTCGAGCTCGAGCGCGCCCGTCATCGGCGGCGCGGTGGGAGCCGTCGCCGGCGGCGCCGCTGGCTACTACCTCGCCGGAAGAAACCCGCTCATCGCTGGCGCGGCCGGACTCGTGGGGGCGATCGTCGGCTACTTCGGCGGCAACGCGGTGGCCAAGTGAAAGTCGAGGTCTTCCCCGGCCGGCGCTACGTCTCGGGCGTCAGCGTACCGGGGCCGGCGTTCCTCGCTGATCAGGTCATCGGTACCGAGCTGCTCAAGTCGGACTCGCTCGGATGGACCAACGCCATCGCCTACCGCAAGGGCGAGGATCCGCTGTCGCTCCCCGGCGAACACTCCCACGTCATCTACGCGACGCGGAGCGGGCCGCGCGAAATCATCGACACGGACGATCCGAAGTTCGGGGGCCTCCTGCTCTGGCTCAAAGAGGCCTACCCGGACATGCCGATGCCGGGTCAGGAGCCGAGCATGCCGGGGAGCGCCGTGCCGGTGAGCACCTCGACGATGGTGGTTGCCGCGGGCGGCATCGCCATCCTGGGTTTTCTCGGCGTTCTCTTCCTCTCCAACTACGCAAGGCTGCCGAAGTGGCCGAGCTAGTAATCCAGGAGGGCCAAGGCGAGCGCCGCCCGCTCGTTATCGCCTACCACACGAGTGCGGACTACCTGCGCGGCGTGCACCCGACGGCCGCTATCTGGAGCTTCTACGGACCGGAGCACAACGGAGGCGCGGTGCGCCCGCTCGGCGAGCTCGTCGGCCGAGCTCGCGCGCAAGGCTTCGAGCCGGATCCGCTCGTCCTGGGCGGATGGAGCAAGGGC
>ERZ761594.386-NODE-386-length-13430-cov-48.871327_pt1 | contig 13430 bp, 18 predicted proteins | sample MGYA00511036_ERZ761594 | MGnify/ENA primary metagenome ERZ761594 (study PRJEB28899, sample SAMN03785561) | bioreactor sludge metagenome | biome: EBPR Sludge; feature: EBPR Bioreactor; material: 0.22µm filtered reactor supernatant | place: Saint Lucia: Queensland... | reverse complement strand
TGTGTGTCCGGGTGTGTCCGGTTCGCCGGGTTGCGGGGGTTGGGCGGCTGCGCGGTCCCGCCACGTGCCACGCAGCCGCCCTGTGGGGGCCTTGCGGTGCGCGGCGCGGCGAAGCCCCATTGCGCCGTTCGCGTCCCGTTGGCCCGTCAGGTGTACCGGGGTTCGGGGCACCGCCACGTCTGCCCGGGTCCGGTGCACACCTGGTCTTGGGGTCATGGCCTGCCGCTCAGGTCCAGGCGGTGTGCGAGTCGTTGGCCAGGCTCAGGACGACGGCCTCGCCGTCGGTGGTGGCGGTGCCGGTGAGGGTGGCCAGTCGTTGGCGCCTGGCCGCGGCGTGCGCGGTCCGGGCATTGGTGAGGGCCGTCCGGAGGTCTCGTGCCTCTGCTGCCAGGTCGTGTCCCCGGGCCGCTTGGACACGCCACCGTGCTTCCTGGACGGCCAGGACGGCGGCGCGGGCGTGTTGCTCGGCCTCGTCCAGGGCCTTCTGCGCCGCGGGGAGGTCGAGGCCGCGGACGATCCGCTCAGCCTCGGTCGCCGCGATGCGGGCTTCGAGGACGGCCTCGCGGGCGGTTTCGAGGTCTGCGGGGTCGACGAGGCGGACCTCGTCCGCCAGCGCCCGGATCTGCTCGGCGTTCATCCCGCAACCCTCGACGGCCGCGAGGGTTGCGGCGCGCGCCCCGTGCTCGGCCTCCAGTGCGGCGAGGTGCTGCTCGGCCTCGCCGACTGCGGCCAGGGCGGCGGACAAGACGGCGTGCGGCACCGGGATCTCGTCGGTCACGGTCATGGCGGTCACTTCCGGGCGCCGGCCTTGCGCTCCTCGAACAGGAGCCGCCCGGCCTCGGTTGCGGAAGCGCTGCCGTTGGCCTGGGCCAGCCTCAGCGCCTCACGGAAGAGCGCCGCGCTGTCACCTGCGGGCGCGGACCCGCCGGTGTGGGCGCGGACCAGTTCGAGGGCACGCTGCTGCTCGGTGGTGACTGCTGGGGGCAGGACGTTGAGCAGCCGGGTCGCTTCACGCAGGGTGGCGACGATGCCGGGCTGGTCGACGCCGGCGGCTTCGAGGGCGCGGATCAGATTGCCGGCGCGGCGCTGCAACTCGGCGGGGTCGATGCGGGTACCGGTCGAAGACGGGGCGGGTTGCTGTGCCTGGGGGTCCATGCGTTCATGGTTGCGAGCCGGACCTCATCCCACACGGTGGGCGCACGCTTCCCGTGCATCGGTTTTCAGCGATTGGTGGCGGCCCGGGTCAGCCTGTCCACGCTCGTGGCCGCCACTGCCCAGCTCCCCTGTGGCCCGGACTGCTCACCGGCCAGCCGACCCGAGTACAGCCACCTGCGCACCGTGCTGGCGTCCTTGCCAATGATCTCGGCGACCTGTGGCACGGTTAGCCAGTCAGGGCGGCGACACTGCGGGCGTCGCCTATCTGGCCGAGCGGCGTCGATCGCTGCCGCAATCTCGGGCTCAAGGCCTTTCACTGTCAACCACTCCAGGTGCCGCTCACCGACGATGTTCAGCAGTAGCGACAGAAGGTATCCGTCCACCGGGCACAGGTGGCCGCGGGCATTGCGGTCCGGCGCCGGGATCACAACCCGGCGGGGACCGGTCCCGGTCATGCTGCGGGGTCCGGTTCGGCGGCAACGGTTTCCATCGCCCCACCACCACAGGTCACGCACCTGACGAGGCGGACTGTGGTACCGCCCGTCAACTGGGTCACGATGGTTACGAGGTCAGCACCCGAGCAACCCGACCGGTGAGGGGTGGCCACACCACCGGCCAGGTCCGGTGTCCTGGTCGCTCCACGGTCGGGTGCCCGGCGACGGCGGGTCACGACGCCTCCGTGGCCGAGATCAGGTCACGGCGCAGGTCGAGGTCCAGGCGGCTCAGGAGCCAGCGGCTCTCACGTGGGGGACGCCTCGCGGCCAGGCGTCGCACGTCGTCAGCCCACCGGGTGGTGAGTTCCGTCGCGGGTGCGGTGTCACCGACGTCCAGGGCGGCGAGGGCCACGAAGACGTCGGCGCCGTCGCCGCGCAGGCTGGGAACGGTGGTGTAGGTCCCGGCGCCGTAGACGAAGGCACGTCGGGTGCCGGTGTCCGCGATGACCCGGAGCACCGAGACCCCGATGAGGCGCCACGCGGCGGCGTAGGGGTCACCGGTGAGTGGGAGGCACCGGTCGAGTGCTGCGGTCATGTGGACCCGGGCCCGGTGGGCTGACAGGTATGACCGTCCGTTGGCCGGGTCGAACCTGGCCGCTGCGGCGTCGGGAGGGCAGGTCAGCCACTCACGTTGGTACCGGCCACGACCTGTGGTCAGCCTCGCGACAGCGAGCGCGTGTTCGTCGGCGACTGGAGTCATTGGTGGTTCCCTTCGACAGGAGCGGCCTGCTGTTGGCGGCAGCCCCGGCACCAGGGGGCGCCGTTGGGGCCGTATCGGTGGACGAGGCGCCCGCAGCCGGTGCAGGACCCCCACGCGCCCGGTGGGTGATCGGTGGCTGTCCGACCGCAGCCGGGGCAGACCGAATCGGGGAAGCGGGCCGCGAGTTCCACCCCGCGTTTGGCATCAGTGGTGAGGGCGTGAACTGCGGCTGGCACTGTGCCAGCCGCGGAAGATGCGGAAGTGCGGAAGTGGGCCTTGACCTGCGGTGATTCCGGCGGAAGATGGGGCGGGGGATGTTGCGGAAGAAGTCGGCGGGTTTCTTCCGCAGGCACTTCCGCGAGGGGGTTGCGGAGGAACGTGTGGGCTCTGGCCTGCTGAAACGCGCCTGATAGTGGCTTCTTCCGCGGTTCCGCTTCTTCCGCAGGTGTCCGAGCCTTCACCTGGGCACCCTGACCAGGAGGGTGGCCTGGCGGCCCCGGCCTGACCACTGCGGGTCGGGCATCTGCGCGTACTGACCAGTGCTGGTCAGGGATGCGATCAGGCCGTCCCGGTCGGCGGCCTTCAGGTGGCCGGCGAACAGGCGGTCGATGGCGGCCCGGTCGAGCCCTTGGGGGGCTGCCCGATCGACCGCGTCCTTGAGTCGATCGACTCGCAGGGCGTCACGCTCGGCCTCGGCCGCCGTCGGCTGGGCACACAGCACGAACGTGGCCGACCTGACGGCATAGGAGACGAGCTTCTCTGCTGCCCGCAGGTCATCCTCGGTGATCCACGATTCGCCGCGTAGCGCGGCGTAGAGGGCCGAGACCCGCAGGACGTAGGGAGCCGCTCGCTGGGTGAACTCGGCGACTGGACCATCCTCGGTCGAGGCTGTCAGGTCGCGGTACATGCCCTCGTCGGCCCAGACCCGTGTCGCGGATCGGTCGAGGCGGATACGACCGATCCGCGTCGCGTCCGCGATGGCGCGGCGGAGGTCGAGCGCGAGGGCCCCGAGGACGGTGTCATCAACACCTTCAGGGATGGGCAGGACCTTTGATCGGGCCACATGCAGCGGCAAGTACCGGTTGTATGACCCGCCGGCCATGTCGGACGCCGAGAGCTTGGCCCGGAACTCCCGGGGCGTGATGTGGCCGCTGATCGCTACGTGGCTGGTGCTGGCGACCAAGGCGCGCCGGTTCATCACCCCGAGTCGCCCGCCGTCCCATGCCTGCCGGAGGATCGTCGCCAACGTGTTTCCGTCCCGGCGGGCACGGGCCAGTACCGACCCGAACTCGCTTTCGAGGACCACGAGTCGCTTGTCGTTGGTACCTCCGTCGTCGGGCCGATCCGGGTCGTAGTCCCGGATGCGCTCGATCAGTCCCTCGCCGCTGGACAAGCCCCCGACCAGTACCTGCGCCAGGTCGTCGTCGGCGGCCTGCGCGACGAACAGCGAGGCGGTCGCAGCGGCCTCGCCCTTGCGTCCGGTGCCGGTGCTTCCCAGGAGCAGTGTCCAGATCAGTAGCGGATGCCTGGTGTTGCCGATCCGCAGGTGTGGCTCTGGCCCGATCAGCCCGGAGACCATTGTGAGGAGCGACCCGAGCACGCCGACGGCTGCTGCCTCGGTGGTCGGGTCCGCTGCTCGGACGATGTCGCCGATGACGCCGTGCAGGGCCGCGGGGTCGAGGGTCGGCGCTGGAGCGTTCCGGGGCAGGGCGTCAGTCTCGGCTGGCGGGACAAGCCGGTCGACCAGATCGACCACCGTCATGGTGCCACCACCCGAGGCCGGGCCTTCCCGGCACGCAGACCGCTCGCAGAAGTCGCCTCGGCCTCGCCGAGGGCCAGGCCACATGCCGATGCAGCCTCGACGAGGGCGGCCATCACGGCGGCCTCGTCGAGTAGACCACCGCCGACGAACTGGCCGAGCGCGAAGGCGCCGGCGTTCAACTGATGGTTCCGCCCCCCGGGCTGGGCAGCCACGATGCGCTCCAGCTCCCCGGCGACCGCTGCGCGCAGATACGGGCGACTGACATCACCGGCCAGGTTGGGAACGAAAACCGGCTGCACTAGTGCAGGTTTCGGGCGCAGGTGATCCACTAACCAAGGCGGCGCAGGTCTCACGGCGACCTCGGTCGCCCAGGCATAGCGACCCCCGGCCGGGTGTGGGCTCGGAGGAGCCACCACGTAGCCGCCGGCTCCTCGGGTGTCGATGCCGTGCCCGAGGCGACCCGCCGTATTTCCCAGCGGCTCCCCGCCGGGCTGGGCGTAATACAGGTGCCAGCCCCGGCCGGTGCGACTCGTGAGGGTGGCGGGTGACACGTCACCCGCTTCGGCTCGCAGCTGCCGCCACGCATCTACGGCCGCCGGGCCGTCCAGGTCGACCACGAGCAGCCCGGACGCTCCGCAGGACACGCCGATCCCGGCGGCCGGCCACCGCCGCCACCACGCCTCGATGACGTCGACGTCGGTGGTGGCGTCGATGCAGCCGTGCGCGGTCAAAGGGCGTTTTCCCTCGACCGGGTGGACGTGCCACCCGCGGTCGGCCAAGGCCAGCGCGGCTCGGCGCACGTCGACGCTCACGCGGCCTCACCGCCGCTCGGAGCCACCGCCGCGCCAATCCACTCGCGCACAAGCCGCCCGTGTGCCTCGGGCCGAGCGGACGGACGCGCCACGCCGGTCGGGCGGATCACGCCCGCCAAGGCCGCGGCCCGGACCGCCGCTCCGACCTGCGCCGGTCGCACATCGACGATCGACCGGTCGATGTCATCCGTGGTGAAGGGGCGGCCGGCGCTGGCCAGCCACCGGATCGCCTGCGAAAGCTGGGCTTTGGCCCATCCGTCGGCATGGTCCCAGGCCGCGTCCACCGAGGCGTGGGCATCGGCGGGCAGGCGGCGCGTAGGGCGGCCCACACGAACGCCGATGGCGTCGGGGTGTGGCAAACTGAGCTTTGACACGATCTCTCCTCTGAGGCGCCGCCGGGCTGGGCGGCGCCTCGGTCTTTGCCGACAAGTCGCCGGCTGGTGGCCAACCCCCTGGCCTCGCCGCGCATCTGGCGCGGCGACCTCGTCACGCTGCGGTGCCGCCGCCCTCGTCTGCCATGGCGAGCGCCTGGGCCGACGTGCACGGCTGGGCATCCCCACTCCGGGTCCCCCGGGACGGGCCGCCCGGGCGGTCCGGGGTAGCAGACCGTCCGGATGCCGCCTGGCGCTCCAGCTCGGCGATGTACTCGTCGATGGCGTCATCGGGGATGAGACGGCGGGTGCCGATCTGCACGGACCGCAGCTCGCCCGTGCGCAGCAGCTTGAAAAGGGTGACTTTGCCGACCCCAAGCTGCTTGGCCGCCTCATCCACGCTCCGCAGCCGCCGGGGGCGTAACTCCTGGTCCATGGATCCTCCGCGTATTCTCCAGGAGAGCGAATATCTCTCCGACGATCTGGGTGTGAGCGAGATAGGAGGCTGGTCGACTACTCACTCGCGTACAGAGAGATTCATAGCACAGCGCTGGCGTTCTCGCCAAGTGCTGGACATGGGCGATTCACTGATCTATTGTTCCCATGTGGAACGAGAAAGCGGTCGACGGTCGGCACCCAAGTCGCGGCAGGCCCGGCCAGCCTCAGAGCGATCGGCGAAGCCCACCGACGCAGACATCTGGAGCGCCCGACTCATGAACGCCGTGCGCAGTGAGATGCGGCGGGCCAGAGAGGCGCAGTCCATGACGTTCGACGTCTTGGCCAAGCGCTGCGCAACCCTTGGCTACGAGATCAGCCGCGTCGTGCTGAGCAAGATCGAGGGGGGTTACCGCCCTGACGTTACGTTGCCCGAGCTGCTGGTGATCGCCCGGGCACTCAATGTCGGTCCCGCCCAGCTCGTCACACCCTTGGGAACCGCCGACCAGGTCGAACTGCTGCCGGACGTTGCGTTGTCCCCCCTAGAGGCCTGGACGTGGTTCGCCGGTCAGGCGCTGCCAACTGGCATGGCTGGTGATCTGCCGTCCGATGCGGCAAGAGAAGACGCTGAGGTCTTCCTCGAACTCGCACGGCCAGCGGGATTCTGGCTTCGACACGAACGCCTAGAGCGCGAGTGGGTTGCGGTAGCGACGGAAGCGCAGACCCTTGGCCTCGATAGGGCCGATGAGGTCGAGCTGATCGCCCGGAGGCAGCGACCCATCGCGACCGAGTTGCTCTCACTGCGCCGCCAATGCGAGCGCCTCGGTGTGACTGTTCCACCAGTGAGCGATGAAGCGCTGGCCAGGAGCCTCGACGCACTTGGATCCCTGTCCGATTTCGATCTTGGCGGCGAGATGTATCGGTCACGGCGAGGTGCTCTCCCGTGACCGAACCCAGAAAGACCCGGGCCGCGAACGGCCGTTCGTCGGTGTTCCAGAGCGCCGACGGGACGTGGCACGGATTCGTCACGATGGGCGTGCGCCCCGACGGCAAACCCGACCGACGGCACCGCAAGGGCCGGACCCGGCAAGAGGTCACCGACAAGGTCGCGGCCTTGGAGGCTCAACGCGACCAGGGGCAGGCACTGCCCGCCGGCGAGCGCACGACCGTGGCGACGTGGCTGACGTACTGGCTGGAGAACATCGCCGCCGAGAAGGTCACCGAAGGGACGCTGAGCGGGTATCGGCCGCTGGTCGAGCGCCACATCGTGCCGGGGCTCGGCGCGCACCTGCTGACGCATCTCGAACCGGAGCACGTCGAGGCGTTCTACCGGAAGCTGGCTCGACAGGGCATGGCTGCCGCCACCCGCGTGAAGGTCCACCGGATTCTGAGCCGGGCGCTGAAGGTCGCCGTGCAGCGGGGCCGCGTCCGCCGCAACGTGTGCACGCTGGTGAACGCGCCCAAACTGGAACCGACCGAGGCGCCAGCCCTCACCGCTGATCAGGCGCGGGCCGTGCTGAAGGTCGCTCTCGAGGATCGCCTTGCCGCGTTGTGGGCGTTCCGCCTGGAGGTCGGGTGCCGCCAGGGCGAGGCGCTCGGGCTCGCATGGGGTGACCTGACTCTGCCCTCCAATGGCCAGCCGGGTCGGGTGGTCATTCGGCGCCAACTGCGCCGCCTGCCCGCCCGCCACGGTTGCGGCAAGGGCGAGCGGAAGGTCGTCGAGCTGCGCAGCAGGGCGAAGGTCGACGGCGTGCGCCCGACGACCGAGCGTGACGTGTACCCATGCGGTCAGGCCCAGCCGATCCGATGCCCACAACATGAGGGCGGCGGGGTCGTACTGATCCCCTACCCCAAGTCGAAGCGCCCCCGTCACGTGACCCTGTCGCCGTCCCTGACAGCACTGTTGGTCGCACACGGCGAACGGCAGCAGGTCGAGCGCGAGGCCGCAGGCACGCACTGGGCGGGGAACGGTGAACACGGTGATCTGGTCTTCCGCCAGGTCGGCGGTCGCCGGATCGATCCGCGCCACGACTACGCGGCATGGGTTCGCCTGCTGGAGGAGGCCGAGGTCCCTACCGGAGGAACGCACCTTGCCCGCCACACGAGCGCCACGTTGATGCTGGAGGCGGGGGTGGCGGCCCGGGTGGTGATGGAGGTGCTCGGGCACTCGCAGATAGCGGTGACCATGAACACCTACTCGCACGTGAGCGGCAGCCTGGCTGCGGACGCCGCGGAGCGTATCGAGGGGGTGCTGTGGCGATGAGCCGGAGGCGCCTTCGGGGTGCAACTGCTACCCGAACTGCTACCCATGCCGGGACCGTGCTGTCAGGCGTTCGGTGTCTGTGCAGGTCACACGCGGAGCCGCCTGTGGGAATCGAACCCACGACCTACGCATTACGAGTTACTCGTATCGCGATTCGTGCGGCTTCGTCCCTGACCATTTCCGCTGGTAGACAGCGGGTTCGGGGTCCTCCTGAACGCTTGCGAAGTCTGGCGTACTGCTACCTGAACTGCTCCCCACCCCAGGCAAAGCAAGCGCCCCCGACGCAACGACTCAACCGTGCGCCGGGGACTAGGCACCGACCCCCATGGAGGTCAGCACCGTGTCCCAGAACCTATCTACCCCTGAACCCCGCGGACGACGCTTCTCGTCGTCCGCCTACGCCCGGGCCGCCGAGGTGGCGGCCCTGTTCATCGACGACACCGAACGGCTCCTCGACCGGCTCGTGTGTGAGTCGTGCGGACGGCGCGGCCCGGCAGTCGGCCCCGTCGTCATCGGCCAGTCCGTCTACATCGCCTGCACCAAGTGCGCCCCGGCGGTGGAGGCGTGTGACCGCTGCGGCACCACCGAGGGTGTGGGCACCGAGGGCTGCGTCCCCCTGTGCCAGCCGTGCCTGGTCGTGCGGGTCGCCAAACGCGACTTCGGCGTCACGCCCGACCCCGAGGCCACGTGGGGACGGCTGGTCGGCGCCGCCCACGTCACCGTCGACTGCGGTCACGGGTACTGCCCGGGGTGCGCGTCCCCCGACTGCCAGTGCCCCTGCCACCAGCAGCAGGTGACGGCATGAACACCACCGACCAGTGGGCGGCCGCGTTCCTGACCGCCACCACCCGGCACGCCGTGACGGACTGGGACACGGTCCTGGTGACCCTGCTGGGTTCTGTGGCCTCCCAGGCCGCCGACGACGCCGAGTTGGCGGCCGCGGTCCGTGGCCTGCTCGCCGCTCGGGCCGAGGCTTCCGCGGCCGTCGCCGACCGCCTGGCTGCCACGGTGGCCCTGGTCCTGGCCGACCGTGAGGCCGGTGAGGCGTCGTGAACGGCCTGGACCACTACGCCGAAGCGGAACGGCTGCTCGCTGACGCGGAGGCGTGGGCGGACGCCGACCACGGGTGGCGTGCGTCCCTGTCGTCGGCCGAACGCCTGGCCCGCCGGCAGGCGGACACCGCCACCGCTCAGGTCCACGCCACGCTCGCGTTGGTGGCGGTCGTGGTCGACGTGGTGAGCGGTGCCCTGCCCGAGCTGCTCGACCAGTTCACGGGGCTGTCCGGGGTGCTGGATGGCGGTGAGCGGCCGTGAACCAATGGGACTGTTTCGGGGCGTGCTGTGTCCCCCCGGCGCGCGCCGCGAAGGGTGTCGGTGGCGGCGTGTTGGCCCTGGTCGTGGTGTTCGCGGCCGCCGCCGGCGTGGTGTGGGTCGGCGATGCCGTGGCCGTGGTCGAGGCCGCGGCGTTGACGGTGCTCACGTTGGCCGTGCTGTGGGTGCTGGCCCGGGTCGTCACCCGCCCCGCCGCCGGACGCCAGGCGGGGACGGCGCCAGCTGGATTGCACGTCCAGCCGGTGCCGGCCACCGGGGACGACGTGCGGGTGACCGCCACCGTCGAGGACTTGCTCAGCGACGGCGACGTGTGGCCCTCCCAGCGGTTGGCCCGCCTCGACCCTGCCGGTGACCTGCCCGCGTTGCCGCAGGCCACCACTGCCGCGTTGGAGGCCGACCGGGTGTGGTTGCGTGAGGAGTGGACGAGGTGAGCGCGGGCACGGGGAGCCGGTGGGCCTACGTCGGGGCCGGGCTCGGTGTCGTGGCGTCCGTGGCCGCGAACATCGCGCACGCCCTCATCCCGGGGCAGCATCACGCGGGAGCCGTTCTTGGGGCGGCGTTCTGGCCGCTGGCCCTGGTCGTCGCCCTGGAGATCCTGACCCGGGTGGAGTGGCCCGACAGTCGCCGGTGGGACGTCCTGCGCTGGGGTGGCCTGCTACCGGTCGCCCTGGTCGCCGCGATCGTGTCCTACCGGCACCTGTCCGGGTTGCTGGCCTATTGGGGTGAGGACCCGGTCACGGTCGCGATCGGGCCGCTGGTCGTCGACGGGCTCATGGTGTTGGCCTCCGGTGCCTTGCTGGTCGAGCCGTCCACCCGGCGCAGCGCCCGTAGGAAACCCTCCACGGCGCCGGGACCCGTTGCCGCCCAACCGGTCACACCGGAATCGGTGAAGGCGCCAGCGCCGCGTACACGCCCGGCCGTGCCCGGTTCCGGGGACCTACTGCTGGTCGGGCAGGCCGTGAAGGCCGACCTCGACCGGGCGGGGGTGCCCCTGACCCGGCGTGCACTGATCGAGGGCCTACGCGAACGCGGGCACCCGGTCGGCACCACCAGGGCGAGCGAGTTGCTCGCCGCCCTGAAAGCAGCCTGACCCCGCGTGTGCCCGCCCCGGGCCACCAGATGAGACATCGAGCCCGGGGCGGGCCACCCCCCACTGACGAAGGAGCACCCCTGATGGGCAAGAAGACCACCACCACCCGTCGTCGTCCCGGCCGGTTCCGGCGGGCACTGCTCAAGGCCCTGTCCGACGCGCTCACCCAGGCGGTCGAGGACCGTCGCCGCCGCAAGAGCGGCCTGCTCGCAGCGAACGGCTCCAAGGCCACCAAGGGCGGCGGTGTCCCGATCAACGCCCAGGCCGGCAGTGGGCGACCGGCCCCCCGGCCCCGCCCGGCACCGGCGCCCTGGCAGCGGCCGCACGGTGCCGGACCGGGCGCCGCGATCCCGCCCATGCCGGCCGGCTACACCGCCACCGGGTGGGACGGCCGCCCGGTCACCGACGAGGCCGCCCTGCGCCTGTACTGGGCGCGGGAGAACGGCTACACCGGTCCGATCGACCAGGACGGCCACCCCGCCGACGACTGGGACAAGGACCATTCCGGTGAGCTGGAGTGGGCCGACGGCGACGACCAGGACGACGAGCAGGGCGACACGCAGGCAGGTGAGTCCCGGTGAGCGCCGGCACCGTCCTGCCCGGGCCGTGGGGCACCGCAGGCTCGCGGGCAGACGACCCGACCGACGCCGAGCCGGGCCACGGCCTCGGAGCCGGCGACGAGGTCGGGGAAGTCGCCCCGGTGGATGGGCACGTGCTCGCCGTCCCCGAACCGCGCCGCCGCCTGCTCGACGTCGACGGCGCCCGCGACCTGCCCGCCTGGGTCACGTCCAGGGACGCCCTGGACAAGGAACTGGACCGGCTCAGCAAGGCCGCCACCGTCTACGCCCGGTGGGCGCTGCTCCAGTCCCCCCGCGTGCTCGCCGTGCTCGCCTGGTGGTCGCTGCGCGGCGCCGGCACGCTGTGGTGGCGGCTCACCCGGTGGGCCGCCGACATCGACGGACACCCCATGGTCGGCAGGATCACCGCGACCACGGACAAGGCCTACGTGACGATGGCCGACGCCCGCTCGAAGCGACAGAAGTTCCGGACCAGCGTGCTCGCCGTCGCCGCGGTGCTCTCGCTGATCCTCGCGTCGATCCTGTGGGCGGTCGGTCCGTGGTGGGTCAACGCCGTGGCCGTCCTGCTCACCGCGGGAGGCCTGGCCAGGCTCGGCAAGCCCGCCGACCGGCACCTCATCTCACCGGCCGTGTCCCGCCCGCAGACGCCACGACTCACCTCGCAGGCGATCGCCGCGGCCCTCGGCGGGCTCGGCATCGCCGCCCTCTCCCAGGTCGTGAACAAGGGGCGGACCTCGACCCTGTTCCCCGAACCGATCACCCGCGTCAAGACCGGGTGGGTCGCCGCGGTGGACCTGCCGCTCGGGGTGACCGCGGCCGAGGTCGCCGAGCGGCGTGCCAAGCTCGCCTCGGGTCTGCGGCGCCCGATCGGCGCGGTGTGGCCCGAAGGTGACGCCGACACGCACGAGGGCCGGCTACGGCTGTACGTGCTCGACCAGCCGATGAGCAAGATGCCTCAGCCGGCGTGGCCGCTGGCCAAGGGCGGCAAGGCCGACATCTTCAAGGCCCTGCCCTACGGGTACGACCAGCGCGGCGACCTGGTGCGGATCCCGCTCATGTACTCGAACCTGCTGGTGGGGGCGATCCCGCGGCAGGGCAAGTCGTTCTCGGTGCGGGTCGTCGTCCTCGGCGCGGCGCTGGACCCGTCGGTGGAGCTCCACATGCACGAGTTGAAGGGCACCGGCGACTTCGAGGCCTTCGAGGCCTCCTGCCACCGGTACTCCTCGGGACCGGCCGACCCCGACACCCTGACCGCCGTCATGGCCTCGATCCGCGAGGTGCACTCCTACCTCGCACCGCGGGCCGACGCCATCAAGCGTCTCGGCCCGACCCGCTGCCCTGAGAAGAAGGTGACTCGTGCGATCGCCGATGACCGGGCGCTCGGGCTGTGGCCGGTCCTGCTCGTCGTCGACGAGGTGCAGGAACTCTTCGAGTCCGAGTACGCCGCCGAGGCAGAGCAGATGCTGCGGGCGATCATCAAGCGCGGCCCGGCACTCGGCATCATGCTCGTCCTCGCCACACAGCGGCCCGACGCGAAGAGTCTCCCGACGTCGATCTCGTCGAACATGGGGCACCGGCTGTGTCTGCGGGTCGCCGACCAGTCCGCGAACGACATGGTGCTGGGCACGAGCGCCTACCGGGTCGGCATGAACGCCACGCTGTTCACCGACTCCGATCTTGGGATTGGGCTGCTGCGGACCGGTGGGGTGAAGGCGACCACCGTCCGGTCCAGCTACCTCGACGCAGCAGCAGCCGACCGGATCGGGAAGCGAGCCCACGCCCTGCGGCTCGCCGCCGGCACCCTCACCGGGTCAGCAGTCGGTGACGAGCTGACCCCGGACGAGGACCGCCTGACCGTGGTCCAGGACGCGATCGAGGCATGGGCCCGGGCCGACGGAGACGACACCGCGTGGCTGCACGTCCTCGAATCGGTCCTCGCCCAGGACCAGCCATCCCGGTACGGGGACCTTGCGGCGCCGTGGCTCGGGGACCGGCTGCGGGCCGTCGGCGTCCCCACCCAGGGCCAGCGGAAGCGCAACGTCAACGGCTCACAGGTCAACCGGGCCGGCGTCGCCCTCGCCGACCTGCGCAAGGCGATCGAGGCCGAGGCGACCCCTACCGGGTAGGCCCTCGCAGCGGTACCGGTAGGGGTGGCACTACTGGCCACCCCTACCGGCGTTTGCGCAGTTCACACACGGTGAACGCCAGGCGCGGACGGTTGGTAGGGGTGGGTGCCGCAACCGGCCAGATCAGCGGCTTACGCGGCATGCTCGGCACCCCCGGCCGGACCCCTACCGCGCTACCGTCCGTAGCCGCGGACGCCACCGGGGCGGCCCTACCGACCTCGATCGAGGACCATCTACGAGGACCGGGCCTCGCACCAGCGCGGACCAACCGTGGTCCCGGACCGATTCCCCGCGTGGGGTCGGTTCGGGACCG
>ERZ761594.380-NODE-380-length-13739-cov-46.221865_pt1 | contig 13739 bp, 12 predicted proteins | sample MGYA00511036_ERZ761594 | MGnify/ENA primary metagenome ERZ761594 (study PRJEB28899, sample SAMN03785561) | bioreactor sludge metagenome | biome: EBPR Sludge; feature: EBPR Bioreactor; material: 0.22µm filtered reactor supernatant | place: Saint Lucia: Queensland... | reverse complement strand
TGGACAGCGGCCGCTTGTTGTTCAAATCCGGAGTCTCTGCAGCAGATCTCACGGCCAAGACGGAGCAGCTCGCCACGATCGCTTCTGCGACATCGACAGAGATCAGTGATCTGGCCCGCATTTATCAGCAGGGAGCTTCGATCGGCTCATTCGGCCAGGACAAGATCAATCAGCTGGCCGAGCGTGGGATCGATATTTATCACGCTCTCGAGGTGGCGACTGGCAAGAGTGGCGGCGCCTTGAAGGAAATGATCTCCGAAGGCCAGATCGGCATCAAGGAGATGGACGCGGCTCTGGCTCACATGACGGAGGGCCACGGGATTTATGCCGGATCGCTGGATGTGATGGCGAATACCACGGCTGGCAAATGGGGAGCGATAAAGAACAGCGTGACTCAGGCTCTCGGCGAGATCATGGGGATCGCTCTGACGATCTTTCAGCCGTTCGGAAGCGCAATGGTCGCCATGACGGAGCAGCTCAAGGCAGGCTTCTTGATGATCCGTGAGCCTGTCGTTTTCGCAGCAACTTCCGTTGCGTGGTTCTTCAAAAACTTTGTCGATCTGGGGAAGTTCGCCGCTCTCAATTTCTCGCTAGCGATGGTTACGGCCTTCAACGACGTCGTCTATTTCTTCACTGACAAGGCTCCCGCATACCTGAACTGGTTCAGTGAGAACTGGAAGAACGTCTTTGTCGACGCAGGAAATCTGATCGTGACGGTGTTCAGCAATATCGGCAAGAACATCAAGAACGCGATGCGAGCCATCTGGGATTACATTAAATCCGGCGGGACGGCCGATCTGGAATTCGCGTTCACACCTCTGCTGGATGGATTCAAGGCGACCGTGAGTGAGTTGCCGGAGATTCCAGACCGCGCAATGACGGAACTGGAGAAGTCGCTTTCCTCCCAGGTTCAGGGGCTGGGAACGTCACTCTCGAATGACTTCGATGAGATGATGGCGAATTCATTGGCCAGCGTGAACGTGCCGGCGGCGGAACTCAGTGGAGAAACCTCCGGCAGTCGCAACGCGTCCCCCGGAGATGCCATGGATAAGGCTTCCAAGGATGCCAGTCGCCGCGCAGTCGAAAACAAGGGCTCCCTGATTCGTAGCTCGGAAGGCAATTCGTTCCTGGCACAACTCAGCAAGGCCATGGGCAAGGGGGACGATGCGAAACGACAGATTGATGCTGCTGAGACAGCTGCGGACAAACTGACCATCATGGAACGCGAGATGAGAAACGGACGTCGCCTTGTCAGGAGTAAATTCGCATGACAATTCTGACGTACGCCGTTCAGAGCATGGAAGTCGAGGACAAGCGCGACATTCGCGAGAACATGATTCGCGACAAGATCAAGCTGAAAACCTCCGAGCGATATACCTGGAATCGACTCCGCAGGACTCCGCCAGTCCCTCAGTGGAATCAGGCCCATCCGACCGAGGCCGGGTTCTTTCTGGACTTCATCAAGCCGTTTCACAAGTCAAGACTCGTCTGGGAACTGGAGGCCGAATACACGACGTACAAGGGGGGGCAGATCGACGCTGATCCGCTGCAGCGGCCTGCTGTGATCACGTTCGACACGAATTTGATTGAGCAGCCCACGCTGTTCGACTCCGAGAAGCGTCCGATAACCACAACAGCCGGAGAGTTCGTAGAAGGGATCGTTGAGCGAATCCCGCTTGTCGATTATTCGATCCGAAAGAATCTTCCTGCGGATCCGAAATGGCTTCAGACCCACCTCGGGGCCACGAACAAGGAGGCCATCAGGATTCGCGGACTCAACTGGGAGCCTCACACGCTGCTACTGGCAAGTGTCTCTGCTGGCGAATTCGTGACAGAGAACCGATCCCAGTACACGGAGTACAACCTAAAGATTCTGGCCGACCCACGGACCTGGTACATCGATGTTTGGAACCGTGGCACGGTCGAACTGATTCAAGTCAACGATCCGATTTACATCGGCAAGAAGATCTGGACCCAGAAGCCAATCATGCTGGGCCGAGCGGAGAAGCGGACCCCTGTCGAAGATCCGTATCCACTCGACAAAGAAGGTCGAGCGATCCGCAGTTATTTGAACCCGGGCGAAAACGCCATTCGCCCGGATGAACTCGTGAAACTTCGGTTTCAGGTCCAGCCAGCAAAGTCTTTTCGTGATCTCCCTTTGGCCTGACAATGCCCGAAGACTTCGTTGAATATAACTCCGATCAAGACCGACGAATTGTGCGGGCCGTTCGGGGGTACGAGCAGCTGACCGGCAGTAATGCCCAAGTCAAGCCGCGATCCAACGCGTATCTGCCTCCGGTCCGTCTGATCTGCATGGAGGATCGAGAATATGACTCGCGGACCACTCAGCGCTGTCCGGTGTTCATCCTGGACGAAGCTCGAACTGTCTACACAGTTGAGCAGGTCGGATCCGCACTGGCTGGATATCTGGCTCTGATCGTCAACGGCTCCCGGTACCTGGTCGAGTGTCGCCGCGAAACGATCGTTCTACCGATTCCAGGCCTGCGAGTCACTGTATTCCCGGGCCTCTGGGAATTCGATTTCGGCGAACGTACTGACCCAAACATCAGTGTGGAAGTGGAGTCGATCACCGAGGACGAAGACACGTCACTCTGCGAGCTGTTCGACGATGAAGACAGCGTGATCTTCTCAGGCGCCGTGATCGTCCGTCAGGAAATGTGGGTCTCTGTCGAGGATCGGGACAGCCTGGACGATCTGTTGGTGGAATACACCTCGGTTCGAGACTGCATCCCGTATCAAACGTCCTCGGTTCCTGCAGGCGCAATCGGAATCGGGCATTGGATGTGGGACGCCGGATACATCGCCGGGGCGTGGCAGTGTCGGACGTTTTCGCAGGCTAACGGCTACGTTCAGGCTGACGATCCTGTCGCACTGGAGGCCGTCTGATGTGCAACTGCCTTCACAATCCCGTTCAGCCCTGCTGCAACGAAAACATTCTGTGCAAGCGATGGCCTAAGATTGACTGGCGCCGGACAACCTGGCTCGTCAGAACTCCGGACGCTGCAGCCCTGAGCGTCGACACAGTTTACGGCCGTCGAACTGGTCTCCTGAACTATTACACCTGGAACTCAAACGCTGCAGACGTCGAAGGTTGGACGGCTCACGAATCGGAGGCCGAAGTCGGGCAAGTGCTGATCACTGGCGGTGATACGATCTTCGGACCTTCAGGATACTGGTATCGCGGCGATGAGTATTTGTCGTTTCACAATGGCTCATGCGCGTGGCAGATCTTCAATCGGGAGGAACTGCTGTACGACAACCTCGCATTGATCCGCGCGGAGTTGGACGCGATTCGCCCGGGGCCGTTCGCCACGCAGTTCTGGTTCATTCCCGCCCGAGGCATTTTGTCGGCTGAGCAACTGGCAGCATGGCGATCCAGAACGGTGATCACTCCCGCGGTCGGCTTCGTGTTCGAAGGCGTCCCGTTCTTCACAGGTGGGACCGAGGCTCTCAACACAGTGTTCGTGGCCGTGCGTGAGGTCCTGCAGGCCCTGACGTGCGATCTATTGCCGGAACTGGAATCACGGTCAGACATCGTGGATCTGCTGGACCTGCAGGATCTGAGCCAGCCTCCCGGAGTTCTCCAGATCGTTCAGGACTTCAGAGAACGGGATCCATCTACCTGGCCGAACAACGGCTACCTGTACAAGCCGACTGCCGTGGATCTGGCGGCATCATTCATGCTGAGACCCGGGTTTCTGTTCGGAGTCGTAAGTGATACTCGCTCGCCGCTCAATGGCCAGTTCACGTGCTTCGAGGGAGCACAGTACACGGAAGACGGTGACAACGAGCCCTTCCTGCAGTCGACGCCCTGGGAACTGACATCAGGAGACGTCATTCAAGCAGAGTTTGATTTCACGAACCGGTTCGAAAGGACAAACGAGAACGAGACCCTGCCCGAGTGGATCGAACTTGAACTGGTGAGGGTCTGATCCATGCCAGTCAGTTTTGATTTGCTGGAAATCTTCGGCAACGAAAGGTGCCGAATAACACTCACGGACATCAACCCCGGCGAGGAACTCACTCTGGAGTTCCCGGGCGCGGGCGTCGCCGTGATGAACTACACCATTGTTGGCACGGAGGAAACCGCGGAATACGCATTGCTGAAAACCGCTATCGACGCCTTCGTTGTCTCTCAGGGCTTCGACGGCGCCTGGGAACACGTGCTCACCACCGACAACGGCACGTCTCTGGACGCGACCTATCCGCTGTTTATTGGTTTTTCAATGTCGGTCACATCCGACGAAGGGGGAGTTGTGGCGACAAAACTTTGGATCGGGGACGCTCAGCCAGTCGCCCAGGTAACTCGAATCACTCCGGCAAACGTCGAGATCGGGGACATCTTCTCGCTGATCTGCAACGGCAAGACCGTGAGCGTCACTGCCACGGCCGCAACGGCGCTGAATGTTTCTACGCTGCTGAAGACGGCGATCGAAACGGCTGCAGCAACGGTGCCTGAGTGGGCTGAAATGACGCCGTCTCTGGACGGCTCGACGCTGCTCCTGACTGCAGTCACTGCCGGAGTTCCGTTCACAGTGACAGCTGACGACACACACGGCAGCTCTCTGGGTGTGACGGTTTCTACCACTCGGGCCGCGGTTGCCGGTTCCAACATGACGCAGACGTTCCGTATTCCGAATACGGCGGTGGGGACCTTTACCGTCACAATCGGCGATCAAACGACCTCCGGCATTGCGATCGGGGCCAGTGCAGCGACGGTTGAAACGGCCGTCGAAGGCCTGAGCACGGTCGGCAGCGGAAACGGTACGGTCAGTAAGTCCACGGACGCAAACGATGACATCTACGAAATCGAGTTTACGGGCTCGCTGGCTGCTACGGCCGTCGCCACGGCGATCGTCGAGATCACCTCAACGAAGCCTCTGATCCGGACCACGCAAATCGGGGCCACGACAGGCACACCACAAAACGAGATTCAGACCGTCGACTGTGGCGCGGCCACAAGCACTGCCTTCACGCTGACGCTGGCCGGACAGACTACTGGCACAATTAACGCTTCGGACTCTGCGGCCACGCTGGAAGCGGCGCTGGAAGCTCTGTCGAACGTCGTGGCGGTCACTGTCACAAAATCCGGGGCTGTCTTCACGGTCGAGTTCACTGACATCGACGGCATGGCAGATCAATCGCAGATGACGGCCAGCGTCTACAACTCATCGGCCAGTAGCACACATCGCGTCACAGTCGACGTCGTTGACGAAGTCACTGCAGTTGACGAGCAGCAGACCGTCACTCTGACCGGAACTCCGGCGGGCGGGACATTCACGCTCACGTTCGACGGTCAAACCACTGGTACGATCGCGTGGAACGCCAGCTCCGGAACGGTGGACACGGCTCTGGAGGCCCTTTCGAACATCGGGGCCAGCGATCTCACGGTCTCTGGATCCGCTGGCGGGCCATGGGTGGTGACCTTCGGAGGATCGCTCGCAGCCACTGACGTGGCGCTGATGACTGGAAATGCCGGATCTCTGACCGGGGGAACAGCTCAAACGCTTTCAGTGGCCGAAGTCACAGCTTCAAGTGGTCCAAACCATTGGGACACCGCGGCGAACTGGTCTCCTTCAGGAGTGCCGATCACAGCGGATCACGTCCGATTCGAGCTGGGATCCTCTGACTGCCTGTACGGGCTCGATCAGTCGGCCGTGACACTCGCCAGTCTTCACGTCGCAATGGGCTGGAACGGGAAGCTCGGACTGCCCCGAATCAATGAGTCGGGGTACCACGAGTATCGCACTCGTGAACTGACTTGCGGGATCACATCGCTCATCGTCGGCATTGGATCCGGATCCGGTCCGACGAAAGTGGCCATCAACACCGAAGCGATCGCAACAACGATCACGGTTCGAGACTCGGGTGGATCTTCGGAATCAGGCGTCCCGTGCGTGATCTGGCGCGGAGCACATGCTGACAACGTGATCACAGTCCAGGGTGGCGACTTCGGGGCAGCCTGGTGGTCAGACGAAACTGCTCAGATCAGCGGCCTGACGCAGCTGGGCGGCTCCGTGTTTCTGAAGAACACCACGATCGACGATTCGCTCGACACCACGAATCAGGACTTCCGGGCCTACAACTGCACACTTGGCGCCAAACCACTGAACGCTTGAGGTCCTGACATGGGCGGAACTGTCTTTCCTGAATTCTTCGCTGGCGAGGCCTCGGCGATCGGCCGAACGATCGTCACGGCTGCCGATGCTGCTGCCGTTCGCGCGGCCTGCGGAGTCTATTCGACCGCGCAGTCAGATTCAGCGATCGCGGCCGCGGTGGCAGCTCTGATCGCAGCAGCTCCTGGGGCATTAGACACGCTCGACGAACTGGCGGCGGCCTTGGGTGATGATGCGAACTTCGCCGCTTCGGTGACAACAGCTCTGGCTGGCAAGGCAGCCACGGTCCACTTACATGCGATCGCAGATACCACTGGCCTGCAGGCGGCTCTGGACAGCAAGTTGGCTGCTGCCGTCACGTCAATCAATAGTCTCACTGGCGCATCGCAGACTATCACGGTCGGAACGGCCGGCACTGACTTTGCCGTTTCTTCCAGCGGTTCAACCCACACGCTGAATCTGCCAGATGCGTCCGCCACAGCACGCGGAGTGATGACGACTGGCACGCAGACGATCGTGGGAGATAAGACGCTTAGCGGTAGTTTAGGAGTGGGATCTCCGACACAAGCAGCCAAGGTGCATATTGATGCCACCGGGCAAACAATAGCTTTGCGAATTGATGGGGTTACCACGAATGCAACTAATAAAATTGGACGTGTAGCAGCCGGTCACTACCTGAACGCCGAAGAACCCATAGCGTTACTCGTATCGGCAGCTTCTGTAGGTGGAAACTCTGTATCCATTGGTGGTGGCACAGCTTCTATGAATGCGGCCACCGTACTTAGCTTCTACACGGCTGCAAGTAATGCGGTAACTACTGGAACTGAGCGAGTACGAATAGACTCGACGGGGCTTCTCACGGCGTATGGAGCTTTCAATGCTGTGGGTGCTGCGACGTTTGGCGGTGTGGTGGGTGTTCCTGCTGGTAGTGTATCTGCTCCTGCATTGAACTTCGGAACTAATACCAATTCCGGGTTCTATACGATCGCCAACGGAACACTCAGCTATTCGTCACTAGGCAGCACAGTTGTACTCTTTTCTGCATTGACCGGCGATGGAACTTTCACGCGGTCGGTGAGGCTTCGATCAACGACTGTTCTGGGTTGGTCATCAGGTGATCCTGACGCAGTGATTGATGATGTTGTTATCCGCCGCACTGCTGCAGGGGCCATCGGCGTATTCACAACCGCTGGCGGATCAACTGGAGGTGCATTTTCTGCCGGTGCCGCGACGTTTAGTAGCACACTAGATGCAACTGGAAAGATAGCATCGTCGGCTGGCATTTCATCAGGCCCAGTTACCTTTGCAGTTCTAAATGCGATGACTGCGACGGCAACACTCGGGATCTATCGCATCACAGATCGCGGCAATCGCCTGGCATATCCTGACGGCACGAATTGGCGATTCGTCGGTGACGACGCAATCATTTCATAAGGCATACTCATGAGCACACGAGTCCGAAAAGTGCTGACCACGATCGATGCTTCAGGAAACCCGTTTTCTGAAATTCACACCGAGACGCTGGTCGGGGAAAAATGGTTTCCGAATGATCCGGTGCCATTGGCTAACGCCGGACCGGAGGCCATTGCCTGGCAATCGCAGTTCAGCGCTGCAGTGTCGGCTAAATACGACGCTGAAGTGACGGCTCACGCGTCCACTTTGGCGCAACTGCAGGCGATGACTGGTGAACGCGACCGAATCACACAAGACCTGCAGGCGATGACATCCGCGCGAGACGAAGCGATCGCAAAGCGTGACGAACTGCAAACCGAACGCGATCAACTCACCGAACAACTGCAGACGGCGGGCGCGAAGGAAGCGGAACTGACAGCCGAAGTGGAACGACTGACTGCCCTGATTCCTCCACCCCGCGAAGACTACCAGGTGACACGAGCCGAATTCCTTGCACGTCTGCAGGCCGCAGATCCGCAGGTGATCGTGGATATCTGGAAATCTCAAAGTGCCGAATCCATTCTGGCTGCCGTTTCTCTGTTCACACATGACGGCGTGATCGATCTTCGGCCAGGCCAGCGAACTCACCTGATGCTGCAGTCGCTCATTCCACTGGGCATCATCACCAAAGAACAGGTCGACTCGATTCTGATTGAGGTCTGAGACAAATGCCACGCACCGAACGATTGCCTTACACCACTGGCGCCACGCTGTATGCTCTCCCGATCGATCAGGAGGCTTACGACGCCGGGGACGCTGTTGTCGGCGATGAATCAGCCGTCGACGGTATCTACGCCTTTGCGGCGCTTGCTGATGCCACTGAATACGTGGTCCGAAAGCAGGCAGGAGGATCCCCGGCAGAATCTGACCGGGCTGTTGCCGTGTTCGATGCGGTGTCCACTTCTGGCGATGCCGAACAGGAGACGCTCGAAGAAGTCCAGACAGCAGTCAACGGGATCGCTGCGAAACTGGCGGGTGCATCTTCCATCGAAGTGGCCAGTCGAGTCGCAGCCGGCGGCGAGATCACGGCCTATGTCGGTGATGACTTCCGAGTCCGCTCAGGCACGGAGCTGGAGATTCCGATCTCAGACGTCGGTGGAACGCTCCACACGAAGCTGACGGCGATCGGAGTGGACGATCTGTACTTCTCGGCCAGTCGTCCAGGAAGTGCCGCTGGTCAGATCACAGGCACCATTGCAGCTCTGACCGTCTCAGGATCCGGAGCGTCCCAGCAGCTGCTGATCAGTGTTGAGATCGAAGAGTGCGGTGCCAGTCTGCGTCCTGCTGATGACTACACGTATCAGATCGAGCAGCGTCAGGATCACGACAGCGAGACGGACAGTTTCGTGGAGATCGAGGGAACGCTGGTGCTCAAGCGACGGGCGTGATTATTTCCCGCCGCATTGCTGGCAGCGATACGGCCGAAGAATGCTCAGGCCATCGGCCAGCAGCCAGAACGGGATGAAGAGTCCGCCGGTCAGGATCGTCAGAAGACAGCCCATGCCTCCGCTGAATCGCTCTTTGGCGAACAGGGTGCGTTTTCCGCAGTTTTTGCAGAACTTCTGTTTCTGGACGATCGGCATCACTCACACCCTCTGAAAAGCCAAATCAGCACCAACACCGGCACGGCCCAGAGACACTCGATCAAGTTGTTTCGCAGTCGACGTCCGGGATCCATGGTGTCTCTCCGCAAGTAACCCGAATAGGGTATCCCCTTCGGACTCCCCTGAGCAACTGTCCGCACACACAAGATCCTGGGGTTGCCGGTCGCTGTCAATCAATCCGAAAAAGTCGCTCACAAAGACCGTTGCAACGTCTGAAACCGATGGTAATTTTCACTCAACAACAAACATTTGAGCTATCACGTGAGCCGCTTGGGCTCATGAACATTTCACGAGATTCCTGCCATGCTTTGCACCGACACTCACTGGACCGCCACTGCTTTGGCTCGTGAGTTCGCTGGCTCCCGATGGTCGACGCCTGCCCCCGTCACTGTGCTGAATTGCCAGTTCGGGCATTCATCTCATCCAGTAATTCTTGAACAGCTGAGTTGAGTTTAGCCGTATCGCTCATGGTAATGTGTCGCGCCCACATAATCGCTGCGCGCTTTACCCACTGGCCTTGAGATGGGATCGCTTCGATTTTCATCGCGATTCGAATCAACGGCATCTCTTGCTCTGTGAACGCCGGAACAGATTGCTGCCGCGGATCTGCTGTTTTCTCCGTCGTTTTTTTTGCTGCCTTCTTCTTGCCCATGCTGGGTGATTTACATGAAATCCACTGAATCACAATCGTTGACCAAGAAAAAACATTCACCACATGTCATTGACCATCATTTGAATGTAGTTTACATTCCCGCCTCAGCACGGACTCGCCTGCGTAACGGCATTGAGGGATTCCAGTGCCTCCAAAACTATGAGTTCAGAGCCTGGGATTTCCGCGCGGACCGTTACCCGCAACGAAATCTCAGGCTTTTCTCATTTGGAGTTTGCGATGTCGAAACGAGCAATTGACAGAACTGGACAGCGGTATGGGCACTGGACGGTGATCGAGTATCGGGGCCAATCACGATGGCTGATTCGCTGTGCCTGCGGATTTGAGCGTGTTCAGACTTTGAACAACCTGATTTACGGATACAGCAAAAGCTGTGGTTGTGGCGGAAAAGGATCGGCGACCATCCCGGCAGTTCAGAAATCTGAGTTCCTCAACCGGGAGTTCAACGGCGAGATGATTCGCCAGCGATCTTCTGATGGTTATTTCGACGCCACGGCAATGTGCAAAATCGGTGGAAAACAAACATCAGACTGGAGTCGACTGCAGCAGACTGATGAATATCTGAATGCGCTATCTACCGTTATGGGAATTCCCCGAACGGAACTTGTTGTGGTGAATCAAGGCGGCGACCACAACAACCAGGGCACCTGGATTCATCCTCGCGCCGCCATGCGGTTGGCTCAGTGGATCTCACCCGAGTTCGCCATTCTTGTTGACGGCTGGGTTCTCGATCTGGTCGAGGGAAAATCTCAGACGTTCGGGCAATCGACTTTGCCGCCTGCGCAAAGTGTGACGCCACCAGATCCCGCGGCGAAAGAGCGGTCGATAAGTCACATGCCATCGCTTGAGGTGGCCGAGCATGAACTGAAGCAGCTGGAGCGCGAACTGAAGGCGATGCGTTGCGTAGTCAGCGGCTTACGAAAGGCTCAGAAGTTTCTTTTTGTTCCATGATGCGAGTCAGAGCAGAACCCCTGCCCCGACTGTGAATCGGGGCAGGGTGCTGAATGCTCAATGACATCCATGCGTGGTTTCAGGTTGTTTCGAAGGCGACCTGAAACCGTGTCCAAATCCCATGCAGAGATTTGAGAACGCCCAAATATTGGGCGCACGTGAAAGATATGTCAACAGAGATCCAAAAATCATGGATTGACGAGTGCAGAAAGCAAGGCCTTCCAGTCGTTGTCAATCTCGCTGGCGAGTCGTTTTTTGCGGTGAAGTACATCTGTGAGAACTTTCTAATGATCGAAAAGGACTCTGATTTCTCGGCGAAATGCCGTGAATCAGGCGTCCAGATGCTCATCGTCAACAAGAAGCCTTGTATCCGAATGTCGGACGCAATCGAGGTGTGCCGTTTCAAGCCTCCAAAAAACAAAGACGGGGTATCGGATTCAGTTCCGGTTCCGAAAAAAGGCGCTAACACTAAGCCTCGGACCAATAAAAAGGCCAGAGGCTGAAACGTTTCGGCTTCACGTGGATCGCCTTGTGTTGGTCGCCAATGGGGCCGATTCACTGACTGACCTCGATCGCGACTGGATTGCACGGCGGTCAGGTGAGATGCGCGATCGACTGCAGGCGATCGGACTGATTCCAGATCCGCAGGCCGAAGCCAAGCGTGTGGCGTTTGTGGATGCGATCGACGATTACTGCGATACGATGCACAGCTGGGACTCAGCCACCGTAACGGCGTGGAAGACGCACAGGAAGCGGGTGTTCTTGTACTTCGCAAATCGGCCGTTTCTCGACATCACGATTGGCATGACGCGAGACTTTAAACAGCACTTGCTCGCCACGCTCTCAGAGAATTCGGCACGCAAAACAATCGGCTGTTGCCGTCAGGTTTGCAAATGGCTTGTTGACCATGAGCGAATGGTGCGGAATCCGTTCGCAGGCCAGCCAGTTGCGATCGGCAAGGCTGTTGATCAGGACTACATCCGGGCGGACCGAGTCGAACGAGTCATTGAAGTCTGCAACAGCCACGAGTGGAAACTGATGTTTGTCCTGGCGAGGTTCGCTGGCATGCGGTGCCCTTCCGAACCGTTTCGGGCGAAGTGGTCCCACATCAATTGGGAAACGTCCAGAATGATTGTGGACAGTCCAAAGACCGGCCAGCGCGTTATGCCTCTATTCCCAGATCTCCGACGGCACTTGTCGGCCATCCATGAGTCGCTGCGGGACGGGGCCCCAGACGAAATGATCCCGTCCCTCCGGTTGAAATCTGGAAGTCTTCACGCGGCCGCCTCGAAGATGATCGTCCGCGCCAAAGAAGTCGTCTGGCCTCGCCTGTTTCACAACATGCGGTCCAGTTGTCAGACGGACCTGTCCGACATCCACCCGATCAGCGCCGTCTGCACATGGCTCGGGAACTCAACAGCGATCGCAGCAAAGCACTACCTGCAGGTCAAAGAGTCGCATTTCGAAGCGGCGATTAGAGAGGCTGAAAAGTGTCGTAGAAATGTCGTAGCGGAAGAAAACGACGTGGAAAAACATTGAAGTTTTTGGTCCAGTATCGTCCATAGGCCAAAGCCTGAAACCCCAGCAAATATCACATTTGCTGGGGTTTTTTCGTTTTGTCCTGACTCCATTCACGCCATTGACGACACTTACAGACTCAATGTCGTAGCGCTACGACACCCAATCACGCAGAATGTCGTAGCCCTATGTGCCCAATCGGGCATTCCTGAAAACGTGTCAAGCCACGTTTCGAACCGGTAGGCCACCGTTTCATTCCGCGTCGCATGCGGTTCTAACCGCCAAGGATCCGAATCAAATTTGGCGTCCTGCGCTGCCCGTATCGTTCCCCTCGTCAGAAACAACTGACTTGAAGGAAACGAACGATGATAAGTGCAGACGAAGTCAGGTTGCTCAAGCGCGGCAAAGTCGCGGACCTGCTCGGGGTATCCGTTAACACGGTCGATGTCCTGGCTGAACGCGGTGTGATTCCGAAACCGATTGACCTCGGTGTTGACGGAAAGAAGAACCTGCGATGGCGGTCGACAGAAATTGCCGAGTGGATGCGGACTGGTAAGCCAGGCCTGGACGAGCAGCGCGACACAGACGCTTCGGAAGGCTAACCCCATGACCCCCTCCGAACTTCTCGCCGCAACTGGCAACGTCTGGCAGGTCCGCTGCTACAAGGATGGCAACAAGCGGATCTGCCTCGGGGATAAGTTCGTGCGAGCGGAAAACCGTGAACAAGCAATCCGCATTGCCAAAGAGGTCTGTCGAGGCGCTAAGCATTGTGTGGCCTGGCCGTGGGATCCGGCGAAGGATTTAAGTGTTAGAGGTTTCGTTGTCTCAACCAATTAAGGATTTGCTATGTCAGTGACTACAGAAAAACTACTCGCTTACCACAGCGATCCGACAATCAAAGAAAAGTATCTGACTCGCGTTCGCAAGCATCGCGAAGCTGATCAGTTGGTGAAAGGCAAATACTGGCAAGGAGGCAAAGGCTGTGCTGTCGGATGCACGCTCCACAGCGATGATCATTCAGCCTACGAAACTGAACTCGGTTTGCCGGAGTGGTTGGCGAGACTCGAGGACACGTTGTTCGAGAACATGCCGAATGAAAACTCGATGCTTTTTCCAGAGCGACTTCTGGAGGCTATTCCGGTTGGCGCATGGGTCGAGCCTGTCAGGTGGAAGTTCGCGCTGTTCCTGTTGGGCGAAAATGCAGAACGAGTGAAGGCACTGGAGATCACAGACGAACTAAAGCAGCAGGTTCTGTCGGTGATTGAACAGGTTTGTGACGTGAATCGGCAGGCGATCAAAACTGGTGGTTGGAACGAGTCCGCCGCCAGGTCCGCCGCCAGGTCCGCCGCCTGGTCCGCCGCCTGGTCCGCCGCCAGGTTCGCCGCCTGGTCCGCCGCCTGGTCCGCC
>ERZ761594.374-NODE-374-length-14108-cov-4.430655_pt1 | contig 14108 bp, 17 predicted proteins | sample MGYA00511036_ERZ761594 | MGnify/ENA primary metagenome ERZ761594 (study PRJEB28899, sample SAMN03785561) | bioreactor sludge metagenome | biome: EBPR Sludge; feature: EBPR Bioreactor; material: 0.22µm filtered reactor supernatant | place: Saint Lucia: Queensland... | reverse complement strand
GCGCAAGGTGGAACAGCAGCAGATCAAGGCGCTTCAGCAACAGCAGCGTGCGCAGACACCTGTCGCGCAAGAGCAGCAGCAGTTACGCCGCTTTACGACCCTGCGCGACGCGCTCACCCGATCGGGCGACGCGGTGGTGGCGGTGGAGCACCTGTTTCCCTTGGTACCAGAGGCGCCCGTGCTGGTAGCTGGGCTACAAGAGCGCATCCGCGCAATTAGCAAGACGACCGTGCTCACCGACAACGAGGCGCTGCTCGCGGAGAATGCCCGTCTCCGCAAAGAAAACGCACACCTACAAATTCGCGTTGCCAGCCTAGAGCGCGCGCTGGACAGTCAAACCAAAACGACTGTTCCGGCCTCTGTCCTCGCCTGGTCCTCCGTCGATTTACCCAATATCGCCTGACTTCCCCGTCCGCTCCCCGTCAGTCGCCTTACTGCCCGTTTGCGCGGTGCTTCGCCGCGCTCCCCCTCCGTGCTATCCTAGTCCCTGACGCCTAGCCGTCTGCCCGCGCCCGTTGCTCCTCACGCTGCTGTTTGCCGCCGGCGGCGGTAGCGTTCGGTGGGGAGTAGATAGGGCAGGCATGGCGCGACGCAGTACACTCACGACAAGAGAACAGGAAGTATTGTGGTTGGTTGCCCAAGGGCTGACCAACCGGCAGATCGCCTTTCACTTGCAGGCGAGCGTGCGCACGATTGACGTGCATGTGCGCAACATCTTTGACGCCCTGGGGGCCAACAACCGTGCCCACGCCGTGTTCCTGTTCTATCTCTGCGAAAAATCCGCTATTCCGCATAGGTAGTTTGACATCACGCGCGGCGCGGATTGTGCTACGCTGGGGGAAGGAGGCAATCATGCACGAGTTTGGCTACGTAACCGCATCGTCTGGCCTAAATCTACGCGCGGCGCCCACGATTGACGCGGACGTGCTGCTGACCATTCCCCACGGCCAACCGGTCGCCCTGTTGGGCACGGAAACCGCGGGGTGGCTAGGCGCGCAGGTGGGCACACTCTGCGGCTACGTGTGGGCGGCGCACATTGACCGCCGCGCGGTACGTACTACCTTTTCGGCCCCCTTACTGGCGGAGCTAAGCGCCACTTGCCGGGTGGACCCGCTGTTGGTGCAGGCCGTCGTGCAGGTGGAAAGCGGCGGGCGCGCCTTTGCGCACGGCCGGCTGATCATCCGCTTTGAGCCACACTTGTTTATCGAGCGCCTGAGCGGCAACGACCGCGACAAGGCGACCGTGCGCTTTCAGGTGGGTAGCCCCACGTGGGACGGTGCGCAACACCGCCTCTGGCGTAGCGGCTGGTCACCCTTTCACGGCAACCAAGACATGGAATATATTGCGCTGAACATGGCGCGCGAGGTCAACGTCGATCTGGCCGTGGAGAGTACCTCGCTCGGTGCGCCGCAGATTCTGGGCGGTCACTGGAACGCCCTGGGCTACGCATCGGCGCAGGCCATGTTCTACGCCTTCGCCAACAGCGCCGACGAACAACTGCGCGCCTTCTTCCACTTTCTGGAAGTGAGCGGCGCGCTGAAGCGCTTGCGCAAGGGCGACCTACGCGGCTTTGCGTCCTTGTACAACGGGCCGGCCCAAGCGGACCGCTATGCGGCGCTGCTGACCGCGGCGGTGGCCCGCCTGCGCGGTGCGGCGTGAACCAACGCGACGACGCCTTGCAGACCGCGCTGCTACTTTTTTTGCTATTCCTGCTGGCCTATTTGACAGCCACCAAGTGCGGAGGAACCGATGCGCATTAGTGATGGAGCGAAAGAATACGGCATCACCGTGGAGCCGGCACGCCTTGCGCCGGGTGAGGTGGTGTACCGGGTGAAAGACATCTTTACCACGCGCAACGGTTCCTGGGAGCCATCGGGCGTCCCCGGCAGTGTGCCCTCATGGGCGCGGGACACCTATCTCAAGCCACCCAACCACCCGCAATACAACACCGATGGCGGGGCAGACCATCACCTGTTTGGCGCAGTCATGCTGGCCGGCGGGGCGCTTGACCCTACGGCGGTCATCCACTACTTCACCTACACCGACGACCGCAATCACGCCGACATGCGCGTGAAGCCGCACGGCTGGGCCAACATCCCCATCTTCGGCCACAGCGCCGTGCCGGGGCCGTGGGCCTGGTATCCCCTGGGGCGCACGGCGGACATCGTGAAGGGGGGCGGGATGCCCAACGGTGCGCACGTCAGTTTCTTTGCGGTGTGGGAAGCCGTTGCCGTGCCCGTGCTTGTGCCGCCACTAGACCCGCCGACCGCGCCGCCTACCCTTCTGGAAGAGATTGCGCTGCTCAAAGCGCGCGTAACCCGCATCGAGGAACTGTTGGCCAAGTGGGACGGGGGCCGGTAGGATGCGTGTTCTCATCGTTGCACCCACGACCGGCTTTGCGAGTTCCATCGAAATCGACAGCATCGCGCCGTCCTTTGAGACGGACATCATTGCGGAGAGTGTGACGTTGCTGCGCCTACTAAATCGGGTCAAACAGAAGCAATACGACATCCTGCACTTTATCACGCATGGCACCAAAGAGGGACTCCATCTCAGTAACGACGAGATTGCCACCCGCGAGGACATTGCGCGTATGGCCAAACATACCAAGGCGCGCATGGTCTTCTTGAACGCGTGCGACAGCCGGGCGATTGGGCAGTATTTGGTGGATGTGGGCATCCCGTCGGTGGTCGCGCATGACCGCGAGATCGCCGACGATGACGCCGTGCAGATCGCCGGCTATTTTTATAATGAACTCGCCGTCAACGGGGGCGACCTCAAGGCGGCCTATTCGGTCGCCAACCCACGGGACGGCACCTTCTCCTGGCTCTCGAACGGGAATTATCGAGATCCGCTGCTGCAAGAACTAAAGGAACTACGCCAGGAGGGGAACAAACGAAATCGGGCGCTACGATGGCTGTCGGTCGCAGTCGTCGCGCACATGTCAGCAGCAGCGGTGCTATGGCTCTATTTCTTCTTTTTCTAATTGTTGGAGTGTTTGTCGTGGTCGCAGTCTTCGCAGTGGCAATGGCGATGTGGGCATTATGGGGCAGGTAACACGCGCCTTGTTTGGCGCGTCTTTTCGTGCTACTGTGGTGACAGGAAACTGAAAGGAAACACGCTATGAAAATTACCAACATCCCCGGTACGGCCTGGGTGGCGCTCATTACCCTGATCAGCGGGTGGCTGTCGCAATATTTTGGCGACTGGGCGTGGACGGCGACCGCGATTGTGGTCTTGAGCATGGTCGCCAACCTAATCAAGCTCAATACCGGCGACACGCCTGACACGGGCGAGCAGACGCGCGGCCTGGCCCCCACGGCCAAACCAAGCGCGCTCAGTACGTTCCTGTGGGGGTGAGCGTGCCACAGCGCATCATCATCGAAGAGGTGGACGACCCGCCGCCGCCCCAACCGGCCTTCCCGGTCGCGGTGTGGGCGTTGGCGGTCTTTGCGCTGATGGTCGCCGCGTGGTGGTGGCAACGGTAAGTGATTCGTATAGCCAGAGCATTGGCGAATAGTGTAGGGAGCGGGCTTGCGCCCGCAGGGTGCCGGAAGTATTAGACTAAAGCGAGACCAAAGTTACCGTGCGTAGTCGATTTGTGCCAGAGTGGCTGACCTTTGAGATCGAGCAAGCCTTGGCCGCGATTGGGGGCGAACATGTCGCCAAAAAAGAGGCGACCGTGTTACGTATGGCGCAAGCCATTGCCAAGGGGGAAAGCCAGGCATCGGTCTTCCGGCAGCCGGGGACATGCAGTAAGAATATCTGGCATGGAGTCAATGGCAAAGCGGGTTGGAAGGAAGACCCAGCCATTGCCGACGCGTTGGCACTCGCGACGGCGCGCGCGCGGTGGTGGCTGCGGATTAAAGAAGGACAGGCGATCCAAAATGCCCTAGATGATTTGGTCGATGTGGCCGAAGACGCCGCCCGGCAAATCGCGGATGTCATCCGCTATGGGCAGATGTCCTTCCCACGCCAAGGCAAGACTGTCACCAAGCAGGCAAAGGTGGCCGAGGTGCTGAAAGCGAGCACCGAAGTGTTGGACAGAGTGAGCGCCCTGACAGCCACTAAAAATACCACAACCGTGCAACCAATGACGGCTGACACGTTCGCCGTGCTTGCCCAGCAGGCCAAGGCCCAGGCCGGTGCCCTAAACGAAGAGGCGGCGGTGGCCTGGGACCCGACACAGACGCCGGATGATGACGGAGATTAGACCGCGCCACTTTGATCCGCCCACCGACAGCGAGGAGCAGGCGGCAGAATGGGCGCTGTGCGCAGCGTCACCCCTGTACTTTATCGTCGCCTACTGCTGGGTGCTCAACGCCACGGATGAGGACTGGGTCCCCTTTGACTTATGGTCGGCGCAACGCTGGGCACTGATGCAAATCATGACGAACCGTCTCGTTGTCGTGCTCAAGGCACGACAACTGGGGTTTACGTGGCTCGTGTTGGGCTTCATTCTGTGGCGGATGCTCTTTCATCCGGTGGCGACCATCGGCATCTTCTCACGTACCGAGACGGACGCCTCCGATTTGCTGGTGACGCGCCTGAAAGGCATGTACGCCCGGTTGCCCACCTTTTTGCAGTGTCGCCGGGTTGTGTCCGACAACGCAACCGACTGGGAACTCAGCAACGGCAGCACGGCGATGGCCTTCCCGACCACCGGCGGGCGCCAATACACGTTCAGTTTTATCTTAGGGGATGAGGCCGATTTTCAACCCGACCTGGCAGATTTCATGCGGGCCGTGAAGCCAACGGTGGACGCTGGCGGCTCGATGGTGCTGCTGAGCACGGCTGACAAAAAACAGCCGGCCAGCCTGTTCAAGCAAATTTACCGGGCGGCCAAGGCGAAACAGAACGCTTGGGTTGCGCTCTTCCTGCCTTGGTACGCACGCCCCGGTCGTACCCGGGCCTGGTATGCAACGCAGAAGCAGGATACGCTGGCCAATACCGGTAGCTTGGACGATCTCCATCAAGAGTATCCGGCTACCGACACCGAAGCGCTGGCGCCGCGCACATTGGATAAGCGCATTCCGGCGCCGTGGCTGGAAGCGTGCTACGCCGAGCTGGCCGGGACGTTGCCCAAAGGCGCCCCCGCGTTACCGGCACTCCAGGTCTATGTGGCACCGCAGCGGGGCAGCCGCTACGTGATTGGCGTGGACCCCGCCGAGGGCAACCCGACCAGTGACGACAGCGCCCTAACCGTCATGGACGCAGCGACCGGCGAAGAAGTTGCGGTCTTGAGTGGCAAGGTGCAGCCGGCCGTGTTGGCGGCCTATGCGGACCAAATTGGCTACTATTATAACAACGCCGATCTGATGGTGGAACGCAACAATCACGGTCACGCGGTACTGCTGTGGCTGGAGATGCATTCTTCCCTGCGGCGGCTAGAGGGGCACGACGGCAAGCCGGGCTGGCTATCCAGCGCGCTGGGCAAGACGCTACTCTATGATGGACTCGCCGACTGTTTTCGAGACAAGGATACGCTGATGCACTCCTTTGAAACGTATATTCAACTGGCCAGCATTGAGGGGGCCACGCTACGCGCTCCGGAAGGCGCGCATGATGACCGGGCGGACAGCTATGCGCTGGCCCATGCGGGGCGAACGCGCAAGGTCGTGCCTGCTCCCCTCGTGCAGGGCAAAGCAAGTGGGTGGAAGGCATGAGCCAGCGCGCACCCTTGTGGAGTCGCCTGACCGACGGCTGGCGCGCCATGGCGCGCCGCCTCTTCCCGCGCCGGCCCCTGCCCACGCTCAGCACGCGCGCGTTGCCGCGCGGGCGCGCTAGCCAAGACACGCAGGAAAGTTATCCCGGTGCAGCTTGGCTGGTGCAGGCGCCGAACGACTACGCGTCGAATTGGCGCCTGATGAACCTGAGTGCCAAGAACTTCGACCAAATTGAGCCGGCGCGCTTGCTGGAAATGCTGGCCGATCTGTCGCCCGAAGTGAGCCGGGCGTTGTGGGACTTCCTGCGCATGTGCAACCCCGGCCACACCGTCAAGGGCTTGCGCGCCGGTTCCACGGAGCCGGACACGCGTGCCCAAGCGGCGCTGGATGCCTTTCTGGGGCGCCTGAGTGACCTCTACGGCAGCACTGACGTGGTGATTGGACGGCTGTTTATGGGGGCGTTTCTGCGCGGGGCGCTGTGCAGTGAGTTGGTCCTGGATGGCCGCGGGCGGCTGGCGATCGACCTGGTGACGCCCGACCCGGACAGCATTCGCTTCCGCCAACGCACCGACCCTGAGCGCGGCGCCGTGTGGCAGGCGGGGCAGTGGCAAGCCGGCCAGTTTGTCCCCCTCGACCGCGCCACCTTTCGCTATGTGCCAATCGACCCCTTCTTTGGCAGCCCCTACGGGCGCCCGATGGCGGCCCCAGCCCTGTTTACGACGCTCTTTTTATTAGGCTTGCTGCATGACCTCAAGCGCGTCATTCAGCAACAGGGTTACCCGCGGCTCGATTTGAGCATTGACACGGCGCGGCTGATTGAGTCCGCGCCGCAGATTATGAGCAATGCAGAGGTGTTCCAGAATTTCACCGCCGACATTGTGCGCCAGGTGGAAGCGGCCTACAGCGCCCTACAGCCGGACGACGCCTACATCCACACGGACATCGTCAAGGTCAACGGGCCGGTAGGCACGACCGATAGTTCGCTACAGGGCATTGACGCCCTCATCAAGGCGCTAGAACGCATGGCCGTGCGCGCGCTCAAGACGATGCCCCTGTTGCTGGGGATTACCGAGACCACGGGGGACGTGCAGTCCAACCGGCAGTGGGAGATCCACGCGGCCGGCATCAAGTCGATTCAACACTACGCCGAGACGCTGTTGGAACGGCTGCTAGGGCTGGCGTTGGAAGCGCAGGGTATTCAGGCTACGGTGCAATTTCGCTTTGCCGAACTGCGCGCCGCCGAGATGCTGCGCGATGCCCAGACTGAAGCCATGCGTATCGCCAACGCCAAAGCGAAACGCGATGAGGGCTGGCAAAGCCAGGATGAGGCGTCGCTAGAGATTACGGGCAGTCCCGCGGTCGCGCCAGCGCCCACTGCGCCAGCCTCGGCGCCGCAGATCGTGCAGGGTAGCACGGACGGGATGCAGCTGAACACCACGCCCGTGGTCACGCGGGCGACACGCGTCAAACTCATTCCCGACGGCGCCGACGACCCGCTGCTGCCGGTGCCGGAAACGGTCACGATTAGCGACAACGATATTGAGCGGGCGCTCGACGACTGGGATCGGCTACTGCCGGACTATGCGGGCCTACTTGACGCGGTCGTGATTGGCGGCGACCAGTTTGACAGCGAGGAACGCGGGCTGCGTCAGCGTGACCCCTCGCCGTGGACGTGGGAGCAAGGGCTGAAGCGCTACCGCAATACGGCCACGGGGCAGTTCATCAATGCGCGGCAGATGGTGCCGCTGCGCGACCAATTTATTGAAGCCAAGAAGGGCGCCGGCATTGACCTGGCGCAACGGCTGGGGCGTGGCGACATCACCCTTCAGCAGTGGGAGATTGAATTTCGCCAGCAGGTTAAAACCGCCTTTGTCGATGAGTATGTGTTGGGCAAGGGCGGGCGCAACGCGATGACGCAGGTAGACTGGGGACGCGTGGGGGCGATGGCCAAAGCGCAGTATCAATTCGCCCATACGTTTGCGCAGGACATTGCCGCTGGCCAGTTGAGTCTGGCGCAAATCGAAGCACGCAGCGCCCTCTACTTTGACAGCGCCACCCAAGCCTTTGAGCGGGGGCGCGCCGCCAGCCACGGGCTGACGTTGCCCGAATACCCCGCTGACGGCAATCAGGACTGCGGCAGCCGCTGCAAGTGTGCGTGGTCGATTGTAGAGGATGACACCGAGTGGCGCTGTACGTGGGTGTTGGACGCATTGGCGGAACACTGCGCCACCTGTAGCGCCAACGCAGCGCGCTGGGCGCCGCTGGTATTGGCCAAGGGCGACCGCTTGCTCACGCCAGACCAAGTCCGGGCGCATTTGACAACAGTGCTCAACGGGCACGGAGGCTAATCATGTGGCAATGGCTTAGCGCCTATGCGGTGCTGATGTTGGTGGCGGTGCTGTTCTGGCTGGGCCGGGAGCGTGAACCGTGGGCATGATGACATTTCGACCGGGGCAACGGCTCGTGATTCCTGGTGTGCAGGTGCTGACGCCGCGCCTGTCGAGCGCTGCCTTCACCGGCGTTCTGGACGGCATCAGCAATGTAGCGGCGGCGTACAGTCTGCGCAAGCTGCTCAGCGCCTATGCTGGTAGCGCTGTTCGTGTGCGGCGTAGCAGCGATAGCACTGAGCAGGATGTAGGCTTTGCAAGTGATGGCGAATTTGACAGCAGTGCGTTTAGCTCGTTTGTTGGGGGCGGGACGGGGTACGTCAAAACGTGGTACGACCAGAGCGGGAACGGGCGGGACGTGACGCAGGCAACGACGGGCAATCAGCCGAGTATCGCGCTATCTGTTGTCAATTCAAAATCAATTATACGATTTAACGGCACGAGCAGCACTCTCGTGGCATCATCTGCTTTTATAGTATCCAGTGCAAATGCCATGATAATTACGTTGGCATCATTTGATTACCCTGGGATTGATAGTGACAATTATCTTGCGGGGAACGACTCTGGAAGTACGGCACTGTTTGGATATGACGATGATTCATCAGGAATGCGAATTCTCTCTGGGGCAGGTGGATATTTTGGTGGAAACAAAAGAGGCGATGTCGGAAATACACCAACAATTTTTTCCATACAATCGACATCCTCATCAAACAGAATGTATAACAATGGCGCGCAGCAGGGGTCTGCTATCAATGCGATAACATTAGCCAATTTCCAAAGAATTGGCTCGTATGTTGTGGGCCGTTTTTTTGACGGCGATATGGCAGAATTTATTGCAATCACAGCGTCAGTGACCACCGACCACAACACCATCGGCACCGACATGGCGACCCGTTACGGGTTGAGTTGGACTACAGTTACATAACAGGAGGATTACATCATGGCTCACGTATCAACCGAGGTAAATGACATTCGTGACAAGTTCACACAACTAAGCAATGACTTTATGTCGTTGTCGGTTGTCCTGCAACGCTACCAAGATTTTGGGCAGGACTATTACACAGCGTACCTTCAGGATGGCGAGGGCAATCCGACAACGGACATCACCGCCGCCGAGTTTCATGGCGCTGTCCAGGTGCTCGCAGGTATGGCGGCCAGCCTGACACAGCAACAACGATTGACAATTGCGAAGATGCGGAGATAGATAGGATATGGCGACATACGTGCCACCGAAACGGGCAACTGAATACATTTTTTATGTTGGCCTGGAATCAGTCGCCACGGCTGGCGCGTTTCAGGCTAACGTGTGACGACTGATAAGTGATTAGATATGCGCCCAGGATTCACGTTTCGCTATGCGTCCGGCGTGATTTGCAGAAATAGCGAAACGTCTGCCGATTTCCTCATAGCTGATACCGGAATCGGCGAGATCGCGAATTTGGCGTACCAGTTCGGCAGTAAGTTTGGACATACCATGAGATTCGCCATAATGCGGGGAGTTGATACGTCTGCCCTTTTGATCCATGTCGTGAATATTGTCTGCATGTGTACCAACCGACAAGTGATCGGGATTGACACATCGAGGATTGTCGCACTTGTGAAGTATTATAAGTCCGTCGGGAATAGCACCTTTATGGATTTCATAGGAAATACGATGAGCGCGGAGAAGTGCTCCATTACCACATCGAAACTGTCCATATCCAGAATCATTGATGTAGCCTTGCCACTCCCAGCATTCGTTGGGGTCACCCTTGGTTACATTCTTCCAAAACATTTTTTCTGGAGTGCTTATCAATCGATGCCCTATACAAAATCGGGTATGCTGCCCTTTGACAATTCCACGTTTCACGTCGGTGTTTTTCGATATTGGCGTAATTTGGCCGCAGCCGCATTCACAGTATTTGGGTTCTGTAGCGATAGAGTTCTTTGGCACATTGTGTCCGCGGATAAATTTAATTGGCTGACCAATGATCCATCCGCACTCTTTGCGGCTATATGGCGCAATTCTCGTCTTTTGTCCGCACCCGCAATGGCAGTAACCGTATGGGATTTCGTTCGTGGCTTGTTCTGTGGTATGATCACTCATGTCTATTCGCTCCTTTCAGCGATTGACCATTCCGCAGGACTGTTCACGCAGTCGCTGCGGTCTTTTTGTTGGTTCGTACAGGTGTAATTATACCATATTTTGCGTGTTTGGAGAAATAAAGAATGGCAATAGAGGCAGTCGCCGGTAGCACCTGGCAAACCGAGGTGGCACTAACTAGCCAGTCTAGTAGTCATGCATTTCAATCGTCGCCCACGATTGCCAGTGGCGATTGGAAAAAGACAACTGTTACATCAGGCGGCACGGTAAGCGCTCTGTCAAACCTGGACAATCTGCCGACCGTTGATCCTGCCGGCAGCGTGCAAGTAAAAATCATTTTGTCGGCATCTGAAACAACAGCAGCAGGTGCAGGTGGTCACATTAACATCATTGGCATTGATGCATCCGGCGCTGAATGGGATCCGATTATGATCCGGGTTGATGTGGAAGCGGCAACCACAAATGGACGTGCTACCGACATCCAGTCCCGCCTACCGGCTGCGCTTGTCAGTGGCCGCATTGACAGCAGTGTAGGCGCAATGGCGTCTGGCGTGGTGACTGCTACCGCCATCGCCAGCGACGCCATCACCGCAGCCAAGATCGCTGATGGTGCTATCGACGCCGCCACGTTTGCGGCAGGGGCCATTACAGCAAGTGCCATTGCAGCCGATGCTATTACCGATGCCAAGGTCGCCAGCGATGTCACCATTGCCAGCGTTACCGGCGCTGTTGGTTCTGTCACCGCGGGTGTTACAGTTACGACCAACAATGACAAGACCGGCTACGCGCTCAGTAGTGCAGGTATCCAGGCGATTTGGGACGTGTTAACTTCGGCACTGACGACCGTGGGCAGTATCGGCAAACTGATAGTGGACAATATCAACGCCACGATCAGCAGTCGCAGCAGCCACACCGCCGCTAATGTACGCACTGAAATGGACAGCAATTCGACGCAACTCGCCAAACTAGGCACGCCAGACGGCGCAAGTGTGAGTGCTGACATTGCCGCAATCAAGGCTGAAACGGCGTCGATTCTGGCAGACACCGGCACGGATGGCGTTGTGGTCGCTAGTGGCAGCAAGACCGGCTACGCGCTGGCCAACGACCAAAGCGGCGTGACGATTGGCACCGTTAACGACCTTGGCACCACTGCCCGTGGCCGGGTCAATGCGGAAGTGTTGGATGTACTGAACGTAGACACCTTTGCGGAGCCGGCTGGTGTGCCGGCGGCCACGTCAACGCTGGCCGACAAAATCCGGTGGCTGTTCGCGCTGGCACGCAACAAGGTCACGCAGAACAGCACGACACAGGCGTTGCGCAACGATGCCGACAGCGCCAACATTGCCACCAGCGCGATCAGCGACGACGGCACCACTATGACGCGTGGGGAGTGGTCGTAATGGCGATTGATACAGCGCTCAAGCGGCGGGCGGCGCTAGGTCGGTCAGTGCTCCTGTTGCCACCAGCGACGGGCAGCATCGACAAAGATGATCGGGCGCTCCTACTGGGTCTGTATTTGCCCTATGTTGTTATTGTCCTGGCGCGCTTTTTTGTGGTGGCGGATATTGAAATTGCCGACACTGAGTTTGTCGATGTGGAGTTATAGATGGCAACGACCTGGCAAAACATCACCGTGGATGACTACGGCTACAACTGCAAATTGCGCGTGGTCAAAAGCGGTGTAGCCCAAGACCTGTCGGAGTACACGAGCCAGCAATTTATTTTTCGGTCGCCCCGTGGTCAGGTCGCCACCAAGACCGCCGGCTTCGACACGGATGGCACGGACGGGGTACTGAGGTACACGGTCGCCGATGGGGATATTGATGAAATCGGCGAGTGGCAGGTGCAGGCGCGCGTAAGCACGACCTCGGTGGAATTGACCACGGAAGCGCTGACCTTTCGGGTCAAGAAGCGCATAGACGGGTGAGAACAGGAGACACGGTGGCATCAACAACCGCACGCGTTCATGCGGGCAAGCTGATGAAAAACGTGACGGTGCATGTGACCTTGGTGGAACCACCGGCGTTCCGCTTTCGACTGTGGGCTGGCAGTGCGCTAATACGTTTGGGCGCGGCGCTGTTGGGCTGTCGGCTGGTGATGGACGGGCCGGAAACGTGGGCCAGCCAGACGCGGCGCAGCTTCCAGACGGTGCTTGGCGATGGCGCGGCTGGCGGGCAGCTGGTGGAGGCGGTGGCGGACAAAGCGGCGTGGCTGGCGGTAGGCAGCGGGTACACTACCATATACACGCAAGCGGAGCTTCAACAGATGCTGGCGGATGAGGTGTTGCGTCGCATCGTCTACGGCGTGAGCGCTGAAGCGGTACTGGCGCGATTGGATGCGGTGGATGGCATTCGGGCGCTGTATGTGCTGATGGAAGAGAAGTTGGCCAGTGCAGAATAGCGTATTGCAACGCGTGCCGGAATATGATACGATGGACAGGGGAGAGCGCGGCCAGGAGGCGCTATTCCGCCTGAGTAAGGCCGACCTGGCGCAGATGGAGCGACAATTGATTCCGCTCCTGAACACACTGCGCCGGTTGCAAGGCAAACGCCCGGTGATTGTGCCGGCGGAGAAACGGACGCACGAATGAGACCGAACGTAACCACGCAGATCCAACGCACGATCGGCGACCGCCAATGGCGTGTGCTGTACGCGCCGGAGCTATACGCAGAAACGCTGGTAGGGCAGACCGTCGGGGAACCCGACGCAGCCAGCGTCATGCTGGCAATCTCACAGCGACTGGCCGACGTGCCCAATCTGGGCGTGACGGTCACAGCCTGGCCTGGCAACTTTGCGGTACAAGTGCGCACGCTACACCGTACCTACAAGCTGCTCATCGAATGCTCCCTGCCCGCAGGGGTGCGGAATTTGGACGGGGTCGCAGCGGAGCTACGGCGCATGATCGAAACAAACGAACCGCCGGCATCATAGACGGTGGGGATTCAAAAGTAAATATTAGCTCCTCTTAAGAGGCAGTAATTCTTAACAGCGGCTGTTCTTCGGGAAACCGAGGGCGGCCGCTGTTTTTTATTTCCGGTCAGGAGTTGACCATATGAATGATATTGATGTGACTGGTTTGGTTTTTGCGATCCCGGCGCGCGTCATGCAGCCGTCCGTGCAACGCCAGATCGATCTACAGAACACGGTTAAAGAGAAGCACGTTTTGGACGCGGCCATTCTGGACGAAAAAACGCCATTCTTTTTCGATGCCGAGATTTCGTCAGACCTGGTTGACGCGTACTCGTCATTCATGACATTGAGCACGCTAACCAACTTCATGAATGACGCCAAGGCGGGCGTCAGCTTCTTACCGGGACACAAGCACTACGAACTACCCTTTGGCCGCTCGTTCGACGCCATGCTAGAAAATGCTGTCGAGCCACCGCGTACACGCGTGGTGGCTAGTTTCTATACGATCCCTGGCTTAAAACTCAACGACGTGTCTACCGACGATCTGATAGGCGGCTTGCGCAGTGGACTCCTCAAAGATACAAGTGTCGGTTTCCACGGGGGCGAAATGACCTGTTCGCTCTGTGGGCGCAGCATCTGGTCGTGGGAATGCCCGCATATCCCAGGGATGAAATACGAAGTCGAAAGCGGGGGCGTCATCAGCATCAAAACAGCGACGTATGCCGTAGACAACGCCCATCTGGCCGAAGTCAGTGCGGTCTACGATGGGGCCACGCCACGGGCAGAAATCCTGAAAGCCGAGCGCGAGGCATCCGAAGGCCGACTGCGTCCGGAGGCGGTGCGTCTATTAGAACAACGCTATCGTGTCAAATTGCCGGCGGCGAAACGGTCGTTTGCCGGGGCGGATCGTCCGCAAAGTGAACAAAAGGAGGGGGCAATGACCCTAGAGGAACTGTTGGCAGGGGTACGCAGCGCACTGGCGCTGGCCCCTGACGCCGATGTGCTGGACGCCGTGCAGCAAGCCGGCGGCGAGTTACAGCGTCTGCGTCCACTGGAGACGGC
>ERZ761594.372-NODE-372-length-14123-cov-9.734362_pt1 | contig 14123 bp, 13 predicted proteins | sample MGYA00511036_ERZ761594 | MGnify/ENA primary metagenome ERZ761594 (study PRJEB28899, sample SAMN03785561) | bioreactor sludge metagenome | biome: EBPR Sludge; feature: EBPR Bioreactor; material: 0.22µm filtered reactor supernatant | place: Saint Lucia: Queensland... | reverse complement strand
GCAATGGATAGAAATATTCGAGTAATTGATATTAGTGCATATAAAAATTTGAAAGGCAGAATTTTATTAAATCCATATATCAATATTGATACGGTTTCACGGGATCACAGCGGCCCTGATATTGTCGTATGGGGTTTACCTCATGAACTCACAGATCGATTAAAAAATAAAGTGCACTCCAATACTGATATACAGCGGTTATCAGAGGAGACCGATATTCCTCTTGCAATCCCAGACATGTGGATCAGTCATATTCGTGAACTCCCTGAAGTTGGACTTACCGCAGTAACTCAGATACAAGCAATGTACGATCAATACACCCCTGAATACAACCAATTTTTCGGCGTTATATTTAGAAATGGAGAAGCGGACGGAGGATATGGGAATGTTGTCATGAAACGAACAAAAGAAGGGTATTGGGATGTCTGTCCAAACGCAGGCGAAGTGTATCAATTGCAAAATATCGAGGATGCCTTGCTTTTATCTCAAAACTTTTTAAGGCAAAGCATGAATGAAGCCATTGAACCACGTGTCGTTATTAATAGACTCATTGAAAAAGAAGACTCACCAGGAATGTCTGTCTTATTTTTAGGTGGCGAAGTGCACTCGCTTGGATGGAATGGACAGATACCCAGTAAAAGTGGTGAAGCGTGCGTGGGAACAATGAAATATGTTCCGACAAATGAATACTTGCGAAGATATCAAGATCGTCATGAAGAAGAGTCTGCATGGGCATTTGCTCAATATGTGTATGCCGTGAGTGAAGCGCAAGGGATTGACCCAACCTCTATTCATGGCATTGCAAATGTAGATATCATGATTCCAGGAAAACTTGAACAATTATTTCTCGCGCGTTCAAATCGAAACCCTGATGTTGTATATGTTGCTGAATGCAACCCTCGCTGGACAAATTATTCCGATGCAGTCAGTTTAGTTGCATGGGTAAAGGGATTTCCACTAACAGTTGAGGGCTTTAAACAGGTCATACAGGAAGGGATTGTTGCAGTTGATAAAGTACCTCATTCTCAAAAATCCAGAGACTCCTTAAGAAACGCTGTTAAAAAAACGAGTGCCCAAATGGGTGAAAAGGATGGAGCAATACTAAGAATGCCATCAGAAAAAACGGCGGGAATTATTTATTATGGAAATACTGACGTAGTTGAACAAAGAATACTGCAGGAAATTTCCTAACAGAGATGGAAAATTTAGTAAAACTTCAAAAAACATATAAAAAGCCGTATAATCAACTTCTATCGGGACCCTTAGCTCAATTGGCTAGAGCGATTCATTGACGTTGAATAGGTTCTGGGTTCAAGTCCCAGGGGGTCCACACAGTAACTCCACCTTCGCTTCTGGAAACGATTTTATTAATGAGTCCCTCTTTGAAGCAGATCTAAACTGGTGCTTTGCATAAGCGGGGAGGGGTTAATTGCTTGCAGTTTTTCTATAGTTTCAACATTTCTAAACACAAGCGCTAGTATCGCGTCCTCTAACAGTAAATGTAGATTATACGTAAGCGTTGGTTGTGCATGTTTTATATAGCTTAAGTATGCTTTTGTTGTTTCACCTTCAACAAAGGAAGGAATCCCAAAAGGAAGTAATTTACCATCCAAATACTTTGTTCGAGCTGATGCTTCTCCTCCGTATGGCTTAAATAATTTACCTTTACTATCAACAAAAAAGAGTGCCCCTCCTGGTGATTCAATAGTGCCACCACCGACCACTCGCGTAACTCCAATACCACTTGCACCAAGTAATAGAGTCACTGCAATATGATCAGATGCGCCACCTTCGACGAGCACTGGCTTATCAATCTCTCCGCGCAAATTCCAAACCAGTGCAGGCCATTCAATGGCACTACCACTTCGCACGCCGGTTATACAACGACCTCCACCACCGATACCCAGATAGAGTCCATCCGCACCAGCACGGCATGCAGCAACAGCTTGCTTCACATCAATAATTTGTCCGGTAAATATCTCTATTTCATCTCCGTACTGCTTTCGCAGTGCAGTCACAGTCTCAACAGGACCAGTTCCTGGCTCTGGAGAGTACACCCTGAATGTCCTTACTCCTGCTTTAAAAAGCATTTCAGTTCTTACTAATGCCTTGGCAGGATCTGCCTCAACAGTTCCCATGATGTTTGACTTCCAGTGAGCAGTAACACGCTCACGATCTGGGTTGTCAGATAACAACGTGTCTGCCAACTCATCAAGTATTTCAAATACTTCTCGGGCGACATCAGTCTGACGTTCACTCTGAGCTAAAACTCCATTGCGGGGAATACAAGTTAATGCATGAGATGCAGCCATCGTTGCAATTGCAAGTGATGAATTCCACACATCGGGAGAAGCGGATCCGACAAACGGAATACGAGCATATTTACCGAGCTTCAAAAATGGCCCATGCGCGTATCGTTCAGTCCGGCTTGCACGCTCATGATCGGCTCCAACAACACTTGCCGCAAGGTCTCCTATCGAAAGGGATAATCCATTCTTTTCTGCTTGAGTAAATACGGGTGCCGCAATTTTTTTCGGTGCTATGAAAGGACGTTTTGTTGTCTCAAGAAGACTGTTTAATCGATAGGGATGATTAAATAGTTTTAAAAAGAACCACCGCATGGCAAGCGTTTCATAAATCCGAGAAATAGGAAGCATATGCACTGACTGGTAATCAAGGTAATCAAATGGCGTTTTTAAGAGTCCTTGGCTTGGAGATACTGTTGGATGTTCCTGGCTTAAAGCAAGCCAACGGGTAAGGTATGTTTTACTTTTCTGTCTTTTCTTTAATTCAGACAGTATTTGTTTGGTACCATGATCCGGATCTCGTAAAAGACCGAAGTCTGCTCGTAGGCTTTCTAGGTTTTTGTTCTTCACGATTGAAAACAAGACCACTATACTACATTCATGAAAGTGAGCAAGATATATTTTGCAACAACGAACGAAGGAAAGATTGCAGAAGCAAAAACACTTCTTGGAATTGGGATTGAAGGGTGCGGCCTTCCCATTGATGAAATCCAATCACTGGATGCTTCAGAAGTTGCTCGAAAAAAAGCACTTGCTTACTATGAAAAACTGCAAAAACCAATTTTAGTCGAAGACGTTTCACTCACTTTCCAAGCCTTAAATGGACTTCCCGGAACATATATTAATGACTTTTCAAAGGTACTTGATAACAAAGGGTTGTGTCACTTAATGCGTGACGAGAAAGATCGCTGTGCAACGGCAATCACAACGCTCGTGTTTATTGATAGTGAAGGCACACCGCACGAGTTCGTGGGGGAGGTACATGGTGATATCACAAAAGAGCCAAGAGGAGAGAAAGGGTTTGGATGGGATCCCATTTTTCAGCCAAACGGATCAGATAAAACGCTTGCAGAAATGGATATCGAAGAAAAAAACACCTACTCAATGAGAGCACGTGCATTTGAAAAATTTAAAACCTGGCTTGAGACCCAGGAGTAATATCGAGCGGGATTAGCCACAGACATCCTCTTCTACTATAATAGCGCTATCAGGGCCCCTCGTTCAGTGGTAGGACACATGGCTGGCAGTCATGGAATGAGGGTTCGATTCCCTCGGGGTCCACATAGTCCACAAAACACACATGAAAAAAGATCAAACAGCAAACACAGTACAAACCGGAACACAATCCAAAAAGGTTTCAACATACTTCCAGCGGCTCGTTATCGTTCTAATCGCAGTTATTGCGGTGATTTGGACTATTGAACCAGTTTCTGCGGGAAGCGTTAAAGTTGTCACGCGTTTTGGGGGAGTCACCGGAAGGGTGTTGCAGCCAGGTCTTAATTTCATCATTCCGTTTGTTGAATCAACGCGCCAAATAAATACTAAGTATTTAATTTATGAAACCATGCGCGATGACGATAGACAGACTTCCGGATCAGATTACACTGATGCACCAGTGGATACGAATACCGAAGATGGACAACGGGTAAATATTTTCTACACAATTCGCTTTTCAGTAGATTCAACTCGAGCAACCTGGGTTACAGAACGGTTTGGAACAGAAGAAGCATTGGTCGATAAAATTGTACGAGCTGAGTCACGAAGCGTTGCGAGGACTGTTCCCTCAAACTATACCGCTGAAGAATTATATGTTGGAACTGGGAAGGAAAAGATTGCACAACTAATTGCTGATGGAATCAAACAAAAACTCGCTGATAACGGAATTCTGCTTGATTCAGTGCTTGTAAGAGAAGTTGATTTTAACGACCAATACACTCAGTCAATTGAGGCAAAGCAGATTGAAGCAGTAAAAGTCGAAACTGCAAAAAACATTGCAGCACGAGCAGAATTTGAAAAACAAGCCACTATCCGCGCAGCAGAAGCACAAGCTGAGGCACAACGACTACAAAGCTTAACAATTACTGAACAATATGCACGTTTAGAGTGGATTAAACGTTGGGACGGAAAGTTACCGACATACATGACCGGGGATGCACAAAATCTCATCCAGTTGCCAAGATAAACTTCTATAACTTTTTGGTTTTTTTAAACAAAAAAACTCCCGCCACATACTATGGCGGGGTAAATATAAAAACCTAATAGCTACTTAGTTGTACTGCAATACAATAGTCGATGTTGCATTGCCGTTGGTATCTACAAATCCCTGAATGCCATGCGGCATCCAATCCTTGATTACGTCCAACGTCATGTCTGCAAAAACGTCGCGTGAGTATGGAATCCCTACGAATAAGACGGCTGCATCTTCTGAAATTGCAGTATACCCGTCGAATGTAGAAGAGACACGCCACCCATCGGTTTCGTTCCATGAAATCGGAGCAGGTGAATGGCCTTTAATCTGTACAAGCTTATCCAGCGGCGCATCGCCATGAACAATGCCAATGACCTGTTCATCACGAAGAATGATCACGTCATCTTCAATATTGATCAATTCTTCAGGGCAATACCGAGATAACAACCAGCTCTGTAGAAGCCCCACATCCCCGTTAAAAACTTCTTCGCCACGAACCAAACGGGTTTGTTCTTCGGCAAACCAAAATTCCTGGTTCCAGCCAGACATTTCATAGACGTACCAGGTGTTGTCCATGCTGACAATTTCAAAATAGAAGTCCTCGGTGTTAAAACAATCCTGCATGAGGCCGTAGGACATTCCGTCTTCGTCTGGCAAAGGTGAAAACCCATACGTCAGGGTTTGATCCCGGTACTGGTAGTGGGGTGCTGCCCACTCCAAATCGATAAAAGGTTGGTCTTGCGCCGCTGCATTGAACGCCGAAATGAGGCCAAAAAACAGTCCGATTCCAAGGATAACTAACGATTTCATTTTTCCTCCTCCGAGGTGATTAAATGTGCTAAATGCTTAACTGATAGAAGGATTATAGCTCAAAAGCTGCCCTTGTCAACATTACAGGATACTTTGATGTGTGTTGTTTTACATATAAAACGCACTATGAGATAATCTCATTCCTACATCTGTAAAGGAGGCTCTTATGCCATCGTTAGAAGTATTAGTAATTGGGCGGCATGTCGTTCCAGGTGATAAGAACTATGAAGCTCGGGCTAAAATCGCAGAGATGATTCTGAGCAGACCGGATCAGATCAATCTCACACAACTTGCTGACCGTGCAACATTGCAGGAGATGTCAGGGATAGACCTTGCGACTGTTGATGGATCGGTTGGCTTTTTGAAGCTAAAGCCTGACTTTGTTATATACATTGTCGATGATGTCTTCAATGTTGAATGCTTTTACCTGTTTCACCTCGCGTATTCATACTTCGAACGGAATAAGCAACAGGGACGGATTCTGCTTATCAAAATGAGTGACGAATCACAGGAAGCAGGTTTAAGCTTGGTTGAAAAAACCATTGTTTGGCACCACCCTGAACCGGCTGAAAAGCTCGCTCAATTCATTGATCAGATGTATCAGTAAAATAGTGCAGCAGGGAGTAATCACTCCCTGCTTGCACCTCATTCTAAAGCGCAGTATTCTTAGAAATAAGCATGCTACTTCAAACGTTACTTCTTTCTTCAATAGTCGTTTTTGCTCTCGTAACCACAGGATTTATCTTAGCTGTAAAGCTTAAAAATAACGGGATTGCAGATGTATTGTGGGGCATTGGGTTTATTGTTATTACGTATACAACTCTCTTTGTAAACGGCATTTATTCAATCCGACAACTCGTCGTGACAGTACTCGTACTATTCTGGGGTGTCAGGCTTGCTGCACATATCTTCATGCGAAACAAAGGAAAAAAAGAGGACTTCAGATATGCTGCATGGAGAGCACAATGGGGGAAAGCATGGGTCATTAAAAGTTACCTCTATGTCTTTTTGTTGCAAGGATTTTTCATGCTCCTTGTAGCCCTCCCCGTATTATTCACAAATACATATCCTGGTCCCACGATAGGACTCCTTGACCGGATTGGGGTAGTAATGTGGCTTATTGGGTTTTATTTTGAAGCAGTGGGTGATTGGCAGCTAATGCAATTTAAGAAAAAAGCGAGCAACAAAGGACAGATTATGAATAAAGGTTTGTGGAAATACACAAGACACCCTAATTACTTTGGGGAAAGTCTCATGTGGTGGGGGATTTATGTAATAGCGCTCTCAAATATGTCCGCATGGTGGACATTTATTGGACCTCTTTTTATTACATTTTCACTGTTAAAAGTTTCAGGAGTTACAATGCTTGAGCGTAAATACAAAGGTGACAAAGCATACCGTGAATACCAAAAAACAACATCAGCTTTCTTCCCATGGTTTCCTTCAAAATCTTGACCAAGCGCAGGTTATAGGGTATAATTTCGCATCGTCAATTGAGAAAGGGGCAATAACATGCCTGTTCAAAAAGTGGTCGCAGAATTGTACGGAGCACAGTTTACCCCTGATAACTTGTTGGAAATCGCTGAGGCGCTCCATTCAATGTTTTCAGGTAGCGAAATCTTTGTTGAGAAGCGTACGGGACACGTTTATTTCAGGATTGATCCCGACGACACTCTGGTGCCATTCGATCCTGCAGTTGCCATTTTAGGGCCTGAAATGAGTATTGATGAGCTGAAGACACTTGCCCAAAAGGTGCAACAAGTCTTGTTTGTCAACCAGGTGGCTGCACAATCGCCTGCTGTCATATATATCGAAGATATGCTTGAAGAAGGTGACGCACAGGTTCCTGTGCATTAAGTAAAAGACCACCAATTGATGAAAGGGCACGTTTACATGCGTGCCCTTTTTTTGTTTCGTTTTTTTGAAAAAAGACCTATAGCAGCGTATACTACAATACCGACAGCTAGTGAATGGAATTCTGAAATGGTTGTGACGCTGTATGGATTATCAAAGCCCGCGGAAGTTGTCATGCGAAAAGTGTTTGGGGACGACGCGACATATGAAGTGAATCCAGAGGGGATACGGTATGCAATTAAAGGTGTTCCTACAACACCAGGGATAATTGTCTCCGTCGAACCAAAGGATAAAACACCAGTAGCATTAAGTGATCTGGTTAACTTAAGTGGCGTTTTCCTGCAATATATTTTCGCGTTAGACAACGAGACACTGCCGTTTACATACGATGTAGCTTATGAAGGCAAGGTAATCGGACAACTCACTTTCTGATCGGTGCTTGAAGGGCGTGGAAATCCTCCACGCTCTTTTTTTGTTGACATTTTCGAGAGGGAAGACCATAATTTATCTATTCTTGTACGCTACTATCTGGACTAACCAACCAAGAGAGTACAAAATCGAATTACTTTACGTTACAAGTTAAAGCGGCTAGATTCGTCTAGCAAGCGAAGTGGAACCACGGATAACACCGTCTTCGCAAAAACATTTTTTAAGTGTTTTTGTTAAGGCGGTTTTTTTATTTTTACATATATGGACAAACAAGACCTACAGTATTTAGACAATCTGAGACATTCAGCAGCACATTTGTTAGCTGCAGCAGTCATGGAGCTATACCCTCATGCCAAACGAACAATTGGACCTTCAATTGAGAACGGATTTTATTTTGACTTTGATTTTGGTGACACGAAGGTTTCTGAGGATGACCTGATCCGAATTGAGGAGAAAATGAGAGAAATTATTAAAACCTGGACTGGATTTGAACGGTATGAATTATCAGCGGATGACGCTAAAAAAGAATATCCAGATAATAGCTATAAACACGAATTAATTGACGAATTTTCTGGAAAAGGAGAAACGCTCACATTCTACAAGTCAGGTGAATACTGGGATCTATGCCGTGGAGGACACGTTGAGCATCCAAATCGCGAACTGAAACATTTTAAATTAATGTCTATTGCAGGAGCATATTGGAGAGGAGACGAGAACAATAAAATGTTAACTCGTATTTATGGAACCGCATTTCCAACAAAGGATGAATTAATGAAGCACCTTCATATGCTTGAAGAAGCAAAGAAACGTGATCACAGAAAATTAGGTCGTGAGATGGATTTATTTACGTTCTCAGAACACGTTGGAGGAGGATTACCGCTATATACCCCAAAAGGTGCCCTTGTTCGACGGCTCTTAACTGATTTCATTGAAGAAGAGCAGGTGAAGCTTGGATATACCCAAGTGTGGACTCCACAGATTGCAAAAGCCTCCCTTTTTAAACTGTCTGGTCACTATGACAAGTATAAAGACGACATGTTCCGTGTTGTCTCAAACTATTCCGATGAAGAATATTTCTTGAAACCAATGAATTGCCCGCAGCACACACAGATTTATGCTTCTCGTGCGCGAAGTTACCGAGATTTACCACTTCGGTATTCAGATTTTGCAATGTTATATCGGGATGAGCGACCAGGAGAATTAAACGGACTAGCACGCGTCAGGTCCTTTTCAACGGATGACTGTCACATCTTCTGCCGTGAGGATCAGGTTGACGCCGAAATTGACAAAGCGCTGCAAATGACCAAGCACGTAATGGAAATATTTGGATTCAAATATCGGTACCGCCTGTCTACCCGAGACCCGCAAAACAAGGAAAAATACTTAGGTGATCCAGCAACGTGGGATAAAGTTGAAGCATGGGCGGTTGAGATTATGAAGAGAAATGAGATCCCATACTATGATGGGCCGGGAGAGGCCGCATTCTACGCTCCTAAGATGGATTTAATGGCTACAGACGCATTAGGGCGTGAGTGGCAACTTTCAACAGTCCAGATTGACTACGTACAGCCAGAACGCTTTGGATTATCATACACCGATTCAGATGGAACGGATAAAACTCCCGTTATGCTGCATCGCGCAGTACTTGGCTCGGCAGAGCGAGCAATGATGATCCTTCTTGAGCATTTTGAAGGACGACTTCCAGTTTGGCTCGCACCTATTCAAGTAAAGGTACTTCCAATTTCTGACAAACACATTGAATATGCAGAAAAAGTAGTAAGTACGCTCAAAACCGGAGGCATTCGGGCTGAAGTAGATAGCCGCAGCGAAACGCTTAACGCAAAAATTCGGGATGGGGAGATGGAGAAGACCCCATATTTGCTCGTGGTCGGCGATCGCGAGCAACAAGAAGGAACAGTCGCCCCACGTGCTCGTGGTAAAGGGAACCAACCTGCGGTACAATTAGAAAACTTCCTCGCTCATATTCATGAGCTAGTGACCCAAAAGTCACTTGAGGTTTGATAAATTGAAATTTATTCCATAAACTGATATCATAATCTGCCTTTGAACAAGTTATCCGTCCGAGTCAACCAAGAAATCCGCGCACCAGAAGTGCGTGTTTTATCTGAAGAAGGAAAACAAGTTGGTGTTATGAAGCTTGGGGAAGCACTTTCCCACGCCAAGAACCTAGGAGTCGACCTCATCGAGATCGTTCCTAACGCAGTGCCACCAGTTGTAAAAGCTATTGATATCGGTAAATATCGATACCAAGAAGAGAAGAAAGCTCGGGAATTAGCGAAAAAGAACAAAGGGTCTGAAGTAAAAGAGATTCGCTTTACGCCTTTTATTGGAGATGCAGATTTTGAAACCAGAATCCGTAGAATTGAGGAATTCTTAGGAGAAAGCAACAAAATTCGCATTGTAGTTGTATTTTCCAATAAGCAGCTTGGAGCGAAAGAACATGGGTATAAGGTATTACAGCGAATTCTTACAAAGTTTGAAGGACGCGTAGTATTAGACATGGATGCTAAATTCTTTGGAAGACATTTAGCAATGGTTATCTCACCATATAAAAAAGGGAGCAAAAAAACAGAAGAATCTAAAAATGCCGAAAGCAAAAACGAACAAATCAATAACTAAGCGCTTTAGAGTTACCAAGAACGGAATCGTTCTTCGTGGACAAAGCTTTACCAGCCACTTAAAAGTGCGCAAAAGCAGCAAGCACAAGCGAAGTTTGTCTGGAACGGTTTCAGTTCATAAGACATACGCGAAGAAAATTAAAAAGGCGTTAGGATTAAGACCATAAACATACACCTATGCGAGTAAAATCAATTGCAAGCCGAAAACACAAAAAGATCCGACAAGCGACTAAGGGATTCAGAAATGCAGCCCGTCGTCGTATTAATGCTGGAAAGCAAGCTATTATGCATGCTGGACAATACGCATATGTTGGACGAAGACTTCGAAAACGAGATATGCGTTCCCTTTGGATCGTTCGACTTTCCGCAGCTGCAAAAGCTGAAGGAACAAGCTACAGCGTATTAATCAATAAATTGAAGAAAGCGAATATCGAAATTGATCGAAAGATTTTAAGTGACATTGCAATTAAAGACTATAACACCTTCAAGAAGATCGTTTCAGATCTCTCCAACTAACCCATAGTTGATTTCAGTCTCTTTTTAACCTAAAATTCTCCTAATCGTTTAATTCTGTGAGGAGAATACCGTGAGTATTAAACAAACGGTCGAAAACCTTGTCCTGCTGGGAGCAACAGAAGCAGAAATCGCTCGCGCATTACGGGATACTGGAGCCGATATTTACGATGTCGCGCAAGAGATGAATCGGTTCCATGGAAAAGTCAGAGTATCCGATGAAGGCGGGGTGCTAAAGCTAATAATTGACGTTGCAAACACATCACGTGCTGAAGGTGGCGACATTGTTGTCTGGAAAGTACCTGAAACATATAAAGGGATTTCACAACCGCTGTCGATTTATGCCGTTCGGTACGAGGTGGCAATTGGCGGAATGGAAGTCGCCACGTCTTTTTTCAAATGGCTTGGCTTTACCGAAGTTCTTGAACTCAGACGAGACTATGAAGGAGCGCTATCAAGAGTATTTGAGACAAGTACTCTCTCATTAGTTTTGTTTGAGTCACAAAGGATCTCAAGTCCATCGGTGGGAGAATCAATGCTAATTTTCAATGCGAGCGGGATTATCGATTCATTTGTTGATTTCAAAATTGATCTCACCGAATGGACGAAACGACATAATGTTCGTATCAACGAAACGGTCGTAGAGGGAAACCGTATGTCGGTAACAATTGGCTCAATCTTTCTCTTTAAGATCGCCTTTGTTAAAGGGTAACACCGAGTCTTTCTCAAATATTAAAAACCCTCATTGCGAGGGTTTTTCTTTTGGCCTAAGGCGCGATACAATAGCCATATGCAAGAAGATGTGTCCAAGTTACGAAATGAGTTTATTTCTCGTGCGCTTTCCACAGAAAACAAAGAGGAATTAGAAGCACTCCGTATTGAATTCTTAGGAAAAAATGGAAGATTCACAGCGCTTTTAAAACAGCTAAAAGACATTGACCCCTCTGAGCGAAAGCATGTAGGAGAACTACTAAACGAAACAAAAAAAGTGTTGGAAGATACACTCTCTGGACAGCAGAGAGAAAATGAACAAAGAGGTGAGAGAGGATTTGATGAAACAATTCCTGGAATTAAACCGCCAATTGGACACATTCATTTAATCTCAAAAGCGATCGATGAAATTTCAGCTGTCTTTGAAAATATTGGCTTCGTACGACGCAGATATCCTGAGGTTGAGTGGGACTGGTTTGCGTTTGAATCATTAAACTTCACAAAACTACATCCGGCTCGCGATAACTGGGAAACATTTTTCGTGGATACTCCAGCGGATCCCAAACTTGGACCAATGCTTCTCACACCACACACCTCATCTGGACAAGCCCGTGAGATGCTTGAGAAGGTAACACTGCCTATTCGAATGATTAACATTTCAAAGTGCTACAGAAGGCAATCTGATGCATCTCACTTAACCATGCTTCATCAATTTGAGGGCTTAGTTATTGATACCAATATTAATTTTGTGCACTTGAAAGGGACTATTGATTACTTTATGAATTCATTCTTTGGACCAAATCGAAAAAGTAGATTGAGACCATATAATTTCCCGTTCACAGAACCTTCGTTTGAACTCGATATTAGTTGTGACATTTGTGGAGGAAAAGGATGCAAGTTGTGCAAGCAAGGGTGGCTTGAATTAGGTGGAGCTGGAATGGTGCATCCTAATGTTTTAAAAGCTGGAAATATTGATGCAAAGAAGTATCGAGGATTTGCATTCGGATGGGGAGTTGAGCGAGCGTATATGATGAAATCTGGATTACGAGTACCTGACATTCGAATGTTAAATTCAACTGATTTACGATTCCTTACTCAATTTTAAATATGGATGTATTAATAACCGATTCAATGCTTCGTGAGTTTTTAGACACTAAAGCAAGTGTCGCAAAAATTGCAGAATGTATGTCTCTCTGCGGACCATCAATTGAACGGGTCACAAAGGAAGGAAAAGAAACGGTTTATCACGTTGAAGTGACAACAAACCGAGTTGATGCAGCAAGTAGCTACGGCTTAGCACGAGAAGCAAGTGCTATTCTTCCTGAATTTAAAATTCCAGCAAAATTAAAGACTATTCCCCAGGCGAAGGTTTCTTCAAAGACGGCCTTTCCAGTTGAAATTGTTATAGATAAAACAGTATGCGAACGATTCATGGCTATTAAACTTGAGAATGTTGATTTAGCAGCTTCACCGGATTTCATGCAATCTCAACTGAATGCAATTGGACAAAGACCAATTAACAACGCAATCGATATTACCAATTACGCTATGTTTATGACTGGTACCCCAATGCACGCATTTGATTACGATAAACTCGTAACTCAAAAAATTGTGGTGAGAATTGCCAAAAAAGGGGAATCGTTTACGACCCTTGATAACAACACCCATGCAGCACACGGGAATGAAATTGTTTTCGATGACGGAAACGGCACGATCATAGATATTCCAGGTGTCATGGGGTGTGCAAATACAGCGGTCTCTGCAACTACAAAAACAATTTTATTAGTCAGTGAACACATGGACCCATTGAAAATTCGAGAGACTTCTCTAAAACACGAAATTCGCACCTATGCTGCAAATTTAAATGAGAAAAATCTTGATCCACATATGATGGAGAGTGGCCTTTTATACGCTGTTGGTCTTTTTGAAAAACATGCAAAAGCAACTATTGGAAGTACGCTTTTTGATTGGTATCCAAACCCAGAAGACAAAAAAATTATCACAGTAACAAAAGATGCGATCGATGCAATTTTAGGAATCCAAATTTCTGATACAGAAATGATTCGGATACTTGAAACACTCGGTTTTTCTTTAAAACAAAAAGGTAACACCTTTACGATCACTGTTCCCACGTTTAGAAATAACGACGTCGAAATACCAGAAGACATCGCAGAGGAGATAGCACGTGTGTACGGGTACTTTAGGTTTCCAAACGAACTGATGGAAGGACGTTTGACTAAAGAGTCACAAAATCCACAATTCGCTTTCGAGAACCAGATAAAAACGCTTCTCTCAGGGTGGGGAGGAGTTGAGGTGTATACAGAGTCATTAGTTGGCAAAGATATGGTGAATGAGAATGCGCTGCGCCTAAAAAACCCATTGGGAGGAGACAGAGAATATTTAAGAACTGATCTTGTGTCGTCACTGTTTGATGCAGCACGCGTGAATAAACATGAAAAAAGGCCATTTCATTTATTTGAATTAGCTCATGTCTATTTACCACAGCCAAAGAAACTTCCAAAAGAAGAAATGCGCTTAGCAGGTATTTTTGTGAATACTGATTACCGACACGCAAAAGGCGTATTGGAGGCACTGTTTGAAGTGTTGCATATTACAAAAATACAGCCCTGTCTCTTATACACATCTGACGCTGCCGACGAGCGATCTAGTGTA
>ERZ761594.370-NODE-370-length-14178-cov-10.294272_pt1 | contig 14178 bp, 17 predicted proteins | sample MGYA00511036_ERZ761594 | MGnify/ENA primary metagenome ERZ761594 (study PRJEB28899, sample SAMN03785561) | bioreactor sludge metagenome | biome: EBPR Sludge; feature: EBPR Bioreactor; material: 0.22µm filtered reactor supernatant | place: Saint Lucia: Queensland... | reverse complement strand
GTCCGTTGATCGTAACTTCACATCAAATTCCTCAAGACTCGTATCAAGATCAACCACCTCAGGATCAGTAGCATATGGAGATGGAATTTTAACTTCACCAATTGGGGTTGAGGTTGGAATAGGGCTTGGTGTCGGCAAAATAGTGCTCACGACCTTCTTTCCAGGTGTGGTAAATGCCATTATGATGACGAGCATTAACGAAAATAAAAACAAACCTCCAAGAAGCTTAAACTTCAAAGGCATTCCTTTTATTTTTGAGATTATTTCCTTTGGATCAATTGGTGGTGTCTTCTTTCCTGTTTCAGCAGGTGCAACAACAACAGGAGGAGGTGTACCACTGGTGGTTGGCTGTGGTGTGACCGGTGCAGCTGGCGTAACAGGCGTTGGAGACACAGGGACAGATGGTGCCTGTTGTGACTGGGGTGGAGTTACTGGATTTTGGTCGTTCATGATTTAAACTTAATCTGTTTCATTACCTCTTTCATAAAACTGGTAGCTTCTTTGAGAAATTGCTGGGATTCATTGAGTCTAAATAATACCTGATTGTATGCATCTGCCTTTTTCGAAGTTTGCTTATCATCTACTAAAATAAGCGTAGAAATGATTTTTTGTGCATCAATTTCTTTTTCTAAACTTCTCGTGAGCTTTTGGTCAACTTCAAGGATCGAACGTTCTGCTTGATTTACATCATGATCTCCGACTCCCCGAATTTGAGAAACTTTGGATTTCGTATTACTGAGAATGGTGTTTAATGTGGTTCTCAGCTCAAACGCTTTTCCTAAAGGAATAGTTGAAAGGACTTCGTATGCCAGAGCCTCGGTTACAGGGTAGTGTTTCACGGCCAAAGTAGAATCGTTCACAAGGTCTTCAAGTGTGCCCGCACTATTAATGCGTTGCTTGTGATTTTTCCACCATGCAACATCTGTATCAAGACGAGTAAAGAGTCCTCCTCGTGTTGTCTCAGTAACCCCAGCTGTTTCAGAAAGCCTCATCCGCAACGCGACGAGGTACGTTGTGAGAACATCATCTCGTGCTGCAATCATAACGGCAGTTGCATCACGAGCCTTTGTTTGAGATGCAAGTGTTTTTGCTTGTAAATATTGTGCCCGAGAAAGCAGATAGTCTGCGTGTGCTTTGTTGTATTGATCAACCATAAACACATAGTCCTTATACGCGATTTCATACGTAAACGCGTCGCCACTTGGAGTAGGAGTTGCTGTCGCGGTTTGGGCAGAACTCGACGATTCTTGCGCGCGTGTTGTTGCGGCAAAAACAAAAAGACCAATGGCCACTAATATAAATACTTTTCTCATATGAATTGTCATTTTATGTAATCAGATATTGAGTAAAATTGCAAAGCACTTAGTAGACAATCTTAATTCGTCCAAAGTCAAATTGTACAGGAGAGCTCGTCTGGCTCTTCATTTGGACCCGATATGTGTTATTCCCAGTAAAAAATGAGAGCCTCCCTGAAGAAACAAGGGTTGGCTGCGCGCTACTCACTGAAATTTCACTCCCACTTACGCCGACACCATTTGTGACATCAAAAAGCCGCAGAGTAACATCTCCACTTCCTCCAACGACCCAGGTTATCGCATCCCATGTTGCATACGGATTTGAACCATAATCACTTATTTTCAACTGAACGTCACTGCCCGCCACGTTCGTCCAGTTTGTGTCAGTTGTTCTACTCTCCCCACCAAAAAGCGGGATGTATGTAATTTGCGCACTTTTTGGAGCGGACACATTCGTTGGCGCAGGGGTTGGTTTCGTAGTTGCCGTTGGCAGTGGAGTCTGTGCGATACGCGTTGGTTCTATTTGAAACGATGTATCAACAGCTCTCCCTGATTCCCCTGCTTGGGGAAACTCAAAATCATTCACATCGACAATCGGACGCCTCTCCAGTTGGTCAATACGCTGTGAATCAAATGAGTTTTTCTGAGAAAGTTGAGTGAAGTTGACAAATAAAAACAGAATCGCTCCGTTAAGAAGCATAAGTAGGATGAAATTAACTTTGGTGAGCGACATGAGACAGAATAACCGTTGATCCTTCAGGACCATCTTTTACAGTATATCCTTTTTCCTCCAAAACCTGTCGAATACGATCAGACTCTGAAAAGTTCTTCTGAGCACGAGCATGGTCACGTTGAGCTAGTAACGCAGTAATTTCCGCGGGAACTACAATATCTTCATTCTTAATATCTTTTAAATTAAAGCCAAGGACTTCATCAAAAAGTAACAAGAGATCTCGTTTATCAGGACTCGGGATATTACTCTTTACCATTTCCCATACCACGGCAAGTGCTGCTGGCATATTCAGGTCATCCGATAGCGCACTTTGAAACGCATCGCGAAATCCCTGCACTTTCGAAAGCTTTTCTTCAGATAATTCTGTTCGATTTTCATCACTCACCTCAGTAAATGAGCGATATGCGCTTTGTAATTTACCGAGTGCATTTTGTGCTGCAGTTAATCCTTCCCACGTAAAATTCAGCGGAGACCGGTAATGGCCTGTCATGTAAAAGTATCGTAAAGAAAGCGGATCAAACCCTTTTTGTAGAATATCAGTCACCGTGTACGCATTTCCTAAACTCTTCCCCATTCGTTTTCCATCAACCAGTAAAAATGCACTGTGTACCCAGTATTTTGCAAATTGCTTTCCGGTTGCACCTTCACTTTGAGCAATTTCATTTGGATGATGGGTAGATTTTAAATCTTCTCCTCCGGCATGGATGTCAAAGCTTTCTCCCAGATACTTCATGCTCATCGCAGAACATTCAATATGCCATCCAGGGAAACCAATACCCCACGGACTCTCCCACTCCATGTGGCGCTTCTGGGCCTCGTCATCAGTTTCACCATTAAAATTTCGACCATTCGGATAACTAAACTTCCAGAGTGCAAAATCACGCGGATTCTTTTTTTGCGGGTTTGCTTCGATACGTGCTCCTTCTAGTATTTTGTCTAAGTTTGACAGTTCGCCATAAATATTATGAGTAACGGATTCATACTGGACTGTGTCAAAATACAGTCCATCATCAATTGTGTATACAAACCCTTTTTCTTCAAGTCGTTTAATCAACGCAATTTGTTCAGGAATGTGGTCAGTCGCCTTGGCCAGTTCTTGCGGAGGCACTAGATGCAAAGCCTGTGCATCCTTGAGAAACGCTTCTGTATAAAATTGTGCAACATGCCACGCGTCTTTCCCTTCTTTTTTTGCAGACTTTTCTAGTCGATCTTCACCCTGAGATGCGTCACCTTCATTATCGCCCGTTAAATGACCAACGTCTGTTATGTTCATGACAAAGTGAACATCGTTCCCTTCATATTTCAGTGCGCGTAGTAATAAATCACTCGTGACAAATGTTCGGAGATTGCCGATTGTAACAAACGAATACACCGTTGGACCACAGGTGTACATACCGATCTGACCCCGGTGTAATGGAGTAACTGTTTCAATCGATCGGGAGAGTGAATTGTAGACCTTCATTTAGGGAGAGTATATCACGCGACAATTCGTGAAGTTAGTAAAAAACAGTTATTTTCCACCTCCGGCTTTTGTTTCCTGACGCTTTCCAGTCAATGCGCGTTTGAGCCCATTTACCGCCTGCCGTAACTTTCCTTGTGGTGGAACAAACGATTCTTGTGTATTTGTCTGCCCTTGGTGCATGAGTGCATCCTGGGACTGCTGATATTGTATTTCAGTCTGTGCATTCCGTTGTCTAATAGCTGCTAATTGATTCTCAAGGTCAGCAAGCATCGCCCGTTCTTGCCTTGCTATTGCTTCTCTATCGAAAGATTCTCCTTGAGACTGAATGGACTGAACTACCTGTGGTGGTTGTTCCTGAGGTGCACTCGCTTCTTTCGTCTCGCCCTTCACCTGAGACTCTGCTGTTTGTACCAGTTCCTTTGTCTCCTCTTTCACCAATTTTGCAACAGATTGTGCGGTCGCGGCAACTGATTGGAGTGGACGTTTATATAGCGTTTGTGGTGTCATAGAGCTCTTCTTCCTTCAATTGCACGAGTTAACGTTGTTTCATCTGCAAATTCTAAATAGGCACCCGTTGGGATACCCATGCCAAGCCGAGTGATCTGTAATTGTGTATTCTCGCTATTCATTTCTCGTAATCGACGGGTTAAATACATGGCGGTCGCTTCTCCTTCCATTGTAGGGTTTGTTGCAATAATCACTTCAGGAAATGGTTCGGCTGAGCGAACACGTCTCACCAAGTCTTCCAAGAAAATCTCATCGGGCCCAATATTTTCGAGTGGATTAATTGACCCATGCAATACATGGTATAAGCCTTTGTACTTTCCCGTTTTTTCAAACGCTAAAATATCAAGCGGTTGCTCGACAACTAACACAATCGATTGATCACGGCTTTTGTCAGCACATACAGGGCATGGATCTGTCTCTGCAACGTTTTTACAAATAGTACACAGTACTGTATTTTTCTTTAAATTAGAGAGTGCGCTTGCAAACCCGTCAAGTTCATTTTGGGGAACATGAAGCAAATAGTACGCCAGTCGTTGTGCCGTTTTCGGACCAACACCGGGCAACTTTTCAAAGGAATTAATAAGATCAGTCAAGGCTTTTGGTGCGCGCATTGTAGGCTATTGTATCAAATTCGTGTTTGTCACTTTACTGGAGTCAGCTCAAGAATTGCAGCGCTATTCGCGCGAAAATACTGAACTGTTTGCCATTCTTTATTTACCGGTGTCACAGGAAGTTGTGTTTGTGAGCCTTGGAAATCTCGTCGTGTGAAAGTAAATTGTTCATATGGGATACCAGTAAATCGAATAGGTACCGCTTCAACATGTTTGTTCTCAGGATCATAATTCACTACAAATAACCGAATACTTTTTTCATCGATTCGTGCAAACGAGGTGACCCATGAGCCATTACCTGCAATATTCACCCGCTGTCCTAGGGCCATCGGCTTTAGAAACTCAAGCGCGCGGTATCGGGGCTTTGGTTCAGGTGCTCCATATTTTTCATGAGTAAGTATCCCCCACCGTCCCCATAATTTTGCAGGTCCAGGGCCGTCCTTTATTTCAAATTGAAACAAACCATCAATTTTGTCAGCAGCAATACTAATAGACGAAAGTGTATGAATCGCACTAAAGGAGTTGTCGTAATACGGTGAATTTGCGCTATCGACTCCGTTCTCTGTGACAAATAATTCAAGATTCGCCTCCCCGGCTTGGGCTTTCCATGCTTGTACGTTTTCAATTTGCTTTGCTAAATCCTCTGTATCAATTCCATACTGGTGCCAAGAGAAGAAATCAACGCGGGCGCCTACGATTTGAGTAACCCCATCAAACCAGTTTCTATATAAACTCGTGGTAGCAGGTCCTCCAATTTTAAATGGCAAAACATTTTGTGCTGCAAGAGCGCCATCACTGCTTGCTTTATACAGATCACGATAATCTTTTGGAGGATACACTTTAAATTGGCCAAACAAATCAGGCTCATTCCATACCTCGTAATATACATTTGAAATTCCTAACCCATTTGTTCCACTAATGTGCTCAATCGTTGCTTTCACGAGGTTTCTCCATTCCGTCAAGTTTGGCATGTCAACATCTTTAACTCCAAATGCGACGGGATTGTAGGAAAGTGACAGAAATGGTTTAGCTCCCGTAGCTAAGATATCACGCAGATATGCATCAAACTCAGTCCAATTATATGTTGTAACGCCATTTTCCTTGGATACAATCGGGAAAAAATCATACATGTGGTCAATACGAATATAGGAAGGAGCTAGATTTCTCACCTGGCCCACGACAGGAGCAAGGGATCTCCCTCGTTCCTCACCACCTTGAGCCAAATACCGCCATGAATTCTTGGTGTCTGGAAGCGGATTTGAAACATCAACAACAAGATTTGCCTTAATACCTGAAGCGCGACCGGTGATGCTTGCTTGGTTTCGTACCAGTTCAAGCCCCACAACAAGCCCAACAACAAGAATTAGTATCGAGAATACGCGGTAAATTGAACGGAAGATTTTCACTCATTCAGAATATCACAACTATTTATTGTGAGAGTTTTCCAAGAAGGCCGGAGATACCTTCTTCTTCGAGCATTTTTTGAGCTGCTTTCTTTTGCACTCCTTCAAATGCTTGATTAATAGCTTTTTCGAGGTCTTCAAGTCGTTCACCGTTTCGTCCAATGAATTGAACTTTTTGATCAGCTGAAACTTTTACATTATATTCTCCCCGTTCAACTGACTCAGTAATTTCTGCAAGCTTTTTCTGCATCTTCTGAGCCTGTGAGCGCAGCTCGAGTAATTGTTTCCCTTGTTTTAATTTATCAAACATTGTGTCTTATCTTAGTTGCCAAAGATTTCCTTAGCAGCGTTAATAATATCAGGCTCCTTCGGAGTGGTCAAACTGGGGACAATGCGTGCTGATGCTGGTGGCTCTTCTAATGCAAATTCAACTTTGATCGTGGTACCAAAAACGGCAGACAAAACACTCTCAAATGCAATTCGATACCCAGGGGTCTCAAGCCGTTCTTTATGGAACTTAAAGTACACGCCAACAGTGAACACGGTGCCGTTAAAGGCAATAGGCTTTGCAGCACGCAACAGTGCTTCAACCGGTCCATTTTTAGACCGTAGCGCAACGAGTATTTTCGTCCAGGTTTCGTCAGGGAATGCTTCGTTTGGAACAACTGACAACTTTGGCATCATCGTTTCTGTTGTTTCAACGACATCTGCTTTTTGAGTTTCGATTTCTTTTACCGGTTCAGTAATTGGAGCATTAGTCGCTAGTTTTACCACTTGGGGCAGGGGTTGGGCTTTTTTTTCAGGCTCTTTGGGAACTCGTGGTTTAAATTTAAGAACAGCGATCTCCAGTGGCAGGAAGTCATTCAAAGAAAATGCAGATCGGGACTTCGCTTCAAGCAAAAATTCGAGAAACGAAATCGCTTCAGATTCTGAAAGCAATGGAGTTCCTTTTGCGACCCCAACATTTCTTAACAATTCCTGATGTACCTCACTAATAACATTCGTTAAAAACAGTTTGCCATCAATTCCGTTATTCGTGAGTGTCTCAAGATATCGAATCGCGGAAGCAGCTCCTTCACTCGACACTTTTTGCAAAAGGTCACGAACGCCACTATTTCCCCCATTAAAACGGGATTCAATAAGAGCTTTTGTAATCGATCCACCCGAAATAGACAGCTCCTCCAAAATCTTCACAGCATCTCGAAAAGAGCCGTCTGCTTGGTGTGCTATTAATTCATATACTCCATCTTCAACCTCAAATTTTTCTTCCTTTGCAATAAAAGCCAACTTTTCGGAGATTTCTTTCGTAGACGCTTTGTGAAATGGAACAATCGCGAGCCGAGAAATAACTGTCTGTGGTAGCTTCTGAGGATCAGTGGTCGCTAAAATAAAAACGACATGAAGTGGAGGCTCCTCAAGTGTTTTTAACAGTGCATTCGCAGCTTCGGTGGTTAACATGTGAACTTCGTCGATAATATAAATTTTTCGAGGAGAAATTGATGGAGCAAGCATAATATCTTGCTTTAACGCTCGCACTTCATCAATTCCGCGATTACTTGCGGCATCCATTTCAACAACGTCAATATGGGTGCCCTTCGTTATCGCAAGACATGAATCACATTTGTTACACGGCTCAAACGATCCCTTCTTTTTGTGTTCGCAGTTTAAAGCTTTCGCTAAGATTCGCGCAGAAGATGTTTTCCCTGTTCCACGCGGTCCAGCAAAAAGAAACGCGTGCGGAAGTTCTGTGTTTGAGAGTAAGTTTTGTAATGCTTCGCGTGCGCTCTCTAAATTAAGCTCAGATATTTTTTGGGGACGATACTTTAAATAGAGCGTCATGATACGTTGAGAGTACCACGGAGTAACACCATTCGAAAGAGAACAAACTGGCACATGTGTCTCCAAGACTCGTAAATTTGAAGTAACAGAAAAGCCACCTTGGCGGTGGCTTCAGTTTTGATAACTAACCATGTCTGGTTAACGGTATCCTCCAATATGCACTTGAGCACACGAGGAGAAATGCTGCGAAAGTACCTTCATACCGTGCAAAAATTTGTTGGTCGGTGGCTTCTTTCGACTTTTCCTGCTTAGCAATGATTGTGACAACCATCATTGCTATTTCCACTTCCTCAGGTGTTTGAGCCACGCAGCGGGCGATATCCCTTAAAAGAAAATGGAACCTGAAGGGAATTATATTCAGAACAACCCTCCATCCACGCCGTCCCTGATAATACTTGCAAAGCAGATCGTACAGACTCATCTCGATCTCCTAACGAATATCTACTTTTTTGATTCTTACAATATACCTCTTCTGCGTACAAAAGTCAATACTATAAGATGAATGTCTCTGCTTTGGTATGCGTGTTCAGGATACATATAGACCACAAACTGACACAAAAAAACACCCTCTGCGATACACAGAGGGCGGTCGGCTACAATAACTCAACCCGTGTTTGCCCGAATTGGGACACTTGCAAAACGTATGAGTCGTCCAAAGTTACCAGCGCTTGGCGGATATTAAACCGCTTCGCGTTCTTCATTTTGTGATCAGGCGGCACTATCACCCAATCGCCACTGAACTGAGGTATCATCGCAACATCAGCAATATTGTGCGAGCGTGGGTAATGTCGCCGCCCTTCGCCAATCCGTTGAATTAAAAAATCCGGGTGGTGACAGTAAATCAGCCCTTCTTGGTCAACACCCATGTGATACATATCGACAATGAGTTGACAACCAATGTTGAAGTCAGAAATGTTCTTTAGACCGGTAACAATCTTCTGCGCTTCAGTACGTTGAATACCTAAGTTTACAATCAGTTTCACGATGGTTCCCTTCGAACGACAACGAATAGATCAGGAATTATACCGATAAATGGGAACTGAAGCAAAACGACGGTTAATCGTGGTGAATACCGAGTAAATGAAGTGCTGAATGTTCAATTAATTCGTATAGACTATCTTCTATCGTTATATTTTTCTTTTTCGCATCATCCACGGCATGCGGGTAACTTACAATGATTTCCCCAAGATGCAGAATATTGTCTGGTGGAAATTTAAACGGACCCTCCATTTCTGATTGTACGAACGAAAGAACTGGGTGTGCGGCAGCTTCTGCACCTTTTTCTTTTAAGTGTGTTTTTACATACTCAAGCATCTGCGCACGACTTACAATAACAACTGATACTTCAGCTTCGGACTGGATACCTTGAGACGCGAGAAATTCAGCCAACCGAGACTTTAATGAAGTCACAGAAACTGGGCTTTGAGTTCGTTTTAATATCGATACACTAATCATTTGGGTTGTATTGTACCAGTTTGAAAGGAAAACTACTAAACTCAGCGGGTTATTGAAGTTTTGCGCGAACCATTTCACTAATTACGCGACCGTCTGCTCTTCCTTGAGTTTGTGCCATAACTAATTTCATAATTGCTCCAAAGTCCGAGCCCGCAGTAGCAATTGCTTTGTCAACAATAGCAGTTAACTCTTCAGTTGAAAGACCTTTTGGAAGAAACTCATTTAAAATAGCGAGCTCCAATTTTTCTTTTTCAGCGCGTTCAGTCTCCCCCGCTTTCTCATACATTTCAATTGCATCAGAGCGTTTTTTAGCCTCTTTCCGAACAACGTCTATCTCTTCTGCTTCAGACAATTCATGCATTTTGTTGATTCGATCGTAATTAATTGCAGAAAGAAGCATCCGCATGGTTGAAAGTCGCAGTTCGTCGTGCGCTTTTAACGCATCCTTTAGTTGTTGTGAGACGTTTTCTTTAATCATATGTTGTTTAAGACATCTTTTTTGTCTTCAAGTGTCCCTCCTAATAAATGCCAGTGGGCGTGAGGTACTGCTTGATATTTTCCACCGTTAAAAACGAGTTTATATCCTTTTTCTAATTGCAAGTCTGCAATAATCGATTGCGCTGCAGTTAGTAATGAAAAAAACTGATTTGCATCTGAAAAGTCAGTAACTGAATACACATGATCTTTCGGAACTATCAAAATATGTGTTTCAGAAACTGGCTGAATACTTTTAAATGCGATGACCGTGTCTGATTCGTATACGATAGATGCGGGCGCCTCCCTTTTTACGATTTTGCAGAAGATACAGTCATCCATGCACTAATTATAGCATTTGCGAGCTTATCTGAATCATGGCGAATCAAACTACGCACCAAAGTATCTCCTTTTTGCTTTTCAAACACTGCATTAGAAAGAAAGTCAGATTCCACAATTGTGTATTCTGTTTGGTTTTTTAGGTCGTTTTTCACCACATGGGCATTTTCTTCTAAATACCGATTTTTTATATCCTCTGAAAGAGTGAATGGTTCTTGGATAAAACAAATATCTGGCTTGCGTCCTATATAGCGAGCAATCGTTTCCACATGGTCACGCGCAGTAAATCCATCAGTTTGCCCGTGCTTTGTCATAAGGTTCACAATGTAGAAAATTTTCGCTTTTGATTTTTGTATTGCTTCAGGCACACCTTTTACGACAAGATTTGCAATGGTTGATGTAAATAAATCTCCTGGGCCGAAGATAAGTACATCAGCTGATTCGATTGCACCGCGAGCCTCATCACTTAACTCAGCCCGTGGAACGGTTGACAACTCAACCAGACTTCCATTTGAATTCATCGGCTCATCAATAAAGTGTTCACCCAGGATTTCTTTCCCATTCTCGTACCTGGCAATTAAATGAACACTGTCGTACGTCACAGGAGCAATGGTTCCTTTAATTCCTAATAATTTGCATGTTTCTTCAATTCCTCTCTTTTGAGATCCATACATATCGGTAAGCGCTGCCATGAACAAATTCCCAAATGTCATCCCAGAAATTCCAACCCCCTGAGAAAAGCGATATGTAAAAAGATTTCGAAGTAATTCGTTTTGTTCTTCGTTTGCGAGCGCAATGATGCATTGTCGAATGTCGCTTGTAGGAAGTAATCCGAATTCATCTCTTAAAACGCGATTACTGCCTCCAGAATCCATCATAGAAACAACGGCTGTTAAATCGACCGGACAATTTTTCAAACCACGAAGAACAGTATAGGTGCCGGTACCCCCTCCGATGATAACCATGTGTGTCATAGTTGTAATGTATTGATTTAGTCTTGAAGTGTTAGGCGGGAGATTACTTCAGCTTCAGTTAATAATTCGGTCTTTTCAGAGGCTCGATCTTTCCATTCAATTTTTCCGTCTGTCTTTTGTGAAACAACAAGACGAACTGGAATTCCGATTAAATCACTATCAACAAATTTTTGTCCTGCTCCTAAATCACGATCATCATAGAGTACTTCAATGTTTTCATTCACAAAGCGCTCATAAATCTCTTTTCCACGTCCCTCACCTAGTTCAATCAAATGAACTTGAAATGGTGCGATTGCTTTTGGCCAAATAATACCGCGCTCGTCATGAAATTTCTCAACGATTACCCCCATTGTTCGGGAAATACCAAGCCCATAGCAACCCATAATTGGGAATGCCTTTTTCCCATCTCGATCGATAAATGTGACATCAAATGCTTTGACGTATTTTTGACCCAAATCAAATACGTTTCCGACTTCTGCTGCTTTTGAAGGTTTTAGTGTATCTTTTTTGCAAAGTGGACAGGTGTCCCCTTCACTATATGTTTTAATGTCATCAACGTTTACACAGTAATCACATGAATCACAATATAAAATATTCGCTTCTCCCGCATCCGTTAGGACCTCAAACTCATATGAAATTTTCTCACTAAAACTTCCTCCTGAGGCCTCAGTCACTTTTGCAACGAGTCCCAACTTTTTGAAGATTTTGAGATAAGCCTCTTTTGCTCGGGCATAATATTTGTCAAAATCCTCTTGAGATTCGTGAAAACTATATAAGTCCTTCATTAAAAATTCTCGTCCGCGTAAAATTCCAGACTTTGCACGCAGTTCATCTCGAAACTTCCACTGAATATGATACACAGCAACAGGAAGATCTTTATATGAATGGATTACTTCTTTGACGAGAGGAGTTGCTGTTTCTTCGTTGCTTTGCGCAAGTGCATATTCTTTGTCTGTTCTGCTTTTTATTTTAAAGAGAACATCGACATTATCCCATCCACCGGTTTGCTTCCAGATCGTTGACGGATGCAAAACTGGCATGAGCACTTCCTGTCCATCAATTTTATTCATTTCCTCACGAACAATTTGAGAAAGTTTATTTAACACTCGAAGCCCTAATGGCAAATAGGTGTACACCCCAGACATTACCTGACGCACGTACCCAGCCTGCACGAGTAACCGGTGATTTAGCGTATCCGCATCCTTTGGTGCATCTTTGCGTGTTTTTGGGAATAATTGACTCTGCAACATTTGTGAATTCTTGAGTTCAAGTATAACGCTCGAGAAAAACAAAGTCCATTCGAGACAGAATTACGTGATAACCAGGTGTTTTCTAGTATAAACAGCATTGACATATTGCGTAATATAGGATATAATTCTTTAGTTGTTAATTAATGTTAAGGAGTGAATCGTGGACGGAAATGAGAACGAGCTTTCCAATGAGCTGCTGCTCCTGATCTGGATGATCATTGCACTGTTTTTAGATCTCATTGTGAGCCTTATCATCAAAGCGTTGTTTCCAGCCCTGGAATTAGGTTCCATTTTTGTGGGTGGCCTCTTTGGGTTGGGAGTTCTGCTCGCAATCGGGATTTACTTCCGGCGACGGGAACTGTAGTCAGACAACTATCATTTTTTTTTAAAGCCGGATACTTCTCCGGCTTTTTCATTGGAGAAATATTACTGCATCAGGCTCTGCACGAAGCCTTCTAAAGACCCTGCCGTTAACAACTTGGGAACTTCACGAAATGTCAGAAACGCGACAAGCAAGAGCAACAGATACATTCCATAGGTATGAATTTTCTCTTCATACTTCGGGAGCCGCTTCTTCCCTACAAATATTTCAATAATCAAAAAGAGAATCCGTGAACCATCAAGCGGTGGAAACGGAACGATATTTAAAAGCGCTAAGTTAATTGAAATAAGCGCTGAGAACCCGACAAGATCAAGTATTCCGTGACGCGCTGCTTCTGCCGTGACTCCCACAACACCAAGCGGTCCCGCTAGACCTGCCGGAACTTTGCCACCAAAAATCTGTGTGAACATTTTTCCGAATTCACCCAAAATTAGAACGCTAAAGTCATACGTTTGATATGCGCCATATTGAAGAGATACGAAGAATTTTCCAATACCACTTGTTTGAACGTATCCAGCAGGTGCTGCTGTATAGGTTACACCGAGCAATCCTTGGTTTTCAGGAGCGAATTGTCTCAGTACAAACTTTTCCGTAACTTTCTCATTAGTTTCTGCTCGTTTATAGGTAATCTCTATTTCTTTCCCTGCATGTTTTGCGACAGTTTGACTGAAAAATGAAGGGTTATATAAGTTTCTTCCATCAATCGCTACAATCACGTCTTCAGAGGCAAGTCCAATAGCGGCAGCAGGAGAATCATCTGTCACTTTCTCAACCCGAACTCCTTCAGGTACGCCCGCAACAAAGAAGATCAAGCTAAACGCGAGTACTGCATACACCATATTCATGGTGACACCCGCAGCAGCTACAAATGCACGTGCTAATTTACTTTTATTTACATATGACCGGTGAGGTTGACCCAAATGAGCCTCTTGGGTTTCTCCGTGTAATCGAACGAACCCTCCTAATGGGAGTGCGTTAATAGACCAAATGGTCTCGCCTATTTTTTTACCCCAGACTCGTGGGGGCAGCCCAACCCCAAACTCTTCTGGCCAAATGCCAACAATCTTCGCTGCAATAAAGTGTCCGAATTCGTGCACCACAACCAAGAGGGATAAAACAAGCAGTGCAATGACAATGAAAAGAAGCGTTGAAAGCATAGTAATTATTGTAACAAAGATTTATACCTCATGTTCGAGTAATGTTTCAGGAGTCTCAGTCGCTTCTCGTTTTTTCTTTCGATATTGACTGGTTCCAATAAACAAACCTCCCATTAGTATTGGTACTGTGTATAAAATCGCAACCCCTGTCATGAAATTAGGCGAGAAATACATGACAGACCAGGTAAAGAATGCCCCAGGAATTCCTCCTACAATATTAATTATAAAAAATGACCTGAGAGAAATATGAGAAAGTCCTGTTGCATAGGAAATATAATCAAAATATCCCCCCAAAAA
>ERZ761594.366-NODE-366-length-14292-cov-9.858397_pt1 | contig 14292 bp, 19 predicted proteins | sample MGYA00511036_ERZ761594 | MGnify/ENA primary metagenome ERZ761594 (study PRJEB28899, sample SAMN03785561) | bioreactor sludge metagenome | biome: EBPR Sludge; feature: EBPR Bioreactor; material: 0.22µm filtered reactor supernatant | place: Saint Lucia: Queensland... | reverse complement strand
AGATGGCCAGCGGCGAACACTGCGGCATGTACGAATTTGATTTCCAATCCGAGCGTGACGAGCTGGTCGAGGCCCTGATGACCAACCCAGAGCATGAGGATTGGCCAGACTATGCCGAATCCATCGTCACCAGCCACCGCATTGTCTACCGGCCGATGCAGCGCCGCCGCGACACGGCCGGGCGGTTCACCCGCCAATCTTACCGGGAAGCCTACGGGTAAAATAACAGCCCCGCCTAAAAAGCGGGGCTTTTTTCTGTGTCGGCCGCCCCCACAACTTTCTCATAATTGATTGGCGCGTTTTTGCTACCATAGGGGAATGCAGCCAACGTCTACTCCCGCCGCCAGCAATTCAACCGTTTACCACGGCCGCGCCTGGTCCATCCACCACGGCGACTGCCTCACGGCCGCGACTGCCCAGCCTGACGACAGTATTCAATTGCTGCTGACCTCGCCGCCTTACCCCGGCCTGCACGGCTTCGCTCTCACCGGCGCGGCGTATCACGCCTGGCTGCACGTGCGCCTGGCGGCCTGGGTACCAAAGGTTTGCGTGCAAACGGGCGTCATCGTGCTGGTGTACAAATACGGCCGTACCCCCGACGGCTGGTTTGACCTGGACCAACTCACCCTCCTGAAAGAAATTGAGCAGCGGCACGGCCTGCGCCTGATGGACCTGTACCCGTGGGACAAACTGAACGCGCCACCGGCGGGCAGCCACGACCGCCACGACCGTGATGAATGGGAGATAACGGCCGTATTTGCCCGCGACCCCGACTATTTTTACCATCCCGTGCGCAAACCCTACAGCCCTAAAACCATCGCCAAAAACAAAACCGGCAACCCGCGCCAGGCCGACGTGCTGGGCAAACACACCAACGGCCACGCCCGCCTGCACCCGCAAGGGGCACGCCAGGGCAACGTGCTGCGCCTCAGCAGCAGCGGCGATCAGGGACGGCCGCGCGTCGTTGGCGGCTCGTTTCCGCGCCAGCTGGCCGAACGGTTCATTTTGCAGCATTCCCAGCGCGGCGACCTGGTGGCCGACATCTTTTGCGGCGCGGGCACGACGCTGGTTGAGGCCATACGGCTGGGGCGTACGGCCGTGGGGGTAGATGACGATGCGGTGGCGGTGGAAACGGCCGTTGGGTGGTTAGGGCGGCTATATCCCCACACCTTATGAGGTTTAGGAAGAGGCGGTGGAATGACCACGGTAACAATTCAGATCGGCAACAGTGACGACAAGCTAACGCAGTCCGAATGGGCAAAATACGTGAGCGAAGTTGATGAGGTGGTCAGACGCGGCACACATGTCCATTTCTTCGGCGGCTCACCAAACTGGTACCCCTGGCAAAATGCGGCGTGGGTCATCACGGCTGACAAGTCCGTGTTGAATCATATCAGTTTGGAACTGTACGACATTCGCAAGAAATACAATCAAGATTCCGTCGCCTGGACACAGGGTGAGACTGCTTTTGTCTGAGTGGGGTGGGGGATGTATCGTATAGTCACAATCTGGAAGCAGCACCGCAGTACCAACAAGGGTAGACAATGCTAGACAAATCGCCAGCACCAGACACAAAAAGCGGGAGTTCGGTCGAGGCGCGGCTCAGCGAACGCCGGGCCGAAATCGAAATGTCTCTGGCGGTTGTCTCGACACTCAAACCGGCCGATCGCCGGTTTACGGCCGCTGTGCTGATGGGTTACTCACTCAAGGATGCTTACCTGTATGCCAAGCCTGAGTACGATGGGAAAAACGCCCGAAAAATGGGGTGGGAGTGGCGACAAAAGCCAGCCATCCAGGCCGCCATTGATGAATATTTCCACCAGAAAGAAATGACGCCGCGCCGGGCCGTGGCGCTGCTGAGCGAAAAGGCCGAATTCGATCTGACCCGGTATATGCGCTACGTGCGCGATGACACCGGCCGCATCAACGACATCTGGATCGACGTGGAGGCCATCGGCAACGACGGCTACGGTCACGTGCTGTTGGGTACAAAATATGACCGCAACGGCCGTTTGATGATTGAATTCGAGAAGTCACTGCCCGCCCTGGAAGATGTCATGAAATACCTCGGACTTTTTAAGGAGCGCACCGAAACACTCGACTGGCGTGACGAGATTGTAGAGATGCTGCAAAACGGCCGTATCACGGCCGACGACGTGGCCAACGAGTTTGAGCCTGAAGACGCCAAAGAGCTGATCGCCCGCGCCAACCTGGCCAGGAAGGGGGGCGGGTGACCATCCTCTCCCAGCTCTCCCCTGACGCGCGGCGCAGTTACCAGGCAGACCGGCTGCGGCGCAAGGCGGCAAAAACGGCCGCGCTGTCTGCCCCGCCTACCTGGCAGGCGTGGCTGCCACGCCTGTTTCCCAAAACCTTCACCGGCGCATTTGCTGAGCACCATGCCGAGTTGTGGCAGTGGGTGGATGGTATCGAGCCAGGCGTGGCCCCGTCCCCGGCCGCTTTTGTGTCTATCCTGGCGCGTGGCGGGGGCAAGACGACGACGGCTGAAACGGCCGTCGTGCGCCTGGGAGCCAAGCAAAGCCGCGATTTTGTTTTGTATGTCCGCAGCAACCAGGACAAGGCCAACGAATCGATTCAAAACATCGCCACCAAACTGGAGGGGCCAACGGTGGAGCTGTATTACCCAGACCTGGCCAACCGCAAGCTGAGCAAGTACGGCCACTCGAAGGGCTGGCGCATGGATATGTTTCGCTGCGCCAGCGGCTTCAACGGCATGGCCCTGGGGCTGGACGCGGCCGCCCGCGGCGTGAAGCTGGACGACGTACGGCCGGACATTATTGTGCTGGACGACATCGACAGCAAGCACGACAGCCCCAAAACGGTGCAGAAAAAGATTGAGATTATCACCACCAGCATTTTACCGGCCGGGGCTACCCACCTGGCCGTTCTCTTCGTACAGAACCTTATCCACGCCTTCAGTATTGCGGCCCAGGTAGCGGCGGGCACGGCCGATTTCATGCGCGACCGCCACGTGAGTGGGCCGCACCCGGCCGTGCGCAACCTGGCCTACCACACCGAGCAGCGGTCAGACGGCAGCACACAGTACGTCATTGACGCCGGTGAGCCGACGTGGGCGGGGCAGCCGCTGGACGTGTGCCAGGCACAGATCAACCTGTGGGGACTCAGCGCCTTTCTGAAAGAGGCGCAGCACGAGGTCGAGGAAAGCGGCGGCATGTGGGATCACATCGAATTCCGCCACGCTCAGTACGACGACCTGCCCGATTTCATCGAGGGGCAGGTGTGGTGCGATCCGGCCGTTACCAGCACCGACGACAGCGACAATAACGGCATTGTGGCCGGGGGCATCGCCGACGACGGACCGGGCACGATTTACATTGTTTACAGCGACGAGCGTATCGACAGCCCTGTCGGCGTGCTTAAGCGAGCCATCCTCAAGGCCATCGAATTACGCTTCGATTCCGTCGGCGTAGAAACGGACCAGGGCGGCGATACCTGGAAAAGCGTCTACTACCAGGCGTGGCAGGAAATTGTCGAGGGGGACGAGCAGTCGCATATAATAAGCCGGGAAACGGCCGTTGCCCGCGGCGACATTGACACCAGCGAGTACACCCCGGACGAGCTGCTGCGCATCGACGCGTTTATCTGGCGTGATGAGGTCGAGGCGTGGGAACCGCTGCGACGGCCGAAATATCGTTACGCCAAAGCGGGCGCGGGGCACGGCTCAAAGGTGGAACGTAACCAGCGCATGTTGTCAGATTACGAACTCGGCCGGGTGGCGCATGTTTTGGGCACGCACGGCAATTTAGAGAAAGCGCTGCGGCGCTTCCCCAATAAGCCGCTCGACCTGGCGGACGCGGCCTACTGGCTGTGGTATCACCTGAAGAAGCGGCGCACGAGGAGCAGGATAGGCTAATGAATTCCTTACAACGATTTAGGATGTGGATCGGCCGTACGGCCATGAAAGCGGCTGGGCTGACGTTTGTGCCGCAGTGGCTGCGCCACTCGTTTATGTCAGTGGCGTGGAGTGTGCTTCTCAAACAGGGGCTCAAGGGCAACGCCACGGCCTACGCCTGCGCCACGCTGCTGGCGCGTACGTTCCCTGAGCCAGAGCTGTGGCCGTGGCAAGCAACGGCCGAAGGCGAATACGAAAAAATCATCAATCACCCCCACCGTGGCTTGATGGGCAAACCGAATGGCGACATGGGTGAGGCGGAACTGCTCGCCTTCTGCGTGGTGTATGCGGCCATTGGCGGCAACGTGTACCTGTGGAAGCAGCCCAACAACGCCGGGCAGGTGATTGGCTTTTGGCCGTTCCACGATGGCGATATGCAGCCCGTTCCCGGCATCACCACCGAAGAGGGGATGGTGGGGTATTACGTGCTGGACACGGGCGACGGCAGTACCGGCAATCCATTCGACGTCGACCGCCACGATAACCTGGTGGGCATTGCCATCCCCAAGGCCGACATTATCCACTGGAAATGGATGGTTGATCCGGAGCAGCCGTGGCGCGGCATTGGGGCGCTGGAGGCGTCGATCAACGACAGCCAGGTGGCCAACGAAATTCGCGCCTACATCTACTCGCTGCTCAAAAATGACGCCAAGCCACCCATCGTTATCAACCTGGCCGAAGGCGAGGAGTATGACGAGGATAAGGCGGAGCGGTTGCGAGCGCAGTGGATGCAGCGCTACGGCGGCAGCAACCGGGGTACACCTGCCTTCCTGGAATTTGGTATGAATGTCAAAGAGCTGGGCTTTAATTTGCAGCAGCTGGAGATTGACAGCCTGCGCGATGGCCCAGACGCGGCGATCTGCATGGGGTTTGGCATCCACCCGGCCGTAGTGGGGGCGCTGGTGGGGCTGAAACATTCCACTTATTCCAACTTTGAGGAGGCGCGGCGTGCCCTGACCGAACAAACCCTGATCCCCCTCTGGCGTTCTTTTGCCAGCGAAATGGAGCAGGCGATGCGCGACGAGAAAGGCTACGGCCCGGCCGTGCGGCTCCGCTTTGATATTGCCCAGGTACGCGCTCTGACGGAGAACCAGACGGCCGTACGCGACTTTGCTCTGAATGCGTTTAGCGCCAGCCTCATCACCCGCGCTGCTGCGCTGCAAATGCTGGGCATGAAAGCGGGTCCAGCCGACGAGGTGTACAAGGTTGGCTTGACAACAATGTTTTTACCGGCCGGGCAGGCGATGGCGCTGCCGGAAACGGCCGCAGCGGAGGGTAAGGGGCTGGTGCTGTGGCAGCGCAGTGAGGGCGGGCATAATGGCAATGGCGCAAAGGCAGGCCCGGACCCCGACAAGTTTTTCGATTACGGTTTCGCCAGCCGGTTAAAAGAGGATTGGCCCGAAATATGGGCGGCCGGTGGCAACGAGCGCGGCAATGAAACATTCCAGCTGTGGACCCGCTGGCGCGAGGGGGAGCGCACCGAAGCGATAGAGTATTGGATCGAAACCGAGCGGCCCGCCTGGGGCGCGCGGCACCATGAGAATTTCCGCCTGGCGGGCGTGGTGGCCCAAATTAAGTGGGGCTGGGTGGGCGAGCGCGGTCAGGCGTTCATGAAGGGCGTCATCCGTGACGAAATGGACCGGCTGAGCAAGGGCCGCGACGTGCCGCGCGTGAGCAGCTCGCTGGCTGCCATCGACCTCAAGGAATTCCCCGATGACGACGGCGGCGGAGCGGGTGGCGCGGCCGCGCCACGAGCGCAAATCACTCGTCAGCGCACGGCCGTTACCCGCCTGCGCGACGTGCGCGAGGCGCTGCTGCCCAGGATAGAAACGGCCGTTGCTGATTATTTTGCCGCCTACGCCGAGCGGGCTGCGGCGGCCCTGGAAACCGAGAAAAGCCTGGTACCGGCCAACGGCCGTAGTCAAACCAAGCAGCTGACCCAGGCCGATGTCAACCGCCTGTACGCGCTGCTTTACGCCCAGGAAAACGCCGACGATCTACTCGGCGTCATCGAGCAGATACAACTGGCGGTGGCAATGGAAAGTTGGGGGGTGATGAATCTGCTCATCGACTCGGCCGGAGAATTTAGTCGCAGCGACGTGGCGGTGATTGGCCTGCTGCGCACGGCCGGGCAGCGGGTGAAAAACATCACCGACAGCACCCGCGAGATGTTACAGGTGCGCTTGCAGCAGGCGTATACCGCCGGGTGGTCTATCAATGACGTGATAAGCGGCCGTTCTGGCGTGCCGGGCATCAAAGAATTTATCGCCGAAACGTACCAGGGACGCAGCCGGGCCATTGCACGCACGGAAATCGGCACGGCACAGCAGACGGTAGCGGTCGGCCGGTACAAGGGGGCCGGGGCTGACGGCGTGATTGTGTTTGATAACGGTTTCGAGAATTCTCACCCCACCTGCCAGGCGTTGGACGGCACGGTGCAGACGCTGGAATGGGCCGCAACCAACGCGTTGCAGCACCCGAACTGTGTCCGGGCGTTTGGGGCGTGGTTTAAGGATTGACATGACAACAACAACACCACCGACCCGAAACAGCAAACAGGCAACGGCCGTACGGCCGTCTACCCCTTGTCCACAGCTGCCGCCCGAGCGCGTGCGCGAGCTGGTGCGCCTGGAGCGACAAATGATCCCGGTCCTGAATAGCATTCGGGCCGAGCTGGGTAAGCGGCCGGTGATTGTACCGAAGGAGTGATTTTGTGAGGGATGTTTGCGCGCAAACGTCTCTCATCTTTTTTAATTGACACCGTAAGCGGCCCGCTTTACAATGGCCACAATTACATAACGCGCCCGTGCGCCACACAGCCCCACCTATATCAACAGTACCGATTAGCAGCGGCGGAGAATCTAACCAGATTCCCGCCGCCTTTTTTTGTTCCTATGGAAACGAAAACTATCCCCCAATTTACGAAAGAAATTAACGGCCGTACCGTCACCGGCATTTTTGCCGTCAATGGCAACGTAGACAGCGGCGGCGACGTGAGCGTGAATGGTGCATTTGCCAAGCGTCTGGCCGATGGCAGCCGCAAGCGGGCGCGGCACCTATGGAACCACAACAGCATGAATCCGCCCACCGCCTCCATTCGCGAGCTGCGCGAGGTCGGCCGTGACGAGCTGCCGGAGAAGGTGCTGGCGTATGCACCCGACGCCACCGGCGGCGTGCTGGTGACCCGTGAGTATTACGAGGGGGTGGAGCTGGCTAACTGGGTTCTGGCGGGCATAAAGGCAGGCGACATCACGGAGATGAGCTACGCCTACGATTTGCATGACTGGGACTATGAGGACCGGGGCGGCATGAAGGTGCGCGTTTTGAAGGACATCGAAATTTTTGATACCAGCGATGTCAATTGGGGAATGAATCCCGCAACGGCCGCTGTGAAGGGCATCGCCGGGGACGGCCTGACCTTTATGCAGCACGGCGAGGCAGTGGAGACCGCGCTTGCCGATTACCTGGAGCGGATTAAGGACCGGCGCGATTTTCGCGCCAAAGAGGGCCGGGTGCTTTCTTCGGCCAACCGGGAGCGCATCAAAGCGCTGGTGGCCTCGCTGCACGGCGTGGCCGGTGACCTGGAGCAGCTGCTGTTGGAAACCGAACCTAAGGCAGACCCGGCCCTTGTTTTACAGGCATTGGCAAACTACCAGGCGACAATCGCCAAATTAAACGGAGTGAAATTATCATGAGCAAAATCAGAACTGTAGCAGAGGTCCAGAGCGAGCTAGACACTAAAAACGCCGCCCTGGTGGCCATCTTTGAAAAATCCAAAGGGGACGACGGGTACAACATGACGGCCGACGTGCTCGACGACGTGCGTGCCCGCAACGAAGAGATCAACGATTTGGGCGTGGAGCTGGAAAAAGCCCGCGAGCTGGACGAAACATTCCAGAAAGCGCAGCAGGCCGTGCGCGACGCCCAGCGCCCAGCCGCTCACCTGCCCCTCAACGGCAAGGCTCGCCAGCAGGATCGGCCGCAGCAGCCCGCCAACGGCAGCGGTAACGGCCGTGTGGCCAAGTCCTTGGGCGAGCTGTTTACCGGGTCGGATCGGTATAAGAACTGGCGGCGCGGCACGCAGCTTGAGGTGGACTTTGAAGATTTTGACCCCAAACAGCTCAAAACCCTGATGGAAACCGGCGCGGGCTTCGCCCCGGAAAATATGCGCATCGGCCGTATCATCGAATCGGCGCAGCGCCGCCCGATGGTTGACGATATGATCCCCTCCACCACCACAACCCAGGCGGCCGTGGTGTACATGGAAGAAACCACGTTCACCAACAATGCGGCCGAAACGTCCGAGGGCGGCAGCTTCCCCGAATCAGCCCTGGCCTACACCGAGCGCAGCGATACCGTGCGCAAGATTTCCACCTTCTTGCCTGCAACCGACGAGCAGCTGGAAGACGTGCCCCAGGCCCAGAGCCTGGTTAACAACCGCCTGGCGCTTATGATCCGTCTGCGCCGGGAACGGCAGCTGCTGCAAGGCGACGGCATTGCCCCCAACCTGACCGGGTTTTACAACAAGAGCGGTATCCAGACGCAGGCCGTGGGCGCCGACCCCGTACCGGACGCCTTTTATAAGGCGATGACGAAAGTGCGTCACACCGGTTTCGCTGACCCGACTGCCCACTTCATGCACCCCAACGACTGGCAGGACATCCGCCTGCTGCGCACCACCGATGGCGTGTACATCTGGGGTAGCCCGTCGGAACCGGGCGTCGAGCGCCTGTGGGGTTTGCCGGTGGTGGCCACCACGGCCGCCACGGAAAACACCGGCCTGACGGGTGACTTCCAGCTGTACTCCGAGATTTATTACAAGCAGGGCATCATGATTAAGGTGTCCGACAGCCATTCCGACTACTTCGTGAAGGGCAAGCAGGCCATTCGCGCCGACGAGCGCCTGGCGCTGGTGATCTACCGCGCGTCCGCATTCTGCACCGTCACGGGTATCTAACAGCCTAGCGGCTGCCGTTGAGTCGGCACAATAATCGACGAGGGGCGGGCAGCCCTGCCCCTCGTCCCAAATGGAGACAATCTCATGGGATACATTCAAGAGCACGGCCTGGGCACCCCTTACCAAAACGCTGGGGCACCCGTTAACGGGACAAACGAAGTGCAGCGCATGACCATCGGCGGCACGCCCACCGGTGGTACGTTTAAGCTGGCGTTTGACGGCCTGACCACGGCCGCGATTACCTGGAGCGCCACCAACAACACGCTCCTGACCAACATCAAAAACGCCCTGGAGGCGCTGGGGAATATCGACACCGTGACGGTGGCCGAGGCAACCATTACCTCCGGTATTGGCACAATTGACATTACCTTCAGCGGGGCCAACGTGGGCAAGAAGGCCCAAAACCTCATCACCGCGCCCTACAACGATCTGACCGGCACTGCCCCCACGGTAGCCGTTGCCGAGCAAACGGCCGGGGTTACGGCCACCCAGCGCGGCGCGGCCTCCGGCGCGCTGCTGATTGACACGACCAACGGTGCGCTGTACCAGAACATCAGCACCACACCCGAGGCACCGGACTGGAATCTGGTTTCGGGCAACGGGGCGGCGGCCGTCCACTTTATCAGCCAGACCGTTGACTTTGACGATTTCACCGACGGCGGTGCAGCGGCCGGTACGCTGCAAATGACTGGCACCATTCCCGCCGGGGCGATCTTCCTCTACAGCAAAGTGTTGGTACCGGCCGGGTTCGCCGGGAACACCAGCGCCGTGCTGACCATTGGCGATGGCTCCGACGTGGACCGCTACAACACGGGCACGCCTTCGGTGTTTACTACGGCCGCCACGGGGGTGCAGATGGGCAACCCCAGCGGCAACCGTTTCCATACGGCCGCCATTCAGCCCACCCTCACAGTCACCGGTAACAGCGACTTTACCGCAATCAACGCCGGGCAGCTGGCGGTGACCCTGTTCTATATCCCCACGGTGTAATATGGCCTATATTTTGACTGAGAAACTGTGGTACACAGCAGACCGCAAAAGCGTCGTGCCCGATGGCGATCCCCACGCGGCCTTTCTGCTGGGCTGTGCCGGGCTGGACATCTCCGACGCCGAAGCCGAGCGTCTGGGCCTCAAAGGGGACGCGCCAGCGGAAAACAAAGGGATGACGTCCCCGGCCAACAAGAAGAAAGCGGGCAAGGACGGCAGCAAATGACGACGCTCCTTTCCGTCGCTGAGCTAAAGCCCTTGCTCGATGGCACGCCGCTGACCGATGCGCAGCTAACGGCTGTCATCGCGCGGGTAGAGGCTGACCTGACGGCCGTTTTGGGGGCCGCTCCAGATGGTGCTACGGCCGTTACCGAACGGCTGCGCGGTGGCATGGTCAATATTTTCCTAAAGCGCAAGGTGGCCACGGTCACCAGCGTGACGGAATATGGCCTGCTCACCGACAGCAGCGGTGCGGCGCTGGCCAGCTCGGCTTACTTCCTGTGGGCCAAGCAGGGCCGTCTGGAGCGGCTGGGCGGCACGGCGTGGGGCGAGCGGGTGGACGTGGTGTATGTACCGGAGAATGAGGCTAGCAAGTGGAAAACGGCCGTCATTGACCTGGTGCGTATTTTTGTCAACGAAACGGCGCTGGCGGGCGAAACTGTCACCGGCAGTCACAGCTACACAGCGCCGGGTAACTGGGATGCAGAGATTCGGCGGGTCGTCCGCCGCCTGCAATTTACGGTGGTGTAAATGGCACGAACAGAACTGACGGTGCAGACGATCAGCCGGGCCGGGCTGGAGGCGACCTACGGCAGCGCCATCGCCGATGGACACAAGTTTCCCAATGACGGTCACATGACGTTTGTCCATATCAAAAACGGGCTGGTCGATAAAACGATTACGATCCAAACGGCCGCCACGGTGGATGGCAAAGCGGTGGGTGATGACGCAATCACCTGCACCGCCAACGAGGAGCGGCTGATCGGCCCATTCCCGGCCAGCATCTACAACCAGGCCGACGGCATGGTGTACATTGACTACAGCAGTCCCACCAACGTGACTGTTGCGGTCCTAAGGTTAGGTTTCTAATGGCAAAGGCAAAAAGCGAAACCCCAGAAGAAACGGCCGCTGCGCCTCGCCTGCGGCCGGTGCAGATTCCGGTCCAGGCGCTTAACGGCGTGCTGGTGCCGGTGTGGCAGGAGGCGGTAAACGCTGAGCATTGGTTTTACAACCAGGGGCAAAACCTGACCTGGCTGCGCGTGGCCAATGACGGCGATACGGCCGTTACTCTCACCTTTATCGAGCATCACCCGGACTCCGGCCCGCCGCCGGTGCAGGTTGGCGCACAAACCGAGACGCACGTGGGGCCGTTTCCGGCTGCCTACTACAACGATGCGCTGAGCCGGGTGAATTTTGAGCTGAGCACGGCCGATGGCGTGCGCCTGGCCGTGGAGCGGCTGGGTATCTAATGCCCAACATTTTTACCGACCTGTGCGACGTGCAGCGCCGCGCCACGACGGCCCAGGGCTACGGCTCCAAGCCCAGCTACGAGCTGCATCTGACCGGCCAGCCGTTTCGGCTGGTCACAAAGTCCGAGCGCGGCCTCAACAGCGTGACGGGCGAATGGCTGGTGTCTACCAGCTACGCCGGGCACTTCCCCACCGATGTGGACATTCAGGAGGGCGACCGACTGGCCAATGTGGCCCTCGACCGGGAAGGTGACAGCAACGAGGTGACGGGCACGTTTCAGGTAGACGGTGGGGTTATGCCGCAGCGCGGCCGCGCCTCGCGGGTCAAGATTGTGGGATTAAAACGGGTAAGCTAATGGCTTTGGAGTGGATGGGTGACCAGGTGCAGCAGGACGTCGTGAGGGCCGTCATTATAAACGGCCTCAACGAGTTTGGTGCGCGTTGGGAAACGGCCGCCAAGGCCAGCGTAAAGCCCGGCCGTGGCGTGGTGACCGGCACCTACCGGCGCAGCCTGCATTACTCATCCCGCGCTTACAACTTCGGTAAAGACAACGTGGCACCCGGCCCCAGTACCCCGGAGCGCGGCGGTACGGGCAAGGGGGCGACGGCGGGCGGCGGCTATGTAAGCATCGTGGCGGGTAGCGGTATGATTTATGCCCGCAGGCTGGAGGCGATGTACAACGTGGTGGTGGGCGCGCACGCCCAGGTGGCGGGCCAGCTGGGCGGTATTCTGGAAAAGCACGCCCAAGCGGCGGGGTTAACCTGATGGCGATCATCGAAATCGATCCCTATGAAGCCCTGGTGGCCCTGGCAGCGGCCGACGCCGACCTGGTGGCCGAGTGTGGCGCACAGATTGACATCTGGCACCATTATGGCCAGGACGTGGGCGACTGGCCGCTGGACTCCAAATCGCTGGTGTTTGTGCCCTCTGGCGGCGAACTGGACATGGATTCGCCGTTTGCCCGGCCGATCTTCGAGGTGCGCTGCTACGGTGACAGTCCGTATGATTGCGGCCAGGTGTGGCGGGCGCTGGTGGCCTGGACGGTGGAGCACAACGAGCGGCGTACCATCGTTGTGACCGAAGGCAAAGCGCTGGTGCAGTTTATACTGCCCCAGCCAGGCGAGGGAATGCCCCGCCTGTTGTTTGACGACGATATTAGACCCAACGGCGGTATGCCGTTTTATTCTGTTTTGATGCGGGCCGAGGTCGCCAATCAAGTGGTGACATAATATTGCCCATATAGGAGATTTTACAAAATGGCAGATCAATCCCCCTATGCACAACTTACCGGCACCTGGCAGTTTTGGGTTGCCGCCGCTGGGACGACCATGACCGCCCTGGACGCCTCGCCCTCGGGCAGCTGGACGGCCGTTGGCAAAACCGACGGCGATCAGTCTTACAGCTGGGTCGGCGCACTGACCGCGTTTATGGACAACCACGCCACCGGGCCGCGTAAACACGTACGGCCGGAAGAAGGTTTTACCGTAGCCATGACCCTGGTGGACCTGACGCTAGAGAGCCTGGCCACGATGTTGTCTATGGCCTCGGGCGCGGTAGCAGCCGGTACCAGCGGCGCGTTAACCACCAAAAGTCTACCGCTGCGGCGCGGCTTTGTGCCTAACCGTTTTGCCCTGCTGGCGCGCGGCGGGGCGTTGGTGGCCTCTAACACCATGTCGCCCTACGGCGCGTGGCCGGGGCAGATTTACATCCCGCAGGGTGTTTTTAGCAGCGAGCCGAGCGCGACGTTTAGCAAGGGCGGCCGACCGGGCGTGGCTTCGGTGTTTGTGGCGGAGTATGACGATACGCAAAGCGCCGGGTATGAATTCGGTCGGTTGATTGTCCAGAGTGCCTAAGTTTCTCATGATTGGAACGGCCGTTCTGTGGTAGATTAGGCGCTGTGTTCTTAAACCACAGAGAAAAGGGGTAACAATGGCATTTTCATTATCAAACTTACAGCCGGATCGGGAGCCGTTTGATTTAGGCGACCGTATTATCCATTTCCGCAACAAGCAGGATTTTGACCTGCAAGAGCTGGCGGCCTGGCAGCGCCTCCAAAAGACGGTGCAAAACGTCGTCAAGATGCGCGAGAAGGCGCAAAGCGAGCAGCAGCACGTGAGTGCCAGCGCCAAAAGCTACGAGGCCGCCAAAGAAATCATCAACCTGGTTTTGCCCGATTTACCCGGCAAAACGTTTGAAAGTTTGACGGCCGGGCAGGTGGACCACCTGGCCTCAATGTGCATTACGGTAGCCAGTGGTGTCATGCGGCAAAGTGCGGCTAGCCCTGAACTGCAAGCAATGGTGATGGCCAGATACCCGGATTTACCGGAGGCGTTTGTAAGTGCGCTAACGCATGGTCAATGCCAGATGCTCTTGCCGGAGAATGAGCCAGAACCGGCAAAAAACTAACAAGACCAACTGTTGACGAATTAAAATTCGCGCAGTTGGTCCGGTTTTACGGTGCTGGCGCGTTTCATTTGCCAGGTTGGGCGCTGGACATTCTGTACAAGTGCATCACGCCGCTGCGGTTTGAGGAAGCGACCTGGGCAACCAACAGCACCCGCGTGGCGGTGCGGTACCGGGATAGCGATTACAGACAGCAAATGGACAAATGGCACAACCTGGCCGGGCCGGTGGACGAGGCAGCGGCAACGGCCGTGATTAACCCAACGGTCGAAAAATGGTTTATTGAAAATAACATACCGTACCGATTAGCAGCGGCAGGCGCAGCAGACGAATAACACACACCCCACCTGATCGGAGTTGAGATTAGCAGCGGTGAGCAAGGTTTTAGTGACCTCGCTCACCGCTTTTTTGTTTTCAGGGAACGATATGGCAGCTACTTTAGGGATTGCGACGCTTGAGACAAAAGTAGACCTGAAAGGACTCGATAAAGGGCTCAAGCAGGGCGAGCAGAAAACGCGCGGATTTCTGGACATAGCCAAAGAGG
>ERZ761594.363-NODE-363-length-14413-cov-4.222385_pt1 | contig 14413 bp, 17 predicted proteins | sample MGYA00511036_ERZ761594 | MGnify/ENA primary metagenome ERZ761594 (study PRJEB28899, sample SAMN03785561) | bioreactor sludge metagenome | biome: EBPR Sludge; feature: EBPR Bioreactor; material: 0.22µm filtered reactor supernatant | place: Saint Lucia: Queensland... | reverse complement strand
GAAATACAGTCACTGAGTAGAATATCAGATAGGTGGTAGAGGGGAAAATTTCGAGAGAAGGTCAAGTATCCTATCGCGTATGTTCAAATACAGTTTCTGGACATCTTGATCGGACTGCACAGTCGTCTGGCTGGAACTGATGTTTCTTCCTGATGCGATGGGTTTGATCAAGTGAGGTTCGCGCGGGTGAGTAAATTTGGGCGATCCAGGAACTTTTTGGACGGATGACCAGATGAGGTTCACGCGCGTGAGGCGAATTTGGTCTTACACCAGGATCCCCGGATGAGGTTCGCGCGCGTGAGTGGAGGGAGACTGACGATGGATTTGCTCAAGTATCCTTCGCGCGTATGAGTAATCTAAGTGCTCGGATCTAGGGACTATACAAGATGGGAAAATTGTAGTATACTTGAGTTAGTTTTGCTCGGTGCAACATTGTCTGCCAGTATTGTGTTGGGGGGAAGAGGGAGATGAAGAAAGGATCCAGAAGAACACCCACAGCAGAGCCGCAAGAGGAATACACTAAGAGTGGCTTTCCCCGCAAGGAGGAGAATTCCATGTCCCAGGCATACAAGCTGAAGCGCAGTAAATTTTTCCTGAACTATGTCAGGACAGCCAATGCTCGTGCTTCTGCCGTCGCCGCAGGCTGCCCACCTGCCTCCGCACATGCCCAGGCTCAACGACTTCTTTGGGATCCGTGGGTTCAGGAGCAGCTGGTGGCATACTATGCTTCCCAGCGTCTGTCCGTTGAGTCTGCTGCCATCCGGCTGAGTGAGCAGGTCAGAGCGGACTATGCTGCCTACATCAATGTCGATGGGACTGTGGACATTCAGGGACTGCGGGAAGCTGGGCTCGACCATCTGATCAAGTCCGTGGACATCCGGAACGATGGTAGTGTGAAGGTTGAGTTCTACGATGCGCAGAAGGCGATGGAACTCTTTATGAAGCTTGAGGGGAGGATTCAGCAGGCTTCCGTGGGCATCTCGATCCGCAAGGGAACACCTGGAGATGAGGCGCAACAGATTGTAGTGTATCTGCCTGAGAATGGAAGAGATGGCGGAGAATAGAACTGTCATAAGACCTCAGGCAGGGCCGCAGGAGGAGTTCCTGAGGAGCTCGGCAGACATCGTGATCTATGGGGGTGCAGCTGGGGGAGGCAAAACCTATGGACTCCTGCTGGAACCACTGAGGCATGTGAGCAATTCTAAGTTCGGTGGAGTCATTTTTCGTCGCACATATCCTGAAGTAACAAGTGAGGGTGGGCTGTGGGATGTGGCTCTGGAATTGTATGCTCCACTGGGTGCGCAGCCCAAAATTGGCGATCTGACCTTCATCTTCCCATCAGGCGCCACGGTCAGCTTCGCTCATCTGCAACACGAGACTGACAAGCTCAAGTATCAAGGTGCCCAGATATGCTTCCTGGCATTCGACGAGCTTACTCATTTCACGGAGTCCCAGTTTCTTTACATGATGAGCCGCAATCGGTCAACTTCCGGAATTCGTCCTTACATCCGAGCAACCTGTAATCCGGTCGCAGCGGAGGAGACGCCTGGTGGCTGGGTTGCCAAGCTGATTGACTGGTGGCTGGATCCGGAGACAGGCTTTGCTATTCCGGAACGTTCCGGCGTCATTCGTTGGTTTGTCCGCAGTTCCGATGAGGTCATCTGGGCAGACAGTCCTTCGGAGCTTGTGGCGATCGATCCGGACTCCAGGCCTCTCAGTCTGACGTTCATTCCGGCTAAACTGGCTGACAATGAGATCTTGCTCAGAACGGATCCAGGATACCTTGCTAAGCTGAAGAACCTTTCCTATGTAGACCGAATGCGTCTTCTGGAGGGCAACTGGAAGATCGTTGCCTCTGCCGGCAATGTATTCCGGCAGGAGTGGTTCGACATCCGGCATGACATCCCCAACGGTGGAGTCATGTGCAGGTTCTGGGATTTCGCAGCCACTGCCAAGTCCATGAAAAGTCCTGATCCGGACTTCACTGCTGCTGTTCTTCAGAGGCGGATTGGCAGAATGTATGTTGTAGAGGATGTGGAGGCTGGGCAGTGGTCGCCTGCTGAGGTTGATCGGCAGTTTCTTCGCCTTGCTCAGCAGGACATGATCCGAGCTGCGGAGCTGGACTGTAGATATATTGTGCGCTGGGAAGTGGAGCCTGGCAGTGCCGGCATCAGGGAATCCCGCAGACTCACAGCTATGCTTCCAGGCATAGATGCGAGAGGTGTGAGACCAGGAACCGGAGACAAGATCACAAGAGCACTTCCCTATGCAGCCCAGTGTGAGGCAGGGAATGTTATTCTTCGTGCTGCTCGCTGGAATTCCCGTTGGCTGACGCACATGCACTCCCAGCCGATGACCTCTCATGACGACATAATGGATGCTTCAGTCGGCTCATTCAGTGAGATCGCATCCAGAGTTTCGAATCTTCTTGACTATGCATAAAGGGAATGGGTGACTCGATGGCCATATTCGATCGGCTGAAGCAATGGTGGAGCGGCAAAGCGACAGATCCTAGGGCATTCAAGCCACCTATGTGGCTCCAGGCGACTGGAGTCGACGAACAATGGTCGCTTCCGACTCGGGAGGACTATGAATCACAGCTGGATCTGTACACGAAACTCACCTGGGTGCAGATCGCAGTTTCCAGTGTGGCCAAGACCGGAGCAGGAGCGACTCTGGAGGTGTTTGAGCTGTCTGGGGAGAAGCGCATTGCCGTGCGCAATCATCCGCTGGAGATTCTCTTGGCCTCTCCCAATCCGCTGCAAAGTCGCTTCGAGCTTTTTCAGGCCACCCTCAGCTATCTCTGCCTGACCGGCAATGCCTACTGGTGGCTGAATCGTGCTTCCCCCACTGCACCTGTGGATGAGATCTGGATGCTGCCTGGCTCTAGGGTCTCTCCGATTCCGGATGAGAATCTTTACCTGAGAGGTTATGCCTATGACACTGGGAACAAGCCTATCCTGCTGGAGACCTCAGAGATTGTGCATTTCCGTCAGTTCAATCCTTTGAGCTCCTTCGTTGGTTTGTCGCCCATCCAGGCGTTGTCCGTTGTGGCGCAGGGCGACTTGGCCATGACACGCTACAACACCAACTACTTCGACAAAGGCAATGCTAAGGTGGCTGGGGCATTGGCATTCGCAGATCCGATCGACGACGATACTTGGCAGGCGATGAAAGCCGAGACAGCTGCGGAGTATGGTGGCATGCGTCGACGACTTATGATGCTCCGGGATGTGGGCAGCGGTGGTGTGAGCTGGATCCCGATGGCACTCTCTCAGTCGGACATGCAGTTCCTGGAGGGACGCACGGCGAACAAGGAAGAGATCTTCGCCCTGTTCTCCCCAGGGCTGTCTTCCATGCTGGCTGTGAATGCCACCGAGGCCAATGCGATGGCGGGAAGAGCAACGTTCATCGAGTTGGCTGTCTGGCCGATGTTGATTCTTCTGGCTGAGAAGATCAGCAATGACCTGCTGGCATTCAGCGATGGAAAGGAGATCGCTTCATTCGAGGACATTCGGATAACTGACCGACGTCTGGAGTTGGAGGAGATCCGGGAGTTCAGCGCTGTTCACACGGTAGACGAGGTGAGGGAGAGATGGTACAACGCCGATCCGCTGGGGGATGATCGGGGACGACTGCTGGTGCCGGAGCTCACCAAGGGATTCACCGTCTTGCCTCCCGATCTTCAGGGAGCAGAGGATGCTCGTCTGGCTGCAGAGCTCGAGGCACAAAAGGAGCTTCTGGAGCTTCAGAAAACATTGGGAGCACCCAATCCTATCGGTGGCGCTCCTGCCGCACCTCCTGGAGGCTCAGAAAAGCCTACGGAGCCGAATACGGAACAGGCGCCAGCACAGGAAATGCAGGCAGAGGCGAAAGCGTTGCGACGTTGGCTGAAGAATCGTGGTCCTACTGCGGATGTGGCCAGGTTCGAGCTTCACCATCTAACGGCTGAGCAGGCTGCCAAAGTTCAGGAAGAGGCTGGGAGGGGCGAGGTCGTCACACGTGCCACCTTTCAAGACTATCCTTGAGAATACTGCGAATCTGGAGTCCGAGAAACGGCGTGACGCTATAACAGAATATGAGAGGAGCGTGACTCCCGACCTGGAGAGGGAGCTGGCAGCGATAGGCAAGCGAGTGCTTGCCGCAGCTCCCGACGAACAGGCTATGCTTGCTGCCGTTGACACTGGGAGAGAGAGGCTGAACGCACTGCTGGAGGGGATTCGACTCTCGGCAGTTCTGGCAGGCGTGGAGAGCGGCTCTGCCATTCTCAATGCCATGGTGCGGAGACGAACCAAGGCAGTCCTCTCTTTGGTGCCCAGCTGGGAACTTCGCAACCAGTCGGTTATTGACTGGGTGAGGAACGAGCACTGGTTCAGCTCCCAGAGCCTGCTAGAGGGCATGGCAGAAACAGAGCGGAATCGGATTCGCTCCATGCTGAGCGGATTCGCCACGGAGCAGATAACGCAGGAGCAGTTGGCAGAGTCCATCATGGGTGCTTCCGGCATCTATGGACCGAATCGTGCCCAGCTGATCGCCCGCACAGAAGTGACTCACATGTTTGCGCAGGGCAACAGGACAGCATTCGCTGCCAGAGGAGTAGAACGAGTGACCTGGCGCACGAAGGCTGACGAGCTGGTCTGCCCGATCTGTGGTCCGCTGGACGGGCAGCAGTTCCCTGTGGATGGATCGGAGGTTCCGCCAGCGCACCCTGGCTGCCGATGCTGGGTTGTCCCCCACGTGGATGTGGCGGCATTGGATAAAGCCATTGCGGAGCGGGAAGCACAGGAGGCAGGATCTTCTCTAGAGGAGTCGGCACAGGGAGGGAGGCTTTCCTTTGGAAATCTCGAGGCACCTTCCTCGGGAAGAGGAGTTGCGGAGCGAGACAAGTTGTATGAGATGTTCGACAAGGTTACTGTCTCCCCTCTCGATGCGAATGCTCAGAGATTGTCGGATCTGGAGCTGGGGAAGATCACTCCGGAGGAATTCATCTCTCTTATCAACAAGTGGAATCAGACCTCGAATGACAGTTCTCTTCCTGCTCTGAGGATGCAGGAGGTAGTTGGGGATCTTGTGGGAAGACCTTTGTCGGATTGGCAGAGGCAACGGCTGGAGAGAGTTCTCCAGGAGCGTCTGGATGACCTGGCCTCCATTGGAGGAAGCTGGGGAAATCTGCCCCAGTCTAACCTGGTGACCTACGGAGACAAGTTCAATCCTCTGGAGGTTGTCGGAAAGAAAGTAGTTCGCTCCGCAGACGATGCAATAGAGGCCACTCGCCAGGCAGCTGATGCGTTGTACACTGATACCCAAAGATTCCTGGCCAATCAGGACATCAAGGAAGTGGTGGTGTACCGAGGTGTCTCAGGCAAAAGCGTAGTGGGTCTGAGGAAAGACGAGTTGGTCACTGTCGGAGGCAATGCCCTGGAATCCTGGACGGTGGACATCTCTGTTGCTACCGATTTTGCACAGGATGTGGGTGGTGTAGTCATTGAGGCAGTCGTGCCCTCCAATCGTATTTTCGGAACCGGTCTGAATGGTTTCGGAACTGTCTATGAGAAAGAGGTGGTTGTCATCCAGACAGGCTCGAAAGCTGATGTTGTGAGAGTTGTTGCTACTTACTGATCGGAGGGGATCATGGCGGACGAGGAGCTGAGGCACATAGATCTTTCGGAGGGGGAAGACCTGTCGGCGGACTGGATAAAGACCCAGAGACCGACGAGGGAGCTCATAGAAATTCTTCGCCGGAGCAGACGAGTGCCGGAGGAGTATCTTCGGAGACTGGAGAGGAAAGTGAGGAGGGGAACTGATGCTGACGATTGAGATCGCATTGCCCAAGCCTCTGGATGCGGAACTGGTGACGGTGCTGGAGCCTGGGGTGAACATGGCGTTGGATCTGCTGATGGAACGAGTTACTCGTTATCCTCCTCCTCGTCCTGGCTCATCCTATGTCCGTGGTGGTCCAGGTTCCCAGGATTTGGGACATCAGTGGACAACTAAGGTGGCAACGGGATCGGATTGGATTGAGGGAGAGATCGGCAATAAGGTTTCCTACGGTCCTTATGTGCAGGATTCCGAGCTTCAAGCCTGGATGCACCAGGGAAGATGGGATACCATTCAGGGAATCACGGAGCAGGAGACTGCCCACATAGAGGCTATTTTCTTGGTGCTGCTGGAGAAGCTGTAGGAGCTCCTGTTGCTGATTTACTTTTGGGTGAATTTCTGGTATAATGTTCTAAGGAGGAAATAGCAATGCCTGGGGCACGTAATAGTGGGCAGGATCTGAACCGCATCAAGAGGATTCACAGTTTGGCTGGCGACATCCGAACTGTGAGCGAGGAGCTGGGAGCCGTTGATGGCGATGCCGATCCAGCCATCGTAGCAGCCAAGGCTGCGGACGTCTCTGACAGTCCAGGCGCATCGTATTTTGCTCCGAGCAATACTTCGTCCGTGAAGGCCATTACGGATGGGGAGGAGTGGCTCCTCGACGTCCTAGGAGTGCCTTTCGGCTCTGCCTCCGATACCGATGCAGACCGACAGTGGTTCGACAGGTCCACCAAATTCCACTTGGACCGATTCTCCACTCCTCCGGTGGTGTACTATCACGGATTCGCACAGCGAGGAGTCCCTGCCGGCGATCCGGAGTACATCGGAGCCACACTTTCCCACAGGGTGACACCAGAGGGCATCTGGTATCGGGTGAGGCTGGACCAGGATTCAGAGTATTCCAAACGGGTGTGGGAAGCAGCCAAGCAAGGCACAGCACGTGCCTCCAGTGGGTCGATCGCCCATCTGACGAGAATCGATCCCAGCGGTCACATTCGTGCCTGGCCTGTGGCAGAGTTGAGCGTATTCGATACGGCAGGTGGGAAACAACCTGCGAATCGCTATGCGGTGGCAGTCCCTGCCACAAAAGCACTGTATGCGACGGCACATCTGCCGTTCGACATAGAAGCGTTGGAGCAAGAGTTGGGCTCAGCAGGCGACGAGCAAAGTGATCCCAAAGCGACTGGCGCACCGGTTTTCAAGATCGAGAAGAACAAGGAGTTCGAAATGGACGAGAATGGGGTGAAGGAGCTCGTCGCTTCTGCAGTGGCTGAGGCGCTGAAAGCTGAGGCGGCACAGGTGGCTGCGAAGCAGGCTCAAGCTGCAGCAGTGCAGGAGCAGATCGATGCAGCGCTGAAGGCACAGAGATCTGAGCTGGAGGCGGCACATGAGGCGCAACTGAGGTCCGCTGCTGCGTCCCGTCGTCTCCCGGGAGGCGCGGATGCGCCTGCGGTTCTGGAGTTTGGGAATCTCGGGAAGTTTGCGGACACGAGCATCGACGACCTGGCCATCCTGGCAGGTGTTCTGAGCGCAGCGAAGATGGCTGGCCGTGGTCCTGGTCCATCGGAGGATCTGCGTCGGGCGATCGCCGTGCGCATCGCTGATTCGGCTGAGGGCGACGAGCACATTCGGACGAAGAGTGCGATGAAGGCACTGGGCATGCCGATGAAGGCGAACGAGCTGAATCGGTCGACGCTGGCCACGTATGGCGACGAGTGGGTGTCAGTTGCCTACTCCTCGACCCTCTGGGACAAGATTCGACTGAACACACCGGTGGTGGCGAACATCCCCACGGTGGTCGTTCCGCCGGGTGCTGAGAGCGTGGTGATTCCGCTGTCCGGTGCGTCTCCCACCTTCTACAAGGTGGCACAGACCAGTGCGCAGGACGCTAATCCGGGTCGGGTGACGCCGACGATGATCACTTCCAAGCGTGGGACTGGCTCCCAGACGCTGACCGTGGCCAAGCTGGGCGCAGCTGTAAACTATACCGGCGAGCTGGAGGAGGACTCCCTGATCGCCTGGGCTCCAGAGCTGCGCATGGACATGACGAACGAGGCAGCAGAGGTTCTGGAGCACATTGTCATCGATGGTGACACCGAGACTGGTGCTTCGACCAACATCAACGACATTGCTGGGACGCCTGCGGGCACGGAGGCATTCATGCTCATGAACGGCTTCCGCAAGCTTGCACTTGTCACCAACACCGCCAACTCGCGCGACGCCGGCACGCTGTCTGTCGAGGACTACCTGGAGACTGTCAAGCTCATGGGTCTGGGTGGTCGGAACGCAGTCGACAAGACCAAGGTTGGGATCCTGGTCGACATGTGGACGCACTGGAAGACACTGACGCTCGAGGAGGTGAAGACGCGCGATGTGTTTGCGGCACCGACGATCGAGGGCGGCATGCTGACCAGCTTGTTCGGCTATAAGATCACGGCAACGCCCAACATGCATCGCGCGAATCAGGACGCCACGTATGGTCTGAAGGCGAATTCCGCCGGCAAGATCAACTTGGACACTGCCTCCGCGAACACGACTGGTGCGATCCTGGCCGTTCGCTGGGATCAATGGAGGCTGGGCTTCAAACGGCGCATGGCGTTCGAGATGCTGCGTGATCCGCTGACCGACTCCACGCTCATCGTGGTGACCATGCGTGTCGGCATGATCAATCGCGACAACGAGGCCTCGGCCATCAGCTACAACGTCACGCTGTAGCGATTCCTCTGCGGTGAGCTGGGAGGTCTCTTCCAGCTCATCGCAGTCTACAAGGAGCAGAACATGTACATATTGCGCAAATCCCTGCCAATGCAGTTTGGCACTGCGACGAGTCGTATCCAGTCCTCGGTGCCGAATGCCCGGATGCTGGAGCTGAACACGGAGAACACTGCCACGAGTGGCGACAATCGTGGCATCTACAATCGGTTCTACCTGAGCGGTGCAGGTGGAGGCGGTGAGTCCCTCTGAACGTTCACCACCGTGAACAATGTGGTGGCAAGCACGGCGCATGGGGCACACACGTCCCTCAGCTTTGGAGCCTCAGGTCGTGTCTCAGGTCTCGGTGTTGCCGGTCGCAACACTCTGCACATCCCCTCCGGTGGGCTGTCTGCAGGCACCTATGCGGCTCTTCAGGCTGAGATCTATGCAGATGGCGTCGGGGTGACCTCGGTGCCGACAGCTTTGTTCCGAGGAGTTGTGGATGGGAATGCCACTGGGGCAGCCAGCGTTCTGACTTTCCTGGATCTGGCAGCTGCCGCCGGAAGCGGGAAGCTCATCGACACTGACATCACGACTTTGACCGGCAAGGCTGGCTTGGCCGTCACCGTCAATGGCACGTTGTACGGATATATTCCGATTGTGACAGGATCCTGATGTTCGACTCGCTGAAGGACCAGTTGCTGGGGATGCGGATGGAGCTCCAGAAACAGGCAGAAATACATTTCGGCAACTGGCAGGCCACACTCGGAGCCATGGAGGTTTTGGAGCACCTGGCGCAAAGAGCGGAGGAGGAAGGATGGGAGGTGACACGTGCTGGTGTTGATGCTGGCGAACTATCAGGGATACCTGAATCAGGATAGGCACTTCTGGCAGTCCGGCCAGGAAGTGGAGGTCGACGAGGAGGTTGGCAAGGAGCTGATTCAGCGAGGACTGGCGGAGGAGATTGTTATGATTCCGATTCCTGCTCGCAAGGTGAATGAGGTTCCTGCCAAGGTCAAGGTGAGGAAGTGACAGCCACTGCGTACACCACGATTGCAGCCGTGAAGACCTCTCTGAACATCACGGCGAGTACGGATGATGCACTTCTCACCCGTATTGTTTCCGCTGCATCCGACTGGGTGGACAAGCACTGCAATGTCATCACGGGAGGATTCGCTGCTGCGGAGAGCACGCGGGTGTACACAGTTTCCGACCTGGCTGCCGATGGCGACCTAGTGCTTGATGTACCGTTGGTGAGTTTGACCACGTTGACAGATGGAGCGGGTGTTGCAGTTCCGAGCGGCAACATCCGCCTTCTGCCTCTCAATGGTGTTCTCAAGTGGCGCCTGAAGCTGGTGGATGACGACTTTGCACTTTCCGACAGCAACGCTCAGATATCGGTGAAAGGGAAATTCGGTTACAGCACGACTCCCTCGGAAGGAGTTGCGGAGGCAACTATTATGCTGGCTGCATGGATCTACAAGCGATATCAAGCAGCATTGCAGGATGCCACGGCGAATCAGGAACTTGGCTCTGTCATCTATTCCTCCGCCATGCCAAAACAGGTCGTAGAGCTGTTGAAACCATATCGACTAGGAGTTAGGCACCTATGACGCTTGCAGCAGCCTGCACGGCACTTAGAACCGCCTGCAACTCGCTGACTGGCATTCGCCGAGTCTATACTTCCCCACCGGAAGAGGTAAATGAGTTTCCAGGCGTGATTGTCTATCCGATGTATGGGGAGCTCATGGTGCCCAGCAGTGGTGTGGGCAAAGGTATGCACACCATCGCGATCGACATTGTGCAAGGCAGGCAGTCGCTTCCAGATGCTGTGATCGCTGCCCAGGCCTGGCCGGATCAGATGCTATCTATTCTAGGAGGGAACAGCACCCTGTCTGGTTCCGGTGTGATCATCTGGCCGATCAGATATCGGACGATTCCCATGCGATATGGGACAGCAACGCTGTATGGTGTGCACTTCGAGGTGCCTGTGAAGATCATGACGAATTGGTAGGAGGAAGCAATGCCCAAAGTATATGGTGCTTTTGACAGGAATGTTGTACAGCTGGGTCGGGAGGCGACTGCTGGAACTCTGGTGGCTGCCACTACCAAGTGGCGTGGTCCATTCGCCAGTTTGTCCGACGACCAGGAGCAGAAAGTGCTCCCAGAGAACTCAGGGAATCTATTCGGGGAGGAGACGGTCTTCTCCCTCATGTATGCCGGCAGTGCTGCCTTCTCGGAGACTCCTCTGACATTCGAGCAGATCACGCACTTGTGGGATGCAGGCTGGATGGATGCAGCTCCCGTCGGAGCGAGTGCTCCGTACACCCGGACATATGAGGATGTGCCTGGTACACCGCAGACGTTGCGCACCTACACGATCGAGGCAGGGAACTTCGATGTCCCCACCGACAATCAGCGCATGGGATATGCGTTCGTCACGGACTGGCAGATCAGTGGCGCGGCTGCGCAGGAATGGTTGATGTCTGCTACCTGGATCGGAAGGCAGGTGGCCGTGAACACGCTCACGGCTGCGCTTACTGTCCCCACCGTGCAGGTTGCGCTGCTTCCGATGACTAAACTGTACATCGATGCGAGCGGTGGCACAGTTGGCAGCACCCAGAAGACTGGTGTGCTGGTGGGAGCCAGCATCCGGCGTATGACTGGGTGGAAGATCATTCCCTGCGGTGATGGGAGTCGGGCATATGTCGGGATCAAACCCACCAAGCCTGAGGCGACGTTCAGCATCTCGCTAGAGCTGGAAGAGGACACTGGTGCGAGTGTAGTTGCCACGGAGCGTGCTGCCTGGAGAGCGAGGTCGGCACGTTTGTTCCGACTGGACATCTCTGGGGACGATGCCAACCATCACATCGTGCTGGACTGGTGCGGTCGCTACAGCGCGAATCCGGGTGCCTATGAGAATTCAGACGGGAACACCGTGGTGACTCTGGAGGGGCGCATGACCTACAACGCCACGGATGAACTTTACATGAAGGCAGTTCTGACGAACGAGCTTGCGGATCTGGACTAGTCGAGAGGGGAAGAGGCATATAGTGGAGCAATCTTATTTTTCGCAGCTGCTGAGGACTGTCAACCTTGGCTCCGGCAACAGCATCACTCTCCGAGCGCTGACGTTCGGGGAGCGGCAGGAGTTGCAGAGCCGCTGCATGACGGTATCCGTGGTTGCCGACAAGGGCAAGAAGAGATCCAGGGACGAGGCTCAGGGGGAGGTCAGCATCGACGCTCCCCTGATGACTCGCCTGACCTGGCAGAGGGTGATTGTGGACTGGAGCGGTCCTGGATTCGAGGGCAAGCCTGTCACTCCCGAGAATATAGACCTGCTTCCACCCGGTCTCATTGATCGCCTGGCGTCGGAGCTGGAATCCCTGGAGATGGACGCAGAAGCAAAAAACGACTGACGCGTGCCTACGAGCACGCGATCATGCATGGGGTGACCGGTGCACCCGATCCGGGAAGATTCGGAACAGAGATAGAGGTAATGGCGGAGATGGGCTGGTCGTGGGAGGATTTACAGAATGCGCCAGCACCGCTGGTAGATGAGATTGTCACCAGACTGCAGGCTAGGAGTCATTGGTTCTCCGTGAAACGGGAACAGGAAGCTGCCAAAATAAGGAACTCACATGGCCACTGAGCTCGCCATCGTTGTCTCCGCCAAGAATCAGGCAAAATCCGTCCTGGAGGATGTGAATACTCAGCTGGCTCAGACTGAGAAATCGGCTGGGGGAGCGAACAAGGCACTGCTGGCCATGGGTGGGGCAGTGGCTGCTATTGGCGCGGCAGCTGTCGGAACCATGGTAGTTGTTGGCAAGATGGCGTTGGATGTGCAGAAAGACTATGACGATGCTGTCGACTCGCTGATCATCGGCACCGGAGCGAGTGGGGAGGCTCTCGATGCGATGGGGCAGTCTGTAAAGAATCTCAAGACCGGTACTGCTGGTCTGGGCACGGACATGAGAACCATCGGTGCTACCATGGCGGAGCTAAACACCAGAACTGGTGCGACCGGGGAACAGCTCGAGACGCTGACTGGCAGCATCATGGACTTCAGTCGTCTCACAGGGACTGACAGCGTACAGAATACACGATTGCTGACACGCACGATGGGCGACTGGGGTGTCAGCATGGAGGATGGCAGTGCTTTGCTGGACAAGATGTTCGGAGCTGGTCAGGCTTTCGGCATTAGCATTGACAGTCTAGCTGGAAAACTTGTACAGTTCGGTGCTCCTCTTCGTCAAATGGGATTCAGCTTAGAAGAAAGTATGGCCATGCTCGGCAAGTGGGAGAAGGAGGGTGTCAACACCGAGTTAGTCATTGGCTCCCTTCGCATTGCTGCCGGCAAATTTGCAGATCAGAATATTCCTCTGGCTGAGGGTCTAGCTGATGTGTCGGATCGCATCAAGAACGCTGCCACGGACTCAGAGGCGCTGACCATCGCTATGGAGACGTTCGGTGCCAGGGCTGGACCTGACATGGCAGCAGCGATCCGGGAGGGACGTTTCAGTCTCGAGGAGGCCATTGCGACTCTGGACTCCACCAGCGGTAGTTTGGCGGATGCCACCGACAGGGCGCTGGATTTCGGCGATCGGTGGGAGATGACTGTCGCCAAAGTGCAGGTGGCCATGCAGCCGCTGGGTGAGGCCATGTGGAATCTGGCGGAGCAAGCCATGCCCTATGTCGAGCAGGCTATGCTGGCGCTGGTGGAGGCTGGAACTGTTCTTCTGGAGTGGACGATATCCGCTTCCACAGCGTTAGGAGAGCTGATCTCCGTGTTTGCCAACTATGGTATCGTGGTTGCCGATGCGGGTGCTTCCTCCTCTGAGGCGAGCGAGGCATTGGGTCTTCTTCCGGAGTGGGCACAGGGTGCAGCGGTGGCACTGGTTGAGCTGCAGACAGTGTTTGAGCAGTGGGGTGCCCAAGCGCAGGCCATTGGAACACAGGTAATGGAATTCCTGGCGCCTGCCTTTGCCAACGTTCAGTCGGCGGCTGGCGACATGATGGCCGGATTCGGGGAGCTGAGTCCGCAGCTGGCGGAGTTGCAGGAAGCATTCTCGAAGCTGTGGGTTGCGATACAACCTATTGTGGAGGTGATCGGCGTTGCTCTGGTGATGGCATTCGATCTGCTTCTCAATACTGTCGCAGCCGTTATGCGTGCTCTGCCGCAACTGGTGGGGAATGCTATTCTCCTGATCTCCGGCATGCTGACCCTGATGGCCAACAACATAACAAATACGATTGCGCTTATCAAGGCAGCCATAGCAGGGGACTGGCAGCAGGCGTGGCAGTTGGCGCAGCAGATTGCGCGTGACAATTTTGATTTCATCGAGCAGGCGTTCCGCACGCTCTGGAGCAACATCACGCTGATCGGCGCGTCGATCCTGACGGCGATTAAGAACACGTTCAACGATATGCTGGCGTATTTGACCTCGTTGAACCTGCCCAACCCGTTTGCCGGGTTCAAGGGCGTGATCGATGCGGTGGTGACGGCCATCGGCAAGGTGCAGACGATGGTCAACGACCTCTCCGGCTTCCTGTCGGGTCTGTCGTTCCCGAATCCGTTCGCCGGGTGGTCGTTCCCGGAGCCGCCGGACTGGGTAAAGTGGCTAATGGGCGGCGGCGGTGGTGGCAGTGGCGGCGGCACTGGTAACAACGCCATCGGCAGTCAGAACTGGCGCGGCGGGATGACGATGGTCGGGGAGACGGGGCCGGAGTTGGTGATGCTGCCGCGGGGCAGCCGTATCTTCGGCGCACAGGAGACGCAGCGCATGGCGGCAGCGCCGGCAGGGGTGGCGGTGACGGTGGAGAGCATGGTCGTGCGCTCGGATATGGACATCCACGAAATTGCGTACCGCGTGGCGGATCTGCTGGCGCGCGGCTGACA
>ERZ761594.354-NODE-354-length-14678-cov-5.142310_pt1 | contig 14678 bp, 10 predicted proteins | sample MGYA00511036_ERZ761594 | MGnify/ENA primary metagenome ERZ761594 (study PRJEB28899, sample SAMN03785561) | bioreactor sludge metagenome | biome: EBPR Sludge; feature: EBPR Bioreactor; material: 0.22µm filtered reactor supernatant | place: Saint Lucia: Queensland... | reverse complement strand
CATAACGCCGCCTTTGTCTGCGATCTTAACCGCCATCACGAATGGCACGATCGAGCGTGGATGGCGGGCTCGGTCCAAACGCCCTGGCGGCTGCCGGCGACCGTTCACCGCGTCGCATTCGCCGAAGAGGCCAGCGGCCGTCCGGATTGGATCGCCCGTTACGGCCAACTGACGGAAATCGTGCTGCCGCATCTGCTCGAACGGCGATTTAATTACGTCGAACTGGCGCTGTGGGGGCGCGGCGAGACGGTTTCCAGCTATTTCGCGCCCAACCCGCGCTACGGCCGGCCCGCCGACTTGATGGCCTTTATCGATCGCTGCCACCAGCACGGCGTCGGCGTCATTTTGGACTGGATACCGGCCTTGCTGCCGCGCGAGGGGCAGGAACTGAGCTGGTTTGACGGGTCCAGACTCTACGACGACGACATTCCAGATCAGCCGGGCTGGCTGGCGTTCGATCTGGAACGCCCGCAAGTTCGCAATGTCCTGCTCGCCAACGCCCAATTCTGGCAACAGGTCTATCATGTCGACGCCCTGCAAACCGATATCCGCACTCATGCGGCGCGCGCGCGGGGACAACCGCTGGCGGCGGCTTTGCGGTTTTTGCTTCGGGACGACGACATTCGCCCGACCCTAGACCCCGAAAAGGCCAGCTCGATTGCCTACCTGCTGGGTCTGGAATCGCACGTGCCTCCGGAGGAATTGCCGCTGGAGGCCGCGGCGGAAACCGGGGCGGATGATGAGGCGGAAACCGGGGCGGATGATGAGGCGGAAACCGGGGCGGATGCCGAGGCGGAAACCGAGGCGAACGCTTTCGAACCCGCCGGCCCGCTCGCGAAGTCGCCACCGGAGCCGGGCGCGGCCTCGCCCGAACGCCAGTTTACCGACCCGCACGCGCTGCTAGGTCCGCACCCGTCGGCGGAACCCGGTCTGATCGTGCTGCGCGCCCTGCTTCCGGACGCCGAAACCCCCTGTTTGTGGCTTGAGGACCAACCGAACCTGCTTTACCCCCTACAATGGGTGCCGGAAGATGGCTTGTTCGAAGCGATCATCGCCGCTGATTCCACTGAGTTACGCTATCGGCTGAACGCCACCGACGGCGGCCAAAACCACAGCTTCGCCGATCCTTACGCCGCCACCTTCTCGTTCTTGGGCGACCAGGATTGCTATCTGTTCGCGGAAGGCAATCACTATCAGATTTACGAGAAGCTGGGCGCGCACGCCTGCGAGGCCGGCGGCCGCGCCGGCATCAACTTTGCGGTTTGGGCTCCAAACGCCCAGCGGATCAGCGTGGTCGGCTCGTTCAACCGTTGGGACGGCCGCCGCCATCCGATGCGGCTGCGGCCGGGCTCGGGAATTTGGGAATTGTTCGTTCCCGATTTGAATGAGGGCGAACTGTACAAATTTGAAATTTTGCCCCGCACCGGCCCCGCTTTTCTCAAGACCGATCCTTACGCCTTTTATACGGAAATTCCGCCCGGCACCGCCAGCGTGGTCTACGCCGCCGCCGGCAAGCATCAGTGGCGCGATGCGGAATGGATGGCGCGGCGCGCGCGGAGCCATGCCTGGGAACAGCCGCTGGCGATTTACGAAGTTCACGCCGGTTCGTGGCGGCGCAAGGCGGACGGCGGATTTCTTTCTTACCGCGAACTCGCCGATCAATTGATCCCCTACGTGTTGGAAATGGGCTTCACCCACATCGAATTCCTGCCGCTGGCCGAACACCCCTACGGTCCGTCGTGGGGCTATCAGATTTCCAATTTTTACGCCCCGACTTCCCGTTTCGGCCGGCCGGAAGACTTGATGGAGCTGATCGACCGCTGCCATCAGCACGGCATCGGCGTGATCCTGGATTGGGTGCCGGCGCACTTCCCCAAGGACGCGCACGCCATGGCCTGGTTTGACGGTACCTGCGTGTACGAACACGCCGATCCGCGTCAGGGCGAGCATCCGGACTGGGGCACCCTGATCTTCAACTACGGCCGTCACGAGATCGAAAATTTCCTGATCGCCAACGCGCTCTACTGGCTCAAAACCTTTCACTTCGACGGCCTGCGGGTGGACGCGGTGGCCTCGATGCTGTATCTGGACTATTCCAAGAAAGACTGGATTCCCAATCAGTACGGCGGCAACGAGAATTTGGAAGCCATCGAATTTCTCAAGCACACCAACGCGGTGGTGCACGCGCAATTCCCCGGCGTGATGATGGTCGCCGAGGAATCCACCGCCTGGCCGAACGTCTCAAGGCCCACCCACATGGGCGGCTTGGGATTTGGCTTCAAATGGAACATGGGCTGGATGCACGATGTGCTGGCCTATATGAAAGAGCGGCCCGAGCACCGCCGTTACCACCATCACAAACTGGGTTTCGGCCTCAGCTACGCCTTCAATGAAAACTTCATCCTGTCGCTGTCGCACGATGAAGTCGTGCATCTGAAAAAATCGCTGCTCGGCAAAATGCCTGGCGATGACCGCCAGCGGTTCGCCAATTTGCGCGTGCTGTACGCCTTCATGTACGGCCACCCCGGCAAGAAACTGTTGTTCATGGGCGGCGAGTTCGGCCAACTCGGCGAGTGGAACCACGACGGCGAACTCGAATGGCCGCTGCTGCGCCAGTCGCACCACCAACGCTTGAAGACGTTCGTCAGCGATTTAAACCAACTCTACGCGCGGGAGCGGGCGCTGCATCAAGTCGATTTTCGCGGCGCGGGTTTCGAATGGCTGGACGGGGGCGGCGCGGAAACCGGCGTGCTCGGCTTCGTCCGCAAGGCTCGCGACCCGCGCGAGGCGGTGCTGTTCGTGTTGAATTTCTCGGACCGGCACTATTCTCACTACCGGATCGGCGCGCCGTATCCGACGAGTTATCGGGAAATCTTTCACAGCGACGCTCGCGAATACGGCGGCTCCAGCAAAATCGTGCCGGGGAACGCGGTAACGGCCGAAGAGGTGTTCAGCCACGGCTTCGCCTTTTCCATCGTGCTGAACCTGCCGCCGTTCAGCGCGGTGGTATTGAAACCGCAGCCGTTGCAATTGAATTAACTTCATCCATCCACCCGAGGTCGGACCCCACTTAACAGCGCGCGGCGGGTCCGACTTTTCTTTCGAGTATGTCCCGATGGTTCAGCACACGATTCTGTTGGAATTCGCCCCCGACCTCAACGCGCTCCATGGCGGCAAACGGCTGACCGACGGTCTATCCGCCGCAGTCCAGATCGGCGACGCGCTGTGGTTGGCCAACGATGAATCCTTGAGCCTGGAAAAACTATCGCGGCTGCCGGATTCCGTCGAGCGCGTCCGATTCGGATGTCACCAACAAGTTCCGCTATCGGATTTCCTTCAGTTACCGCTCCCGCCCGATCCCGACGCACCCGACGGTCAAAAAATCCAGGAAGCCGACGTGGAAGGTCTCGCCTATCATGACGGTTACCTATGGCTGGTCGGCTCGCACAGCCTCAAGCGCAAGAAACCGGACCCGCAGGCCACGGCCGAGAAAAACAGCAACCGCTTGACCAAGGTGACCGGCGATGGAAACCGCTATTTGCTGGCTCGCATCCCCTGGCAAGCCGCCACGCAAGCGCTGGCGCGAACCGACGATCACGAGCGACGGAGCGCGGCTCGTTTGAGCGGAACCGCGCACGGCAACGAACTGACTCAGGCACTGGCTGACGACGAGCACATCGGGCCGTTTCTGGCGATTCCCGGCAAGGATAACGGCTTCGATATCGAAGGATTGGCCGTGACCGACGACCGAGCGTTTATCGGCTTGCGCGGGCCGGTGCTGCGCGGTTGGGCGATCATTTTGGAGTTGGCCCTGGAGCAAACCGAAGCCTTCACGCTTTCGCTAAAACCCATCGGCTCGTCCGGTCGCCGCTACCGCAAACACTTTCTCGACCTGCGCGGCCTGGGCTTGCGGGATTTATGCGTTTGGGGTTCCGATCTGCTGATCCTGGCCGGCCCGCCGCTCGCCCAAGCCGGTCCTTTCAGCGTCTTCCGCTGGCCGGGCGGCGCGGAATCACGCGGCGGCGACGCCTCGACCTTCAACGACGATTTACCGGTCGTGTTCGATCTTCCCGTTTCGGAACGCGAACAGCCGGAAGGCATCACGCTCTTTTCAAGCGGTGCGGGGTCCGATCCTCAACTGTTGGCGGTCTACGATTCCACTTCACCGAGCCGGCGCGCGAGCGCAAACGCCGTGAAGGCCGATCTCTTTGCCCTGACCGGGCGCGCGGGGCATTTCTGATGATTTTGACGGGCCTCGCGAAATAGGCGTTTGGCGCGGTCGCGACCCGGTTCGCCCCTCTCGACCCGCTCAAGAAGGCGCCTTTCGGATCCCCGCACTGAACCCGCGTAGGAATCACCGGCTCGTTTACGAGCCCAAGAATCGGATATCCATGTCAGCCTACGCCACAGGCAAGCGACGCGCCTTTCAACCCGGCATCGCTCGCCGACTTCGACCTTCCGCTGCTTCAGTGTTGAAGCTACCGGCCAAACTTCCGCAGCGTTGAAGACCACGCGGCCGGTCAGTGTCTTCCGATCAACCACCCGCCCCCGGAAAAGCGAGCCCCTTTAAAAGTCTGTCGATGGCGCCAGGATTTTCCGGGGTAAATCCCGCCGCAATTTGCTTCTTGATAATTTCGATCTCGCTGCTGATTAGACGGGCATACATAAACACATCCCACGGCGCCCACACCCTTATCCGCGCCGAAAAAAGTTGACACGAATAACTCAATTCCGCGCCGCCCTCTCGCAGAATAGCCACCACTGTCTGAGCGCAATTTTCACCGAGAAAACGATACTGGCCGTCCTTCTGCATCTTTCTCCAGGCCAGCAGCATTCGATCTTCGTCCAAGCCCCGGATTTCTACGGCATGATCCGGATGGCGTCCCTCCATTTCCACGTCACCGAGAAAGGTCGAAACATATCGCGTTACGCCACCCACATTAAGCGCCCAAATCAATCCGGGCTTGCTGGTTACTCCCGTTGCGCTGCCGGGCCACCAACTCACGTAATCCGCTTTTCCCGGCCCTTCCCCGAAAGCCAGATCCATGGAGGCATGGCCGATATTGGGAAACTTCGTTTTCCAGCAATATATCTTGATCATATTTTCGTCCTCATCAGGGCCTGCGTGCGTTTTTGTTGATAGTTCCATCGGGATTGGCGCGCACGTAATCCCCAGTGTTGACGCGCAAGACACTATTCTGGTAGCCGGTGCCCGCATAAACCGGGACGCTGACGATGCGAGCGAAGGCGGCGAGCAATTTTTCGTTGTTACCGATCTCGCAATTTTGCAGATGCACGAACCCGCTCGGATCAAATTTGCCTTTGAGCAAGCTCAAAATTTTTGAAAAAGAACCGATATTTTTCTCATCGATGCAATCGCTGCCGATTTCCATCTGTTTGGCGTTGCCGTGATCGAGAATGTTCAGCCTGCTCATTTTGCGGTTTTTGTTGAAATTGCGAAAAAACTCAAGACGGTCGATAACGTTTTGCACCATTGTGTTGACGTCGGTCATCGTCACCGTACCCGGCATTTCCACCAACATGTTGTAAGCGGCGAGCGCCCCGCCTATCGCCGGCAAGCCGTACAGACCAAGCAGGGGAACGTTAAGGGGACCGGTTCGCTGAAGGAATGCAGCCGCTCCAGCCATGGCGGGCAAACTGAATTTTTCAATCCGAACGTCGATGGCGGTTATCTCGATGCCCACGGCGAACTCCCCTGAAACCTGTTGTATGCGGCGGCGGACCTATTCGGTCTTTCAAGATTCAGGGCAATCGTCGCCTAAAAGGATTTCACACCGATTTCAAAATCCTGGAGCTTTATTAAGTTTGTAAGCGACAAGTAAAAACCGTCGAGCTAGCGCTCAGACCCGCTCTTTTAACCTGACAATTTTCTGAGCACCGCCCGCGTCGGCGCGCCATCGGCGCCGGCCAGCTTGAGCGGCAGGGCGATCAACTCGTAAGGCCCCGGCTCGATCTCGGCCAGATTCAGCCCTTCCAGAATCACCACCTCGGCTTTTAACAAGACGATATGCGTTTCCGGCGCGTCATGAAAGCGCTGGACCGACAGGTAATCGACGCCGATCAGGCATAAGCCCCGCTCCACCACCCAGCGCGCGGCGTCGGCGGTCAGCGCCACGAAATCCTTCCGAAACTCCCGATCCCCCCGCCGCCAGCCTTCGGAATTGCGGGTCCGCAACAATAGCCGCCGGGTGTCGGCAGGCAACCGCAAGCCTTCCAGATCGCGGGCGGTGACAGATTCCACATCCGGCAAGACCGCCACCACCGCCGGCCCGATCAGAGCGTCCAGGGCCAAGTGGGTGACATCCGCGCCATCGGCCAGAAAATGGACGGGCGCATCGACATGGGTACCGCTGTGGAGACCAAAACTCAGCGCGCCGTCATTGACATGATCGCCGCGCGCCATATCGCGGCGGCGGGTCAATTCGACCGGCGGACTGCCCGGCCAACGCGGCAGCTCGGAGGACAGGGTCAGCGAAATATCGAGGTACTGGCTCATGGGCTATCTCCGCGCATTCAAGCGCCCGCCGCAACAGCGGCCCGAACCTTCGGCCGGCTCGCGGCAGGGTTTTTAAGCGGCCATCACTCGCCATCCCGCGTCGCGCCGACCGGACGACGGGTCTGCTTCTTGTCGCCAATCCGCCGCTTGGCGTCCATGCGCCGCTGTTTGGCGGCGCGCGAGGGCCTGGTTTTGAGTCGCGGCTTGGGGATCTCAGCCGCCTCCTGAATCAAGGCGATCAGCCGCTCGATGGCATCCTGCCGGTTGCGCTCCTGGCTGCGAAAACGGCGGGCGGTGATCAACAATTCGCCGGCTTGCGTCGCCCGGCTGCCGGCCAAGGTCAATAACCGCGCCCGCACGGACTCTGGCAATGATGGCGAGCGGGCCGCATCGAAACGCAACTCCGCCGCCGTCGCGACTTTATTGACGTTCTGACCGCCGGGACCGGACGCCAGCTTGAATTGAAATTGCAGTTCGGCCTCATCGAGGTCGATGCTCGGAATGACTTCGATCATGGCGGTGGCTTTATCCTCCGATGCCTTCCAGCAGCCGTTCCACGGTCGCGACGCGGGCTTCGGCGTCCGGCAATTCCTTGATAAAGCGCAGCTTGTCCTTGCCATCCAGTTTATAGACCTGATGCTGCTGTTGGATGAGCCGCACCAATTTGACCGGGTCCACCTTCGGCTCCGGGCCGAACACGATACGCCCGCCCTTGAGGCCGGCTTCGATCTTTTTGATTCCAATCGGGGTGGCTCTCAGCTTCAAGCTGGTCACCCGAAACAGATTTTTGACCGGTTCCGGCAACAGGCCAAAACGGTCGATCATTTCGACTTGCAACTCGCGCAACTCGCTCTCGTCGCGGGCGCTGGCGATCCGTTTGTACAAGATCAACCGGCTGTGAATGTCGGGCAAATAATCGTCGGGAATTAAGGCCGGACTTTGCAGGTCGATTTCCGGGCCGTGATCCAGCGGCCGATCCAGCTCCGGCACCCGTCCGGCCTTGAGCGCTTGCACCGCGCGCTCCAGCAAATCCATATACAGCGTGAAGCCGACCTCGTGAATCTGGCCGCTTTGCTGCTCGCCCAGCAGCTCGCCCGCGCCGCGAATCTCCAAATCGTGATTGGCCAGCATGAAGCCCGCGCCCAAATCCTCCAGCGATTCGATGGCCTCGATCCGCTTGACCGCGTCGGCCGTCATCGCCTGGCGCGGCGGCACGATCAGATAAGCGTAGGCGCGGTGGTGCGAGCGCCCGACCCGGCCGCGCAACTGGTGCAGTTGCGCCAGCCCCAGCTTGTCGGCGCGGTTGATCAGGATGGTGTTGGCGCTGGGCACGTCGATGCCCGACTCGATGATGGTGGTGCAGACCAATAGATTGCAGCGGCGGTGATAAAAATCCAGCATCACCTGTTCCAGTTCCCGCTCGCGCATCTGGCCGTGGGCGATTGCGATCCGCGCGCCCGGCGCGAATTCGGCCAACTGCGCCGCCATCCGTTGGATGGTGTCCACCTCGTTGTGCAAAAAGTAGATCTGGCCGCCGCGCTTGAGTTCACGCTGGCAGGCTTCGCGAATCGTCGCCGGGTTCCACTGGCCGACGAAGGTCTTGACCGCCAGGCGGCCCGCCGGTGGGGTGGCGATGATCGACAGTTCGCGCAAGCCGGCCATCGCCATGTTCAGGGTGCGCGGGATCGGCGTGGCGGTCAGGGTCAGCACGTCCACCTCGGTGCGCAAGGCTTTCATCCGCTCCTTGTGCTTGACCCCGAAGCGGTGCTCCTCGTCGATGATGGTCAGGCCCAGATTCTTGAAACGCACGTCGTTCTGCAACAGCTTGTGGGTGCCGATCAGAATATCGACCTTGCCCTCGGCCAAGGCTTGCAAGGTTTCCGCTTGCTGCTTGGCCGAGCGGAAGCGGGACAGCAGTTCGACCCGCACCGGCCAGTCGGCGAAGCGGTCGAGAAAGTTTTGATAGTGCTGCTGGGCCAGCAGCGTGGTCGGCGTCAGCACCGCCACCTGTCGCCCGTCCTGCACCGCCACGAAGGCGGCGCGCATCGCCACCTCGGTCTTGCCGAAACCGACATCGCCGCACACCACCCGATCCATCGGCCGGCCGGCGCGCAGGTCGGCGATTACCGCGTCGATGGCCATTTGCTGGTCGGGGGTTTCCTCGAACGGAAAGGCGGCGGCGAAGGCGGCGTAATCGGCTTCGCTGAGACTGAAGGCGTGTCCGGGCCGGGCCTCGCGCCGAGCGTAGAGATCCAGCAGTTCCGCCGCCGCGTCGCTGACCTGCTCGGCGGCCTTGCGACGGACTTTTTCCCATTGGCCGCTGCCGAGTTTGTGCAGCGGCGCGCTTTCCGGCGACGCGCCGGTGTAGCGGCTCAGCAAATGCAGCGAGGCGACCGGCACGTACAAACGGTCGCTGTCGGCGTATTCCACCACCACGAATTCGCCGTCGATACCGGCGACTTCCAGCCGCTCCAACCCGCTATAACGGCCGATGCCATGCGCCTCGTGGACCACCGGCGCGCCGGGATTGAGATCGGTGAGGTTGCGGATGATGGCGTCGGGATCGCGGTTGGAGGCCCGCCGCCGCGTCTGCCGCGCCCGCTCGCCGTACAGCTGCGGCTCGGCGATGATCGCCAGCGGCGGATCGGTCAGCAGCAAGCCCTGTTCCAGCGGCGCGACCGTCAACGCCAGCCGCAAGTCGTCTCGCGCCAAAAAGTCGGCCCAACTCTCACAAACCGTCGGTTTGATCCCGTGGCCGCGCAAGGTTTCCAGCAGCACCTCGCGCCGCCCGGCCGATTCGGCGGCGAACAGCACCCGCCCCGGAAAGTTCGCCAAAAATTCCTCCAGCGCGGCGGCCGGCCGCTCGGCGCGGGCCTGGAACGGCAACAGCGGCGGCGGCGCGCTGGGAAAGTTGACCCCGCCATCGCCCGCCTCCCGCAACTCCACGCGCAGGTAACGGGCCAGCGCCTTCTCGACTTGGGCCGCCTCGACAAACAGCAGCGGCGGCGGCAACAGCGGCCGCTCGGCGTCGTAACGGCGCTGCTCGTAGCGATCCAGCAACTGCTCCTGAAAGGCCGCCATCGCCGCCGCCACGCCTTCCAGGCGAACCGCCAGCGTCGCCTCCGGCAGATAGTCGAACAGGGTGGCGGTTTGCTCGAAAAACAGCGGCAGATAGTATTCGATGCCGCCGGGCGCGTTGCCGGCGCTGACTTCGCGATAGCTCGGACTGCGTTGCGGGTCGCCCTCGAACTGCCGCCGCCACGCCTGCCGGAAGCGGGCGATGGTTTCTTGATCCAGCGGAAATTCCCGCGCCGGCAACAGCTCAATCTGCGAGGTCTTGGCGACCGACAGTTGGGTATCCGGATCGAAGTCGCGGATGCTTTCCACCTCGTCGTCGAACAGTTCGATCCGGTAGGGGCGCTCCGCGCCCATCGGAAACAGATCGAGAATCGCGCCGCGCACCGCGAATTCGCCGTGTTCGACCACCTGCGACACGCAAACGTAACCCGCCGCTTCCAAGCGGCGGCGAAAATCGTCCAGATCCAAGCGCTCCCCCACCTTCAGCAGCAGCGCGTAGCGGTCCAGATAGCCGCGCGGCGACAAGCGTTGCATCAAGGTCGCCACCGGAACCACCAGCACCCCGCGCCGCCGTTGCGGCAGGCGATACAGTGCGGCCAAGCGCTGCGACACGATGTCCTGATGCGGCGAGAACACGTCGTAGGGCAGCGTTTCCCAATCCGGGAACGCCAAAATGTCCAAATCGGCCCCTCCGAACACCCGCAATTCCATTTCCAAACGCAGCGCGGTTTGACTGTCCGGCGCGACCGCCAGCACTAGACCGCGATAGCGTCGGGCGGCGGCGGCGATCAACAGCGCGGCGCTCGCCCCGTGCAACTGGCCCCAGGCGAGGGATCGCCGGGTGTCCGGCGGCAGGACGGGCTGCAACAGGCTGGCCGGAGCGGCGGATTCGATGGATGCGGACATGGACTCGCGGTGATCCGTGTGGCTAACGAGGTCGGTTATTGTCCCATACCGCTGTTTCAAACGGGCGATACTGAATAAATGTCATTAATTTTTGACTCAATCCCGCTAAAGCCTCTCCAATAAGTCGCTTTTAACTGACACTAAAATCGCGGCGGCAGCCTCAATTTCGGCGGTATTCGGTCGATATAGGGGATTGAGAAGCCCCGGTCTGGCAGTGACCAGCGCCGGGCGGCCATTCCTAACAACTCGTAAAGATTCAACAAATGCTGATCAATAAGCCCGATCACCCTTCGAGCTGCCATCATGGCGGTCATTATCCCCCGTCGGAACGGGTCGGCCGACGTCGCTTCCTGCAACTCGCCACCCTCGGCGGTTTGGCCCTCTTTAGCGTGGCGACGCCGCGACGGTCGGCTTGGGCTGAAACCCCTCACGGGGCCGCGCCGCCGAAGCCGGCCGCGCCCGCCGCCGGTCAGGGCGCGGCGCTCTCGACCAAGCCGAGTCCACCCGCCGCCCACGCCAGCGCCGGCGCGGCGGGGCACACCGCCGAAGCCTTGTTGTTGAGTTGCATGGATTACCGTTTGATCGACGACATCACCCGCTACATGGACGGTCGCGGCATGACCAATCAGTACGACCACATCGTGCTGGCCGGAGCTTCGCTGGGCGCGCTCACCGATGCGTTTAAGGATTGGAACAAGGCGTTTTGGGAGCATCTCAAGATCGCGGCGGATTTGCACCAGATCAAGAAAGTGATCTTGATGGACCACCGCGACTGCGGCGCTTACAAGGTGCTGTTAAAAGCGGATTTCTCCCAAGACCCGCAATTGGAAACCCGCATCCACGCCAAATTTCTCCGCGATTTGATGGTGGCCATCCACAAAAGCCATCCGGAGCTGGAAGTGGAAAGGTTGATGATGAACCTCGACGGCACCGTCCAGAAGATCAGCTGATTGCCCGGCCGGCGCTGCCGCCCTCCTCGCGCGCCTCAAGCGGCGAGCGAGATTGGCGCGACCGTTCAATCACCCGCCGGTTTATCCGGAGCAGCCCTCCGAACTTCCGGCCGCGTCTCTTGAACGACCAGCATCTGATCGTCACGCGCCAGCGCGGCGGCGCGAACCGCGCCGAGGTCGGCGGCGGCGAAGAAAGCGCTGACCGTTCCCACGGCCGGCGCGTTTTGCTGAAAGCTCAACAGCGCCTTGCAATAATGACGGTTACAAATTTCCGCCCGCATATCGCGCGACAGGGCACACCCATCGCCTTGGTGGAAAATGCAGGAACCCTCATAGGTCCGTGGACCCAAACGGTCTAAATAGGCCGCCAGCACATCGCGGGGCCGCTGTTCGGGATGCGCGGTCCGGTAACGCCGCAGGGTTTCCACATCGAGATAAGCGTGATCCCCGCCGCTTTCGCAGCAACGCCCCTTACAGCACGAACACGCCATGCCCAATACCGCCCGAACATTGGAGGCGGGCTCGGGAACGGGGCTGGACTCGTTCTGTCGGTTCCGAGCTGACGGTGTTTTGGCCGGTTCGGCCGATTGCGCGATCAGCGCCGTTACGTGATCTCGAAAAGCGCGGCGGCGGCGTTGCGGCAGGTTGACGAGTTTGGCGGTGAAGGCCGGAACCACCACCAAGGGAAACGCCTCCGGCTTACCGAAGCCAAAGTCGCTCATCAGCTGCTGATGCAGTTGGGTCGCTTGCGCGATCTCCTGCTCGATCAACGCCTTGGTTCGCGCTTGTTTTCGTTCGGCCACCTGGCGCGAAAAATCCGCAAGACCGGCGCGCTGACAATCCAGGGTCGCGCACAGCCGGGCCGGCAATTCCGCCAGGGACAGCGGCCGGCCGCAAACCCGGCAAAGCTTTTGCCGCTGTTGCAACAGGCGGTAATCCCAAGCGCATTCCCGCCGGCCGCACAGCTTGTCGCCCGCGTGGTTGGAGGGGATCGGCGCCTGGCAAATCCAGCAGGCCGGCGTTGCGCCCGCAACCGCTTTTTCGATCATGATCGTTTACTCAGCCTTCGAGCATCCACCCGCGTTCAACCGGTTGATGGCATCGCATTCAGCTTATTTTGTAAGGGAATTAGCACTCGCTAACATCAGGTTTTATCCTGAAACTGGCCCAAAAGTGGCGCAATGCCTTAATATTGCGCCGACCCGCACCGTGGGCTGGTCTTAATCTCAGCAATTTGCAGGCCAGAACATTCATTCGCCAAGCAAGCCGCGAATGCTGGTAACCGTCTTTTTTCAAAATCATTCTAATTTTAGGGAGCCTCTCATGATGTCAATCCGCATGCTTGCCGCCGCCGCGCTCCTCAGCGGCTGCGCGTCCCAGCAACTTGCTCAACCGACCACAAACGCATTTCGGACGGAAAGCTGCAAACCGGTCACCGAGCAAGAAATCGTCACCCTATTCGATCGTTGGAACAGCTCGTTACAATCGGGCGATCCCCGTAAAGTCACGGCCAATTACGCCCACCCTTCAATTTTGCTACCGACCGTCTCGAATAAACCACGCCTGACGCCAGCAGAAAAAGAAGATTATTTCCATCATTTTCTGGTCAATCGACCTATCGGCAAAATCGATCAACGTCATGTTGAGTTAGGTTGCAACACAGCAGTGGATGCCGGTCTGTATACCTTTACCTTCGCCAAAACAGGCGATGTCATCAGCGGCCGTTATAGTTTTACCTATACCTGGAATGGCTCGGATTGGTTGATCACCAGCCATCATTCGTCGATGATGCCGGAGAAAGTGTCGAAGGTCGGAGCGGCTAAAGTAACGGCAAAAGCACATTAAATAATCCGCCTCTGCCCGGAGCCGCTGGCAACGGTCTCCGGGCTTGCGGGCCATCGTGACCCGCCAGCTCTGTTGACCCCGCCGGATTGGCGCGCCGCCAATACGCTTCAGCACCCGGATGGACTTCATTTTTTCAGCCTCCACTCGACTTCCATTGGCTATTTTCATTTCGACGGAACCCGGCAAGCGCTCGCAGCTTGTGTTGATTGTCGCGGCGATGGCGTTGATCGCGCTGGTGCTGGGCGTCACCTTACCCTCGCGCCCCAAGATTTTGGAGGTATTGAACGATCTGGCCCACGCGCCGGCGTTGGGCGCGTTCGCGCTTATCGTGCTGCGGCTGGTTCGGCTGTGGCGGCCGGCCGATAAGCTCGGCGGGTACGGCATCGCCTTCCTGACCGCCGTCGGCGTCGGCGCTTTAATCGAGGTGGTCCAATCGTTTATAGATCGCGACGCCTCGTTGGGCGATTTGGAAACCGACGCCCTCGGCGCGGCGTGCGTCTTGGGCTTCGTCGCCGCATTTGACCGCAGGCTGTGGTCGGCCGCGCCGCGAGCGGCGGGGCGAATCGCCTGCGTGACCTTGGCAGCCCTCTGCGGGTTGTGGGTCTTGCTCCCGTTGGGCCAGGCAGCCGTCGCTTATCTCGATCGGGCGAGGGCTTTTCCGGTGGTGGCGCGGTTTGCTGAGTCGCGCGATCTGTACTTTTTCAGCAGCGGAACAGCCCGCCTGTCGTTGCAGCCGCTTCCCGACCGGTGGGCACAGCCTGGAGATGCGCTGAGCTTGCGGGTCGAATCGTTAGCAAATACCCTCTGGCCCGGCGTGAGCCACGACGAACCGCAACCCGATTGGCGGGGATTTTCGACCTTGCTGCTGGACGTGACCAATCCAACTGAAACGCCGTTGGATTTAGGGGTGCGGGTTCACGACCTAACCCACAATCAAGGCTATAACGACCGCTTCACCCGCGCGTTCGAGCTTGCGCCTTCAAGCCGCGCGGTCTTGCGAATTCCCATCAAGGATATCGTCGCCGGTCCGGTGGATCGGTTATTGGATTTAGCGCACATCGCCGGTATCGTGGTGTTCAAGCTCACGCCAGCGGCTTCCGATGGCGAGCGTTTCTATCTCAGTCGGATCTGGCTCGAATGACGCCACAACGCGCGTGAGGCTGACCTGCCTACCGCCCAAATCCACAGGTATTGCTTGGAGCTGCCCGCTTGACCCATTCCCTCGTCCGAGACGCCCGTCAGTTGAAAGACTTGCTCCAGCAGACGCTGGAGGCTTCGCTCGATTATTTCGACGCGCTCGACCAGCGCCCGCCCGCGACCGCTTTCGTCCGCAACCCGCCGTTGGCTTTACCTCGGGAGGGCTTGGGCGCCGAGCAGGCCCT
>ERZ761594.349-NODE-349-length-14965-cov-6.035480_pt1 | contig 14965 bp, 30 predicted proteins | sample MGYA00511036_ERZ761594 | MGnify/ENA primary metagenome ERZ761594 (study PRJEB28899, sample SAMN03785561) | bioreactor sludge metagenome | biome: EBPR Sludge; feature: EBPR Bioreactor; material: 0.22µm filtered reactor supernatant | place: Saint Lucia: Queensland... | reverse complement strand
AGGCAAACACGTACATCAACCCGCAGGGCAACCGTCGTTGCCGTCGCTGCATGGCTGACGCATCCAAGCGATACAAGGATCGCAAGCGGCTAGGGTGACGGCCATGGACGAGACCGCTGAGTGGTTGCAGTGAGCGTGCAGTGGTTCCCCTTCCGTGGCCGCCTCCACGCCCGCAACCCGGAGAAGGACCGCTTCACCGCGCACTGCGGTCTCGCGCCGGCGGACGTGGCCGACCTGCGGGTCACCCTGGCCGACGCCTCCGACGTGCCCGACGGGTGCTGCGAGAAGTGCCTCGTCGCCGTGGCCCTGGACTCCACCATCGACGAGCCGCTGGAAGTGGCGCAGGCGCGAGGCTTCCTGCCGGTCGAGCAGAACCTCTAGGTCGGGCCGTTCTGTAGGACGTAGCGCACCGCGTCCAGATCCGACGGGCGCCACACGAAGGCTGGGACCCCCGAAGCGATCAGGTCGTCGAGCACCCCGTCCTGCTCGGGGGTCGTCTTTCCCGACTGACTCTTGAGCTCGACGGCGCAGTGCCATCCCCGGCCGGGGTGGTAGAGGAACAGGTCGGGCCACCCGACGATCGAAGTGGCCGTCGTCCACCGCTGCCCCTTGCCGATGGAGCGACGGACGTGCATCACCTTCCAGCCGAGGATGCTGGCGAGTTCGCGGACCTGCTCCTGCCAAGTGCGCTCGGTGATATCAGCCAGGGTCAATCGTCACCCTCGCGCCGGGACCATTCGATCACGATGCGGCGCAGGAGGTCGGACCGGTTGCGGTTCCCCACCTTGGCGTCGATCACCCGGACCTCGGCCTCGGTGAAGCGCACACACAGTGGCTTCTTGCGTGGCTCGTCTGCGATCTTTCGTCCCATGCGTATGACACTACCGCAGTGTGATACGGCTTCTCCACCTGAGCGTTACGTCAGGTGACGAAACTCCCGATGGGTCACAGGTGCCAGGGAAAGCGGGTGGAGGGAAGTTCGGTCACGCCGGCGCACCGGTCGCTCCTCGGTTCCCCTCCACCCACACCTTCCCTACCCCCGGTAGAACCGCCCGCAGTGCGGCCACTGCCCGAGGCCGGCGCGGTTCTTGAGGATCTCGGCGCGGTACGCCTGCTCGGCCGGGGAGTTCTGGTGGGGGTAGCCGGAGCCACCCACCGAGCGCCAGGTGCTCAAGAGGAACTGGACTCCCCCGTAGTACCCATTGCCGGTGTTGATGGCCCAGTTGCCGCCCGACTCGCAGTTGGCGACGCCCTGCCACCGGTACACGAGGTCGGAGTGCTGCGCCGACTGCACCTTCGACAGGTAGACGGCCAAGAGGTACTGGCCGAGCTTGGCCTCCACCACGGCGTTCATGTAGGCGGCGAGGCGCTTGGCCTTGTAGAAGCCGATGTTCGGGTTGTGCGTGCGGTTGTACCAGCGCTGCACCTCGATGCGCGTGTAGGGGTAGGTGGGCGGCGCGCCGACCTCCGCGACGTAGCGGACCGCGGCCACGACCTCAGGAGCGGGCCCGGAGCAGGCGGCGGAAGTCGCCGGGTACGGATCGACGGCCGCTCCGCCACCGGGATGGATCTCGAAGTGCAGGTGCGGGGCGTCGGCCGAGGCGTTTCCCGTATGTCCGACGTAGGCGACGAGCTCGCCCGCGACGACCGGGCCGTCACCTCGAGCGTGGCCTTGGAGGTGGGTGCCGAAGTAGGTGGTGCCGGACTCGCCGTCGAGGTAGAAGCTGTCGTTGCCGTGGGTGCGGTAGGTGCCGGACTCCACCGCGTAGATCGGGGTGCCGTCGGGGGCCATCATGTCGACGCCCTGGTGGGTGTGCCCTGAGCGCGGCGCGCCCCACGAGGACACGAAGGTCGACGCCGGGACCGGACAGCGCATCGGTTCGGCTGCGCTCGCCGGCGGGGTAGGGAGGAAGGGACACGCGATCGCAACGATCAGCGCTACCGCCGTGATACGCACGCGGTGTAGGGTCATGGGGCTTGCTCCTTGGTCGGGGGAAAGCAAAGAGCCACCCTCGCGGGCGGCTCGGCCAAGACACTAGCGCCCCGGTGGGCTAGAAGTCCACCGGGGCGCCGTCGCGTTCAGGGAGCGAATAGGGAGTCCGGGTCCTCGGCCTGGTTGCCCCATGTCGTCCATCCCACCCTCGGGCCACGGGCGAACATCTCCAATCGGGGCTCGGGGCTCATCTTCTCGGCCACGTCGCGGTAGAACTCGTGCGGCTTCTCGGAGTGGCGCGCCAGTCGGGGCCACAGGTAGCCGGTCGGCAGGGCGAGTCCGTCGGGCGGAGGGCACGAGCCGCGGACGCCGAACAGGACGTGCTCGGTCGCTCCCCGGAAGTAGAAGCCAGACTTCATCGACACGCGGATCGGGTGCGAGTCCTGCGTCTTGGTCCACGTCAGCATCGTCTTGTACTTGAACCCCCACGCAGCCATGACCTCCATGCCCTCAGCGATGAAGGCATTGGTCACCCACAGGTAGAGATGGGCGGACGAGTCAGCGACGTCGCGGACCGGCAGGGCGAGGATCTCGTCCATCGGCATCGGTTCATAGCCCATCGTCTCTACTCCTCGGTGCCCGCGGTCAACCTCGTCTTGGGGCTTCGGAATCACGAAGTGCCCGCTTGATGAGGTGCCGTAGGGCCACGGTGGGTCAGCAGAGATGGTGCGGAAGGGGCCTTCCGGCAGTGAATCGTGCATCTGGTTCTCCTAGGGGACGAATCTTGGGCTGGAACTCGTCTCGGGGTGCCCGCAGGGCCGCTCAGGGGCCGATTTCGGGCGATTCTTGGCCCAATCCCAGCGATCCATGCCCACCGAGGCCCTTGCAGCCCTCAATGCGGCCTGTCGGCGCTCCCAGAAGGCAGCGATGGACCTCAGATCGGCCAGATCGGGGTGCCCGGCGCGCCTCACGAGCGTTCCAGACGCTCGATCGCGGCGGCAGCGCGCTGGGATGCGCTCCCGAGGTAGGGGTAGACCTCGCTCACGACCCATCGGCGGGTTTCTCGGCGGATGATGCCGTCCTCGAGCGCGCTCTGGACGGCATCATGGAGTCCAACCGGACCGTCAACCTGAGGTCCGACCGCCGCCCAGTCCCAGAACCGACCCCCGTGATGGATGTTGCGCCGCCAACGAGGCGAGTTCATGACCACCACGGGCCGATCGTGGGCGGCGAACTCGAACATGGTGGACGAGTTGTCGCAGACGTAGAGGTCCGCGACGTCGCGGACCGAGCCGAACGAGTCGAGGAAGGGCACCCGCCAGTGGCCGGGCCACGCGTTGAGCACCTCGTCGGCGATCCGAGGGTGGGCATGGACGGCGAGGTCGATCTCGCCGACATCTCGCATCGCCACGAGCGCCTCGATGGCCGCCAACCCGTAGTCGTCCCACACGGTGCCTGCCTCTCGGGCCACCTTGCAGCGCCAGTGGAACGAGATGACCACCATCGGTGGGTCCGAGCGCGACTTCGGGGGCAGGTCCACCCACGAGTCAAGCTTCGGGCACCCCACCACCTCGGCGGGCACCCGGTCCCCGTACCGCTGGTAGTGGTGGTCGTGGGCCTGCTGGTTCGGGAACAGCGCCAGGGCGGCGCGCTCGTGGCCGCGGCCACCGGGGTACGACGAGTGCTGGTACTTCTTCGCCCCGGAGAGGTAGGACTGCCCTGCGCCGTGCTGCATGAGCACGATCTTGCGGGCGCCGGCCTTGTGCGCCACCAGCAGGTCGGAGTGCGCGGCGACCACGACGGTCTGGTCCTTCACGTACTCGGCCAGCAACTCGGGCTCGCCGTTGTGGAACCACCGGGCGCCGTCCATGACCTGAAAGACGGGCCACAGGTGGTGCGCGTAGTGGGCCTCGGTGGAGAAGAAGGTGACGCTCACGCCCCGACCCCCCGCCCGAACGGCCACGGGCCTCGGATCTCGTAGTCGCCGGTGCGGACGTTGGACAGCACCCAGGTGACCGCCGAGGGGTCGAACATGATCCGGGGGTCGGTCTCCACGTCGCCGAAGGCGTCGGCGAAGCGCGCCGGGACCATGATCGTGTTGCAGTGGGTCATCGCCACCGGCAGGTAGTCGTTGCCTGCGGCCCACTCGCAGAGCATCCCAGCCGAGCAGCCGTGGTCGGGCCCGAAGTCCTCGGCGACGTGGATCGGGGCCATCGGGTGATGCTCCACGCACAGCACGTAGGGGCGCGCCGCCATGGCGCTGAGGATCGCGTAGTCGTAGCCGTCCACGTCGATCGACACGACCCTCGCATCGGCGGGGACGACCTCGTTCACGTTGTCGACGGCGACGTGGTTGTAGGAGGTGAGCACCTGCGGGTTCGTCGCGTAGTTCTCGTGCAGATCCACCACCTTGTCGGAGTCCGACTCCACCATGACCACCTCCCACCCGGGGCGGAACGCCAGGTGGCGGGTGTTGGACAGGTGAATGCCGTCACCCGCGCCGAACTCGACAGCGGTGCCCTCGTCGATGCCCATGCGGTCGAGGCACTCGGAGATGATCCGGCCCTCCCCGAACTGCGACCAGTCATCCTCCGTGCGTCGCAGGGCCACCTCGTGCAAGAGACTCACCGCGGCACCAGCCTCGCCACGTCGTCGGTCACGCCCTCGTAGTTGTAGCCGTAGGCCGCGGCCCACTCCTCGATCTCGCCGACGGTCATCCAGCCCTTCCGCCCCGAGCACAGGCGAGCGTCGTCGATCAGGATGACGTGCATGTTGGCGTCGTGGGCGAGCGCCTCCATCTCGGCGCGCATGGCGGCGCGCCCGTGGTCGGCGATCTCGTGGGCGTCGAGCCACACGACCGCAGGCAGGCCCACGCCGGCGAGCACCGGGCCGAGCCAGTGGCCGGAGTCGCCGTGGATCACCCGGACGTGGGGGGTGCCGAGCAGCCGGTTGGTCGCCGACTGGTAGTAGTCCTCGGCCGCCTCGATCGTCACGATGGTCCCGAACTCCGGCGCGCAGCGCAAGGGCAGGTCGCCGATGGCCGAGCCGGTCTCGATGAACACGTCCAGGCCCCACTTGTTGCCGTACTCGATGATGAGGTCGGCTTTGCCATCGGACTCGAGCATGGTCATGGGATCTCCTTCAACGGAGGAAGCGGAGCGAGACGCCGACGCGACGCCGAGTAGCGACGCCCCTTGGCGATGCCCTCCGACTTGGAGCGCCATTCGGCGTCAGGGCGGTCCGAGGTGTACAGCACGAGCACCTCCTCGAACATGAAGTGACGGCCGCCGGCGAGCTCGAGCGCGGGGGTCATGAGGGCGTAGTCGGCCCCGCCGTCGAGCCACTGGCCGCGCATCTTCATGTAGGAGTCGGGGATGGCGTCGAAGATGCGGCGACGGAAGGTACGCAGGTGGTTCCAGGCGGTCCCGTTGCGCTGCGCCCATCGGCGGTAGGTGCCGTCGGCGCACACTCCGGGCGGGATCGGCTTCACCGGTGGGCACCCGTCGTGGGGCGGGTCGGGCCGGTAGTTGCCGTAACTGACATCAACGTCGGTGGAGGCGTAAACGCCCATGAGCCGGGAGATGACCTCGGGGTGGGCGAAGCGGTCGTCCCCATCCAGGAAGGCCACGATGTCCTCGGGGTTCATCGGCGTGTCCCGGATCATGGTCGCCTGGTTGCCGATCACCCCGAGTCGTTCTGGGTGACGGAAGATGTGCCAGCCCTGCCGACCCTCGAACTCGTCAAGCACCTCACCCACCCCAGGCTCGTCAGAGGCGTCATCGCCCACGAGCACCTCGAAGTCGGCACCGACCTGAGAGGCGATCGACTCCAACGATGGACGCAGCAGGTCGGGCCTGTTGCGAAAGGCCGTCACGACGTAAACCTTCATCCCTGCATCTCCTCGGGGAAGTTGAGGTGGGCGAACTCGCCCCATGCTTCATGGGCCGCTGCGTCGTAGACGCGAGCAGCCTCAATCTCGCTGTCAAACCGGCCCAGGAACCGATAGCGACCGTTGATCCTGATCTGTGCCTGCCACGTCCCATCCCGCTTGTACCAGCCGACTCCCTTGAACTGCGACGTGGCATCCCGGTGGGACCTGCCATTTGTTTGGTTCTGCTGTCGGGTCACGAAGCGTAAATTTGACCGTCGGTTGTTCAACCCGTCGCCGTCGATGTGGTCTATGTGGCGAGAGTCGCCACGCTCCAACCCCATGACCTCACGGTGTAGAAGCTTGAGGTGACGCCCCGGAACGCCCGGCGCGTCTGACCTTGTGACCGCGTAAACCGAACGCCCGTTGATCTTGGTAGTCCAGTTCCGCCCCTCGACAACTGCCAAGTCTCTCACATCTACCTCGGCCCACTCACCGCGAGTGAGCGGGATGCGAACCACGTCGCCATCGACTCGCACCGACCGGATATGCTGTGCCACGTTCGGACCACCTCCATGGTTCGGGCATCGGTGCCGGGGTCTAACCACCCCGGCACCGCCCATTCTAGCCATGTCGCGAACGGCGAACGAAGATCCCGTCCCCCCACCCATGGCGGGTCCACTTCGTCTCGGCGCGCCGGAAGCCCTGCTGCGACAACCACCTATCGAGGTCACCGACCAACGTGCACCCCTTGTAGAGCAGCTTCCTGTTTAGCTCGGCGTACACGTCGTCGCAGCCGGGGGACTGGATGGTGCGGATGCCGCCGCGCAGCACCGGCAGCTCGATCCCCTGCAAATCTACATTGAGGAAGGTGGGCACGAAGTCGAGCTCGGCGCAGATGGAGTCGACGCTGCGGGTGAGTCCGGTCACGTCGGCCACGAAGCGCACGTCGCGGTGCTCGCGGGCGTGGGTGCCGAAGTCGAGCACCGAGGACGACTCGCCGTTGTTGGCGACGTGGAGGGTGGCCGGCTCGTCGTCGTACTCACCGAGGAAGGCGTGGATCACCTCGTGGCCCGGTCGGTGGGCGACGTTCTCCATGAGCGGAGCGATCTTCGCGGGGTTGGCCTCCACCCACACGACCCGCTCGGCACCGGCCTTGTCGTAGGCGTCGGCTTCCTCCCCGAGATGTGCGCCGAGGTGCAGGACGCGGGTGGGGTCGACGCCGTGGCGGGCGATCAGGTCGGGGAGTGGAATCAGCATGGCAACTTCCCCCGGTGCACGATCCCACCGTGGATCAGGTGGCGGGTGATCTCCCGCACCGGCTCCACCGGGTCCGCAGCACCGCACCGGGCAAGGAAGTCGATGGTGAAGCCACACCCGAGCGGACACCGCCACGCCACGTAGTCGCACTTCCCCTCGCCACGGTCGGTGACCTTCATGAACTCGTCGATCTCGTCAGGCACAGGGCACTCGCCTCCACGGCAGGTCTACGAACAGCAGTTCGGTGTTCACATGGGCGAGGTTCGGGCCGTACCAAAGATCGGGATAGAGCACGTTCTTGGCGCTGGTGTTGAGCCACGCGGCCCACCACCCGTAGGTCGAGTTGGAGATGATGAGGTTGTCGAACTGGCCCATGAGTAGCAGGTCGATCCAGTCCATCGCCGGCTGGTTCCGGTACTCGCGGGGGATGTGGCTGCGCGGCTTCGTCTGGCGGACCTCCACCTTGCGGCCGAACACCTCGAGCTGGTTCTCGGCGCACCACGGCGGGTCGTCGGAGAACACGACCACCGGGAGCACGCCCATCGGGTCGAGCACGTCGAGCGCGGTCCGGTAGTAGTCGGGCGCGTCCACGGTGAGGGCGGGCTGGAAGCCGGGCGTCTGTGTGAGCAGGTCGCCGCGCCGGACGTGGACCGCGATCCCACCGTCCCAGCGTGAGTGCCAGCCGAGATACGACTGCGCCTCGGGGGAGGGGTAGAAGAACCGGCGCACGTCCTCCGCTACGTCGCGGAACAGGGCCGGGTCCTGTAGGTACAGCGCGGCCTTCCCGAGATGAGCGGCCTCGGGCGTGTTGAACGCCTCGGTGGCGTTGGTGGGGCGTCGTCCGAAGCACCAGTCGGGGACGGAGAACCACTTGCGGTAGGTCCACCGCTCGGGCAGGCGCAGCGGCTCGTTGCGGGCGCGGGCGATGCCGTGGGACGACGCGACCTGGAACATCTGATTGCCGGGCTAAAGCCGCCCAGCACGTTCAAGCTGGGCGAAAGTCACAGTCATGACGAACTTGATCCTCTCTTGGTCCGAGCGCGCTCGGTCCGTTGGCGACGTTGTTCCTTGGCACAGATGGAGCACTCCCGGCGGCGACGCCCCTTCACGAAGCGCACCACGTCGAATGGGTGCCCTTCCTTGCAGGTGGACCGTCGAGCGTTGAGCGCAGGACCCGCCGTCAGCGACCTGAGGCTGTTCTCCTTGTGGGTCACGGCCTTGAGGTGTTCGGGGTTGCAGCAGGCGGGTCCGATGCAGGCGTCGGGGAAACGGTAGTGGTCGAGTTCAAGCCCTTCGGGGACTGGACCGTTCTCCCACTCCCAAGCCAAGACGTGCGCCCGCAGTTGGCGGAACTCGCCCGTGCTTCGATCGTTGATCCGGCCGTAGCCGAGTTCATGGTGGGCGCCGAACCAACGCCAGCATCCCCACTCGCCGTAGTCCTTCTCGACCTTCGCATCGAACCGATCTTGGAGTGACCCGAAGGCTTCGGAAGGGCGGCCCCGCTTCTTGACGACCATCGGATCGCCGTGCTTGCGTGCGCGGCTGTAGTGCATCGCGCACATCCCCTTGCAGAACAGCGGCTTCGGGCAGACCTCGCCGTCCACTTCGATCGAGCATGTAGTCTGTGCCACGTCGGACCTCCCAGCGGTCTGGCATCGAACGCCGCGGCTACCACCGCGGCGTTCGGCCATTCTACACCGCCCTGCTCGCTCCAACTGGTTGAAGGTGATGGTCACGATGCCGCCCACATCACGGCGCCGAGCACTGTGAAGGCAATGCACGTCGTGTTGCACCCGACGAAGAAGGCGACGGACTCCTCGTCCTTGATGCCCAGCATCGCCTTCACGAGCACCAGCGAGATGAGGCAGCCGAACAGCGCTACGAGGGTGAGGATCAGGCCGGGGTTCATGCCAACACCCCCCGCTCGCGCAGCAGGGCAACCATCGCCTCCGGGTTTCCTCGCGCCCCGTCGTAGGGCCAGAACAGCGGCTCCATGGCCTTCTTCTCCTTCACCCGAGTCCGCGACCGTTCGTGTTCGAGGTGGACGCAGGTGCCAGTGACCTTCGTGACGCCATGCACCAGCGTTTCCAGGGCAACGACGATTGCATCGTCCTCCCACCCCCACCCGGTGAACGTCTCGTCGTAGCCGCCGACCGTCTCCCACGCCTCGCGGGTGATGAGCATGAGCCCGGCCGTGCCGGTGTTGGTCCGCCAACCCAGCTCGCTCGGCTTCAACCCCGATGGTTGGACGCCGGCCATGATCTTGCGGCTGCCGGTGCGCCCGGCCTTCACGTACTCGGTGTAGGGGGTCACCCACTTCACCTGGCCGGGGAACCGCTCGATGTTGCGGAGGCCCTCGGTGATCGGACCGAAGCACGGCACCACGTCGGCGTCCGCGTTGAGCACCACGTCCGCCCCGCCCATCTCGAAGGCCGCGCCGATGGCGTGGTTGCGCATGGCGGCGCGGTTCGGTGGGCCTTCGGGTCCCTCCGACTCGAAGATTTCGGCGTCGGGCCACAGGGTGCGGTAGCGGTCGAACACCCAGTCGTGGATGGCCTGGCGCGACGACTTGCCGGGGACGTAGCGGAAGCCGCCCCGGTCCGCGACGTCGCGGAAGCCCATGGCGATGGCGAACCTCACGGCGCACCGCAGTCGTGCAGGCAGCCGTCCACCAGCGGGTTCCACGACGGGTCGGTGGTCACCCACGAGGTGTCGTACTGCTCGACCACGGCGTAGCCGGTGGCGCGTCCGACGTCGGTGGAGTCTGGCGGGAGGATGGCCGGCGCCACCCAGAGGTAGCCGATCAGGAAGGACGGCACCATCCAGAGTGCCGTCCAAGCGAATGAGTGTTTCGTCTCGTCCATGCCCGAGAGCGTATCACAACTACACGGGAGGGATCGTCCCGCCGAGCGCTTCGATGGCCTGCACCAGACGGGACTCACGGTCCCGGCACTCGGTGACCGCACGCTTCGCCGCGGCCATGTCGGTGTGGAGTGCGTCGACCTCAGCCTCGAGCGCGTCGGTGCGGTCGCGGAGACGGTCAATCGTCGCCTCCTGCTCGCGGGACAACTCGCGGTACTGCACCGTGAAGTCCCGCTGATAGGAGATGGCGAGCCGGCCGAGGTAGATGACGAGGAGCACGGTGGCGCCCAACGTCCCGAGGGTGCGGGCCAGTGCTATCAGCGCGTCGGCGTCCTGGGTGCTCACCGCTGCCACCTCGCCGCGGCGGGGATGGTCAACACCCAGATGGCGAACACCATCCACCCGGTCGCCATCCACACGCTGCCGCCGATGAGCTCGGACTTGCGGGGCACGAGGTCCTGGCCGATCACGAGGATGGTGAGACCCCGCGACACGGCGGCGAACATCCCGGCGCGGAACGCGACGAGCCGCACGGTGGGGTTGGGGCGGACAGCGCCGGCGAGGGACGTGACGCAGGCGACTGCGAACGCGGCGCGGGTGACCCACCCGGCGTGGACCCCGAACAGGTCGATCGGTTCGGCCCACACGCCGAGGGCGAACACCGCTGCGAACACGACGGGTGTGGCGCGCAGTCCGATGCGGTCCACTGCCGGGGGGATCACGGCGGGTCACTCACCCACTACGGGGATGGCGCCGAGCACCTCGGGGTCCATCTCCACCTTCGGGACACCGCGGTTCGCGAGGAACCCGCCGAGGCCCTTCTGCGCCTTCACCTTGACGATCCCGTTGGTGATCCACCCCTGGCGCGACCCCTTCGCCTTGGCGATCATCAGGCCGGTGGCGGCGTCGCGCAGCTTCGGGTAGCCGAACTTCGGCTGGCCGAACAACTCCTGGTGGATCTCGACGAGCATCTTGGACTCGGCTTCGGTCATGTCGGGTGTTCCTCCTTGGGCGACGAGTGCCCGGAAATGATCCATGTCGTTCTGCCACAGGTGCCCGTCCTGCCACGGCCCGTAGGGGTCGATCTTCCTGCTCGTCCACTCAGCGTGGCGACAGACCATCGAAGCGTCGAACCCCGAGAACTCCGCCAGCGCCGAGGTGAGCAGGACCGTCGACTCGATCTGTGCGTCCGGGTAGACCTGCACCCCGTTGCCGGCGTTCTGCTGCTCGAGGCCCCACACCTTCGAGTTGCCGTAGATCCCGCGCCACGACCCGGTGCCGGCGTGGTTGGCCGCGCCGAGAGCGATGACCCACACGATGCCATCGAAGGTGTTGCAGAAGTTCGTGATCGGGCCCGGCAGGTAGTTCGGGGGCGGGCGCCCGTTGGCGAAGATGGACGGCGGGTAGGTCCACCGCGCCTCGATGGCGTCGTGATGCTCGACCATGCCGAGCGGCCAGAACGACGAGTACCCGCGTGTCCGGCAGCCAGGGTACTCCCGGTAGTCCACCCCCCAGTCGTTGAGGGCTTCCAGAACACCCGTCTGGTACGCCACAGGTCAGTCCCCGTCGAGAGGCGCGTCGCCGTGGTCCGCGACGTCGCGGGCCGGCGTGGTGAAGAACTGGGTGACCACCCCGAACGCCACGAAGGCGACGAACACGACGACGACGGCCCAGATGGGCCACCCCTCGGTCAGCGCCTTCACAGCGGCGAACAGGCCGATCAGCCCGGTTGCCCACGCCGGCGCGTTCATGGCCGGTTTGGCAGTCGGGTTGACCGGGACCTTCGACCGTGCGATGCGGGTGGACAGCCGAGGCTTGGAGGGCATGGCCCGATCCTACGGCCGCACTACACCCATGTCTCGCTCACGACTCCACCCACCGCTCGAGCGCGCCCCTCAACTGCTCCGACAGGGTGATCCCCTTCTCGGACGCCTTGGCCTGTGCTCGCGCCTTGAGCTCGTCGGTGAGCCGGACCTCGATCTTCGACGACAGCGGAGGTGGGTCGTCGGCAGGGTTGGCGGTGACGGGTCGGGTGCGGCTCACCGGTCGGCCTCCAGTGCGGCGAGGGCGTCGCGGACAACGGCCCGGCGATCAAGCAACTGGTGCTCCTGCCGCTGCTCCACGCCCATCCACCACCCGGCCGGCTGCACCAAAGCGTCGGCGGCGTCGATGAGGGCGACGATGGCGTCACGGGCGGCTACGGGCACCGGCACCCACCCGACGCAGTTGCCCGCAGCGTCACACGCTTCCGGAATGGCACGCAGGTCGTCGGCGCTCACCGGTCGGCCTCCAGGTCGATGACCTCGACTCGGTGATTCGAGCGGAGATCTTCACGGTTCTGACGCCCCCACACCTGAGCGATGCGGCGGGCCTCGTCACGGTTGGCAGCGAGGACAGGGGTCCTCCACGTCACCTGCACCCACCCTGGCGACACTGCTCCGTGGTCGATGACCAGGAACCGGTGGGCGGACTCGGCTCGCAGGCGGCGCACCTCGGCCACCAGGGCGAGTGCCTTGATGTCGTGCCAAACATCACCCATCGTCAACCGCCCGCACGGGATGTCGGCGTTGCAGAGCAGGGTGCGCTGGATGTCGTCGATGTCGAGGTCCAGGTCAGCCATCGGCCTGCCCCATCTTCCAGGCGCACCACGCCACCTCGGCCACGCACACCGGGCACCACTCGCCGGGGCCGTCGGGGTGCTTCTCGATGCAGGTGAAAGCGGTCAGGTGTGAGCACTCAGCCGTTGCCACCCATGCGCCGTCTGGTCGCTGCCACATTCCGGCGATGTCCTCGAGGGCGGCGGCCAGCGCGGCGTTCTCGGCCCGCAGGCGGTCGGCCTCGTCGCAGAGGCGGTCCGTTGCCTCCTTGCCGATGGCGGTCCGACGCGCACGGATGACGTCGGTGTCGACGCCCACGGTCACTGGGCCGACGTTGACGGTGTGCCCATCTCGGCCGCTCATCCCTCCGCCTCCTGCACCTTGGCGGCGGCAGCATCAAGGGCGTCCGTGGGGAACAGGTCCCGCACGGCGGCGAGGAAACGCACGTGACCGTCGAACCGCTCGGGATCGAACGGGCGAGCCTGGTAGCCGAGGAAGGCCACCCGCAGCGCCTCGGCCACCACGACGGCGGGGTCGGGCGGCGGTGGCAGCGTCACGCCCTTGGCGAGCAGGCGACGGGCGATGTCCTCAGCGAACACCACCTGCCCCAGCATCTCGGTCAGGCGGGTCACGTCGTCGTCGGTGTAGTCGGTCTCAGTTGTCATGACGTCAACGTATCACAACTATTCGGGATCACGCAACGGCGGGAGTGGTCGGGCCGCTGAACGCTCGGCCAGGATGCGGCGTGCCTCGGCCACGTGAGCGAGCCCCCGCTCGGCCGGCACCACGAGCGCGCCGCATCGCACGCACTCCCGGCTCTCGCCGAGGAACTCGTGGGCGCAGAACATGGCCTGATACTACGACAACTCCCGTCATGACGGAAGGGGAATCAGCGGGAGGGGGAGGCCGAGTTCGAGGATCATGGAGTTCATGGACACTGCGGCCGTGGACATCACCACGTCGCCGGTCTGGGGATCGTGATGACGAACTGGGTACGCGGGCGTTCTCGTCGCATGGGCGTGAAGGGAGATGACGCAGGCCGGGCAGCCGTAGAAGGTCATGGTCGCCTTGAGGGGCGGTCCCTCGCTGAACTCGCAGATCGGGGTGTGCTCGTCGTTGTGCGGCGAAAGTCCTTCCAGTAGTTCCGCCCACACCGGGGCCATGCGGTTCAGGGCCACGGCCACAGAGCGCTGAGGATGGAGCGGCCTTCGGAGAGGAGCCTCTCGGGCGCTGAGAGGCTCCTCTGGTTGCAGTCCCGCAGGAGTCCGTCGAGGCGCTTCACTTCGCTCTCTGCGTCGTTGAGGCGCTCCTGCAAGTCCTCCTTGTCGGCCTCGAGGCGTGCGATGCGGGCGCGGTACTCGGCCTTGGAGGTCATGTCGCCACCACCAGAACCCAGGCCGTGACGATCGCGACCACGAAGCACCCGACGATGAAGCCCATCACGGCGCTGTCGGTGACGGACCGCTCGGCATCGGGGTTGCCTCGGATGGCGTCGAAGGGGTCGCCGTGGTTGCTGGCGTACCACGCGAGGCCGATGAGGCAGCAGACGGCGATCGAGGCGTAGATGACCGGGATCACGACTGCCGCTCGAACTTCGTGACGACAAATTTTCCATAGCCCTGGCTGCGCGACGCCCCGAGGCCGTTGGACTCGGCGGTCAGCCAGAACAGCGCCCACCCCTCGCCCTTCTTGCAGTTCTTGGTCTCGGCGTCGAGGTCGTAGTCGCAGTAGAGCGTGAAGGCCACGTGGGCGTCGGTCACGGTCTCCTCGTACTGGATGCCGTTGCCGCGCCATGTGTGCACGAAGCGCTGCTCGATGGCGGTCGGCTCGGTGACGCCGAGGCCGATGCGGTTCTCGGCGATGAAGAAGTGCTCGGCGAAGAACGAGCGGGTGCCCTTCGACGACGGCCCCCACCGGTCCTTCGGCCAGCGGATGTTGGCGGCCTCCTTCACCATGGCCTTCACCTGGCGGCCCTCGATGAACAGCTCGCCGGACTCCATGCGCCGGAAGCCGTTGAGGTGCTTGTCGGCCACCACGGCGCCGACCGCCTCATCCATGTCGGTGACGCCGCGCTCGACCATGACCTTCGCCACCTCGTCGCGCAGCAGGTCGCCGGGATCGAGGCCGAGCTTGGTCTTGAGCCAGCCCTCCGCGACCTTCGGGTCGGTGGGGGTGCCGCCGGCGAGGGTGCCGATGACGAGCTCGACGTCGAAGCGGTACGGGTAGGCGGCGGGGCGGAACCCCTCGAAGATGGAAGTGGTCATGGTCGGTTCTCCTGTTGGTTGGTCATGCGGTCGGGGACGGCGAGCGGTGGCTCGGGTAGTCGTGAGGCTCGGGACGGGTGGGCACGGCATGTCGCTCGGTACGGGCGGGATGGGACAGTCACAGGGGTTGGCACGGGTCGCACTTGGGTAGTCGGGGGGGGCGGGACGAGAGGGCCAGGGT
>ERZ761594.347-NODE-347-length-15008-cov-1247.327225_pt1 | contig 15008 bp, 16 predicted proteins | sample MGYA00511036_ERZ761594 | MGnify/ENA primary metagenome ERZ761594 (study PRJEB28899, sample SAMN03785561) | bioreactor sludge metagenome | biome: EBPR Sludge; feature: EBPR Bioreactor; material: 0.22µm filtered reactor supernatant | place: Saint Lucia: Queensland... | reverse complement strand
TCAACCCCCTCAGCAGGAACAGCAGCAGGGCACTGGCCAGGACGCCACAGGCGCCACGTCGGGCGGACAGGAAGACCAAGGCGGCAGTGGCGTCGGGCAGCAGGGCGGCCAGGCCGCTCAGGGCGACCAGCGGGCGGCGTGACCGGTGCCGGTTGACCCGGAAACGTTGGCGGCGGTCGGGGTCCTGGTCGCCGCGCAGGACGCTTCCCGGCGGGACACTCTGATAGCCACACAGCGTGCCGTGGAGTCGGTCCTGCGGAACTTCGGTGGCTGGTACGACGGTGACGCGATAGGCCGGATGGCGAAATCGGCTGCGGCGTCGACCCGGGCGGGGCAGAAGCAGACCACGACGAATGTGGGCACCTACTGGTCGCGGGTCGTGTCACTGGTCACCGGACGCCGCGTCAACCCGGGCCGCCTCGTGGACGTCTCCACGGTCCGCCCGGTCCCGTTGGACGCCGTGTACGGCAGGGTCGCGGACCAGTACCGGTACCTGACGGCGACCCGCGGCCCGGACACGACACCTGACGCGCGGCTCGCGGCGGCACGGGACGCGTGGCAGCGTCGAGCTGACCGTCTCACCCCGAACATCGCGGCCCCAGGGCGGCGTTTGTCGGACGCGGACATCGCGCAGGCGCTCCGCGACGCGATCGGTGCACTCCCGGAGGTCCCACCGGACCCGTTGACACTCGACGACATCCTGTCGCGGGCTATCCAGCGGGGCATGGTCGCGGTCGACGACAACTTGAGCCTTGCCTACCGGGCCCAGCTTGAGCAGGCAGCGAAGAGCGACCCGTCTACGGTCACCGGTTACCGCAGGGTGATACGCCCAGAACTGTCAGCTGGCGGGACGTGCGGGTTGTGTGTGGCTGTGAGCACGCGCCTGTACTTCCGCGGCGACTTGTTGCCCCTGCATTCGCGGTGCAAGTGCACGGTCATCCCCGTCATCGGTGAAGCAGGCGGCGACGGTGACATCGGCGGCGCCATCAACGACATGGACCTTGCCGCGTTGTATGACCAGGCCGGCGGGAACCGGGCTGCCGAGTTGAAGCGGACCCGGTACAAGGTGATCCGGCACGCCGAGTTGGGGTCGTGGCTGGTCCCAGCCGATTCGTTGCAGGACGGTTTGCCTGACACGGGCACCGCTGCTGCTGCCGCCTGAACAGACCCAGCAGTCACATCCGCGCCCGTCACGGGGCACCACGGTTCTTCTTCTTCTGACGTCCCTTGTGTGGAGGTTCCCTGATGTCTGTGACGTGGCGCCGTCGTGGCGGTGAAGCGGTCGCTCTGGTCGACGCGACCGGTGGCGCGGAGACGGTCCAGTTGCCGTTGATGGCGTCGTTGGAGGCGGTGATCGTCCGCCGGTTGGATGGGTCGGGGAACACGGTCACGGTGACTGTCCAGTCGGGGAAGACCCTGGATGGTGCCACGAACGGTTCGACGACTGTTGCTGGTGACTCGGAGAAGAAGTTCATCGCTCTCGATGCTGGCTGGGAGTCTCTGACCAGCGGTGGCGGGGGTGGTGGTGGGGCTGTTGATTCGGTGGTGGGTCGTACCGGGGTTGTGACTGGCGCCCACATCGCAGCCGACCCGGGCCTGTCGGGCACCTATGCCCAGAAGTCCGCGACCTGGGCGACCGGCGTGGACTACGTCGTCGACGAGCTGGTCATCAACTCCGGGACGTCTGCGTCCACGACGGCGCACACATCCGGGGCGAGTTTCGATGCAGGCAACTTCACCGCGATCGCAACCTGACAGGGAGAACAAATGGCCATTCAGTCGTCTGACATCCTCTTCAAGCTTTCCGTAAAGACGGGATCGGCAGGAAACAGCACCGCCGGAACCACTGGCGGGAGCCTCGGCGGGTACATCAGCACCACGCAGATCACCGACGCCACGCTTCACAACCTGTTCGATGCCATCACGGGGGACGAGAACGCAGCCAGCGACGTCGAGTATCGGTGCTTCTTCGTCCACAACAGCCACGCGACCCTGACACTGCTCGCGCCGGTCGTGTGGCTCTCATCCGAGACGTCAGGCGGTGCCGCAGTCGCGATCGCCGTGGACGCCACTGCCGCCTCGGCGGTCGGGTCCGCCTCGGCGCAGGCGCTGCAAGTGGCGGATGAAGGCACGGCCCCGTCGGGACCGTCGTTCTCGTCGCCCACCAGTAAGGGCACCGGGCTGGCGTTGAGTGATATCCCGGCCGGCCAGTGCAAAGCGATCTGGGTGCGGCGGACCGCCGCGAACACGTCCCCCGTCGACACCGATGGCGTAGTGATCAGAGTGGAGGGCGACACGATGGCCTGACGCCCGTCACTGGATCCGGCTCGTGCTACTAGGGTGGTGGGTAAGCGTTGGCGATCGTCGTCTCGGACTCGTTCACCGGTAGTACCGGCGCCGCTTGGTCGAGCAGCTGGACGCAGTCAAAGTCGACCGGGGCATCGACGGCGACGATCGATGCCAACCGGGGCAAGCACGTCACGTCCGCGTCCGGGAGCTATGCGGACTCCAGGGCGGATCGCCTGACCTGGGGCACGACTGTTGACGCGATCATCACCGGGACGATCAACTTTCCTGCCGACACTGAGGCATTCGCGCAGGTCCATTTCCGGCAGACCACCACGAACTTCACGAACGGCTATTTCTTTTCGATAGAGCCGTCATACAACACGATCCGGTTTTACAAGCGAGTGTCTGGGACGCAGTCCGGTCTCGGCACGGCCACGACGTTCACGCTCAACGCGTCCACCACGTACTCGTGGAAGGTCGAGGCAACGGGCACGACGCTGCGGGCGAAGGTGTGGACCGGGTCCGAGCCCGGGTCCTGGACCGTGTCAATCACCGACTCGTCGCACACCGCCGCCGGGTATGTCGGCCTGGAATTCGACGGCGGCTCGGCCGCCGCGGCGAGGACCTGCTACTGGGATGCCATCACCCTCGACGTCCCCACCAGCGCGGTCGGGAAGAATCTGGACACCCGGTGGAGTGTCCGGTCGGTCGCCGGGAACACCGTTGACGCCAGGTGGGGCACGCGTGCCCCTGTCGGGAAGAGTCTCGACGCTCGGTGGGGCATCCGATCAACGGCCGGGAAGAACACCGATGCCCGCTGGACGGTCCGGGGTGCGACCGCGATGCCCCTGGACGTGCAGTGGTCGGCGCGGACGCCCATCACCGCGTCAAGGGACCTTCGGTGGTGCCGTCTCGCCAGCGTCGGGGCAAGTGCTGACCTGCGATGGCAGGTCGACGCGGAAAGCGCGGTCGGGCGGAGCCTGGATATCAGATGGGGCGCCCTGGTCGGGGCCGCCCGGCCGGCGGACATCCGGTGGACGAGCCGGGCCAGCGTTCTCGGTGAGACTGATCTGCGCTGGGCGGCCCGCAGTGCGGCGGGGCGTGATCTGGGTGCCATCTGGGCAGTCCATGCCGTGGTCGATCATTCGGCGGGCATTCGCTGGAGTGCCCAATCCGCTACTGCGGGCGCTGCCGACATCGGCTGGGCAGTCCGGCAGCCCGTTGGGTCGGCGTCGAGCCAGCATTGGCAGATCCGGTCGCTTGCGGCTGGCGCCATGGACGCCCGGTGGGGTGTCCGCTCGACCGCCAGCGCCGCGACCGACCTGCGGTGGGCGGTTGCGGCGCTGGCCGGGGCCGACCGGTTCCGGGACATCACCGTCACGGCCACCCTCCCGCCCGGGCGATGGACGGCCACCCTCCCGCCCGGGCGATGGACGGCCACCCTCCGACGTCACTAGGAGCCTCTGAATGATGACTAGCCGATCATTACGGCCCGACTCCACCGAATACCTGAACGTCGACATCGCGGCCGACGTCGACATTTCCACGGACCTGATCGAGATATCGCTCGACGGCGGGATCACCTGGCATGAGACCGAGCACACGGCGACCGGAGTCAGAGTTCTTGTCGGCCCCAGTGGCGGGCTGCATCCACTCCCAGCCCGGGAGATCGTCCTCATCCGCATTCACGACACCCCGGAGGTCCCCGTCATCACCGCTGGTGTCCTCTACGTGTCGGCCTGACCTCGGCATAGCGGCGGATACCTGGCCGGTCCGCTTCCGTGGCCTGAGCCTCGGGACGGCATCGCACCACCCCCTCATTCGCCCCCCGTGCGCCTGAGCGTGTGCACGAGGGCCGGCCCGGCACGGGCCACCAACCACCCAAACCCCAGACGCCCCGCCATGGGGCGAAAGGACCGACCCTGTGAACCGCAACCTCGCATCCCTCACCGTCCCTGCCGCCTCCGGTCTCGGGTCGCTCCCGCCATGGGTGCGTCTCATCGACGGCGACGGCATCGGGCAAGGCGCACCACCCGTCCCCACACCGCCCCCCACGGCCCCGCAGGGGCAACCACAGAACCCGCCCGTCCCGACACCACCCCCAGATCCGCAACGGCAGCCACCGGCCCAGCAGGGCCAGCAGAACAGCCCCAACGGGTACCCGGAGAACACGCCCCTGGCAGAGATGACCAGCGAGCAGCGTGAGAGGTACTGGCAGTTCCACGCCAGGAAACACGAGGGCCGCGCCAACGCCGCTCTTGCCGAGAACGCAGCCCTTCGCCCGAAGGCCGACCAGTTCGACGCACTCGAGGAAGCGTCCCGGACCGAAGCGGAGAAGGCCGTCACGGCAGCCGAGCAACGCGGCAGGGACGCTGGGAGGACCGAGGCGGAAGCCGCGGCGGTCGCGAAGTACGGGGCAGCTCTCGTCCAGGCCCGGTTCGAGTCGGTCCTCGCGGGCAGGCTCACCCCCGAACAGGTCTCGACCCTTGTCGGCGGGTTGAACGTGTCCGCGTTCCTCGCCGACGACGGTCTCCCCGACACGGCCAAGATCACCGACTATGCGGCGGCCATCCCCGCGCCCGCCGCCCCGCAGACGCCCCCGCCCACGCCTCCGCGTGACCTCGGCGGTGGACGCACCACTCCGCCGCCCGCCACGGGCACCGCGGCAGGCCGCGCCCTCTACGAGGAGCGCACCAAGAAACGCACCGCCTGAGCACCACCAGCACCACGCGCCGTCCTCCCGTCATGGGCACAGGCGGCACCACCCGCCAGTCACCCCTAGCCCCCAGGAGGAGGCGAATCGTGGATCTCACCATGCGAACCGAGGTCTTCCAGAACGAGGACCAGTCGTGGCTGCGCAGCGGCCACGGCACTGACGCCACCAGGTCCATCACCCTCAAGGTGTCCGCGTTCACTGCCGGCACCCACTACCCGAACGGGTACTTCCCGTCCGGGACCGCGGTCGGTCTCTACACCAGCGGCCCGAACACCGGCCTGTACGGCCCGTACACGGCCGGTGCGACCGATGGCACCGAGAACCTCGCCGGGTTCGTGTTCACCGCGACCAAGTCCCCGGCCGTGAACACCACCAACGTGCAGGCCGCGCTCCTCGACCGGGGCGCTGTCCTCGTGTCGAAGCTGCCGGCGCCGTGGAACACCGCCATCAACTCGACCGCGCAGGCCACCAACCCGCGCTTCACCTACGCCTGAGAAAGGGGTGACGTCTGATGTACCTGTTCAACGACTACTTCACCCCGGCCGAACTGACGGGGTACGTGCGGGCTGCGCTGGCTGATCTGCCGGTCAACCAGTTCGCTCTGCGCCAGTGGCTCCCGTCCCGGTTCGTCCCGGACCTGGAGTACCGGTACAACAAGGGCACCGGCGGCCTGATCCCGGCCGCCCAGTACCGGTCGTACGACGCCGAGTCGCCGATCGCGAAGCGCAAGGGCATCGAACGCCGGTCCGGGTCGCTGCCGCCCATGTCGGAGAAGATCCGTCTCGGCGAGTACGACCGGCTCCGCATCCAGGCGAACCCGGACCAGAGCATCCGTGACCAGATCCTCTCGGACGCGGTGCTGCTGGCGAAGAAGCTGGAAGCCCGCGCGGAGAAGGCCCGCGCGGACGCCCTCGTCAACGGCAGCGTGACGTTGAACGAGAACGGTGTCGTCGCGAACGTCGACTTCGGCCGGAACCCGTCGAACGCGGTCACCGCGGCCACGCTGTGGTCGAACACGGCCACCGCTGACCCGCTCGCCGACCTGACCACGTGGGTGCAGTACTACGTGGACGTCAACGGGGAACCCCCCGGCGCGCTGGTGACCTCGACGAAGGTGAAGGGCTACCTGCTGCGGAACGCTGCGATCCGGCAGCTTGCGGGGACCCTCACGGGGACCCCGACGATCCTGTCGACCCCGGCGCTCCAGGCCGCGTTGGAGTCCCACGACCTGCCCATGCTCTACACCTACGACGCGAAGTACGAGGACGCGTCCGGTGCTGGGGCCAGGTTCGTGGCGGACAACCTCGCGATGCTGCTGCCGGAGCCGGTGTCCCCGGACTCTGGGGAGGGCTCCCAGTTGGGGGCCACGTTCTGGGGCAACACCGCGGAGTCGCTGGAACCGGAGTACGGTCTCGGCGGCGACGAGCCGGGCATCGTGGTCGGCAACTACAAGGTCCCGAACCCGCTGGGCCTGTGGACCAACGCTGCCGCGATCTCGCTGCCGGTGCTCGCCAACCCGGACATGTCGATGAAGCTGACGGTCGCCTGACATGGGCAGGGTTCTCGCGGCGAACGTGTGGGTCCTCGACCGCCTCTACATGGTGGGGGCGGTCGAGGGGGACGGTGTCCCTCCGGAGGTGGCTGCCCTCATCGGCGACCACTGCTGGGAGCCGTCTCCGGACGTTCCCCAGGCCGTGGACGAGGTCTCTCCACCGTCTCCCGAGGAACCGGAGGAGAAGGACACCGAGGGCAGCGACACCCCCGGGCCGGTGGAGCCACCTCGAGCGGGACGCGGGTCGTCCCGGGACGCGTGGGCTGACCACGCTGCCACCCTCGAGGTGACCGTCACGGACGACATGACCCGCGACGACATCATCGCCGCAGTCGACGCCGCCCAGGCCGAGTAGCTACAACCGAAGGGAGAGGTGAGGGGTCATGGCGTACGCGGTCCGTGCTGACGTCCACGCGAAATGGCCCCTCACTTCCCCTGTCGCCGAGGCCAGGGCGGACGCTGTCCTCGCTGAGGCGGAAGCGGTCCTGGACCGGCTGCTCCCCGGCTTGGCCGCGAACGTCGCTGCCTTGGCCGTGGACCCGGTCCTGGCCCGGATGGTGGTCACGAACGCTGTCATCCGAGTGTTGGCGAACCCTGGTGGCGCGTCGATGCAGACGATCGGACCCGAGTCGGTCCAGTTCACTGGTGTCCGCACCTTGGGGGCGGTGGCGTTCACGGACGCCGAGTTGGCGTTGTTGGCTCCCGCTACCCCGGGCGCGGTACCGGCAGTGGCCGGGTCAGCGGTCGGGTCGGCGAGCATCGGGTTCCCGTGGCTCCCGATCGGGCCTGCGCAGTGAGCCTCGGGGAGTAGAGGGTGCTCGTCCAGTTGGGGTCCCCTGTGACGGTCACGATTGTGCGTCGGACCAGGGCCGGGGTTGACCGGAACGGGAACGACACGTGGACCGAGACCTTGGTCCACGTGGACGGGTGCGCGTGGTGGCCTGGTTCCGCGGGCCGGAACGTGGCAGGGACACGGGATTACGGCGAAGAGACGTTCCGTAACCAGACCACGACCCGGGCACAGGTCATGTTCCCGTCGGGAACGGTCGTCAGCAGCGACGACCACGTGATCCTGCCCGCGTTGCCTTCTGCCCGGTGGGCCGTCGACGGTGACGGGTTGCAGTGGGAATCCCATTTCACGGGCGCCACGACGGGTGTCCAGGTGTCCGTCGCCAGGACCGACGGCTGAGAAAGGGGTTGAGCGGACATGGGGTCAACCTACGTACACCACTACGCCGAGTTCGGCCGGTACGTGTTGTCCGCTGACTGGATGGTCGCGGACATGCTGGCCAGGGCGGAGGCCGGCGCGACCGCGGCCCGGGCCGCTGCCCCACGGGACACCACGGCGTACGCGGATTCCATCGAAGCCGAGGCCGGGATCCGGCCCGCGACGGGACGGTACAAGCAGCGGGCCGTCGGCCGGGTCATCGCTCGTGACCCGGATTCGTTCCAGATCGAGCATGGCACCCGGAAGACTCCGGCGCACCGCACTCTCGGCACGTACGCGTTGCCTGCGATGAACCGCGGATAGGGCCGTGTACCCGTCTGTCGCAGGTTTGGTTGTGGCGGTGTTCTCGGCGGAGTGGCCGACGATCCGGTTCTGCACTGAGTTGCCGTCGAACGTCGAGGGCATGCTGCCGGTGGTGCAGGTGAACCGGTTCGGTGGTTCTGATGACACGGTCACGATGGACCGTGCCTATATCGACGTCGACGTGTGGCATGGGTCGTTGACGGCAGCCGAGGACTTGGCGTCCGAGTTGCACACGTGGATGGTGCTGCGGATGCCGGGGAAGTGGGCGACGGTCGGGGCTGCTGGTCCTGGTGTGGTCGCGTCGTGTAGGGCGCAGACCGGGATGTACCAGCGTCCCTCGGGGAACCCTGACCTGTTCCGGGTCGGCGGAGCGTACACGGTCCGCGCGCATTCGTTCCGTCCCAGTTAGTTCCGGCGACAAGCCGACCAGATCGAACCCTCACCGACTGGTGAGGGGCGGCCAGGGGTGGCCAAGCAGCAGCCCGCGCGGGCCCGTCATGGGTCTCTCTGGGCCAATCACTCGTCACAAGGCTGACTCAGGAGGTCCCCAATGGCCGTCAACACGCCCTATGTCCTTGCTGGTATCGCCGCCGCTGGTTCGTCCGGCGCGGAGCTGTGCTGGTTCGCGGACACCGCGACCACGCTTCCCACCGACCCGTCCACTGCCCTGTCGACCACGGCAGCGACCGAAGTCCAGACCGTCACCATCACCGGGTCCCCGACCGGTGGCACGTTCACCCTGTCGTTCCAGGGCCAGACCACTGCACCGATCGCCTACAACGCTGCCGCGGCTGCGGTGGACTCGGCGTTGGAGGCCCTGTCGTCGATCGGCGCCGGGAACGTGGTCGTGGCGGGGACTGGGCCGTGGACGGTGACGTTCGCGGGGGCCCTCGCCAACCAGGGCGTTGACCTGATGGTCGCCAACGGTGCCGCACTGACCGGTGGTACGTCCCCGTCCATCGCGGTGGCACGGACCACGGCCGGGAAGACCGGGTGGAAGTCGCCTGGTCTGATCTCCGAGGACGGCGCATCCCAGGACGTCAAGGAGAACTCGAAGGAGATCCGGGCCTACGGCCTGGCGACCCCGGTCCGGAAGATCGTCACGTCCAGCGACATCACGATGAAGACCACGATGCTGGAGACGAACCCGGTCTCCGCGGCGGTCTACCACCGGATGCCTCTGAACGGGATCACGGTGACTGGTGGCGCGTTCACGACCACGGAGGGCGTGTTCCGGTCCCGCCGGTACGCGTTCTGCGTGGATGCCGTGGACGGCCTGAACAAGATCCGCATGGTGTGCCCGAACGTGGAGGTCACCGACCGCGACGGCAAGCAGATCAAGAACGGTGAGGTGATCCAGTACGGGGTCACTCTGACCGCGTACCCGGACACCCTCGGGAACGCCGCGTACACGTACCACTTCGTGTCCGGGCTGACCTGACCCGTGGACGTGTGACGTCGAACTTCCTCCGAAGCCCTGCTTGATGGCCCGGACCCCATCCCCCCGGTTGTGTGGTCCGGGCCATCAAGCATGTCCCCCTCGAGTGTGCATCCCGTGCCGTCTCACCCCTGGCCCGGCACGGGATGCACGTACCACCCGATCACCCTGGCCAGGGGAGTGCTAGGGGATGAAACACCATGGCTGCACGTGCACCACAGGACCGGCGCCCGAAGAAGACGCCAGCCCCCGCTGACGCGGCGAATGGGGCGGTCGCTCACATCTGCGGGCAACCGGTGACTGTCCCCCACCCGGACGGGTGGCGGCAGACCGCGAACGACGCGTTGACCGAGGGCCGGTACAACGAGTGGGCGGTCCGTGTCCTGGCCCGTGACGACGCCATCACCTGGTATGACCTGGATCCGACGAACGCGGAAGTGGCAGCGTTCTTCGACGAGGCGTACGAGGCGTTGGCTGCTGCCGCCGCGCCGAGTGACCGGGCACGGCTCGACGCGTTGCGGTTGCGGCGCCGCCGGTAGTGGTCTCCGCGGTCAGCGCGCTGATCGCTGACGCGACCACGGGTACCGTCACCCCTGTCAGTCTGGCCGGGGTGACGGTACCCGTCCTGCACCCGTCGATGTGGCCGCCGGGTGCTGTGGTCGCGTTGGCTGATGGGGCGTGGCATGCGTGGGCGGCCTTGTGTACCGCTGACGACGGCGAGTCATGGACCGCAGCTGACCCGTCCACCGATGACCTGCGTGTCTTCTCGGATGACCTCGAAGAGGCTCTCGGGCAACGACTCCAGGACATCGCGGATGTCGTGTCGGTGTTGGACAACCACGCGGCGGCGGTCACTGCTGACCTGCGTCGCTGGTACAACGTGGATGTCCGCTGGTTGTGGGCCACTGATGCTGCCATCAGGGTGTCTCACACTCACGTGAGACACCTGTTGGATCATTTGCCGCCGGAGTCGGCGTACAAGACCGCGTTACGGGACCGGTTGACGTCGAAAGATTTCCAGGACGCCCCGGAACCGGACGGGTGGGGTCCGTGGTCGCGGACCGAGGAACTTCTCGCTGTCCTCATCGACCACGTCAACTGGTTGCAGTACGCGACGCTCGCTGCTGCCGGCGGGAAACCGTCCGAGCCGGTCCCGTTCCGGCGGCCGGGTGTCGGCCAGTCGGGTCGTGAACGACGGATCCACGCGGCGTTGACTGCCGCGCACGTCCAGTACTTGCGGGACCACGACGGGGCTGCACCCCCACCCGGTTGGGACCACGGCGTCGACGCCGCCGCAATCAACTAGTGATGGCCTTGAGAGAGTAGGTGACCCGTGGCGGACGCGAAGATCACTGGGTCGACTGCGGTCGAGGTGGTCCCAGATGCCCGGCAGTGGGCTACCCGGTTGCGGGCTGCGATCATCCGGGACGCGGACCGGATCGGCGCCGAGTTCGGGAAACGGCTCGGTGACGCGGCTGGGAAGACCATCAGTGACGGTGTCGGCGACGGGATCGAGAAGGGGACCAGGGAACAGGAACGGGAAGCGCCCGCGAAGGGCGCCCGGGCTGGGTCGGCGTTCGCGGCGGGTTTCAAGAAAGCTGTCGAGGCCGCGTTACGGAATCTGCCGGAGATCACCGTCGACGCTGACACTGACCCGGCCCGGTTGGAGTTGGCGCGGCTGCGGGCACAGATCGAGGCATTGTCCGGGCTGGACATCGGTGTCGACTTGGACGCCGAAACGGCCCGTGCACAGTTGGCTGAGTTGCAGGCCCGGTTGTCCCGGTTGGCGGCGTCCGATGCTGACGTCGGGGTCCGAGTGGACGCGGCGGCGGCGTCCGCTGAGCTGGCCAGGTTCTCTGCCCAGGTGGAGCGGTTGGACGGGCAGACCGCTGACGTCGATGTCGATGTCGACACGGCGGGCGCGAGGGCACAACTCGATGGGATGGGCGCGTCGGGGAACATCGCGTCGGGCCGGATCCTGGGGTTGGTGTCGGCGGTTGCCCTGCTGGGGACGACGGTCGGGCCGGTCGCGGCGGTCGCTGTCGGTGGCCTGATGGCGATCGCTGGTGCGGCTGGTGCGGCGGCTGCTGGTGTCGGCGTGCTGGTGTTGGCGTTGGCGCCGGTGATCGGTGCGTTTCAGGCGGTCTCGCAGCAGCAGGACCGTGCAGGGACCACGGCGTCACAGGCCGCGTCACGGTCGTTGGCGTTGGCGTCCGCGCAGGATTCGCTGCGGTCGGCGTTGCGTGGTGTGGCGTCAGCGCAGGCGGACGCGGCCCAGGCGACGGAGCGGGCTGCCCGCCGGATCGACGACGCGAAACAGTCGTTGACGCGGGCCTACGAGCGGGCAGCGGAGCAGGCCGAGGACTCGGCGCGGCGCATCGCGGACGCTGAGCGGGGCCTCGCGGACGCCTACCGGGACGCCGAGGTCGCAGCGGAACAGTCGGCGCGGCGGATCGGTGACGCTGAACGTGCGGTCGCGGACGCGCAACGCGACGCGACGCTCGCGCAAGAGGACTTGACCCGTGCCAGGCAGGACGCACGGCGGGCCGCGGAAGACCTCGCTGAACGGGTCGAGGACTTGGCCCGGTCCGAAGAGGACGCCCAACTGGGCATCTTGGAGGCGAAGAAACGTCTCGATGAGGCGAACGCTGACCCGCGGGTCAGCGACCTCACCCGCCGGCGCGCGGAGTTGGCGTACAGGGAGTCGTTGGACCGGCTCGACGATGTCAACACGGCGCAACGCCGGGCCGCTGAGGACAAGGCCGAATCGGATGCCCGGGGTGTCGAGGGGTCCGAGCAGGTGTCGGCGGCGTTGCGGCGGGTCGAGGACGCGGCTCGAGCGATCTCTGACGCCCAGCAGGGTGTCCGGGACGCGCAGCAGGATGCGGCACGCCAAGCCGAGGATTCTGCGCGGCGCATCGCGGACGCTGAACGGGGTGTCGCGGACGCCCGGCAGGACGCGGCCCGTGACGCGGTCGATTCGGCTCGGCGGATCGAGGACGCGCAGCAGGCGGTCGCTGATGCGCAACGTGACGCCGCGGATGTGCAGCGCCGCGCTGCGGAGCAAGTGTTGGCCGCGCAGCAGGCTGTGATCAACGCGCAGCGGGGTATCGAGCAGGCTTCTGCGTCCGCGGGGAACGTGGGGGGCGCGGCAGCGGACAAGATGCGCAGGAAGCTCGCTGAACTGTCCCCTGAGGGACGCCGGTTCGTGAAGTTCCTGACCGACGAATTGGTCCCTCAGTTCAAGGAACTGTCCCTGGTCGCCCAGGTCGGGTTGTTGCCGGGGTTGCAGGCCGGGTTGTCGGATTTCCTGTCGGCGGGCCCGTTGGTCAAGCAGGTCGTGGCGTCCATTTCCACGGCGGTAGGGGATCTCGCTGCTGACGCGGGGCGGGCGTTCACGTCCCCGTTCTGGCAGGACTTCCTCCGGTTCGCTCGTGACGAGTTCCCGCCTGTGATCGCCACGTTGGGTCGGATCTTCGGGAACCTTGCGTCTGCGGCAGCGGGACTGTTGATCGCGTTCGACCCGGTCAACGATCTCGTCCTGGCGGGGGTCGAGAACCTGTCCGCGAAGCTGCGGGACCTGTCCACTGACACCGACCCTGACTCGCCGATCCAACGGTTCGTGGCGTGGTTCTTGGAGAACGGTCCGACTGTGGCTGGGGCGATCGGTGACATCGCTGTCGGCGTGTTCGATCTGGTCGTGGCGTTGGCCCCGTTGGGGGTGTCGGTCGCGGAAGGCCTCGGGAACCTGGCCAGGTTCATCGGTGAGCTTCCCCCACCGGTCCTGGAGGCGGTCGCGTTGGGGGTTGCCGCGTTGGCTGCGTCGCTGGCCGCGGTGAACGCTGCGTCAGCGATCGGGACTGCGGCGGCAGCGCTCGGCCCTGCGGGGCCGTGGGTGTTGGGGATCGCCGCGTTGGGGGTCGCAGCGACCGTCGCGTACCGGAACTTCGCGCCGTTCCGGGATGCCGTGAACGCTGTGTTCCGGGCGTTGCGTGACGTTGTGACATCGGTCAGGGACGACGCCCGCCCGTTGCTCGACTACTTGGGACAGTCGGCTCGCGGTGCTGGACGTTCTTTCGGGGAGTTCCTCCGTGAGGTGGGGCCGCTGGCAGCGTTGCTGATCAGGACACTGGAACCAGTCCTCCGAGTGATCATCACCCAGCATTTGGTGACGTTGATCGGCGTACTGAAGGTCGTCGAGTTGGCGTTGAAGCCGTTGACGTTGCAGGCCCAGTTGTTGACAGCAGTGTTGGAGCGGTTCGGGGTCAATGTCGGCGCGGCTGGTGCCGGCGCCACAGACATGGGGTCCGCGGCGTCGACTGCCGCTGACCAGGTCGACAGGCTCCGGGAGGCGCAGGAGGAAGCAGCGGACGCTGCCCGGAAGCTGGCCGATGACACGTTGTCGTTGCGGGACGCCGAGAACCGGTACGAGGAGGCGATCGACGCTGCTGAGGAGGCCGTGAAACGGAACGGTGCGACTCTCGACGTGAACACGGAGAAGGGTCGGGCGAACCGGTCCGCGCTCGACGACATCGCTGTGGCGGCGAATGCGTACGCGCAGCAGCTCGCCGACAACGGGGCGTCCGAGCAGACCATTCAACGGCACCTCGACACGTCCCGGGAGCGGCTGATCCAGGCTGGTATCCGGTTCGGGCAGACCCGGGACGAGGCGAAGAAGTACGCCGACCAAGTGTTGAAGGTGCCCACGAAGCAGCGGACGGACGTGTCGGCGCCGGGTGCGACGACCGCGAAGAAGCATGTCGACGATGTGCGGGAGGCGCACCGGTTGTTGGCGTCTCAGTCGTCGACGACGAAGACGGCGGTGACGTCGAACTGGGAGAAGATCCGGGATCTCGCGAAGACACCGGTCAGGTTCGTCATCAACACGGTCATGGGTGGGATGGCGTCGGCGTTCAACTCGTTGTCGTCGCGGATCGGTGGCCCGACACTGCCGCCGGTGCGGGCGAGTTTCGCTGGTGGCGGGGTCATGCCGGGGTACACGCCGGGCCGCGATGTCCACGAGTTCTTCTCCCCGACGGGCGGTTTCCTTGCCTTGTCCGGTGGGGAAGCGGTGATGCGGCCTGAGTTCACGCGGGCCGTGGGAGGTAAAGCTGGTGTCGATGAGTTGAACGAGTTGGCTCGTGGTGGTGCCCCGTTGGCGGAAATGTTCGGTCAACGGTTCGCGGACGGCGGGATCATCAACTTCATCAAGGGTAAGGCGGCGTCGGCGTGGGATTGGATGCTCGACAAGGGCAGTGACTTGTACCGGGCGTTCACGAACCCGGCCCAGTTCTTGGGGTCGGTGACGGTTCCCGGTGCTGGGGCTGGGTTCGGTGCGTTGGCCGCGAAGGCGGGGTCGGCGGCGAAGTCCGCGCTCGTGTCGAAGTTGTCGGGGTTGTGGGAGTCGTTCAAGGACGCGTTCAGTGTGTCCGGTGTCGGCGGGTTCCCACCCGGTGGCGGAATCGGCATGGGGTACCAGGCG
>ERZ761594.345-NODE-345-length-15147-cov-4289.984760_pt1 | contig 15147 bp, 30 predicted proteins | sample MGYA00511036_ERZ761594 | MGnify/ENA primary metagenome ERZ761594 (study PRJEB28899, sample SAMN03785561) | bioreactor sludge metagenome | biome: EBPR Sludge; feature: EBPR Bioreactor; material: 0.22µm filtered reactor supernatant | place: Saint Lucia: Queensland... | reverse complement strand
CCATGTCCTACATCCCCAATTCGCGCAGGACATCGTAGCCCTTCGGCGTGATGGAATAGACCGCAGTCAAGCCGCCGTCTATCTCGCGCTCAAGGCGTACAATGTGCTGATTCAGATGATTTATCTCAATGTTCAGGCGGATAATCTCGCGTTGTTTCGCCTGATTCAGTTGGATCAGCCGCCGAATGTCCGTCTCGGTGAGCGATTGGCCGTCGATCACCCCCCATGCTTGGCCTGTGTTGTTGACGGGTTGAGGTTCATTAGCGAGGTAACGCTTGAGAACTTCTTTTAACCATGCGTGGTCTTCTGGGCGCGGCTCATTGTTGGCGTCGTGAAGTTCGTCAATCCAAGCGTAAATGTCTGTCATGTCCTAATCCCCCGTGAATTGTGAGTCGTCAAGGCGAGCGCCGTTCTCAAATACACTCGCCTTGTTGACCTTGATTTGGCGAGCGATACGCTTTACGTTGTCCGGTGTCCCGGTGTAGAGGTTGATAACAAGACGGCCGTTCTTGGCGTCGGGATAGACCACAAGATACAGACCGCGCTTGACCGAACGCGAGAGATACCGCCCCGCGTCTTCAGCGTGCCGATCAGTGAAGGTCAGATTGTCCATGCGGCTAGTCCTGCCAATCTTGATCGTTTAAGTCTTCGATTGCCCCGGGCACAAAGTCATAGTGACTGCACGAGGTATCGAAGATAAGGCGGCAATCGCGGCATTCATACGTGTCGTAGAAAAGTGCTAATCTCGTTGTGTTCTCTGAATAGCACTTAGGACACCGTTGGGCGATTTCTGTTTCTTCTGGGTTGGCGGGAACTTCACTCACGGTCGTTTGCCTTCAGGAACCATTCCGGATAAAGGCAAACGGAGCAAATTCCAAACGACAGACCGCCAACACCGGTGCTGACCATAGCAAGCAAGAAACGTTGGAGCATGAAAAACTCATACCCCATCCAAACACATGCAAACCAAATGACCGCGGCCCATATTGCACACAGTAAGGCGAGATTACGAGGAACCATAGAACTATTCTCCAATCCGGGTAGCGACCGCATTAAAGCAGTCGAGAGACGGCCCCGGACAATCTGGGGCGAGGTGGGTTTGGCCGAATACGCCTAGCACAGTCGTAAACAGCACAAGAAACAAGACGACCAGCGCAACGAAGTACATCACGCAGTCGATTCGCTGATCCTTCACGCCGACTCCTTCCTGACCAGACGCGCCGTCTTTTCGGTTACGATGCTGAAGCCGTTACGGGAAAGCCAGCTAAAGACGGCATTCACCGCGACTCCCGCTTCAGTAGCGACGCCCAGAGCGGACGGCCGCTTTTCCAACGTGGCCTCAACGAATTCCTCAATATTCGAGAAGCCTCGACTGAGGGCCACTTGCTGCAACTTGCCGCGTTTCTCCATTGAGAAAACCTCCACAATATAGAACAAATGTCGGCATGAAAAACCGATACAAAAAATGTACATGATTTTGTTTATTGTGTCAACAAAAAACATGACATCAAATTGTGTGTGGAGATGACATGACACACTTTGGCGAACGGCTGAGAAAAGCACGAGAGAATTCCGACCTAAGCCAAGAGAGACTCGGAATGTCAATCGACGCCTCACGGCAACAAGTACATGGCTGGGAAAAACAAGAAACTGCGCCGAATGGCGAGACGGTTAAGAAGCTCGCTCTCGCGCTGGGAGTTACAGCAGATTATTTGTTAGGCTTGTTCGATCATCCGGGAATGACAGAAGCCGATGGATTGACTGCTGAGGAACGGTTAGCAATCGCACACTGGAGACATGGGGAAAAACTGAAGGCAATCAAAACGATTGTGGGGGAATAGTCATGAAGCGATTCAGCGCAACATGGTTCCTATGCGTGACGCTGAAGTGTGCTGCAATATTCGCGTCAGTCGAATTCTTTCTACGGCCATTCGCTGACCTTAGCCTAAGGCTCAACTGGCCTAGACATCTGATCGACTCTTTCCTTACGGGTGCGTTGTGGTATGTGATGGCTGAGATACTTAGAATGGCCGCTAATGCCGAGGCGTATTCTCGTGCAGTATACGGAACCCTTCGTAAGAAGTCCGACCGCCCGAATACTCAGGCCGCGTCAACACCGCCCGTGTTTCCATTGCCAGAAGATAATCTACAGTATTCCCCTCCGGAGAGATACCAGCGCCGTAATCCTACAGCGCCCGTGCGACGTGTGACCGTCTTAAAGCCGCGTTCAGAGTATGCATTACGTCCGGCGCGCCCGTCTGGGAATGTCGAGCCTTATGAGAAGTTGGATGTATCAGCAGAACGCCCACTGCCGTTTGATGATTAAAGCCGCGCCCCGAATAACGCCACCAACGCCCCCAGCAGCCCCAGCAGCACAACTAACTCACCAATGCCGCCCGTTGTTAGCCCCAGCAGCCTGAAGCGCCGTCCTGACGGCCAAAGTAACGGGATACCTTGCACGGTCAGGCCATCCAACACCAGATGAGAAACATATCCAAGTCCGGCCGCCGTCGCATAGATGCTGACGCCCAGCGCCGCCGCGCCGATGGCAATCGCGGCCGCCACTCCACTATGAAGAATGCCGCGGTGCTTTACGAGTCTGAAGGGCAGGGCGAGCGGCCCGATCTTACGCGACAAGGCCGCTTGAGGATGGTCAAGGTCAGGGGCAAGCGCCCCCAGCGCCCCGGCCGCAATCGCGCCGACAATCGGGATTAGGCTCACGGAGTCAATCGTCAGGGCGGCGCCGATCAGCACCCCCGCGAGGGCATGGGTTCCGCCGCGCATTAGACCGTGTACCTTGAGACGGATATAAGCCCAGCGCCCACAATTACATAGGCGAGAATTGAGAGAAAAGACTCGGCCGATACTTTCCGATCAGAAAGCCCGTCGCTGGCAATCGTGATAAGCATATAGGCAAGCGCCGTGACGAATGCCGACAATGCAATAGAACGATAGAACGATAGAACGCGCATAAATCTATTGAATCCTCGGAAATTTGTGATCTATCGCTTGTTCCATCGGTCGCAACACGGCCCCTTTACCCAGCTTGCCAATCTTGTATACGTTCCCTTCGTAATGCACAGTTCCAGACTCGGCAATTCCCTTAATCATCGTCTTGAGGTTCCGAAGTGTGATGACTTCGTTCCCCAGAGTGGAATGTATGCTTTCTGCTGATAGTTTGCCTGAAAAGTTCTCAACGGCAATCGCTATCAAGTCTTCACGGCTGAACTTCTCTCGCGCCTCAACCGTCACCCCGGTAAATTCGCGGTTGTCTGGGCTGGGATACTGCTGGGCAATACGGACGGCCTCGACAATCTCACCGTCTGTAATGAGCGGCGCCTGAGCGATAATCTCATTCCGCCCGAGACTGAACACCATTCGGCCCGGGATATTCGGCAGTGTGGCCGCGCTCATGGTGTCTAGAATGATCCTACTGGAGACTTCAGACGGCATTTTTGTAGAGGCGCGAACCTGCATGTTCGTCTTGATTGCGCCCTCAACGATGTTCACTGAGACGTGCTGAGTACAGACGATGACATGCACGCCCACGGCCCGACCTTGTGCCGTGATGACTTTAAGCGCGTGCTGTATCTCTGCCGAGTCATCTAGCCCGGTGAGAGTAGACATCTCATCAATGACGACAATCAAGCGCGGGAGTCGATCCTCATCTTTCACCTTCAGATTGAAGGCGGATAGCTTCTTGGCCTTCAGGCGTTCAAACATGGCGAGCCGTCGCCTGATGAGCGCCGTCACCTTTTCCAATGCCTCGAGGACTTGGGACTCATCCTTAATCATCTCACCGATCAGATGAGGGATGCCGCTCCAATGCGTGAATTCAATCCCGCCCTTGTTATCTATCAGCAGAAGCCGTAGTTCCTGAGGCGTGTTCATGCTGATGAGTGTGGCGATAATCGCGTTCAGTTCGTTGGACTTGCCGCCCCCGGCCGCCCCTGCGATAAGGATGTTCGGATAGTCTTCAAGGGTAAGCCACTCTGTACGGCGGTTTCTGGTGACGCCCAGCGGCCACGGTGAAAACTTATGCTGATCGGCGGGATAGTATTGGATCACTTTAGAGAATGATACCTTTTCCGGGATGCCGTCTGGTGAGTCTAGACGGTTTACAACCCAGAATAACTCTTGACCAACCTTGCCGCGCTCTACCGTAACGCTTCGGTCTGTAGCGGCGGAAAGCGCCTCAAGTGTTTGCTCTGAAGTAAGGTGTTTCGGCAGTACACCATACGGCAGGCATGATGTCCACTTATTCCCGAGAAGCCGCTGAAACATGCTCTGAGAGGCGACTCTTACCTTAAAGTACATCCGGTCTTCAGCGACAAAGACGCGCTCAATTTCAGGGATGCGGATAATATCCCGGCCTTTACTATCTTTCCCTGAATAATGGCATTCGGGCATTTTACGAAGCGCCGCCTTGATAAGTTGCTCATAGACGAGTTTCTCTTGAAAGAACGCGGCGCGGTTTTCTTCGTCTTCACGCTCACGGGCAAGGGCCGACTGATGCGCCGTCAGTCTGTCGCGTATGCTCGTATATTCGGCGTGCATCGGTTCTAGCAGGATCAGCCGCCGATCGGCAGCTTTCCCAGCGGCGGCCGTGGCCCGCGCGGAGTCGGCTATCAATTCAAGCAATTCAGACGGCGCCCCGTCTTCTTTGGCCGTCTGATAGTCTTGTTTCAGCCGTTCAAATTTCTGTAGTAGGTTGTGGCGTTCGCTCACCAGTTCGTTGTAGCGCGAGCGGTTGAGTTGTTTCCAGAGTTTCAATACACGGCGGCTTAATACCCAGCGTTGCCACCGTGTAAGCCTCGCCTTCATGCGAGCGATACGCTCTAGAATCTCGTTGTCTTGAATGGCGAGGTTCTTAGGTGACACCGATTCCTGAAGCGGCTCTAGTGGCGCCGGGATACGCGACAGTTCAAGTTCGCTCATTGGCGAGTCTCTATACGATACACACAATGCCGAAAGCGCCGCGCCTCGAAGCTAATCATCTGCGCTTGGATCAGTCTTCGGACAATCGCGGCGGCGGTGTTTCGATGACACCTAAGATGTTCAGCCAATTCAAAATGAGAGAACGCGACTAAGCCGTTCTCATTGTGAGCTTCAATCCACTGCAGGGCGCGTTCGTCTCTGATTAGCATATCGTCCAATATGATCTGACTCGGTTGTCCGCGCATACGGCCCCCTAATTGTCACCGATTATCGATAATTGTAAAACACATTAGTTGTGCATTACTAGTAATGCCCAAAGATTGTGCATGACTTCCGGCTAATTCGGCGTAAACTATCGGCTAGGAGGTAACTTCATGCGCTGGCCTATAGTGATCGGACTCTTGTTTGCCGTGGCGATGAGCGCCGCCGCGCAAACGGAAACTCCAACGCCGACACCGACCGCGACGGCCACCCTAGAGCCTTACGTCTATGCGACCATCCTTCCCCAAGATGGCACGCCCCCCGGACAGACAACGCGATTTGATTACGTCACGACCGCCGGTGAGGTACATATCGCAAATCTTCTGACCCTAGACGTAATCAGCGATTGGGGACAATTCCTCTTTACGGTGATTTTTGTATCGGCATTGGCGAGGCGGAGAAAATGAGCGAGGTGATTGCTGGCCTTCTAGGTGGAGTCGTCCTGATTGCCGTGATTCTTATGGTGACAGAGCGCGTCATGACCGTATTTCTTGACGCGGCGGACATAGCACAAGGGTTTTTCCGTGAATGACTACCTTCTAGGGCAACTAATACAGACCGTGTTTATGCCGTTCGTTCCCATGATAGCCGGATTCGTTCTGGCCCTTCTCTCGGGCCTACTCGTGTATATCTCGTTTCGTGATGGCTTCCTGAAAGGAAACTAACCCATGTCAATCGTGTTCTATCGCATTCGTCGGCACTTCTCAGCGCTGATGCTGGTCATGGCCCTTGCCGCCATGACCGCCGTCAGCTTCGCACAGACGCCCGTTCCCATCGAAATCGACACCAACGCCATCTTCACCAGCGCGAACACGTGGATCAGCAGCTTCACGCCGATCTTCGCAATCGGTATCGGTATCGGTATCGCGCTCGCGATCCTCACGTTCGTTGGCGCCCAGATTATCAAGGCTTTTCGCGGCGGCGGGACTCGCTAGAGGTCAAGCCCGTATCAGGGCGGGTTCGTCCAGCCCCGCCCTGATTAGACTCAAGGAGTCCTGATGTTCGCTAAACGCGCCGCGCTTTCCGCCTTCATCTTCGCTCTGCTGGCCTTAAGTGCGCTCAGTGTGGCTGCACAAACGGCTACGCCCGTTCCCCCCACGGCTACGCCCGTGACTATCACGTTTGACACCAACGAACTGCTCACCGCGAGCAATAGTTGGATCAGCACCTTCACGCCGATTTTCGCCATCTCGATTGGAATTGCTGTCGCCGTGGCAATTCTAACTTTTATCGGGATGCAAATTCTCAAGGCTTTTCGCAGCCCCGGTAAGAACTAAAGTCAGGACGGCGGCCGCCGATGGCAATTCCTTTTATCCCGAAGGGCGCGCCCGTGACTTATGTTCGCTCTGGCTTTGACCCGACGCTTAACCGTCTCCCCCCACGCGCCGGGTCAGGCTGTCGTCGCGTCTTCACATGGCTGATAGTCGGGCTGATCGGTCTGGGCGCAATCGTCGCCTTTATCGGCCGCGCCCTGACGCCTGAAGCGGCCGCCCCGGAACCTACAGCGATTCCCACCAATGCCCCAACAGAGGTTATCAATGCGACTCCCACGCCCTCGCCTACGCTTGATGATTGGAGTGCAACGGGAACGGCGCTCTTTTATGCGACGGCCTCACCCACGGCCGCCCCAAGTGCGACTGCTGATTACTGTTGGTTCCTCACGCCCAGCCCGACGCCCAGCCCGACGCTCGCCTACACGCCCGACGCATGGCAGGCTACGGGCACGGCAATCTTTCTACTGACGAACACGCCTACGCCTTATCTTGAGCCTACGCCTACAACACCGCGCTCATGGTGTGATGTGATGCTTACGCCGTCTCAAGCTCCAATGACCAACACGCCCCGGCCGACATCAACGCCGACCGCTTCGCCAACCAATACGCCGCGCTTCGTCTTTCCGACCGCCGCGAGCGGTGCGCCGTTGTTGCCGACCGCCCAGCCGCCGCAGCCGACCGACGCGCCGCCGATCCTACCGCCCACTTTGGCGCCGCCTACGGCCGTTCGCACTCGTAAGCCTAAGAAGACACCTACGGCCACCTTCACGGCCACAGAAACGGCCACAGCGACGGCCACGGCCACCTACACGCCTACAGCCACAGAAACGGCCACAGAAACGCCTACAGCGACCGCTACAGCTACAGAGACACCTACAGAGACGCCCAGCGCGACGGCCACGAACACACCTACAGCCACCAACACCCCCGCGCCTATCCTGACGGTGTTCAGCGCGACGTGTGCGGCCGGATACCCTGAGTTTGGGATACAGAACATCGGCGGCTTTCCCGGTCAATATGTCCTCTGGGAAATTCTCGCATCAGGCGGATTGATTGCGGCTAACGGCTACTGGGAATGGGAACTTGTGCCGTTCGCTCTGGTGACGGTGAGCGCCCCGCTCTGGGTCAATGTGCCCGGTGTGTACACGCTGAACATCTATCAGCCGTGGGATGTGTTCGTTCCAATCCAGAGCGCCATTGCAGTATGTGAGCCGCTTATCGTTCTGCCGACAGTCACGCCGATTGAAAGCACACCAGAGGTAACAGAATGACGCGCCGCCGCTTTCAAATAGGGTTACTGATCGGGCTGGTCGTGCTGGCCTCATGCGTGCCGACACCGAATCCAGAAGAATATGATTGGTGCTATTACTACAACTTCAGCATTTTTGATTATGGTGCGCTCATAACCAATGGTGAATGGGTTGATGGCGAGGGAATTGTCTCCGACTCGCTTGATCCTAATGCGATTGTCTTTAGTATCACACGAGATGACGCCTTACCCGTGCAGCCCGGTCTAGTGAGCTTGACGGTTGCGCGGCCTGACGGTGTGACGGGTGAGATTGTCGCGTCGGGAAGTGCGAACATCTATGAGACAACCGCCTCAATCCCCAGCACGACTCTAGCGAGCGATTGGACAGAACAGACTATATGGGCGGCTAACCCAGACGGTGACTACGGGAATCTGCTGTATGTCGAGATTCAATCGGATCAGCCCCTAGCCGTGACGGGTATCTCGGTACACGGTAACGGCCCAACACCTTTTGACCAAAACCCATGCGCCCCGCCGACACCGACGCATACAGGCACGGCTACGGGTGAGGCTACAGCCACCTTGACGCCTAGCATCACACCGACGCCCACAAACACGTTCACCCCCAGCCCGACGCCTACAACGTGGGAATGGGAATGGAATAATGAGGACGGTCAATGCGGCTTCACAATCCGCACAACGGGTTATGGTCAGTGGGACTCAGGCGGCGGAACTGGCTTTAAGCGGGTGAGCAATACGAGCGACCCTGACGGAATTTACATCATAAAGAGTGATACGCTCATCACGACCGCTACAACCTTTACGTACTGGTATTTGCGGCTGAGCGCCGCCTCATCGGGAGTCTATGAATCCCGTTTCTATGTATTCGGCGGGTATAGCCCAAGTGATGTTCTGTTGTCGTCAGTCTTCGGCGGCGGCATTACCGGGAAAGAGTGGACAACGAGTCAGACGTTTGAAGGTTATGCAGGCGTCGGTTTTGATCCTCGTTTCGGGGCCGTGCATCCTAACGGCATGTGGGCCATTGAGCGGGTTGTCTTTCGTGGGACGGGCCTTAATCCATTCGCAGGTGAAGACTGTACGGAAGCGACCGCCACACCGACACCAACGGCCACAAATACAGCCACCAACACACCGACGCCAACACCGACGCGCACACCACTACTCGGCCCGGGCACACCGACACCGACGCGCACAATCCCAGCCGTCAACTCACCGACACCACGTCCGCACAGCCCGACACCGCCGATCACCAACACACCGGGGCCGACGAACACACCGCCGCCTACAACGACACTGATTCCCTTGCCAAGCGCCGTCGCTTCACAGACGATTGAAGCGACTTATCCCGTTCCAGAGTTTACAGGCACGTTCCAAGTGACTCAGGCTAGCACGCTTGAGGGATTCCCGACGCTTGACGCCATAGACGAACATAGCGAGGTCTATAATCTACTCAGCACGGCCGCTGCCGAGCTTGAGAACTTGCCCAGCGACTTTGAGCAATATATCCCTAATCCGAACATCGTTCCAATGATGGGATATATCAAGTGGGGACTGAGTTGTGTATCGCTCTATGAGGTGCTAGGCGAGACTGTCGGCACGTTCTTCTGTCATGCGTCGGTCGGACTGATCCTACTGGTGATTATGACAGTCGTTTGGATATCAGTGACGATCATCATGTTCATAATGCGCCTCATCTTCAAAATCATCACGTTCATTATGGGCTTTATACCTGGGATGTAACCATGTTTGACGGGATTTTCAGCGCGATACAGAACTTCTTCAATTGGCTGATAAACAGTCTTAATGGCTTCTTCGGCTTCATTGGTGACGTGGCTCAAGCCATTGTTCAAGCCGTTGTCAATGTGTCTTTGATTATCTTAGAAATTGTGCGTATCGCGGGCGAGTTCATAACCTTTATTGTCTCGCTTATCAATGAGCTTATTGCGATTGGTGGGCTAATCGTTCAGATTGTCCTCGCCTTCTTTGCTCTGTTGTTTGGTTGGCTCTTTCAAATCGTCGCCATGTTCTTCAACTTCATAAGCACTTTCTTTAGTGCCCAGCCGATTCCACTCCCGGGCTGGCCTGAGTGCATTACCGATCCAACAAGTCATGACATTTGCGCCATCTGGTATATGACCGATCACACCATATTCTCTAACAGTACAGGCGAGATTATTGTCAGTCTGATCCTTGTCTGTATCGACATAGCCGTTATCTGGATTCTGATCCTCTCGGTGATGAAGTTCGTTGGAATGGGGGATAAGATAAATGATTGAGTTCATTGTCGCTCAGGCTCCGCCTACGCCTACACTGATGGCCGTGCCTACGGCCCCGATGTCTATCCCGTCTGATCTATACCTGTGGGAGACTACCGACGAAGTTGTACAACTATGGCAATCAAACTCAGGCGCAACTACTGGAATTCAATACCTCGTGATCGCGGCCATTATCGCGGCCGCTCTATTCATGCTGATCTATCAGCTCAATAAAATGAGAGACGGGAGTGATAAGTGAATAACAAGGCGAGTGTTATCATTCGGGCAGTAGGTCACGTATGGCGCCCTTCGGTATTTGCCACCATGTCGCTATTGATGACTCTGGGCACAATCAAGCTATTGCTTGAGGGTGGAAGCCCCATAGAGTTTATGGTCAAAATCCCCTTGTATGGTCTTCTTCTCTATATGCTCTGGGATTACACGCGCCTAACGTTTAAGAAGGTCTGGAATGATCGCTAAAATCATCCTCGCCTTATGGCGGCTGGCAAAGTGGGAACGGATTCCCAAGCTGCCGCGTGGGATGTTATCCGAGCGGTACACGGCGCTGGGTTCCGAGCAGAGCCGCGTTTTGGCGCGTCTGGGCGCGAGGTCGCCAAATGGTGTGAGAGTCGCGCTGAAACGTGCGAAGGTCGGAACCATTCCGGAACTTGTGGAGTTGCTACGGCACTTCTCGCCACGGCGCCGCGTGCTGCACAAACTGGACTTGATGCTTACGCGGATTACCTACAGCACGCCGTATCACCCACACCGACGCGCTATCCTTGAGGATCAGCGCGAGGATCAGCGGCGCCGTGCCGATCCAGACAGAAGGCGGATTGAAGCGGCGGCCCGACATTTCAGAAGCAATTAAAGAGGATGAGGCAATGACTACAGAAACGACCTTCAATAAATTATGGAGCGTTCTCGACCAGGACTGAGGCATACCAGCGCACGGTTGAGTCCGTGCGCTGATCGGCTTCCAATGCGAGCGCGAAGGCGTTAAGCGCCTCCGAGAGATTCATGATTGAGCTGCCTCAACTGCTTCACTATCTCGACTGCGAACGGATACACCACAGCAGGGACAACCGCGTTTCCAAGCGCCTTGATACGCCCCTGCCAATCGGCCCCACGCTGCACAATTTGACGCGGCGGCTCCCATGCGTGTTGTGGTTGATTGCTTCCAGCGGGGAAACGAGGTCTGTCCAGCCAGGCGGGTACCCCATTAGCGTTTCTACCCAATCCGGATTTAGGTAGGTGTTGGCTGGAATCGTCTCTGTCGGTAGGGGTACGCGGTTCGCTGCAAACTTCGTCGATCGACTGCGGCGCCGACCGTCTACCGCGTTGGGTGTTGCCCACGTGGCTGTTATGACATCCGGAAGGCTGGGAGAATTGCGTCCAGCGTTCGTCTGTCCCTTCCAGTCCCGGGCCTGTGGCGTCGGATACAGTTTCACGACCTGCGAGAGCCGCATGAACGATTGTCCCCCGTTCGGCTGAACATGGCGGAACGTCCCCGACACGGTCTTTATCGCCGTAGGGGAGGGCGCTCTGTTCGTCAGGTCGTCCGCATTGGCGGTAGGCCACGCACCACCATCTATCCCGCTGGTGCGGCGCTCCGGCGTCGGCAGCCCCCACAATTCCCCACCGCGCGTCATACCCCAGCGCGGCAAGGTGAGCAAGAACGGTCGTTCCTCCACGGGAAGTAATGGCAGGTACATTCTCCACGAACACGACTCGGGGTCGTAAGTCGCCAATAAGACGCCTGAACTCGTACCATAAACCAGAGCGCTCACCTTCAATGCCAGCGCCGTTTCCTGCAATACTGATGTCCTGGCAGGGGAAGCCGCCGAATAGGACATCAACGGTTCCGAGGTCAGCAAGTCCAACGTCTCGGATGTCCATATGCTGAGTTGCGTTAGGCCAGTATCGTTGTCCAAGTCTCACCAGCGCCCTTCTGCAAAAATCGTCGATCTCGACTTGAAAGCGGATGTCACACCCAGCTGCAGCGAATGCAACATCAATTCCACCGATGCCACTAAAGAGGCTCCCGGCTGTAATCATCACCGCCGCCTCTCAATCCAGTACACATACTGAAGGCGATTGAAGCGGTTCCGCTCTACCGTGCCGAGAATCCGGCCTGTGTCCTGCAATTCGTCAATCATCCGATATAGGGCAGGGGACTTGACGCGGCCGATTGCGCGGCCGATCTGCTCACGAGTCATCGGCTCCCCCTTCGTAATCAGGGCATCAACAATCAACTCCAACGACTCCCACCTACTCCTATATCGACTGAACGCCGGGGATCGATGTGATTGTTCAGTAACAGTCATATCGAATAGTCCGAATTCGGTCCGTGCTTCTGGTGTGCGAAGGTCAATTGTTGCCATAGTGCCTACACTCCTACACGATTAAGGTTGCCAAGCATGGGGGGGGAATTCTCCCGTGAGACTGAAGAAAAACCGTTGAAAATTGAAAGTGCTGCCACGCTGCCACTTTCTTTGTCTCAAATAGGGGAAAGATAGTGCTGCCACTCTTTCCCTTGAGTGCTGCCACTAGTGGTGTCACTGTGCTGCCACAAAATGTGGCAGCGTGACAGCGTGGCAGCACTTTTTTGCTGTACGTTTTTGTGTCATGGATTCGACTTCGCTTTTTTGAGTTCGACTCCATACCATACCGTTCCTGAGTTGGTGCGTTTATCGGTGAAGTTCAGGCGCCGCCAATCAATCGAGACTTGATTCATGTTCTTGGGCCTGAACCCTGACCGCTCACACCAATCCTTATAGGCCGCGTATAGCTCGCCTGACCGAATCTTGTTGTTGTAGTGAACGTCGCAGCAGTCGTTAACGAACGTCAGTTCGGTATCGGACTCAAGGCGGAATTCCGCGAGCTTTTCCTCACTCTGGGCAACTTTTACCCAGCCGTCGGCGTTGAGGTGTTCATAGTGAATGATGAGGGTGTTAAATATGCCCGAACGTTCAGCTATGATCTTGTTCAGAAGTTGCCCGTCGCGCTCGTCGGCCTTGAATGTCCGATTGAAGCGGATCAACTTCAGGCGATTGAACAGGGCGCCGCTACGGTCATTCACGCGGGGCAAGTTGTTCATGCCCCACCAGAATTTACTGATCGGCCTGAAGCTGATACCCTTCTTGCCTTTAACATCCGTCCAAACCTCATCACTCCCGCCTACGATGACCTTATAGATTTCCTCATTGAGTTTCGTATCGCTCCCGACTTCTGGAAACGTGACGACTCGCTTGCCGATAATCTCCGCAAGCATGAATGTCTTCTCACCCAATTGATTCAAGTCTACGGACGTGGCAAGTGAACCCATGATTGAACGAATGAGACTCAGCAGAGTTGACTTGCCCGAGTCAGGAACCCCATAAAGCCAGAACGAAGACTTAAGGTCAGTTCGCGCCGTCAGGCTGTAGGCGAGCGCCTGCAATACCAGCGCCACAAGGTCATGATCGGTGTCTTTCGTACCGGGATGTACCAGAGACGAGTTGAGGAATTGCATAAAGACGGGACACCTGGCGCGTGGGTCATAGTCAAAGTCAAGTTGATTCAGCAGCATCAAGTCTTTTCGATGCTCGACCATCTCGCCCGTTTCGAGGTCATAAAGCCCGTTTCTCAGATTGATATAACGCTCGCCCTCCTTCTGGGCCTCATTGATAAACCGATCAGGCAAGAACACGTCGGGCCGCATCATGGCGAGTAGGCCCGTCACTTGACGGTTGTTGACCTTGACGCCCAGACTGCGATAGTTCCGAAGGAAAGCACGGACGGCCTGATAGAGTTCCATCTCGTGACGCTGAACCCACGCGCCCGACTCGTATTCTTGCCACTCACCATAAAAGAATGAGAAGCGGCCGCCCCATGCTTCAGACAGCATCAATGCAAGTTCGTCATCATCTGGTGTGATACGCCGATCAGAAGGCGCGGCCGTTGGAAAGTTGAGCAGCTTTTCTTCCGGTGAGGCGTCGGGAGTGGCATTCTCCCGACGCCCGTTCGCTTGACGGGCCATCACGCCCCCTGTCGCGTGTTCGGATTCGACATGCCCTTAATCAATCCGCTCTGAATTGTGCGGCGGACTGTATCAATGCCGTCACTCTCTGCGAGCGAAAAGGCGGCATTCTCCAATTGATACTCAACTTCAGACTTACTCAAATGGCCGCCATTGATGAGTGAACCCATCTTGAGGGCCGCCCTGTAAAGCGTGTTATTCCGCGCCCCTTCTGGTGCTGATTGGACGCTGATACATTCTGAGGTGAGCGCCGCTTTACCATAGCGGCTGCCGTCGCGGATTGTCGGATAGCTGGGCTTGGGCTTGGGCATGTTGATAAAGAACATCCCAGCGCGGTGTTGTATCCAATCGCGCACGTCTTCAAGGTCAGTGACGCGCTTCACGTTGTGATGTCTCTCGACAATGTACCGATGTCCTGAAGTGTGAATTGAAGGCGAGGCTACCACATAGGCGCCATCGGCCCGAAGTTCCACGCCCTGAAGCCATGTGTTGATCGGTAGCTGATCGGCGTAAAAGTAGTAATGACGGCCCCGCCCGGAACCGCTTCGGATAGTCAATGTGTCCCTGAGTAGCGGAAATGATGTCTCGAATGCCTCGCACGCCTGCATACTATCGACATCCAGCACCACGAGATTCCCACTCACGGCGCCGCATATCAGGCCGATTCCCTGCATCCGGTCTGACTGAAGCCAGTAACGCACATTGCCGTTGTGCGAGCGGGTTGTCTTGTATTCATCCCAATGAAATATGGCGGGTTTCTTACTGCGAACGGGAATGATCGAACACCCCGCTTCAATGTAGGCGTAGGCGGCGCCCTGAATTGTGCCGTTGGTTGCGGCTTCTAGGATAGTGGGCATGGTGTCTCCCCTAATCCGGGTTAATTCGCATTTGTTGAACGAAGCACCAACGGTGAACGGTGTCGGCTTCCTCAGCTTCACTCTCCCAATAGCCTCTGTGCTGTGAGTCTGGTTTATCCCGAATCTCATCCTTCGCCTGACCGTAACGAAGCTTTGCATGTTCTTTTACTCGATCAAGCGCAGCATCGAGTTTTTGTTGCTCCGGTGTGTTCCGTCCCATGTCCTACATCCCCAATTCGCGCAGGACATCGTAGCCCTTCGGCGTGATGGA
>ERZ761594.340-NODE-340-length-15259-cov-6.315904_pt1 | contig 15259 bp, 31 predicted proteins | sample MGYA00511036_ERZ761594 | MGnify/ENA primary metagenome ERZ761594 (study PRJEB28899, sample SAMN03785561) | bioreactor sludge metagenome | biome: EBPR Sludge; feature: EBPR Bioreactor; material: 0.22µm filtered reactor supernatant | place: Saint Lucia: Queensland... | reverse complement strand
GTGCCCCCGTCCCCGGCCGTCGCCATGCTGTAGTTCCCGGTCGTCGCCGTGCCGTTTTTCCCGGCCGTCGCCGTGCCCCGGTCCCCAACCGTCGCCTTGCCACCGTGTCCGGCCGTCGCCTTGCCACCGTGTCCGGCCGTCGCCGTGCCGTTTTTCCCAACCGTCGCCGTGCCGTAGTCCCCAGCCGTCGCCGTGCCGTAGTCCCCGGCCACAACTGCCGCCCCAATTACGGCTTTGTCAGGTGCCCTCCTAACCAGATAATTTGTGGCGTCCAAGCGGCTACCACAAAAGACAACTTTGCCAAAGGGAAATTTTACTTTGCCATCCAGGTCAATCACCTTATCGACATCAACCTCAACGACCAGCCATTTAGCATCTTCTCTCCAATTGCCCAAGCTGCCGTCCCCCCCGCCCCAAAGCCAGCCGTGCAAGCCGTTACCACATTCATTGGTCGGCTTCCAATCCGGCGCCTCGACATAGCCAGACTCCGGCCACTTAAAGCCATTTGTGCTGGACATATCCGGCTTGCAAGTACGTAAGACCAACACCTTTTTCTTAGCCATTTTCTCTCTCCAGTCTTTCAATTCTTTGATTGACCTTTGTAATCTTGTCGGTAAGCTTTTTAACTTTGTTCTTGAGGAACAAAATTTTATCTGCCCTCTCATCCCGAGACAAGAGGCTGTCCCTGCGCACAAGGGCGTCTTGATAAGTCAGGAAATAAGAGGGGGAAAGACCTCCCAACTTAAACAAATACTCGTCTTCCCATGCACTCTCCCCCATCTCCCGAGACAAGTAGCCTTTGTCTGTCCGCACTACTTCAAGCTCAAAGATTCCTGCAGTATTGGTGACATGCCAAACCCGATAGACCACCCCTTGTTCCAAAGAAACCCTCTCTTGATCTGCTGCAAGTGGCTGGCTGTCTTCCTCCCCCCCGCCTGAAAGATGATCTGGAAAAATATACCCGGCTAGGTTATACTCCAGACAAGAGTCTCCGAATATGGGGTTGGATGCCTCGATCTTGCCCTGTCGAATAAGGGGTTCTATTGCTCTAACAACTTTGCGCCACGGTCTTCCTGTCCAGTTGTGCTCTTTAGACAGGACTTTCCCGCACCTAAGACCCTCCAAAATTTCCTGTTGAAAGCTACCCAACATCACAAATATCCCCTTTCTTTAAGCGAGCAGAACCCGTGCTTGGCCACAATAATGTGGTCCACCAGCTCGATTCCCAGAATATCTCCGGCCTGACGCAGGCGACGAGTGAGTGCCAGGTCTTCAGCTGAGGGCTCGGAATCCCCTGAAGGATGATTATGACAAACCAGAATACGGGCTGCACTATATTTAACAGCCGGATGGAACACCTCCCTCGGATGCACAAGCGTGGTGGTCAACGTCCCCACCGAAATGATCTCCTTTTTAATTAAGGAGTTGCGGGCATTCAAATAGAACGCCACAAAATGCTCTTTCTTTTTTGGGATAAGAAATTTACATGCGGCATATGCCGACAACGGATCGAGAAATTGATCCAGTGGAAGATCAGAAATATATTTGACGCTGCCGTCTGCCAACAGGTATCCGACTACATGTTTAGACACGTTCGCATCCTCCTAAACAAAGCTTCTTCCCTCTGGATATGTAGATATTTTTTCTTCTCCGTTTCGGTCAAATATCTGTTGTTGATATTCCAGCTCTCCTCCAATGCGCTGAGAGCCTCCTCAATGGAGAGAGAAGCGACTCCTTTCATAAAAGTAGAATGGTCTAGTGTTGTGGCTTTGATGCTTTCGCAGATTAAGCTCTCTGAAAATTCAGGATCTTCGTCGACCCTGACCTTCACAGCCTTGGCAGGTTTAGCTACAACGGGCGCTGCCGTCTTTCTCGGCCGGCCCCTTTTACGTTTCTCCAACAATTTATTTATTTACCTCCACAAAATTCCCGCCGTCGTCTAGCACGTACCCCACGTTAGGACGAATGCCATCTTCTCCAACGTATGCCGTCTTTATACGCCACCTCTCGCCATCAAAATGTTTCAGGCAGAGGATGCCCCCGTATCCGGCCGTCGCCTTGCCCCCGTATCCGGCCGTCGCCTTGCCCCATTCCCCGGCCGTCGCCTTGCCGAGGTCCTCGACCGTCGCCGTGCCGTAGTCCCCGGCCGTCGCCGTGCCCTCCCTCCCGGCCATCGCCGTGCCCTCCCTCCCGGCCATCGTCGTGCCCCCGTCTCCAGCCGTCGCCTTCCCCCGTTCCCCGGCTGTCACCGTGCCCTGATGCCCGGCTGTCGCCGTGCCCCGGTCCCCAGCCGTCGCCGTACCGTAGCTCCCAGCTGTCGCCATGCCGTAGTCCCCGGCCGTCGCCGTGCCGTGGTGCCCAACCGTCGCCATGCCGTAGTCCCCGGCCATTGCCGTGCCATAGTCCCCGGCCATTGCCGTGCCCCGGTCCCCGACCACAACTGTCGCCCCAATTACGGCTTTGCCAGGTGCCCTCTTAACCAGGTAATTTGTGGCGTCCAGGCGGCTACCACAAAAGACGACTTCGCCAGAGGGGAATTTTACTTTGCCCTCCAGGTCAATAACCCTATCGGCGTCCACCTTAACCACAAGCCATTTAGCGTCGTGTTCCCAGTTGCCCAGGCCGCCACTACCCTCGCCCCAAAGCCAGCCGTGCAAACCGTTACCACATTCGTCGGTCGGCTTCCAATCTGGCGCCTCAACATAGCCGGATTCCGGCCACACAAAACCAAAAGAACTAGACATATCCGCACGGCAGGTGCGCAGGACCAACACCTTTTTCTTAGCCATTTTCTCCCTCCTCTGACCCGCTCTTGGACTTCTTGGGCTTGTGACCTTTCAAATAATCAGCAGCTGACCAATATCCCAGACCACTCAGACCATACCCCCGCGAGTCTCTACCCAAATCGCACCGAAGATAGCGATGCCGGGCCACTTCATTTCTATCCTCGGGTTTGAACAAGCGTAACGGCTTACTCATTTCGACTCCTCACAAAAAATTTTAAGCAGCCGAATAGCTGCTTCCTCATTCATCTTACCGGATGCGGACACCTCGCCCAGCTTATATCGAGAACCAGATGACGTTCGAAAGGTTGAGTCACCCAAGTACTCCACCACCTTGCTAGTCACTATTCGTTTCGATGGAAACCGTGGATGATTTTCCGCCACTCCGACCAGCCTGTTTCCAAGCACACCCCAGTCGTTGAGAACATACAAATTTTCTTCCGACATCTGTCCTCCTCAGCCCAAGATCCTGGTCACTAACGCAGCCCGCTTATAGTGGACCCCTAATTTTCTTCTGGTCGCCCTGTAGCGGCGCTTCAAGGAACGCAATGTATTCAGATACACTTTTTCTTTCCGTTTGTAGTCTTCCAGCTGGCTAGAGATGAATTCTAAATCTCTCTGCACATCCAAAAACCGCTCCTCCAAGCGAACCTTCTCTTCCGACAAAATTTCCAGGGCTCTTTCGTAGGATTCAGTAGTCATTAAAAGTCCTCCGTTTAAATTTTGACGGCTACACCGTCCAAGAAGCCGTACCAAGTTCAGTCGGCTCCCAATCCGGTGCCCTACGCTTTCACGAAATTCCCGCCGTCGTCTAGTTTGTACATCACATTAGGAAGAATTCCGCCCTCCCCAACATATGCCGTCTTTATACGCCATCTCCCGCCATCAAAATATTTTAGGCAGAGGATGCCCCCGTATCCGGCCGTCGCCGTGCCGTAATTCCCGGCTGTCGCCGTGCCCTGATGCCCGGCTGTCGCCGTGCCGTAGCTCCCGGCCGTCGCCTTGCCGTTGTCCCCGGCCGTCGCCGTGCCCCCCCTCCCGGCCGTCGCCGTGCCGTTTTTCCCGGCCGTCGCCGTGCCCCCAGCCCCGGCCGTCGCCGTGCCACCGTGTCCGGCCGTCGCCGTGCCGCAGTACCCGGCCGTCGCCTTGCCCCCGTATCCGGCCGTCGCCTTGCCCCATTCCCCGGCCGTCGCCTTGCCGAGGTCCTCGACCGTCGCCGTGCCGTGGTCCTCGACCGTCGCCGTGCCCCGGTGCCCGACCATTGCCGTACCGTAGTCCCCGGCCACAACTGCCGCCCCAATAACGGCTTTACCCGGTGCCTTCTTAACCAGGTAATTTGTGGCGTCCAAGCGGCTACCACAAAAGACGACTTTGCCAAAGGGAAATTTTACTTTGCCACCCAAGTCGACGACCTTATCGGCATCAACCTCAACGACCAGCCATTTTGCGTCGAAGCTCCAGTTGCCCAGGCTGCCATCCCCTTCGCCCCAAAGCCAGCCATGCAAACCGTTGCCACACTCGTCGGTCGGCTCCCAATCAGGAGCCTCCACATAGCCAGATTCCGGCCACTTAAAACCATTTGTGCTGGACATATCCGCACGGCAAGTACGGAGAACCAATACTTTTTCCTCATCACTCATTTAGTCAGCGCCTCCCTGGATAAAATTCCCTTGCTCGTCCAGTTGATAAGTGATATTAGGCAAAATGCCCTCCGCCCCTACTTTCGCGACCCTGAGCCTAAGAGCCCCCTGGTCATTAAAGTATTTTAAAATCAAGTGTCCCTCTAACCCGGCCTGGACATATCCCCCTCTCTCGGCCATTGCTATGCCGTAATCGCCTACTATGGCCCTGCCATGATATCCGGCCGTCGCCGTGCCATAACTCCCCGCCATTGCCACCCCGTAATCGCGGACCACGGCCACACCTTTGAATCCAGCCACTGCCGAGCCGTATTCACCGGCACTGGCGTAGCCAAAGTCCCCGGCCACCGCCTCCCCCCTGTAACCAACCGTCGCCGCGCCGTAATCTCCGGCTGTCACCGTAGCCCCAATGACGTTTTTGCCTGGTGCCCTTTCAAGAATGTAGCCTGTGGCACCCTTGCGGTCCCCACAAAAAACAACATTGCCAGATGGAAATTTAACTTTGCCCTCCAGGTCAATAACCCTATCGGCATCAACCTCAACGACCAGCCATTTTGCGTCGAAGCTCCAGTTGCCCAGGCTGCCATCCCCTTCGCCCCAAAGCCAGCCATGCAAACCGTTGCCACACTCGTCGGTCGGCTCCCAATCAGGAGCCTCCACATAGCCAGACTCCGGCCACTTGAAACGGTTGTAACTAGACATATCCGCACGGCAAGTGCGTAACACCAAAACTTTTTCCTTAGTCTTCCTTGCCACTTTCTTCTTTCTCCACTTCTTTAAATTCTTCGGGGACTTCCGAACGAAAATCTACGTGCCTACAAAATGGGTTGTTGCACCTCACCGGATAGGAAGACTCTGTAATCAACCTATCAAAATCATGAAGGGTAAGAAGAGGTTCCACCACAGCCTTCTTTCCACAAAGGATACAGTTAGTAAACCGTTTCTTGATTTTGAGCGTGTATTTCTTATATACTTTATCCATTTCAAAATCGAGGTCACTCTTTCCCAAAAAGGGAAAAGCTTTCTTCAGGACCATTTATTCCTCCTCCACTTCGTCTTCGGGATAGAATCTGCTGGAAAAGGTAATAGAGTATTTGCTATAATCCAGCTGGAAGTTATTTTCGAAGAGAAGCGATGGGAAGCGCCCGTCAATATTTTCTATCGAAATATACACCACCCCACGATCAGTCGAGCCAGGATCCCGAACAAAGGAAAGCTCCACTTCCTTAAATCCCAGTTTCTCAAGCTCCTTCTTATCCTCTTCAAAGAGATGAAGATTCCGATCTATCTCAGGAAAGCTGGCAACCTTAGCCAACACCAGTCTTGTTCTCCACCCTGCCTCATGCTTAAATTTCACGGTACAATTTCCTCCACTGTTCTTCAGCCATGCCTCTCAACAAGTCCAAGTTAAAAGCCTTATCCTCCAACAACTTCTCCAGCTTGTCGTCCACTGATTTCTCCGCGTGTAGAAATATCACAAGAACATTTTCATCATCTTGCCCGATTCGGTGAATTCTCCCTATAATCTGTTCCTTATCTGAAGCGGACCAGGGATAATCGTAGAACACCAAAGCACTAGCCCGTTGGAAACCGTCGACCCCTTCCTTCCCTGCCTCGGTCATAACCATTACCTTATAGCGGCTACCCAGCCCCTCCAAAAAAGATTTACGGTCGGCGTGGGAAGTATTTCCAGTGAACGTTGCACACTCGATGCCCAACTCCCTAACTATTCTATTTCTAATTAGTTCGGCTTGTGTGAGGAACGGGGTAAAAATCAGTGTGGTCCGGTCTTCTAAGAGTTGCGGCAACAAATTCTCTACCAGGTCGTCCAGCTTAGATTCTGCTATCAACTTTCTAAGGTTAAAGAAGTTCTGAATAAAGGAGTCCCCGTCTGGGTTTTCCTTTAATTTCTTATACTCTTTTCGCTTGGCCTCAGAAAGTTCTATGATTCTTTTCTGTGGTGGAAGAAGAATAGGTAGTTTGGTCCGGTCTGGTGGCCGACGTAACACGTTCTTTCCCATCCACTTTTTAATAATGTCAGCTGCTGTTGCCTTGAATCCAATTGGAACCTGCAGCGTAAATTTCTTGGTCGGCGTCACAACATCTATGCGATTGCAGACACAGTACCTATTCAGGAAGTCTTTTCTTGAGCCAAAAGAATTCAACCCCAGCGCCTGATCCGCCCCATAAATATGCTCTGGCTGCTCGCCTAGTGTGCCCGTAATTGTCCAAGCAGCCACAGACACAGGAATGAGAGAGCGCCACGCCTTGGATCTTTTGGACCTGTAATTTTTGAAGGCGTGTGCCTCATCAGCAGCGATTACTCCCCGCTTTACGCGCAACAGTACCCTCAAAATTTCTATGTCTTTCACCATAATCTCATAGGACATCAAAAGTATCTGGGGTTTTGAACTCCTAGAGATTTCGTCGTATGCTGCCATCCTCCCGGCCCGGGTCATTCTGAACAGCGTTACATCTGTATTTGGCATTACTCTTTTAATCTCATTCGGCCAGGACAAATACACAACGGAAGCCGGACCAACTATCAGAAGCAAGTCTGACACTTCCAACAAATAGCGCCAGGCTGCAAGCACTGTTCTAGTTTTGCCGCTGGCAATCCCATCCCCGAGGATATGTGTTCTCTGCTTAGAGAGGATCTCGGCCCCCTCCTTCTGTGCTGGGTATAGCTCCATTACGCAGATCCGTTGATATCTCTCAACGCCATCCTCGCTTCAAAAGTAATGTCGGCCTGCTCGGCTACCTTTGCCTCCAGAAAATTTAGCACCGTCTCAAGATGATATGCCAGATACTGAACGTCTATCTCCAGCACCTCAACAAGTCCCCTTGCCTCCACCAACTCCGCATAAAGGGTCTTTATCTGTTCTCGATTATCCTGAATCACTTTTTGCTGGTTCAAAAAGGATTCGAGAAGATCTTCATAACCCATAATCTCGTCCATGATTTCTCCTCCTACTACGATGACGGGCGCTTCCAGCCATGAATCTTGCGCAACACACCCTTTCCAGCATTAAAAGCGCATTCGACAAGCGTCCTCCCGCTCCCCACCATTGTCGCCTTATACGATGAACCAGGGGTAACTACCACATGATAGGCACACCACCTGCCATAAGAACCCTGATAGGATACACACCCATACCCCACACCCGGGTGATACATACTCTCCGCTCGTTCCCTATCCTCGCGTGTCTTAATTTGGAATGCAAAAGTCCCCGTGTCAATTTTCCTGTCTCCCTTTTGTAGTCCATGATAGAACGGGTCCTTTTCCCCGGGAGCTGACTTAGACTTGGGTTTAACAGGTGGGTCGTCATTCAGCTTATTGTATCCACAATCAAACACTTATTCCCACTCCTCCTCGGAATCAACTTCATTCCAATACCCTTCTGCTATACTGCCCCACCTGCACGGGAGGGCGTTTCCCTCAATATCTACTTCGACCGGTCTATGACCTCCCAACCCCCCACACTGCGGACAGTAACCTCGATCAAAAATGTCTTGTGAAGAACAGAGTTCATTCATCGCAATGAGATACCTCAATGATCTATTTTCCTCTTTCAGTTTCTCGATCTCATATTCCATTTTTCCCACAGCGTCCTCGTGCTCGCACGGATGAATATACCCCATCCATTGTGTTTCTTTGTATCGCAGAAATTCCACTTCGTTGAATAAATCCTTGGCGCTATTCAACAACGCCTCCGTCGGCCCACCCAGCCGGATAGTTCTATGAAACCAATCCTCCAAGACGCCCCTAATTTCTTCGAGCCGTTTGGGTTCCATTTCCAAGTCCTCCATGTTCACTTTCCTTTTCCCAAATCTCACTCTCGCACAATCGGTCCTTAGCTTCATGCAGGCGATCAAGGCTCACGACTCGCCTCCCGGAAGGCCCTCAGTCGCTCTGTGGCCTCAAGCATCGTTTGACGCACGAACACTGTTCGGCGCCTCTGCTTTAGCCGGGAGAGCGCCCATTCCAGGTCGTTGGCTACCTCGTGGGCAAGTTCCAGTTGGGCCTGCAGCCGCTCGATCTGGCGCTTCAGATCGGCCGCGCGAATCTCGGCAATGCGTTCAGGGCTCAGGCTCATTGGTCACCTCCATTGTCAGTCACTTGCAGCCACGCAACCTCGTGAATTCCGAACTCCCCTCCAATGTAGCCGCAGCCCCCGCAGCAGTGACGCATAGCACGGTTTACGCTCTTGCAGCGCGGGCATTTCCAGGGCGGGTCTTGCCAGAGTTGGTTCTTGGTGGCTTGGTCGTGGGAATCCCAGACATCTTGATCCAGGGCGGTCCAACCGGGAAGGTAGTGTTCAGGGCTCATTGGTCACCTCCTTCACGACACGCCAGCCGGCTTTCGCGAGGAGGGGCAAAAACCAATCTCGCACCCAATGACGCGAGGAACCACCCTCGAACTCCACGTCGGCTTGGCGCACCACCAGGGTCACAGCGTTGATGATCTCATAGTCTTCTGTCCAGTCTTCGGGTTCAGGGCTCATTGGTCACCTTCACGTATTTCGCTAACTCGCCCGTTTCCACGAACGTCTGCAGTATTTCGAGGAGTGTTACGGCAGCGTCCCGGCTCAGGTGAATGCGGTCTTTGTTGGTCCCGAGCCACAGCGCATGGTTCGTGGCGAGAGAGGACTCTTGCACGGAGCAAGGCTGGCCGTAGAGGTCGCGGAATTCCCCGAGCACAAAGCCCCTGTGTGTGGCTCTCCACTCGACAGGCATTCCCCGTAGCTCGGTCGTCGTGCGAATGTCAAGACAGGGTTCGCAAAAAACTTCGTCGCCGTAGCAGAACAGCTCGGCCTTTTGTTTGCAGCGATCACAAACTTCCATGGGTCACCTCCAGCGCCGCGAGCGCGGCGAGACAGATTGCGAGCGGGGCTGTGCTGGCGTAGATCTCGGCAAACGGGTTATGGTGTTTATTATGCGGGATGAACCAGACGAAAACCCTGTTTCGCTCGGGATACCAGTCGGTCAATAGCCTGAGCCAGAAGCCCTTCCTTTCCATCTCCTCAACGATCTGCCAGGCTGACATTAAGTCGGTGGACCAGGAGGGGATTTCAGAATGTTCTGGGGGCAGGTTGAAAACGTGTTTTGCAATAAGGCTATCGAGTGTCATGGTTTTACCTCCTTGATCTCGAACAGGTTGTTCTCCCGCTGGTTTCCAAAAGGAATTACATTTCTTTGTTAAAGAGTTTCCAGCCACCCCAATCACACGCTTTGGTTTACATCTTGGTCGTGGTGGAGAAAGTAGTTTCTCGCATTCAAAGCACAGCCAAGCACCGCGCCCGGCATGGAAGCACAAGCCGCAGCCCAAACACTGGCAGTCACCCCGAAGGCGAGCACCAATTTGTCTACACTTAAGAAAAGAAATCTGGTATGTCATCTTTGTTATCTCCTCTTGTCAAATACAAGTACAGGTCATTCGCCCACGACGAGGGCAAAAGAGACAATATGCCATCAATGGCATTACCTTCCCACCCATAGACAATCCAAGGAGTTTGCCACACCCCAGTCACAGGGGTGACCCATACCCATATGGTATCACTGGGGGAGGCAAGCCACTTATCAATTTTAGTGGCCTGTTTCTCCATGGGAAACTTCACATGTGTTTTTCTAGTCTCTGCCGGGTCATAGCTCATTTTCTGGCTCCTGTTGTGTGTCTACTTGTATAGAGAATACATTGAAGAGCCCCACTACCATTGCTGCAATGGACCTGACTTGCTCCTGCAATCTCTCCACCTCGGCAACCAACTCAGGTATAGCGTCCCTAGCCAACGCCACAAATGCGCAGGCCGCTGCAAAATCCTTTCTCGCTTCGGGGTTTAAACAATTATCCTCCTCATCATACCAGACACGGCCCAGGCTGAAACTCAATGCCGCCTCGTGTTCCGCCGCAAAACCGCACCAATGAAGACTAATTACTGCCGGATGGAGATAATGTCCCGGGGGAAGTATAGCAACCCTAACCCCGAAATGAGAATCATATCCTGCATTGGACACACAAACGGTCCAGGGGCCAGGTAGCGCGGCCCGTTCTACCTCCCTAATTTCTGCCAATCTTTCAGGAGTCATTTCTCACCCCTTTTTCTTTACGAATCGAATATAGCGGCTGCCTGCCACTTTGGTCTTCACCATTTCCAACAGAGATTTGTCAATCAGGCCGCGCCGCAACAGCTCACGCAAGTCATAATCTTCACGCGCATCATGTACAACTTCTTTAATATTGAAGTCAGGATGGTTGGTGAAAATTACCCCATTGTGTGCTGCATCAAAATCCCCTCGCAGCTTCTCCTCTTCCAAAGAAAGGTCCTCTTCCACCTGCTTCAACCGCTCTTTAATCTGTTGTTTAGACAGGAGTAGTGTGGCAATATTGTCAGCGATGGCCTGCGCCTCTGCCGCTGGCAACGGCTTAGGTTTAATCTCCTCTGGTTGGTAATCCCCCCAGCAGTAATTGTACATCTTACACTTACTGGTCCGCCCACCCTTTTGATGCCAGACGCAAGGATATTTTTCTGGATCAAAATGTTTCGGGATAGCTGGGACAGTCCCTCTTTTCAAATGGTTAACGGCCTCTTCAATACGAAGAGCCATCTCTTCTTTACAATGCTCGGAAAGGGGATAAGCATCCACCTCCAAAACAGCGTCCCGATACGTGTATAAAAAGATCCCAAGCCAGTCCTCATTTGTTTCCTCCTCCATAAACCCCACATAACCACCCAACTGTAATTGGTGGCTACGCAAGGGGAATTTGTTCAAGTCTTTAGCACCAACACCGGCCGACTTCAACTCAAAAATAACCTTCCTAGTTCTCCAAATCGCATCCATATGCGCCTGGGTTTCGGAAGGAATGGTGGAAGGAGTAAACTGGTATTCAAATTCTCCTGGGTGCCCCCACTCCAACACCCCGAGCAGCGCCATCTCATGCAACTCACCAGATTTCATATATGAATTAAGCTCGCGCTCGGAGTGCTCACCCTGTGTTACCGACAGGATGGGCAGGGCAGGACATTCACTGCTGATCTCACTAAAATGAAGCTTATGTGGATCAAAGGGTTCTTTGTCTTTCACCATCTTGACATATGCTTTGCTCTGAAAAAGGGCATGCATTAGTTCTGTAAAGGGCACGTCGTGCAGCACCTGCCTAAAATAAGCTTGTACTGCGACAGCTCCCTCTGCTGCTGTTTTAAACGGTGGTATCTTTGGCCTCATTTATTCCTCGACGTAAAGATCTGCAAACAGATCTTCAACTTCCCATTCGAACTCAGCTCCTTCATAAGTGCTGATGAAGTGGTCCCACTCCTCGTGATACCTCCGCCGGGCGTATTCCTGCACCCGCTCACTGTATTCATCGCTGCCGTAGTAATCATCCTCAGTGACCTCAACCCAGTCCTCATCCCCCGGCTCTTTGCCGGCGTTCAGTACTTCCGAAGTGGCAACGATCCAGTTATCAATTTCGTAGGGGTCGTCCTCATAATAATCTGCCATATAATCTTCGCTCTCAGGAAGATCATCAAAAGCCCGAGGCAATCTTTCCACTGGCGTGTGGTGGATATTAAAACGGCGATCCTCAAGATAGATCCCACCATAGCCTACATCAAGCAGGTCATCAAGATTTACCTTACTTTCAATTCCCGGGAATTTCTCCGCAATAGTCCTGCGTACACAGGTGGCAAGAGCGCACTGGTTGCCATCGTTCCGAATCCCCTTAGTAATGTCGTCCTTAGTCACAGTGAATTTCATTTTGGTCTACCAATCCCTTTCCTATTTTGTGAATTAATGGTCGATTTGATAGGTCCCGTTTTACAGTAATTTGCGACAGAAGTTCCTTCAATGTATTTGCCTGTGCGACTAACTGTCCAGAGTCCAGGGCAACCCACTGCCCGGCATAATCAAGAGCGTTAGTCTTGAGCCAATCGTAATTTTTTTGTAAGTCTTGCAATCTTTCTCCTATCATCTAATTGGATACCTGTCACACAACTTGAACAGAGTGGGTAATTTTTCCACGTCCGGTAATTGGGCAACCTCATCTCACATTCCCTGCAAAGAAGGCGGCCGCACCCTCCGCAAACATCACATGCAGTGAAGTCACTATTCGCATTTGGAATTTCTCGCAGGCAAGAACCGCAGATGTACTCTTGCTCGTCCCACTCCTCGCCGGTATACTTAAGAGACATCACTCTCTTTACCAGGCGGTGTTGCCACGCCCTGCTCGCACAGCATTCGGTAGCAATTAAAATTTAATTCGGCGATGTTATTTAGTTGTCGGACAACTTCCAATAGTTCAGGTAAAATCTTTTTAGCCAAGATGCCACCAGCCCCTTTATGGTGGCCGTTATAAAGACCCCAAGTGAGCGGATTGTCAAGATCAATACTTACGTCAGCTCTCCTGCCCTCCTTTGCTGCCAGTTGAAGTTCCTCTCTAATAGCTTCCTTCGAGAAGTTCGCTGCCAAATTCCTCATGAAATAGGACACCCTGTAGCTTTCTGAGGCGAAGCCCCCCTCAATGACAATTCCATAACTTAGCAACGCATCATCATCGCCGTCTTCCACCACGCGCCCAATGTCTTTGTACATTAACTTAAGTTTTGTTCTATTTACTCGGTCCCAAAGAGTATTGTAATGATCAGCCGTCTCCTTATTCACCACGTCACCTCCTCAATCTTTAGGCAAGAATCTAACGTGCCTACTTCTCCATCACACGGCTCCCACGCAATTTCATTGTTAAACTTTTCTTCCGCTTCATCCCTGTCCTTTGCCTCAATTGTGCGCTCCCAATGCCGCTCTACCGTTTCCAAATAATAACACTTAAACTTTGGCATCTACCTATTCCTCCGTAATTGACTCTCTATATTGCACAGCTGCATTTCTAGATCGAACCGCAAACCCCGCCAATACCCAAATGACGGCCCCCCAAAATAGTGTGGAAGCCCACAACCAGTTGGAAAAATTAAAAGCATAGGTAAAGAAAAGACACAACGGGATAGCCACATATGCTGCCACAAAAATCAGCAGCAAAGTTTTTGCTACCAGCGCCCAAATATACGTTGGCACAGTGTATTCCCCTGACCGCTCTTGAAAAATCACCTCTCTATTATATATACAACCAGCCCAGGGAATAAACAAGAACGACCAGGTTGCGATAAAACGTCCCAAAAAATAGGGCTCTTCACACATCTCACGCCCCAGAAAATAAAACTCACACATTTAGAATTCCCCTCTCGTCCTATATTCCGTGGCTGCGTTCCTGGACCTGGCCGCCAACTCTGCCAGCGCCCAAATAACAACCATCCAGAACAGTGTAGAAGCCCAAAGCCAGTTGGAGAAATTAAAACCATACGCGAAGAAGTCGTGCAACGCCCCGACACTAATATACAGCAGGGCGGCTGGGAAAGATGTCATCCAGACCAACGCCAGCATTTTCACCACCAGTAGCTCGACATAACTGAACGCATTCAACTTGGGCGGGTGGGACTCCACAATAAAACGATATAGAACAGGATATGTTGGAGAGCAAAAGACCCCAAAGAATACAACCAGCGTCGCCACCAAAGCACTTTCTGCATTAAGCATTCCCAACTTCCTCCCAGTCAATTCTTTGACACGTTTGTAGCTGCCGCATACGCAAGCAACTCAATCTTTTCCTGGCATTGGCGTGGCGGCAAGTGTGCCACACCTCGTCCAACTTCTTTCTCACTGCGAGTGTCTCACCACGCCTCTTCTTAATATACTTTAATACTTTCCTAGCCCAGTGCGTGGTATGTCTATCCAATTCCGATGGCTCCTTTGGTTCCTCCCAATAGTGTCTCGGGTCGGGGAACATTGCCTCAGGCGCAGTATCCATCATATAAAGAAACCCACGGATAACCCCCGTGGCAGAGTCATAGCCCATCAATTTTTTGAGCCCCAAGACAAATTCCCAATCACTTTTCCTAATTGAAATCTCTCGCAAAGAGCAAGCCGTTGTCGGGGGTGGAGCAAAGGCAATCCTGATTTCGTCAAATAATCTGGCTAGCGCCCATTTCTTTTGCAACTTACGTTTGAACCACAGCTTCGCGAGCCATCCTAAATAGTCCCACTCATGCGGAGAAAGGCGTAACTTCTTGGGAAGCCATTCCTCCCCCGCCTCGTGCATTATCTCCGCCAGTTCGCGTCTCGTTATCCCCAAATAACAAGTCCCTCCAATCTCTGATATACAATAGTTCGGCGAGCTGTAATAGTATATTTATACTAGGCACTCGTAGTCCGCCCTCAACCTTCCCAATATAAGTGCGATGAACCCCCAGTCGCTCGGCCAGTTCAATTTGGGACATCAGCTGTTGGCATCTGCGCCTCTTAATATTCCTTCCTAAGATACTGGTCTGTTCTTCAAGGGTCATTCCGTGGCCACCACGAAATTCCCGCCGTCGTCTAGTTTGTACATCACATTAGGAAGAATTCCGCCCTCCCCAACATATGCCGTCTTTATACGCCATCTCCCGCCATCAAAATATTTTAGGCAGAGGATGCCCCCGTATCCGGCCGTCGCCGTGCCGTAATTCCCGGCTGTCGCCGTGCCCTGATGCCCGGCTGTCGCCGTGCCGTAGCTCCCGGCCGTCGCCTTGCCGTTGTCCCCGGCCGTCGCCGTGCCCCCCCTCCCGGCCGTCGCCGTGCCGTTTTTCCCGGCCGTCGCCGTGCCCCCAGCCCCGGCCGTCGCCGTGCCACCGTGTCCGGCCGTCGCCGTGCCGCAGTACCCGGCCGTCGCCTTGCCCCCGTATCCGGCCGTCGCCTTGCCCCATTCCCCGGCCGTCGCCTTGCCGAGGTCCTCGACCGTCGCCGTGCCGT